>JGI24187J35170_1000661_pt1 | contig 15633 bp, 13 predicted proteins | sample YNPBryBLVA2012_FD_35170 | JGI IMG/M metagenome (IMG submission 35170)
CCTCCCCTTCCCTCTCGGCGCTCGGCTGGGCAAAGCCCACCGCGGTGGGAAGGCTTCGCGGGCTGGCCCGCGGCTTCGGCCTCGCTGCTCTCCCATCCCCGCTTCGAAGCCTGTCTTCGCAAAACATCGAGGCGGTGTTAATGGGGTCCCGAGAGGGAAGGGGCCTCCCCTTCCCTCTCGGCGCTCGGCTGGGCAAAGCCCACCGCGGTGGGAAGGCTTCGCGGGCTGGCCCGCGGCTTCGGCCTCACTGCTCTCCCATCCCCGCTTCGAAGCCTGCCTTCGCAAAACATCGAGGCGGTGTTTCTGACATGTTCCTGGTTTCCTTGGCTATCTCTTATCCCCCGCCGTGTCGTAATCCTCTTCTGATCGAGGCGGTGTTTCTGACTTCCAAGTCGGGAACAGATTGAGAAAAAGTTTTCTTTCTCGTCGTAATCCTCTTCTGATCGAGGCGGTGTTTCTGACTTTGCGCCTCCCTCGCCGCCGAAGTAGGGCTCCCTGTGGAGTCGTAATCCTCTTCTGATCGAGGCGGTGTTTCTGACTGCCGTCCAGGCGGCGGTGATGCACCTTGTTTTTTCCCGCGTCGTAATCCTCTTCTGATCGAGGCGGTGTTTCTGACGCGGGCCGCTGGACAGGATACTCGGAAGAGGGATGCCGGTCGTAATCCTCTTCTGATCGAGGCGGTGTTTCTGACTACCAAGCGGCAAAGAAGATCCTTACTAGCGTCTTGGCGTCGTAATCCTCTTCTGATCGAGGCGGTGTTTCTGACGGCATTCCGCGCGGCCGGGTATCGACAAGCCAGGTCGTCGTAATCCTCTTCTGATCGAGGCGGTGTTTCTGACATCTGGTCTTCTCTCGCCGCCTGGGTGAGGTCATGGTGGTCGTAATCCTCTTCTGATCGAGGCGGTGTTTCTGACGGCGGCCATGGATATCAAGGCGGAAATTGTTTCCGCTCTTGTCGTAATCCTCTTCTGATCGAGGCGGTGTTTCTGACCGCCGGCGGGATCAGAATTGCAAACTGGGGGTACACCTTGGTCGTAATCCTCTTCTGATCGAGGCGGTGTTTCTGACCCCCTGTCCCCGGGAGGCCAAAGCCACGGGGGGTTGGGAGCCCCCTTTTGCGAAGGGGGGTGGGGGGTGCGGCCCCACGGGAGGACCGGCGGCCATCTTCTGGGGTAACCCTCGGATGGCACACGACTTCCGCTTTTGCGAACCTCCTGGGGCCACCGGAGAGTCAAAGAGCGGCTAGAGGACCTCGTCCCCATCCATTGTAACCCACGAACGGCCCGTTCCCACAACCTCCAGGTTTCGCATGCAGTTCTTGCAGAGAATATAGACCCGAACGCTGTCTTCGGCGGGGTCGATCTCCTCCCGGGCGGCCTTGAGGACGCGGCCGTAGGCCGCCTCTTCGGCTTCGCCTTCGAAGACGCTCTTCTGAACCCGCTCGAGGTCGTTCTTGAGGCGCTTGGCCAGGCGGGCCCTCCGGCGGTTGGAGACGACGTCGTACGAGACCACGAGGTACACGCTGGGCCCTCATCGCGAAAGAAAAGGTTCGTACACGGCACATTCTCCCTTCACCAGGCGGCACAGGCGAAAGACCTGGCGCCGCAGGATCTCCTTGAAGGAACAGACCTCGCCCGAAGGACCGTCTAGGACCTCCTCCCGAAGGCGGGCGAAGAACTCGGCCAGGAAGACCTTCCTCCCCCGGGGGCAGAGGTACACTCCCGCGTTTTCACCCAGATTTTCCGCCAAAGCGTCCCTTTGGAAGGCGATGGAGGGCGGACCGAAGTCGTCGGGGGCGAGCTGGCGGCGGTTGAGGAGGCGGAGGGTGACGGCGTCCACGATGGGGGCTCGGAACTCCTCGATGAGGTCCAGGGCGAGGGAGGGCCGGCCGTATTCGGGGGTGTGGAGCATGCCCAGGTGGGGGTCCAGTCCGGCGGCGGCGGCCTGGCTTTCGGCCAGGGTGGCGAGAAGGGTGTATCCGAAGGAGAGGCAGGCGTTGACCGGGTCCCTGGGCGGGCGGCGGTTCCGCTTTTCGAAGGTGAAGAGGGGGTTCTTGATCACCCGGCCGAAGGCGGCGAAGTAGGCCGAGGAGGCGGCCCCCTCGATCCCCATGAGGACTTCCCGGTCGGGAGCCTCCAGGGCGTCTTCGGCGGCCAGGCGAAGCCGGCCCAGAACCTCGGCGAAGGCACCGCCCTGCTCGGGGCTCCGCCGAAGAAGGAGGTGGCGCTGGTTTCGGATCTTTCCCGCTACGATGGCGCGGGCCGAGGAGAGGGCAAAGGCCTCGTCGGACATCTTCCGGTACTGATCCACGCGAAGTTCGACGTGGCGGGAGAGGGGGCCCTGAAGCCGGCCCCGGTATTGGCCGTCTTGGGTTAAAAAGACGACCTCCACCCCGTGGCGGAGGAGGGCCATGAGGGCCCCGTGGGAGACCTCCGTGGGGCCGAAGAGGAANAACTGCTCAACCTCGTTCAGGCGGAAGGCTTCGGCGATCTTGCCTGCCCGCCGAAGGACCAGGCGCTCGCCTTCCAGATGGAGGTGTCCCCCCGGTTCGGTGACGGCCACCATGCGGCTCACGGCGCCGCCTCCTTGGCCCGCCAACGGAGGAGCGACACCCCCTCCTTCTCTTCGAGCAGAAGGGTGCCTTCGGGAAGTTCCCAGAGGGGCTCGGCACGGGCGCGAAGGGCCGCAACGAGGCTCGCTTCGACTTCCTCCCGCTCCTTCCGGAGCTCCTCAAGGCGCGTTCCAAGAAGGAGCCAGCGGCGAATTTCGTCCTCGGGAGGCCGGACCGGCTGGGGGAGGGGTTCCTCCGCCGGGGAAAGCCCCTTCAGGTGGAGGAGGGGTGTGGGATAGTGGTCGGGGGCGTCGGGAAAGGAACAGGCGCAGGGCACCCGGCTGGTCACGTGGGGCACGCGGGAGCGAATGCGGGCGCAGGAGGCGGGGTTTCCCCGCAGGGGTGAGACCAACTGGGCGCTCTTGGGCACCGAAGGGCAGAGGGCCAGAAGGTAGTTGAGGGCCGCCACACCCCCCGGCATGTGGCCAAAGGTGTGGGTGAGAACGACCACCTCTTCGTAAGTCAGGCTCCGCTCCTCCACGGCCTTTTCCTTGAGCCTTCTCAGAACGGGGCAGCCCATCAGCAGTTTCCGGAAGGGAAGGGACCGTTCGAAATCGGCGTCGGTCCAGGGGGGCGATGGGGCGAGGACCACCGGCGGCGGAAGTTCCTCCGGCCGATCCGGTTTGCCGGCGGGAGGGGCCAACTCCAGCGGCCGGGGAAGCCGGTGGGTGTCCAGGAGGGCCAGGATGGCCTTGCGGTTCAGTTTCGGGGTGGCGAGGAGGGCGGCCAGCGGGCGATCCAGCGGGTCAAAGGCGGGGCCCAGGAAGCAGGAACGGCGGCCCGTTCTCCGGTGGATTCCCAGCGGAAGCTTGATGAGGTTGCCGAGCCCTTCGGCACCGGGCCGGACCGCCTTGGGAAACCATTCGGCCGAGACTCCGGGGGCCAGGAGGGGGCCGATCTCGCCCAGGACGACGCGGCCCAGCGCGTGCAGGGTGGCCGCCGGCTCGGGCGAGGAGGGGAAGAACCACAGGTGGTGGCCCTTGTAGCCCGAATCTTCCAGCAGGAAGGGCATCTCCAGGGCGCGGAGCCTCTCGGAGACGGCCGTGGTGGTCTCCCGGAGCCGGGAGCGGAGCTGGTCCGCCCCCTGGGGTTCCCGCCGCGCTTCCTCCAGGGCGGCCTTGGTCAGGTCCAGGTCCAGGGCGGCAAAGAGGCAGGTGCCGTCCAGGCGGATGGGGTAAACACCCACGGTGATGTCCCCCAGAAAGTGTTGGCGGAGGACCTTGGGCGTGAGGGGCTCCCGGACGGGCGCGTATCCGCTCCGGCCGTCCCGCGGATTGAACCACTGGCGGGCGTAAACGTCCTCGCGCCCGCCAAAGCAGGAAAGAAAGCGGACCAGATCGGCGTCGGTGGGGAGGACCGGCTCGGGACCTTCGGCCGCCTCGGGGAGGGGTTCCTGCGAGGGGACGGGGCGCGGAAGGGGGATGCCCTTTTCGGCGCACCGGCGGCGGAGATCCTGAACCCTCTCGGCCTCCCCTCCCCGTTCGTAGAGGGCCAGGAGCCTCTGGGCCACCGCCCGGGGGTCGGAGGCGGCGGGTAGGAGGGTCTCCAGGCAGTGGGCCGCCCGCTCCCACCGCCCGTTTTCCTCGTGGAGGCTGGCCAGGGCTTCCAGGGCCGCCGGCTGGCCCGGCTCGTCGCGGAGGGCAAGGCCGTACTCCCGCTCGGCCAGCGAAAAGAGGCCCAAGCGCTCGCACAGCCTGGCCGCCTCCAGGTGGCCCCCTCGCTCCTGAACCCTCCCCTCGCAGTGGACCTCGAGGGCTTTTCGGGCCTCCTCCTGCCGGCCTTCGGCCAGCATCTTCTGGATATCAGTCCAGGATGGGACCATCTCCCTCCTCGACGATGAGCCGGATCTCTCCCCGTCGCCAGGGGTCGGCGGCCTGCTCCGCCGCGGGTCTGCGATCCACGAGGAGAAGGTGGCGGCAGACGGCCCCCAGGTACCGTGCCTCCCGGCTCCATTTCTGCAGCAGCCAGCCCATGTACGCCGTGCCGCCGGTCCAGTTGACCAGGACCCGGGAAGAGGCGGCGATGGCGGCGCGGATCTCTCCCTCGTTCGGGTAGGGATCCTGACCGTCCCCCGGAGGACCGAAGGGATCCGACAGCACGCAAACGAGCCGCTCCCCGCGCCACGCGGCCCTCTCCGTAATCTCATCCACCCTCGCCGCCCCCTCGCGGCTCGTGAAGACCACCAGACGGTCGGCGCTCTCCCCGGGGTCGGAGAGCAGGGTATAGAGCGGTCCCGGGGAGAGGCCCAGGGGCGAGAGAAGTAGGCGGCCGGCGCCCAGGGGGGGAAGGTCGGCGGCCTCTTTCAGGAGGCCGCGGCAATTTTGGACAAACTGGGTAATTCTTTTTCGGAAGGCCCCCGGATCGTCCAGGGTCTCGCGGGTGTAGCCCCCGTGGGCCAGACGGTTCCGCAGGTCGGCTACGGCCCTCCAGGGAATGGCCCCCGGGGAGGCTTGCAGACCCTTCTCTTCGCGGTAAGAAAGGGCGTGGAGGAAGTGTTCCGCCGTCTGGCGGGCCTCCCGATCGAGCCATTGGGAGCCCTTCCCCTTCTTCCAGAGGACCCAGTTGACGAGCCACTCCCGCAGGATGCGCAGGCAGCGGGCCACGTTCCCCTGCTCCAGGTAAAAGCCCACCAGATGAAGCTGGCGTTGGAGTTCCCCCTCGTCCAGGACCACATCCTTCTTCTCCTCGGCCGGTTCGGCAACGGCCAGTTTTTCCAGGGCGGGCCGAATATTCTGGACCACCCGCGAGAGGGGATGGCCGGGGGGAAGACCGCCGGCCCCTGCTTTGAGGAGCTGCCGGGCTCGGAGACCGGTCTCCAGGGGAAGACCCCGGTGGTAGGCTTCGGCCAGGTTCTTGGCCGCCGCCCGCCAACCGTTTACTTGGTCTCGGAGGCCCACCTCGCCCCGGCGCTGCAGATCTTTCGCCCATTCCTTCATCCATCCGGCAAGGTCCCGGAAATCCCCCGCCTGCCGGGCCGAACGGGCGGCGTGAAAGCCCCGGATGAAGTGGAGGACCGCCGTGAGGTCGAGGAGGGGGCAGACCTCCTCCTCCCGAAGTTCGAAGGCCCCGTAGGTCACCTTCACCACCCGTACCTGCTTCAGCTCCTGCAGGTAAAGCAGGGCCGCCAGCCAGGCCAGGCTGAGGTGGCGGAAGGAGTGGGTGATGTCGGCGGCCACCGCCGTCCCTTCGGGGATGTTTATATCCAGGGCGGCGAGGATTTGGAAAAAGTCCTCTTCGCATCGGCCCTGGGGGATCACGACGAAGCGGGGTTCGAGGCCGCGCCGCTGCAGCCTTTCCGCCAGGTTTTTGCCGTGGGCCTTTTGGGCCTCGGGAGTGACGAGGAGAAGGGCCTCCGGCGCGGGGCCGGAGACCGCTTCTCCGAAGAGGGAGACNGCGGCGGCCTCGGGGGCGTACTCGGTCCGCAAGGCTCCCTCTCCCCAGCGGTAGGTGACCTCCTTGTACGACGACGTNCCCAACGTCGTCAGGAAGAAAATTTTTNCAGGTTTTCCAGCAGCGCTTCCCATGCCTCTCGGTCCCTCTTCTCGTCGCTCTCCGGTTCTCGCCGGCAAGGAAGGGCCAGGAACCCTCCTTGGAAAGTCTCCCCTTCCCGCGTCACGTAGATCAGGACGGACGAGGCCCTCCGGCTTTTCCCGCCTCCGGTCTCGCCCAGGACCCAGGCATGGCGCCTCAGCTGGGTCCTCACCCCTTTGTACTTCTCTTCCATCTCTTCCAGGACCGCTAGCCCTGATCTTTCCCTTGAGATATTGGGAAAATGGATGGCCCCCTGCCACTGGGGAAAGGGGGGAAGCGTCGCCGGTAGGTCCCGGTTCGGGGGGGACGGGGCCTTCCACAGGCTCTCGAAAAGAGCCTTGGCCTCCCCGTCCAAGCTCCGGAGGTGAAGGGCTCCGAAGCCCTTCCGGCTCCTCGCCCCCAGCCCGCCGTACCGGATCCACCGGGCCAGGGCCCGGCAGAATTGTTCCTCCTGCTCCTTTCCCAGGCTCCCCTCTCGCCACTCCGCCACCAGCCGGAAGGCTGTGCCGGGAGCCAGGGCTTGGCGGGGATTCCTTCTTTCCCGGAGGCCGTAGCCAACGTTTAGCGGTTGGAGCCAAAGAACGACGGGGCTCCGGCGGGCCCCATGGCCCACCCCGCCAAAGAGGGCCGACTCGCTTTCCAGCATCTTCGCGTAATCTTCGGAAAAGCGGTGGCCTTCGCTCACCCGCCACCACCACCGGAGGTGCCCCCGGATGGAGGCTCCCCGAAGTTCGGGGATCGCCGGATCCGCTGAGCCCACAAAGGCCGGGGTCAGAAACTCCAGTTCGACGTTTAGGCTTCTCATGGAGCGCCCCCTTCAACTAAACAAATTTGGATAGCCACGCCGGAGCTCTTTCTTTATTTTCTTGTCCTGGATCTTCTCCAGAAGCCTTACCGCCAGGTGCTTCTTCATGTCCTTCCGATCAAGGAGACGCTCCGCCTCCTTCTGGCTTTCTTGAGGATTGGCCGGATTCCACTGAAAGGCCGCCACCTGCTTCTCCAAGCTGGTGGGGGAACTCTGGGCCGCAGAGGACGCCTGACCCGGCACCTTTTCGCTTCTCTGTTGGGCGGTGTTGCCCGGGAAGTTCTCGCGCGCTGCGTTCCGGGATCTCGGCCCCGCCGGGGAACCTTCGTTTCTCCGTGGGGGGTGGCCTCCGGGGTGCCCCTGAACGGAGTCTTGGGGACGAAGCGGGAGGGCCCGCTCTCCGTCCATGCGGCCGTAGCCCTGGCTCGTCTTTCCCCCAAATCCCAGGTGGAGGGCGGCGAAGCGGAAGGCCTCTTCAACCAAGTTCTTCCACCGGCTCGCGATGTCCGATGGAAGGGAAGGGGCCGGACGGAAGAGGATGGTGAAGGAGAACCGCGTATTTTCCGGAAGGGTCAGGAAGTAGTTGGGAATGGGGTTGGCGTTGTCGGCGGGGGCCTCCTGCTTCTGGTAGTAGGGGGCGTAGTGGGGATTGAGGATGTCGGTCCGGGTCATTTTCCCCCTCGGGGTCTCGGGGGGATCGGGAAAGACGTCCAGGAAGACCAGGGCGCCCCGGTGGTGAACCTTGGAGCGCCGCGGCAGGTCGGAAAGGTCTTTCCAAGTAAAATCCCAGGCCTTTAGGAAAGCGTTGGCCTCCTCGTTCTCGCGGGAGTCCTGGAGCCGTTGGGCGAAAGCCTCCTGCCAGCGGCCCTCAGACTGTGCCAGGTAGGCGGAGGTGGATTCGAAGCCCAGGAGCCACCAGAGGGCCGCCACCGTCCAGCCCTTCCGGTCCTGTTCGAAGAGGGTCAGTTCCTCGGCGGCCCGCTTCAGGACGCCCTTGACGGAGGAACCGGGCAGGTAGGGGATCCCGTAGGGATCGAGGAAGGCAAAGCCGTTTTCCAGCGGATGGGGAAGGCCCATGCCGGTGACGAAGGGGGCCAGACTGGCCCTTTCGGCCTTCCAGACCGTCGCTCCCTCGGGAAAGAGTTCCCGCTGCCGCTGGATCAACGCTCTCAGAAGATCGCCGGCGGGGCCGTAGGCGAAGTCCAACTTTCTCTTTTCCTGGTCCTCCATCTCCCACTGGCGTCCCCACCCCTCCAAGTAAAGGCGGAAGCGGTGGCCCGGCGGCAGGTCGTTGGTGGCCAGGAGGTCCTGGATTCTCTTTGGTACCAGCCTTTGGGTCATGGTTCACCCTTTCTCCAGCGAGCGGCCGAAGTGCTTGAGCCACTTCAGGAGGGCGATGGCTTCTTCCGTGGCCCGCATGTACGTCGAGGCGTCGGCATCCATCAGGGAGGGCAGAAAGGTGGTGAGTTCTCCATTCTTCGCCAGCTTTCGCTGGGCAAGCCATTCCATGAGGTGCCTGGCCACCTCCCGGTTCTCCTTGTCGTCCTTGTTCCAGAAGTAGGCCACCGCCTGGAGTAGTCCGTTCTGCATGATGAGGGCCGGGGCACCGGAGACGGCGCTGACGTACTCCTTGGGAACCGAGCCCTTTTTTTTGAGGACGCTCCAGGCGTAGGCCGCCCGTTCCTGCTCAAGCGTTCTGGCCATGGCTCTTCCCTCCTTCCAGGAACCGGATGACCAGCCCTCCCCTGCCCGAGGTGGCGTCTCCCCCCGCCTGCACGAAGGCACCGCTCAGAAAGGGCCGAAGTTCGTCGAGGACTTGCCGTGCGGAGAAGATGGTCCTCTTGCCGTTCTGTCTCGAGGGCCGTTCCCGGGAGGCCATCAGCAATCCCGCCAGAAGGCTCTCCGGCGGCAGGTTTTCGGTATAGAAGAGGCCACCGTCGTCGGCGGTACCGCTTTCGTCGTCAATGCGGACGTGGGCCTCGACCAGCGTGGCGTTCTGGACGAAGTGCTGAAAGGCCTCCTCCGAGAGCAAGACCGTGTCCTTCGTCACCTTTTTCTTGAAGTGGTCGAATCCCTTTTCGGGAAACCCGTTCTCGCCGATCCAACGGGCCCAGGCCTGGAGGATCGCGTCTTCCTTGGCCCCGTAGTCCAGCGCCTCCAGCACCACCCGCTCCTGGCCGGCCAAAGCGACAAAGGGCTCCTTGCTCGCACACAACGCCTCTCCCGGCTTCGGTTCGGAGGGCAGATCCGGCAGATCGGGAATCCCCGCGATCTCCGCCATCCGCCGAATCCGGGCCAGGCAGGTGGGGGAGGTGGCGTACAGATAGGCGCGCTTGGCGCTCCGCACGGGAAAGAGGACGAGCTGGGCGTCCCCCAGAGAGACGGCGCCGGCGTGGTCGGAGCCTTCTTTCTTGGGGCCAAAGAGCCGCTCTGCCAAGTCGCCCTTTTGGGCTTCGACGAGGTCCCGCAGGGCCCCCTTCAGCCCGGACCCGGCCAGAAGAGGATGCCCGGTGTGGACCTCCCTCTGGATGGGGTTGTCCACGGCGCCCAGGGCGGTTCCCGCTCCCATGTGCACCGGCGTGACGGCGTGGAAGAAAAGCAAGGCCTTTTCTTCAAACATGGATTCCTCCTTTGTTCACCCGTTCCATTGACCGGCCAGGAGCCGGCCGAATCCCTCGGCTTTCCGCTGAAGCCAGAGTCCCCGCTGGGGCTCCGGCGCCTCTTCGAGAAGGGCCTTCCACATTTGTCGGGTGGGATCTTCGGCCCGTCCCTCCACCCGGTCGAAGAAGTAGACGGCGCCGGGAGCCACCGCCCGCTGGGCGGGCCGGGGCCGGTGGGTCGCCAGGTCCCATCCCGAAACGGTGACGGGCCGACCCAGAGCCACCGCCACTAGGCGCGCCCGCACCTGCTCCCAGTGGAGCCACCACTCCCCCGCTTCCCTCTTCAGGCCGGGGAGCCAACCCCCGCCCGGAAAAAGCCCCGGCGTGGCCGCCATCAGGAAGAACGGGGTGCCGGGCGCGGGAAGGGGCTCGGCAAGGGGCGGTTCGGCCGGAGACAGGTGCGCACCTCGGCCGTCCCCTCCCAGGCGGACCAGGCCGTCCCGGGGAAGGAGTTCCTCGGGGCATCCCCGCACCTCCACGAGAAAGGCCGTTCCCGGCTCCATGGCCACGGTTTCCGCGGTGTAGAGGAGCCCTTCCTCGACCGTCCGGCGCTCATCGGAGAGGCCGATTCCGAGACGGGAGTCCCACTTCCAGAGATGGCCGGCCCCCACCAGGTGGCGGGCATCGGGACAGCGGCCTTCCAGATAGCGGCGAAGCCCCTCGGCGGTGATCCAGTACTCGCTCCGGGGCTTCTCCAGCCGCCCCGAACGGTCGGCGAGCACGCGGGGAAGGAGGGACTGGCCTCCCAGCATGCCCCCTCCGCTCCACGGAACCGCTTCCAGGCGGCTCACCACGGGGGAGGCCCCTTCCCCCTCCGGAACCCTCACCCGGAGGTCCTGCGGTAAGGGAAAGACCGCCCGCTTTTCCCTCCCCTGCCAGAGGGCGACGGCCCCCACGGCGAAGGATCCCGGGGCTTCGGGGGTTCCCAGAACCTCTCCGAGCGGTCCCTCGGGCCTCCGGCCGCCGGCGTATTCGGCCAGGTCCACCCCTCGGTCCACGAGCATCCGGGACCGCAGGGCCCCGGAAAAGACCGACGGCCAAGGCGGCATGAGCGAATCGGCCAGCGTTCCCGGGCTTCCAAACAGGCGGTTTCCGCGAAAGATGCAGATATCCACGGGTTCGATGCGCCGCCAAAGGGTCATGGCTTCTCCTCCCTTCTTGCGGCTTGCGCCGGCTCCTCAGAGCGGGAAGGCTGACGGCACTCCCTGGCCAGGAATTCGGCGATGGAGAGGCTCTGGACGAGGCTTTCCCGCAGGTCGAATCTCCCCTTGAGACAACGGGCCAACGACTGACAGTGGTCCACCCACTGGCCCGTGACCTCTCTCGCCTGCTCCCGCTCCGCTCCCTGGCGCTCGAACTGGTACGCCAGGGCCTTCTTGACCATCTCGACGGAGTTTTGGACATCGAGGGGGAGCGAGGGCAGCCAGGCCAAGACGTGGTAGGCCGCCCTCCTCGAGACTTTCGGACTTGCGAGCAGGTCCCGAACCGCTCCCAGGGCCGCCGGGTTCGTCGCTCCGAAGGAAGAGGTCCACGCGCTCTCGCCTCCCGAGCGTTTGAGAAGGGATAGGGAATAGGCGTTCCCCCCCGCGGACTTGGCCCGGCGCTCCGCCTCCCGAACGCGGCGGAGGACCACCTGCAGCGGGGCCTTGTGGTGGGCCAGGACGGCCCCGGCCGAGGCCGTCCGGCCAGGAGAAAGGACGCGAAAGAGGCGGGGCCTGTGGCCTCCCATGTGGACAAAGCCCCGGTCCACCCTATGACGTTTCATGTCGCCGGAGGCGGCGGCCTCCCAGAGTTTTCCGTCCCCGGAGAAGAGGGCCCGAATCGCCCAGAGACAGGGCAGAAGGTCCCGCGCCGCCACCATGGCCAGAACGTCGTCCCCTCCGGCGTAGATCACCTTCCCCGAGAAGCATTCTTCGACGACAAAGGGGGCGAGGTGCGAGGCGAAATCGGCCAGGCTCGCCGAAAGGCTGTGGTGAAAGGAGGGGGAGAGCGGCCTGGGCTTGCGGAGATACTGGTCCAGAAGGGGATCCTCTTCCATCTTTCGCTGGATGAAGGAGGCGATGTTCCGGTGAAAGCACCGCTGGAGCGGGGGAAGCTCCTGGCCGTTTAGCAAGGCCCCCATCCGGTCCCCGTCCAGGAGGAAGATCCCGTAGTAGGCCTCGGGAGGATGGCCAAGGAGGTCTTTCACGAGCTTGCGGGTGCTGTCCCGTTCCTCCCCGTCCTCCTCGTGGTCGAGCATCGCGACGATCTTTCGGCACAGCTTCCTTTGTTGATCCGTTTCCAGCTCGCGCAAGGTCCGGTAGGGCAGGGCGGGCAGGAGGTCCGCTTCGCTGTTCTTCTCCAGCTCTTGTAGAGCCTCCCGCTGCTTCTCCGAGAGGGAATCGCCGGCGGCCAGGACCTTGGCCAGGTCCGGTGCGACGGCCACCGTATGTGTGGAGAGAGGAAAGAAATCCAATTCCACGCCGGCGCTTTTGAGGATGTGGTCTTTGAACTCCTTGAACCAGTAGCGCTTGAGGCAGCAGGGGGCGCACAGGTGTTCCCCCTCTCGAACCGGCGGCGGGGCCTTTTTCCAGGGGTCTTCCTTTTCATCAAGGCCGGAAACCCGNCGAAAGCGGTATTCTTCTTTGGGCGAGAGCCATTCCCGTTCGCCGCAGAGGGTGCAGCGGTACCCCTCTTCCAGGGTGCCCGCGAAGGTCCTGGAAGTTTTGGCGGCCTCCAACCCGCGCACCGCCACGTCGAACAGGGCGGGGTAGTAGAAGCCGGGGTTGGGGTCGAAGAAACGGAGCGTTCCTTGGCCCCTTCGGTACTTCTCCACCAGAGCCACCGCCGGGCTCTGGAGAAAGCCCGGCGGAGTGGCGGAGGCTGGGTAAAAGCGGGCGAGGAGCTCCGCGAGCCGCCCGTGGTCTTCGACCGCCGTTCCCCCTTCGCCGGGCCCCTCCATGCCACGCCATTGGAGAAGGTCTCCCCAGGGAACGACGGACCAGAAGACCTCGGGAATGCTCTCCATCTGGCGGTCCACCTGGCCGGCGGTGAAATCGGGAAGGGTTTCGGCCCGCAGGGCCCGTTGCGCCGCACGTGAGGCCGCATCCAGAAAAAAGCGGCGAACGGCCTTTTCGGCCTCTTTGGCGAGAGCCTGCCCCCGATCTTGGGGAACCAACGCCAGGAAACGGTTGGGAAGGCTGGCCCGACAGAGGGGGTTGCGGTCCGAATGGTCCCTTCCCCAGGGTTCCTTCCCAGGAAGCTGGACGTGCTTTTCATGGAGCCAGAGATCCACGAAGGGGTTGCCCCAGAGGTTGGGAAAGAGGACGGCCTCCGGCCCCGCCTCCTCCAGGATGGGTTCCATGGCCCGGAAGAGTCCAAAGGAGAGGAGGTGGGAGGCCCCCCAGAGGTCGGCCGTTGCCTTGGACTGGGCCAGGAACGCCTGGACGGGGCCGATGGAGAAGGAGAGAAGGGCCGGCCTCCCCTTCTCGTCCCCCGCCATGGCTCCGGCAAAGGCCGCCGTGAGGGAAAGGTGGTTCCAGATGGAGTGGTCCGGAATGCGGGTATCGGCGGGGAGGAGATGCCAGAGGGAGCCAAGCCCGAGTTTGGGTGGCCCCTCCTGGGCTCCCCACCTCCACAGCGTAAGGAAGGCCCTTTGCGCTTGCTCGGGATCGGTGTCGAGCCGACGGTCCTTCCAAGGAGCAAGGAGGGACTTCAAGTGCTCCAAGACCGCCGAAGAAATGCGGGATGCCCGGTCCAGGGAAAGGTCCCCCTCCATTTCGAAGGTGTCGCCCGAAAGGGGGTGGACCAGCACGCCTCCGCCAGACCGGCTATCCCAGAACCGGACCTCGGTGGACCGCCGCTCCTCGGCATCCCCCGCCTTTGGAAAGATCGGGCGGTCCGCCGCCGAAGCCCAGTGGTCGGCCTGTCGGACCCATTTCATGGCCCTTTGCACCCACTCCTCGTCGGGAAAGAAGAGGCGCCGAAGTTCCGCCACGGAGCTCCCCTCCTCATGCCCCCCCTGGCTCCGGAGCAGAATCAGCGCTTTCTCCGCTGGGTCGTGGAGGTAGGCCAAGAGCTTCAACGCGAACAGGTTCTCTCTTGGGTCCATTCGTCCTCCTTCTTACGAGGCAGAGCCCAATCCCTCTCTCAAGGCGGTGCCGGCCGGGCCCGTGCCGTTCCCGCTTTCCAACGCACATCGCCAAAGCCCATGGTCGTGAGCCTGCCCAGCCCCAGGAATTCGGCGGGCTGAAGCCGGGGCCAAAGAATCGGCCAGGGGCCCTCGAACCGCAGGATGCCTTCCAAGCCCCCCAGGCTCATGGACCTTCCCTGGCGACTGGAGAACCGCTCCAATTCCACCCAACCCACGCGGGAACCGCCATCCCGCATGGAGGCCGCCAGCCGACGCTCCTGTTCCGAGAGGGGTACCGGAGGGGGCCACCCCCACGACTTGGCGCAGATGCTGGCCTTACGGTGAATGGCCTCGAAGAGGGAAAGGAAGGTAGGGGGGTGGCGCAGGGGGCGCCCATCGGCAACCAGGCGCAAAGGGCTTCGCAGTTTCAGCGAGAGGAGGTCTCCGGACCGGTGAGAGGGCAGGGGCCTGGAGGCAGGGGAGGGCAGGATCCGGACGGCACCCTTGGGGGAGACCCTTCCGGCTCCTTCGAGGAAGCGGAGCATGGCCAGATCCAGCACCGAGGCCCATTGGGATGCGAATCGGCTCTCCGGTCCGTACACCCAAAGGGTGACCGACAGGCCGGCGTTCCCTTGAAGGCTCAACGTCAGGCGGAAGGGGGCTGGGCGGTAGGCCGGGCCCGGTTCTTCGGGCCGGCCCTTGGTGGGGTTCCAGATGGCGGGATACCGGCACGACTCTCTCAGGGGGCAATCTTCGCAGGCCTGACCCGGCCGCAGGCAGAGGAACTGGAGCCACGCCCTCCCCAGGGAGCCCCGCACCGCACTGCCCCACCACCGGGCGGACCGCCCCCCCTTTTCCTCCTCCAGGTGGTACGACCCTTTCACCAAGAGAACTTCGTCGAGTTTCAACCACTTCCCCCTGGGGCTGTTTTTATTCTACGACCTTCGCCAGCCGGAGGAAACCCCACGACGCCAGGGGAAACGATAGGGCGGCCTAGTGCACCCAATGGACACCGGCTCGGACCCCGGGGGCGGCTGGCCCCCTGGTCTGTAACAACCTGACGCGGTCCCACGGTGCCCCTGCGGCGGGGGCGGAACGGAAAGACCCCGGCCAGGGGGAGGGGCCATGGCCGGGGGGCGTGAGGAGACTCGATGCGGGCGGGTGTTTTGGGGAGGCCGGCGTTCGGAGATGCCCTCCGAGGGGGAAAGCCCGCGGTTTCAGGCTAAACGGCTGCGGACGAAGGCCGCGAAGGCGGTGACCACGGCGCAGAGAAAGCCTCCCCAGGCGATGTCCACGGCGGCCAGGGCGGTCACGGCCAGAACCATCTACGCTCCCCCAAAGTCCGCGAACCCTCTGGGTTTTCTCCAGCCCGGCCCTACCCCCGCAGGGCGGCGAGGGCCTTGGCGTAGTCCGGTTCCTGGGCGATCTCGGGCACCAGCTCGGTGTAGAGGACGCGGTCCTGTTCGTCGAGGACGACGACGGCCCGGGCGAGGAGGCCCTGGAGGGGCCCGTCCACGATGCGGACGCCGTAGGCCTCGCCGAAGGAGAGGTCCCTCAGCTCGCTGAGGGTGACGACGTTCTCGATCCCCTCGGCGGCGCAGAAGCGGGCCTGGGCGAAGGGCAGGTCCCGGGAGACGGTGAGGACCGCGGCGCCGGGGACGGCGGCGGCCTCCTGGTTGAAGCGTCGGGCGGAGGCGGCGCAGACGCCGGTGTCGAGGCTGGGGACGATGTTGAGGAGCTTCCGCTTTCCGGCGAAGTTCTGGAGGGAGACGTCCGACAGGTCCTTGGCGGTCAGGCGGAAGTCGGGGGCGGTGCTCCTGGCGGGGGGAAGCTCGCCCGAGGTGTGGATGGGATTGCCCTTCAGGGTCACGGTGGCCATGGTCGCTCCTTTCCAAACGGGTGGCCTGGGAATGTC
>JGI24187J35170_1000673_pt1 | contig 15475 bp, 10 predicted proteins | sample YNPBryBLVA2012_FD_35170 | JGI IMG/M metagenome (IMG submission 35170)
AAAACCGTGCCCCATCCCTACATTGGGGTGGTGATGAGTACCCTCACCCCGGAACTGGCGCGACAAATCAACAGCGACCCGAACAGTACCATCCAGGTGCCCGAGACCAGTGGGGTGATCATCCGGCAGGTGATCCCCAGCAGTCCGGCGGCGGAGGCGGGTTTGCGCCGGGGGGATGTGATCACCGAGGTGGCGGGGCAAAAAGTGACCACCGCTGACCAACTCCAACGGGTGGTGGAACAAAGCCAGGTGGGTCAAAGGCTGGAAATGCGGGTACGGCGGGGCGACCAAACCGTAGCCTTGAATGTCCGCACCGGGGACCGCAAGCAGGTGATGGGGCAAAATCCCCGGAACTAGGGATTGTCTGGGGTTCCATCGATTGGGTATAAGGGAATGAATATACCTTTCCAGGTGCTCCCGTGACCGTTCGAGTGCTGTGGCTTCAGGTCTGGGCGTTAGCACTCATGCAGGGAGCCATCACCCTCGCTTGGGTGTTTTACCAGCTTTATCTCAAATCCCTGTTGACTGGGTTGGGAATGGCTACTTCCCTGGCAATGGTCATTTTGGTGGTCGAGAATGGGCTGGCAACCCTGGTGGAACCCGTGGTGGGCGGTTGTTCCGACGATACCCAACGCTGGTTAGGCACCCGTTTTCCCTGGATCGTGGCGGGGGGAGTAGGGGCATCCCTGTTATTTTTGCTGATTCCCTTGATTTTGGGATTCCCCCGGTCGGTGGCACAGGCATTGTTGATTCCCCTGTTGTTGGCTTGGGCGTTCGCTATGAGTGTGTTTCGGGCACCGGCGATGTCTTTGTTGGGGCGGTACGCCTTTGCCACCCGTTTACCCCAGGCAGCGAGTGTGTTGACCTTGGTAGGATCCCTGGCGGCGGCGGTGGGGGTGGTGGTGCAACCCCTGATTGTCTCCTGGGGGGTCGGGCTGACCTTTGCTTTGGGGTCAGTGGTGCTGTTGGGCGCAACCCTATTACTGCGACAGGTGCATCCTCCCTCAGCATCGGGGGCGGTAGTGAACCCCACGGTGGGCTTGGTACCCAGCCATTTGGGCTTAATTTTTGGGACGGGCATGGCGGTGAGTGTGGGGTTTCGCCTTCTGGTGCAAAGCCTGCCGGAACCACGGGTGGAAATGCTGGGGAGCTTGTTCCTCTCGGTGGCGGTGACGGCAATCCCGGCGGGCACCCTCGCCCAACGGTGGGGGAATCCCATCGCTATGCTGACCGGGTTGGGCGTGATGGCGGTGGGGTTGTTGCTCCTACCCCAGGTGCCGTCGGCGGGCATAGGGGTTGCCTTGACAGTCCTTGTGGGGGCGAGCTTGAGTTTGGTTCTCAATGGGGCAATTCCCTTTGCCCTGGGTTTAGTGCCCCCTGCCCGAGCGGGGTTGGGAACGGGGATGTATTTTGGTGGGGGAGCTTTGGGTGCCAGTTTATTTTTGGGATTTTTGGCACCAGGCTTGTCGGCTCAGGTCGCCTCCTGGCTGGGCATGGTAGCCTTTCTGGTCGCTGGGGGATTGGTGAGCCTGAGTCTCAGGGCAACCCACTAGCCTGGTAAAGGCGCCACATTTCCTGCAGGGCAGAACCAAACTGTTGGGCAAACCGCTTGCCGTTCCACAAGGGAGAAGTGCGGCGGCTCTCCAGCAACCGTTGGCGGATGTCCTGGCGTAGGACACTGTCCGTCCCCAACCGCACCCCCCAGTCCACATACTCCTCCGCACTGTGGGCAATCCCTTCGCTGATGCCACATTGGGTCAAAAAGGCGTAGCTATTGCGGGCGGCAAACTGTTGCCCTACACGGGTCACCAGGGGAATCCCCAGCCAGAGGGCTTCCAAGGTGGTCGTGGCGCCATTGTAGGGATAGGTATCCAAAATCACATCCGCCAGACATTGGACATTCGCCCGATGCACATATTCGCTATCCACCGGCGGCAAAAAGCGCAGGCGTTGGGGGTCAATGCCCAGGGCTTGGGCTTGGGTGCGGAATTGCTCCTGGAGTCCCGCATTCATGTGTAAGGACTTGATGCACAGGTAGCTGTTGGGTACTTTTTGTAAAATTTGGAGTTGCCAATGCACCACATCGGGATGGCGTTTGTAATTGCTTTGGGCGGTGAAAAAAATCACATCCGTCGGCTCAATCCCCAGGTCTTCCCGCCGTACATCCGGCACGCCAATTTCAAAACCATCCACCGCAATATAGGTTTCCGGGAGCCGCCAAATAGTCTCCTGGTAATAATCTTGGGCATTTTCTGGCAATACCCAGGGGTCAGCGATGAAATAATCAATGGTGTCCATACCCGTCGCATCCCAACCCAACCAAGTCACTTGAATCGGGGCAGGCTTAAATGCCAAAACCGCACAGGTGGTATTCAGGGTTAAACTATCTACATCAATTAAAATGTGAATCCCATCGGCGGCAATTTTTTTCGCCAGCGGTTGTGAATAATCGTGGTAGTAATAATGTTCACATTTATCTACGAACCAAGAGCGACCCAAGTTATCCGGTGGACTGGTAATGTAATAGAGAAATAATTCCAATTGCTTTTGATCGTAATGGTTAAAAAAAGTGCGCGCCAGCCAGCCCACGGAATGCCGGGTCAAAGAACGGGATAAAAAACCCACCCGTAGCCGTTCCGAATTTCCCAGGGTTTGGGTTTGATAAAGATAGGGAATGCCGTTGCGAATTTTTGCCCCTGACCGGGAGACCACCCGACTGAGGACGGGGCGATCCTGTTGGGGGTGATCCCGCAAATAAGCGGTGAAAAACCCGGCGGTCAAGGGGGGTTCACTGACACTTTGGGCATGAAATAATTGGTCATCCGCTCCATAGGCAAACTCGGCAAGAGCCTGGTGGTACAGCGGAATTAATTGCACCGCTTCCTGCCAACGACTGCCCCCCATTTTCATGAGGATTTTCATCAAAATTGCCCTAGCCCGCACCCGGTCAGCCAAACAGCATTCCGGTTCCAATTCGACATACCGTTGTGCCAATTCTAGGGCACGGTTTAAGTCCCCCATATCTTCATACAAATTGGCTAAACGACCCAGAATTTCCGTATTGTTGGGAGCAAAATCCCAGGCTATTTTTAGTATGCGTTCACTGACTGCGGGAGCCTGATATTTCCACTGAATTTTGCCACTCGCAACCGCTAATGCCCGGGCGAAAACCACCGGGGACAGGTGGGGGCGGCAAGCCATAATCAATGCTTCAACTTCAGGACTAAATTCCACCTCCCCAACCACCGCCAACAGGGTGGCATAGACCATTTCCCAAGGCAATTGGGGCTGGGCGTTGAGGGTTTGGATCGCCGTCTCCAGTTCATCAGGAGCTAAATTACCACTGGTCGCCGCCAACTGGATCAAAGATAATAACCGCTCTGGGCTGGGAGCCAATTCCTGCGCCGCCCGGTAGAGTTCCAAACCGACCTGGGGTTGGGTGTCCCGATACCCCTCAGCCTGCGCTCCCAACCATTCCCCCAAAGCCTGGATTTGGTCAGCATCCAAGACGGTCAAGGCTTGAAACCACCACCCCTGCGCCGCCTCGGTATCCCCTTGCAAAAGATAAGCCAAGCCCCCATAGCCCCACGCCGGGATGTCCTCAGGATGGGTGGTTAAAACCGTTTCCGCCTGGGCGATTAACCCCGGATAGTCCTCGTCAGCTAACCAGACTTCCCAATTCATGCGGAACCCAGGTGGGGGGCATAGACGTGACCGTCCGGCAGGGTCGTCCCCCAGAGGTTGGCGGTGGCGAGGCTATCGGGATGGAGCCGGGCTTGGGTCAAATCCGCCCCACTCAAATTGGCTCCCCACAGAGATGCCCCCTCCAGGTTGCTATCCCGTAAATTTGCCCCAATCAGTACCGCCTCACTCAGGTTGGCATTGTGCAAATTCGCCCCGGTGAGATTGGCTCCCCCCAAATTTGCCCCCACCAAATTCGCTCCCAGCAAATCCGCTTCACTCAAATCTGCGCCAATCAGAATTGCCCCAATCATTTGGCTATGGCGAAAGTAGCCCCCAATCGCATCCGCCCCGGTGAGATTCGCCCCCATTAGACGGCTGTCCTCCAACACCACCTCCCCCAAATTTGCCAGCATCAACTGCGCCCGGCTCAAATCGGCACCACTCAGGTTCACCCCCGACAAATTGGCTTGGATCAAATCCAACCCCTGAAAATCCCGTTCTCCTGTCATATAGCGCTGGAGCAACTGCTCTCGCCCTACCCCATTTCCCCCCAAAGCGGGAACATCGGTGGGATGGGCGGCTTCCCGCAACCAATCCGCTAGGGTACGGTCATCCCCCTTTGCCCCATCGGTTTCCGGCAAGTGGGTCGCCAACCGCTCAAACCGCTGAACAATCGCCTGGTGGGCGGCTTGCAATTGTTTCGCCTGTTGCGCTAGGGTCTGTAACCGTTCCTGCACCAGCCGACGAAAACTGCCACAGGGATTGACCCCCTGGGTTTGCAGATTCACCAGATGTTTAATGTCCTCCAGGGTGAGACCGAACTGCTTACTGTGCTGGATGAAGAGCAACTGGGTTAAGGATTCCGCCGGGTAGAGCCGGTAGCCACTCTTGTTGCGCTGGGGGGGTGCCAGGAGTCCCTCCCGCTCATAGAAGCGAATCGTCTGGGGCGATACCCCCGCCTGGGTACTCAATTCGCCAATCAGCCAGCCCCGCTCCATGTCTGTCCTTACCACCATCGTTCCCCATTGTAGAGGCTTTGGTTGAAGGAAAAGTTAAAAGACAAACGGAAAAAGAATCCTTTACAATACAGCCAACCACACAACAGGTGAACCGCTCCCTACAGGAACCGGAATTATGGCAGATTACCTCGGCATGACCCCCACCATCGTCGTCGGTCTCGGCGGCACGGGCAAGGAAGTGATCATCAAAATCCGGCGCATGATTGTGGAAACCTACGGCAGTTTGGATGCCCTGCCGATTGTTTCTTTTCTGCATTTGGATACGGAGCAAAACGCCAAAGTATCCGAACCCCAAACCGTCTTGAAACAGGACATTTCCCTGCGCCCGGTGGAACAAGTGTGGGCAAAAGTGGACAATGCCAAAGCCATTTTGAACCGCATCGCCGACTACGAATATCTCACCGAATGGTTTCCCCCGGAACTCGCCGGTACGGATTCCATTTTGGCGGGGGCGGGACAGATTCGTGCCCTGGGTAAATTCGCTTTTACGGTGAATTATCAAACCATTAAACAAGCCTTTGCCAATGCCCGTTCCCGGATTGTGGGGCATGAGAAATTTATGCTCGACCGCTGGGGTGTCCAACTGGATAAAGGGGTGAATGTGTTTGTGATTTGCTCTTTAAGTGGGGGCACGGGTTCCGGCATGGTGTTAGACCTGGCTTATAATGTGCGGGATTGGGTGCCGCCTTCCGATTTGCCCCAAACCTGTGCCTTTCTTGTCCTCCCTGGGGCATTTTCTGGCTTGGGCGACCGGGTGATTGCCAATGCCTACGCCGCCTTGAGTGAACTCAACCACTATTCCCGTCCCAACACCCGTTTTGAAACCCAATATAGCAATAATATTACCGACCGAATTAGTAGTCAAAATGCTCAGGATACCCCCTTTGGATTCTGTTATTTGGTGGGCAATAGTAATGATAAAGTCACCCTGCCCAATTTGGAATCGGTTTTGGAAATGGTGGCACAAAATGTATTTTTAGATTTTTCCTCCGGGTTCAGTCAGTATAAAAAATTGGTGCGGGATAACATTCGCAAACATTGGGCGAGTCCTGACCCCCTGGGTTACCCCCAAAATTACATCACCTTTGGGTTAGCCAGTATTCAATTTCCGGTACAACGGGTGCTGAATGCCTGTGCCTCCCGGTTGGCAGTAGCTCTGGCGGATTGGTGGAGCAACCCCACCCCGGCACCGACGGCCATGCGGGATGTGATTAAAACGGAAATTTTACCCAATTTGGGCTTGGCAGAATCGGAAAACAACCATCAACTTTTGGATAATTTGAGTGTGGGGGACAACATGAAACCCTACAGCAAAGAGGTGGCGGATTGGGTGGCGGGTTTACGCAAAAAACGCAATGATTTGAACGTGCCTTTTGAGAATTTATTGCGGTTTATTTCCGTAGAAGAAGAAAAATATCGGGTGCATTTTAACGATGCGGACAGCGACCCCCGCCGTTGGAGCGATTACTTCCAAAAAATGTGGGACAATCTCAACCGCATGATCCCCCAAAAAACCAAGGAATTGCGGGATTTGGTAGCGCAAATGGTGGAAGACCGCTTCCGGGGTCCGAAGTGGACCAGGCAGTTTTTAGAAGTGTTGCTGGAAGTTTTATTGGAATTTCGCACTACCTTTGACCAGTCCCGGCAGAAAGATTGGCTGGTGCGGGAGCGTTCNGCNAGTCAAGCCCTGCAAATTTTGCTCAAACAAATTGATAACCACGCCAAGCAGATGATGTTGCTGAATCGCAAAAAAGTCATTGATGACGATTTCAATGCGATCATGCAAGCCTTGGAATCTATTTACGTTTCTAAAGTCGAGGTCAAAGCCCGCACCTTGGCGGCTCCGCTTTTGGATGCCCTGCGGGAGGAAACCCAACGGTTAATTAATGACCTGAATAATTTTGATAAAAATTTGGAAACTCTGCGGCGAAATTTGGCAGAACGGGAGCAGGTTTACACCCGGGAAACCAGTACCCTGACGGTGAATGGAATTTTACTTTATGACCCCCAGGACATTGAACAGGTCTATCAAAAAACCTTGGCAAATCGGGCGGAAACTGTCTATCAAAGTATCACCCAAGATGTGTTAAATGGCATGGGCTGTCGGTTGTTTGACCTCCATACCTTTGAGCATTTGCGGCAACAGGATTTGTACCAGCGAATTCTCAACCGTGCCATTGATGAATTTAGTACCAGTGAGCAATTGAAAATCTCCGTTGCCCAAAAATTTATTACCCAATATCCCACCCTGGAGCAACAGGAATCCCAGTTAAAAACCACCTTTGAAAAAAGTGAGGCGTTCTTGCGGTTTAGCCAGGAACAATCCCGTTTGGGTTGGGATGACCGCCCGGAAAAAAGGCAAACCTTGGTGGGGATTCAAGGGGGGAATAAGCCGACCGATCCTGCCGTTTCTGCCCTCTTGCCCCTCCTGCGAAAAAGTACCACGTTAACCGATAAAGATATTCGCCCGTACAACGACCCCCATCACATTTATTTCGTGCGGGAAATTGGGGCGTTTCCTCTGCGGTTGATTGAAGGGATGGAGCGGATGCGTACCATCTACCGCACGGTTTCCCAAATGGACCGCAATCCCCTGCATACCCACAAGGACAGTCAGCGGTTTGGGGATATTATGCCTGCTTCGTCGGAAGAGATTCAGGTGCGGGAAAACCTAGTTTTAGGGCGGGTGTTTCAACTGGTAACCGCCTCGGAAAATCAAATTACAGGCTACACGGAAATCAAACTCAGCTATCAGGATAGTGCCACGGGTTTAGAACGAAATTTGAACTTGGGAACCACCTGGAAAGAGGCGGAAGACTATCTTTTGGCTGACCAAAATCGGCGGGCGAGGGAATTGCTCAATGATGGGATTCAAAAAATACTGAAACAGGCAAATAATCGGAATAGCAAACGGGTATTGTACGAGCAGTTAATGGGTTATTTGCAACAGTTTGAACAAACCATACCGGGGGGGCGGGATAATCCTGAGTACCAAGCGGTAGAAACGGCGATTAGTAATTGTGTACGAACCCATCGCCTGTTTGAACCGGGCGTTACGACAACTCCGACTCCTCCTGTGCCTAAACCTGCGGTCAAACCCCCGGCGGTATCCCCCCAACCTCAAGCTACAGCACCTGCGGTTGTTGATGGGGCGGTGGAGAAATTTACCAAATTGGTAGAAGCCTGTTACAAGGGGGGCAAAACTCCTTCGGAAAAAGAATTACAAATGTTAGATAAACTGCGGGAAAAATACGGTGTCACCCCGGAAATGGCGCAGGAAATTATTGCCCGGTTTCAACCCAAAACCCATGACCCAGAACTAGCGGGTTATGAATATGCCCTGATGTTCCGAGCCTATCTGGAAAATGATGGGGAAATTGGCTTGGATGAACAGGCACAACTTTTGGAACTTCAGGAAGAATTGGGGTTGACCGATGACCAGGTCGCCACCATTGAAGCCAACATCCGGGAGGAATTGGGTCTCGGTTAATGTGATAGGCTACGAATCACGGTATCTCTTGGGTGTATGCGTATTTTAATTACCGGGGGGGCGGGTTTTATCGGCTCCGCTGTCCAGGATATTTATCTGCAAGCGGGTCATGAGGTGGCGATTTTGGATAATTTTGCCGCTGGGAATCCGGCCTATGTCCACCCCCACAGCCGGGTTTATCAGGCGGATTTACGGGAATCGAAAGGGGTATGGCAGATTTTTCAGGATTGGCAACCGGAAGTGGTCAGCCACCATGCGGCTCAGATTGATGTGCGGCAGTCCGTTGCGGAACCGGTGGCGGATGCCCAGATTAATATCTTAGGTTCCCTGAATGTGCTGGAGGCGGCGGCGCAGATGGGGGTCAAACAATTTATTTTTGCCTCATCCGGGGGGGCGTGTTATGGGGAATTGCAACAGATTCCCGCCCCGGAAACCCATCCATTGCAACCCATTTCTCCCTATGGGATCGCCAAAGTAACCCTAGAGCATTACTTGCATTTTTATTACCAGGCTTATGGGTTATGCTATGGGATTTTGCGCTATGCGAATGTGTATGGTCCTCGCCAGGGAATTACGGGGGAAGCGGGGGTGATTACGGCTTTTATTACGGCTTTATTGACGGGACAAACGCCGGTGATTTATGGTCAGGGTACCCAAACTCGAGATTATGTGTATGTGGATGATGTGGCGCAGGTAAATTTGCAAATTTTGGGTAAATTAGAACCCTTGACGCTGAATATTGGCACGGGTCAAGAAACCTCCGTATTAGCTTTATATGAACTGCTCCAAAAACTGATCCCCAGCAAAGTAACGCCCCAATTTTTACCGAAACGGGTGGGGGAAATTACTCGCAGTGCCCTGGATGTGACCCGAGCGAGGGAAACCTTGGGGTGGCAGGCGCAGACATCCTTGACCCAGGGGTTACAAGCCACCTTGGACTGGTATCGCCAGGTATTGAATTAAGGGCACTTCTATCAATTCAAAGTTAGCAGTCGCAGGGGGGCACTCCCCGTCTTTGATTCTGGAAAATTTCTATTTGTTCCCTGAATTTAGCACAGGGGTCGCAGGGACACCGCCCCCGTACTTGGTTCTGGAAAATTTCTATTGGTTAATCGCCAAGAATTGCTATAAACTAGACTTGGGTAATTCTCTGAACGTTACCCTTTGCCGTTATACTGAAAACAAATTTTTTGGTGGAACTGATGCCATGAACCTGTGCATCCTCCAAGCGGAAATCATGCAGGAACCCCAACTGCGTTACACCCCGGATAATCAACTGGCGGTGACGGATATGTTGGTGCAGGTTCCGGGTTTGCGCCCTGATGACCCCCAGGGACGGCTGAAGGTGGTGGTCTGGGGTGGGTTGGCGGAACAGACGGTCAAGCAGTTCAAAGTTGGCGACCAGGTACTGATTGAAGGGCGATTGGGCATGGTCAAGGTGGATTTACCCAACGGCAGTCGCACCACCCGCCCGGAATTGACCGCCTCTCGTATTTTTCCGGTGCACGTAGGGGATGCTTTGGTGGCAGAGGACTCCCCNCCCCGCCGCACGCCTGCCCCTGCCTCTCATCCCGTAACCACGACTCCCACCGATGAATCCTCCAGTGATTCCACCCCCTTTTGACCTGGTGGTGGCGACCACGAACCCCGGCAAGGTGCGGGAAATTCGGGCTTATTTACCGGACTGGAATTGCCTTATCCCCCCGGCGGATTTGCTGTTGGAGGAAACCGGGGATACCTTTGCCGCCAATGCCCAGATGAAGGCGACCCAGGCGGCGCTGGCTCTGGATGGGTGGGCGATTGCGGACGATTCCGGGTTGGAGGTGGACAGTTTGGACGGGGCACCGGGGGTGTTTTCCGCCCGCTATGGGCGCACGGATAGGGAACGGATTGAACGGCTGTTGTTTGAATTGGGGGACGAGCGGGAACGGGGGGCGCGGTTTGTCTGTGTGGTGGCGGTGGCGAATCCCCAGGGGGAAATTGTCGCCCAGGCGGAGGGGGTGTGTCGGGGGGAAATTTTGTTGGCACCCCGGGGTACGGGCGGGTTTGGCTATGACCCGATTTTTTATGTGCCACAGCAGGGGTTGACCTTTGCCCAGATGACTCCAGCGCAGAAACAGCAGGTCAGCCATCGGGGGCAGGCATTGCAGGCTTTGGTTCCGCAATTGCGGCAGTTGCGGTGAAGCTCTGGCGTTGGCTGGTTTGGCTATTGGTCTTGGGTTTTTTGGGGCGAAAACTGGGGCAATCCTGGGGGGAAGTCCAGCACCTGCCTTGGCAACAGCAGATTCTGGTCTGGTGGTTGGGGGCGGGGGTGGTCACCACCGGGGCGCACCTGTGGGCGGGGTGGTTGTGGGGGCGGACGCTGGGGTTTTTGGGGTATCCCGTTGCCAGTCGCTGGGCGGTGCCCCTCTATGTGCGGACCAATTTAGCCAAATACATTCCGGGCAATGTCTGGCATTTCTATGGACGCATTCAAGCCGCCCAAACCCAGGCGATTCCCGTGCCGGTCACGGTGCTGAGCATTCTGCTGGAAGCCCTATTGCTGGCGGCGACGGCGTTGATTGTGGGGGCGACCCGGTGGGAGCAGTGGGGGTGGCCGCTGTTGGCTCTGCTGGCCGTCTTGGGGGGGATTCATCCCCGCTGTTTGAATCGGGTGTTGGCCTGGGCGGGGCGGCGCAAGGGACAGGGAACGGCTTTGCCCCGGATTCGGCGTTATCCTTTGCCCCTACTGCTCGGTGCCCTGGGATTTCTGGGACTGCGGGGGCTGGGTTTTCTGCTGGTGCTGGGGGCGTGGGTGCCCTTCACCTGGGAGACGGTGCCCCCTGGGTTGGGAGCGTTTGGGTTGGCCTGGTTCATGGGGTTTATCGTGCCCCTGGCGCCGGGGGGGTTGGGGGTGTTTGAAGCCACCTTGACCGCCAGCCTGAGCGGCTTGGTTCCCACCGGAATTGTTTTAGCCGCCGCCGTTGGGTATCGCCTTGTCAGTATCTTGGCGGAGTTGGCCGCCGTTGGCGTAGGGGTTTGGGTAGGATGGGGGCGGAGGGACTTGAACCCTCACGACCTTTAGGGTCAACGGATTTTCATCCTCCACCGACTTTCGCCGGAGGGCACATACCCCTGGAGAATCGGACTCTCCCTTTACCCACGAAGTTGACCGGACGCACCGGCTTCGCTAGGGTAGCTCCCGTCGAGTCTCTGCACCTTCCGGGTCAATCCCCGGCTTGGCTCAGGATTGCCATATCTACCGCAGTAGGGTTAGGTTTCCCTGAATTTGAGAGCATTCACTTGTGGGATTTCTCCCGCAAGGCTCAATAGCTTAAGTCCGTAGCGTCTACCATTCCGCCACGCCCCCAAGTGAATTAATAGAATAGCACACGCCGATCCCCGCCGGGCCGATCCAGCGAATGGGGATTACCGGGGAAGTTAAGATTTCTCCCCATCCACCAAACAGGCTGACAAGTCCCGCAACAGGGATTTTTGATCCAAATTTTGCCCAATAAAAACCAATTGATTTTGGGGCGGCACTGGTCGGTCATCCACATCCAAACTATAACGTTTCCCGCTCAATTGAAACACATAACGGAGGCTACTGCGGTCAAACCACAAAACCCCCTTCGCTCGGAATACATTGGTCGGCAATTGATCCGTCAAAAAGAATTGAAATTTTTCCAGATGCAAAGGCCGTTCACTGGTAAACGAAACCGCCATAAATCCATCATTTTCCAAGTGGTGGGAATGGTGATGATGATCCGCTTCCCCGTGATTCGTATGGGCATGCTCATGGNGATGATGGTGGTGATGATCCTGATGCTCCTGGGCAATCAATTGCGAATGGGGCGCTTCCACCCCCAAAATCAAGGGGAGCNATACCTGTCCCTTAATCGTGGTTAAAATCCGGGCACCCGCTTTCATCTCACTGATCCGCCGGGTCAATTCCTGCACCCGTTCCGGGGAAACCAAATCCACCTTATTGAGCAAAATAATATCCCCGTAGGTAAGCTGACTCAAAGCCGCTTCGCTGTTAAATAAATCCGGGGCAAACGCCGAGGCATCCACCACCGTTAAAATCGAATCCAACTGGGTCAAATCCCGTAATTCTGTCCCCAAAAATGTCAGGGCAACGGGCAGGGGATCAGCCACACCTGTGGTTTCCACCACCAAATAATCAACCCGTTCCTGCCGCTCCAAAACGTTATAAACCGCATCCACCAAACTGTCATTAATCGTGCAACAAATACAGCCATTGCTCAGTTCCAGCATCCCTTCCTCGACGGATACCAAAAGTTGGCTGTCAATGTTAATATCCCCAAATTCATTCACCAGCACNGCCACTTTCAAATCCTGCCGGTTTTGCAAAATATGGTTGAGCAAAGTGGTTTTGCCACTGCCCAAAAAACCCGTGATAATCGTCACCGGCAAGCCCCGCTTGGGCAAATCTAGTTGGATTGGCGCAGAGATAGATTGGGTCATAATCCCTCGTCAATGATAATGATTCTCATTGTAGCCCCCCTGGGGTTCAATTGTTGGGGGCAACCAGGCTTTCCCCTTCCAGGAGTCGGCGGGCCGCATCCAGCAGGGTTTCTTCCAGGTAGGGCTTGGTAAAGTAGGCGTTGGCTCCCAGTTGGATCGCCATTTGTCGGTGCCGTTCCGCCCCCCGGGAGGTGAGCATGGCAATGGGCAATCCCTTCAACGTTGCATCCCGGCGCACCTTGGAGAGGAGTTCCAGTCCGTCCATNCGGGGCATTTCAATATCGCAGAACATCAGGTCGCAGGGCAAGCCATCCCGCAGTTTTTCCCAGGCTTCCTGCCCATCCCGAGCTTGCTCCACCCGATAGCCCTTGTTGCTNAAGGTCATGGAGAGCATTTCCCGCACCACAATCGAGTCATCCACGATCAGCACGGTGGGTTCATCGGTGGTTTCCACTTCCGCCGGGATAGTCCCCTGCCACAGGGGCGCACTTGGGGGCGGCATTTGCCCCAACGCCAAATCCACCAACTCCAGAATGTCGGCGATCATCATGATCCGCCCATCCCCCAAAATGGTGGCCCCGGCAATCCCCAGGGGTTTCTGNACCGGCCCGGAAAGCTGTTTGATCACNACCTCCTGCTCATTCAGCACCTGATCCACCTGAAACGCCACATACCGCCCCAGGCTTTGCACCACGACCACCGACACCCCCTCCTGGGTATTGGTGCCGAAAATACTGCCCCGCCCAATCATCCGCCCATAGCGCAAGAGTTCGTTCAACGGTCGGAAGGGAATCCGTTGTCCCTGCCAATCGAAGGTCAGTTTCCCATCCACCCCCGTGTGAATCATTTCCTGGCTCACATCCACCGGCACATCCGCCACCCCATCCATCGGGAACGCCACCTGGGCATGGTTGACCACGCAGGGCAAGGACTTGGAAATGCTCAGGGTCAGGGGCAAACGGATGGTAAAGGTCGTGCCTTTGCCCAACTCCGAATCCACCACCACCGTCCCCCGGATTTCCGCCAAATTCTGGCGCACGACATCCAGACCAACCCCCCGACCGGCAAATTCATCCGCCTGGTCCTTAGTACTAAACCCAGGCATAAACAGCAGTTGGTAAATGTCCTGCTTGCTCATGGTCGCCGCCTGCTCCGGCGTAATCACCCCCCGTTCAATCGCCTTCGCCTTCACCCGGTCGGGATTGATCCCCACCCCATCATCGCTGACCGTAATCACCGTTTGGTTCCCCTGATACGCCGCCCGAATCACAATCCGTCCCGCTGGGGATTGTCCAGCCGCCAGACGTTGAGCCGGGAGTCCAATTCCATGCACGATGGCATTGTTCACCAGATGGGTCATGGGGTCGGTGAGCTTTTCCAGGATCATTTTGTCCACCAGGGTTTCCCGCCCTTCGATTTCTAGGGTTACCTGTTTGCCGCACTTGAGCGCCACGTTGCGTACTGCCCGGGGGAGCCGATCCGTCACCCGAGAAAAGGGTTCCATGCGGGCGTTGTTGATCCCTTCCTGCAAACCCTGGGTAATCCGTTGGAAACTGCGTACCACCTCATCAAAGGCTTCCACCATGAACCCGATGTCCTGGGCAGACTCCCGCACCCGCAATACCCGCTCTGCAATCTCCTGGGAAAGGGTGTGAAACCCGGTAAATCGGTCCATTTCCAGGGCATCAAATTCCGCCCCCGTGCTGTGCTGTGACCCCGCATTCCCCGGATTCAAGAAATTGCCTACCCCCGCGCCCCGACTGGCATTCAAGGCTCCTTCCAGCAGAGAACGTTCATACAAATCCTGCATCCGTTGGCTGAGGTCATTCAGTTGGTGCGCCTGGTGCAAAAGATTTTCCAAAAATTGCCGCAGTTGGTTTTGGTCTTCCTGCAAAGTGTTCCGGGAAACCACCAATTCCCCAATCAAATTGCTCAGGTTATCCAACTGCCGGATGGGCACCCGCATGGTCTGATCCATCACCGGGGCACTGGTTGAAGCACTGGCACGGGTTTCCGCCGCCGCTGGACTGGGTTCTGCCGCCTTCGCCGGGGGGGTGTTCGTCGTCCCAGGGGTAGGCGCTAAAGCCTCCTCCAGGCTGGTCAAATCGGTTGGTGCCGCCGCCAATAACTGCTCCAGGTCGCCGAAATCACTGCTATCCAGGGCAAATGCTTCCTCTGAAACGGGCAACTCCAAGTCTCCCAAATCCGGCAGTTCTAAATCCCCGGTTAAGTCGGGCAGGGCAGAATCGGAGAAATCCAGGTCATCCCCCAAGTCCGTCTCCAATGCCGTTAAATCATCCAAATCCGCCACTTCTAGGGATTCATCCAAGGATTCGAGGCTTGGTTCTAGTGCATTTGAGACCGCCAAGTCATCAGATTCCGGCTGAGGGGCAGGTGCTTCCTCTTCCAAACCAACAAATGCGGACAGGGTGGCTTCCAAATCGCTTCCGGTGTCACCGAGCAGTCCTGAAGTTGTTGATCTTAGTTCTTCAGGAATTGGCGGCACATCTTCAAAAGTCAATTCTCCTAGCGTTTCTGTGTCTAATGGTTCAGTATCTAGGGTGACATCATCAAAGCTCAATTCACCCAAAGTTTCCCCGGTTTCTTCGCTGAAATCTAAGGTGGGAATATCGGCTAGGCTTTCTTCAAAATCAAATTCACTACTAGCAGTTTCTAATTCTTGTTCTGCTTCTAACTCTGATGGAGGGGTGAAAGATTCAAAATCAAATTCGCCCAAACTCCCTTCTGTCCCCTCGCTGAAATCCAAGGTGGGAATATCCCCTAAACTTTCTTCAAAATCAAACTCACTACTAGC
>JGI24187J35170_1000675_pt1 | contig 15458 bp, 10 predicted proteins | sample YNPBryBLVA2012_FD_35170 | JGI IMG/M metagenome (IMG submission 35170)
CGGCCTGCGCCGACGCGGAACCAGCGGTCGGCGCAGGCCGACCGAAGGCCTGCGGCCCCGAGCGGGCGACTTCAGTCGGCAACGGTAGGTAGTTACGCTTCGACGGCGAATGTCCCCCCTCCTCATCGGTCTCTCAAGGGGCAATGATGGCCACGCACAGCCTATTATACCGCAAGATGCCACAGAGTGCAAACCGGTGTGCGTGACCGTCACGGGCCACGGGCAGAATTTTATAGGACACGGACGAACACAGATGATCGAACAGGGCTTCTGACCTGTTCACCACCAAGACACAAAGGCACCAAGAGTTCATGGTCCTTCTTCGTGTCTTGGTGCCTTGGTGGTCAGCCTGCCTTCAGGGAGTGGAGCCTTCAGGTGGAAAAGGCCGGCTAAAGCCTCGACTCCAGCCTGTCGTCCGTGCCATCTGCAAGTTCCAGCTTGCGCTGGAGCCGCTCCCGACGGTGGTGCAGTCCGGCCAGAGCCTCCCGGCGTTGTGGGCCGGGTGGCCAGGCTTCGGCCAGGGCGATGCCCTGCTGCGTCCAGGCCAACGCCTGGGCAAGGTCCACGTCATGCCATTCGTGGTGTTTGGCCAGCTCCTCACAGGCGTACACGGCCCCATCCAATTCGGCCAGTTGCTGCCACCAGGGCAAGGCCTCCTCCCGGCGCCCCTGCCGCTTCAGCAGATAAGCCAGATCGCGCCGGGCCATCTCCCGCACCTGGGTCAGGCGGCAGGTCTGGGCTGCCTGAGCGTAGGCAGCTTCGGCTTCGGCCAGCCGTTCCGCCTCCTGGAGAAGGCGGGCCAGGCCATACAACTCCTCGCCGGGCAGGCTCTCATCGGGCAGGGAGGTCAACAGGCTGCACAGCCGTGCCGTCAGGGTCACCAACGACAGGATGTCCTGGGCATTGTGATAAAAGACACGCGGCATCTCGCGCGCGTCGCCGGTGCGGGCGTATTCCATGTACAGGCTGGGGATGAGCCAGCCGGGCACATCCTCCTGACTGCGCCGTACCCCCAACACCTCGGCCTCCAGCGAGGACAGGGCGCAGGAATCGAGGCGATATTTCCACACGCGCCTGGCCGGCGGCAGCAGGTCCAGGTGGGGAGCTCCGGTCAGGCGCGGCACCTGGTGGGCCAGGAGGAAGCGCGTCTCCAGCAGGGGCAGGTCAAAGCTCTTGCCGTTGAAGCTGACCACCGCCTCCATGCCTTCAAGCAGCTCGCCCAGGGCGCAGAGTTGGGCCGGCTCCTCACCATAGTCGCGCATGAAGAACTGATGGACGGTGAACTGTTCCCCCTCAAAGACACCCACCCCTACCAGGAAGGTATAGGTGCCGGTGCCGCCGACCAGGCCGGTGGTCTCGGTATCCACAAAAGCGGCCCGGCGGAGATCGACCGTGGCCAGCCGCTCGTCGTGGGCCAGGCAGGCCGCGACTGCCGCCGGATGGGCCAGCAGATCGGCCAGGGCGTGATGGCCATGACGATAGAGCAGCTCGTAGCTCTGCCGGTGCAGGAAAAAGGGGCCGAGGTCGGTGTCTATGACCTCGCCGGGGAGCAGTTGTTCGATAGGCCGTGCCCGGCGACGTGGTTGTGGGATCAGGTGGCGCGCGCCCTGATACACCCCCAGGCGTCTCAATCGCTCGCGGAGGTCGGTGCCTTCCATTCGGTCTCCTCGCCGTCTGTCGGAGGGGCAGCCTGGAGTCGAGGGGACAGCCTCCACTCCGACAGGCTGGCCGGTGCGGATTATACCACCCTTTCCGGGCATTGGCAACAGCATTTGCCTTTTTCGCCGGGTTGTGGTAGAATGATGACAGCCTGAAGGGGAGGGGATGTCTGTGGGAGTTCAAAACCGACCACCCCATACTGCTCGCCAGTCGTCGGCGGCCAAGGGCTTCATGCGGGCTTGCCCCTGCCTGCCCCTGGTCTGTCCCGGTTGAGTCCCTTGCCGCCCGGTTCAGCTAAATCCGAGCGAGGGGGCCTCCCTCGCTCGTTTTGTTGAGAACAAAGGAGAAGATCATGGCCAAGAAAATCTTTATCGGCGTGGCCTGGCCTTACGCCAACGGCTATCAACATCTGGGGCATCTGGCCGGGGCCTACCTGCCGCCTGACATCTTTGCCCGCTACCATCGCCTGGCGGGCAATGAGGTGCTTATGGTCTCCGGCTCCGACGCCCATGGCACCCCCATCACCGTCCGCGCCGACGCAGAGGGGGTGCCGCCACGGGAGATCTTTGAACGCTACCATCAGGCTTTTCTGGAGAGCTATCAACAGATCGGCCTGACCTTTGACCTGTTCACCCACACCGACACCGAGAATCATCACCGCGTCGCCCAGGACATCTTTCTCAAAATTCTGGAGAACGGCTACCTGTACAAAGAGGTGCAACGGCAGNTCTACAGCCCACGGGAGGGCCGCTTCCTGCCCGACCGGTATGTAGAGGGGGAGTGTCCCTACTGCGGCTATGCCGATGCCCGGGGCGATCAGTGCGACCATTGCGGAAAACTTTTGGAGCCGACCGAGTTGATCAACCCGCGCAGCAAGGCCAGCGGCGACAGGAACCTGGAAATCCGGGAGACAGAGCACTATTTCCTGGACCTGGCCAGGCTGGGCGATGAACTGACAGACTATCTCAGTCACGGCAAAGAACACTGGCGGCCCAATGTCATCAACTTTGCCCGCAACTATGTGCAGGACCTGCACGGGCGGCCCATCACCCGCGATATTGACTGGGGCATCCCCCTGCCGCTGCCCGGCTATGAAGGCAAGTGCCTGTACGTCTGGTTCGAGGCGGTCATCGGCTACTTTTCGGCCAGCATCGAGTGGGCCAGGAACCGGGGCACGCCCGATGCCTGGAAGAGGTGGTGGTACGATCCGGAGGCGCTGACCTACTACTTTATCGGCAAAGACAACATCCCCTTCCATACCGTCATCTGGCCGGCCGAGTTGTTGGCTGTGGGCCGGCTCTACCACGATGACCCTGCAGCCCGGTTGAACCTGCCTTATGATGTGCCGGCCAACGAGTACCTGAACTTCCGCGGCGGCAAGTTCAGCAAAAGCCGGGGGNCGGCGGTGGATGTGCCCTACTTCCTCAGCCGCTACGACCCCGATCCGCTGCGCTATTACCTGACCGCCGTCGCCCCCGAAACCCGCGACACCGAGTTCTCGTGGGAGGATTTTGTCGAGCGGAACAACAACGAACTGGTGGCCACCTGGGGCAACCTGGCCAACCGGATGCTGAGCTTTGCCTATNAGCGCTTTGATGGCCGGGTGCCGGAGCCGGGCGAATTCGAGGAGGAGGACCGGCGGCTTTTAGAGCAGGTGGAAGCCGGCTTCCAGACGGTGGGGGAATTGTACAGCACCTGCAAGTTCCGCGCTGCTCTGGCAGAGGCGATGGCTCTGGCCCGCGAGGCCAACATCTACCTGGACCGCAAAGCGCCCTGGTTCCAGATCAAGGAGGACCGGCAGGCGGCGGCGACAACGGTGTATGTCATCCTGCGCGTCGTGGACAACCTGAAGACGATCCTGGCTCCTATCCTGCCCCACACCGCCCAGCGGCTGCACAGGTACCTGGGCTATGACGGGCAGCTTTTCGGGCAGCAGCAGGTGGTTGAGTACCGGGAGGAGGGGCGCAGCCACCGGGCCTTGACCTATGACCCCAGCGGCGCGGTCGGCACCTGGGCACCGGGCCGACTCCCACCCGGTCAGGCGCTGCGGGAGCCGGCGCCGCTCTTCAAAAAGCTGGATGAGAAGGTGGTGGAAGAGGAGACGGCGCGGCTGGAAGGGTAACATGCAGTGCTCTGTGTTGGAAAGACCTCCGGGCAGTGTTAGCCGGCCAGGCCGCCGGTCAGACCTGAAAGCTCTCCCCTTGACAAACATCCCGGCTGGCGGTATAATGCTATGCGAAGGTCGGGGAGGGATGTTCCATGAGTCAGCAGCCACCCACCATCCGCCAACTGCCCCTGTTTCCGGGGGNGGAANCGCAGGTCGTTTCCGGCCCGACCCCCGTCGGACCGNCCGAACTGACGGCCACCTCTCCCCTCAGCCTGGCCGTCGAGCGGTTCCACGATCACATGCGCCGGCAGGAGTACACCCGGAATACCCAAAACTCCTTCCTGGGCGACCTGGGCCTCCTGAAGCGCTATCTGAAGGGAGATCCACCCATCGGCCAGATCGGCACCAGGACCCTGCAGGGCTTTCTCCACTGGCTGCAATATGAGCGGGGCAGGCCGTGCAGCCCCAAATCCTATGCCCGGCGGCTGACGACGCTCAAGGTCTTTTTTTCCTGGCTGGCCGACCTGGGGGCCGTGCGCCCCGACCCGGCCGCCCCTCTGGTCCACAAGCCGGTGCAGANCCCCCTGCCCACCATCCTCTATGACCATCAGGTGGAGGAGGTGCTGGCCGTCACCCGGCGGTTGATGACCGGCGACAAACCTGACCCCCGGCCCCACCTGCTGGTCACGCTGTTGTTGCACACCGGCATCAAAAAGCAGGAGTGCATGGCCTTGAAGCTGGCCCACATTGACACCTCTGACCCCACCGGGCCGGTGATCCAGATCCGCTACGACCGGCCGCAGATGCAGTACAAAGAGCGGCGCTTGAAGTTGCCGGCCGAATGGGCGCGGACCCTGGCCGCCTACCGCCAGGTTTATGAACCCCAGGAGTTCCTGTTCCCCTGCACGGCGCGCAACCTGGAGTATGTCCTGGCCGACGTGGCCACGCTGGCCGGGTTGCCGGCGGGGCTGTCGTTTGAAATGTTGCGCTGGACCTGTGCCGTGCGCGACTATCGGGCGCGGATGGACGCCGAACGGCTACGGCGCAAGCTGGGGCTGTCGGAGATGAGCTGGCGCGAGACGGAACCCAGGCTGGTGCGCCTGGCCGAACCGCCGTTGTAAAAGAGTAGGGCAACTGCTCGCAGTTGCCCTACTTCAGGGCCAGGATGAGCACCCCATCCTGCTCATAGACCGTCTCGTAAGCCGGGCTGCGGCGCAGGGTCTCGGCGTCCAGCAACGGTCCCCCCACCTGGCCGATATAGACATGGGTGATGCCCTGCGAGCGCAAGAACTCTACCAGCTCTGGATCGTCCAGCCGGCTGGCCTCCAGGCGGCGGGCCAGGGCGTTCACCTGCTCCTGGTAATCGGGCGGGTCGGCGGCCTCCATGCTGTAGGTGGCCGGTGGCACCGTGTTGGCCCGCCCGGTCAGCAGGGGGATCCACCAGCCGGCATCGGAGCCAAAGATGTAGTGACCCCCGAAGGAAAAGAAAGAGTTGACCAGGAAGCGGGCGTGAGGAGGCGTGTGTTCCCGGATCCAGGCCATGGCCTGCTCGTCGGCAGGGGTAACCAACTGGTAGGTGCGGTCCAGCACATCGGACCGGGCATGGGCTCCGACCAGGCTGAGGAGTGCAGTCAGGGCCAGTGCTGCTCCCTGGACCCGGTGGCGGCGGGCGGCCAGTTCCAGCCACTCGCCGGCCAGATAGCCCAGCAGCATCGCCGTCGGCAGGTAGAGGCTGATGATGACCGTAAAGTTGTTGACCAGGCCGCTGTCGAAGCCCAGCCGGTACAGGTTGGCCAGAGCCAACACCAGCCCGGTCCAGAAGGCGATCAGGCTGGCCGGCGAACGGCGGACCACCGCCCAGGCCGCACCCAGCAGCGCCGGCCATACCAGCCAGCCGGGCGAAAAGCGCCAGTTGACCAGGAAGGCATTATACTGCTCGTACAGGCTGGCCGATGCCTCACCCCGTTGATAGGCGGCCAGGTTCCCCGGCAGCAGGCCGAAACCGAGCCGCCCCAGCCAGGGCATTCCCAGCGCCAGCGCGATCAGGCCTGTGCCCGCCAGGCGGAGGAAGGGCACCGGCCACAGGCGGGGCGCGTGGCGGGTCACCACCAGGCGGTAGATCAGGTAGGGAGGCAGGAAAGCGAGGTAAAAGAGNAGGATGCGATAGTGCGTCAGGCCCAGGCCGGCCACGGACAGGGCAGCCAGAGCCAGCCGACCGGCGTCCCACCGCCCGGCCTCGACCGCTTCCAGCGTGAACCACAGGGCGACCGGCAGGATGGTCAGCCCGGTGAGTTGCGTATAGCGGCCCCAGTTCACGTAAAACAGGGGCATGGTCGTCAGCAGCCCGGCGACAAGCACCGCCCCGACCCCGGCCCAACGCCGGCCATCACTCAGCCGCACCGCCAGCGGATAGAGGGCCAGGGCAGCCAGGGCGTTGATGAACTGACCGACCAGCACCACCGTCCGGGGGGTAGAGTTCCCGGTCAGCCAGCCGGTGGCCCACTGAAACAGGGCTACGTCGGCATGAAAGCCAAAGTGGTAGGTAAAGGTGCGCAGCGGGACATAAGGTTGCCACGATTCGAACAGGCCCCCGTTGTCCAGGATCAGTTGGGCGATCATCGTGTGCTGGTAGGAATCGCCCCAGAAGCCAACATTGACCCCGCGCACGACCCACAGCCGCACCCAGAGGGTCAGGGTTGCCACCAGCATCAGCGCCACCAACGGCGCGTCCAGCCAGGCCAGCCTCTCGCGCCCCGATCCTCCTCGCCACCAGGCCCACCAGGCCGGCCCTCGCCGCCACAGGATCACCCCGGCGCTGAGAGCCAGCATGGCCAGGATGGCTCCCGTACCGACTTGCAACCCGACCAGGTGGAGAAACAGCAGCCCGACCGGCGTCAGGGCCAGGGTCAACCCGGCAGCCAGCACAGGCCACAAAGCCACATCGGAGTGATTGGGGACGCGGCGCCACAGCAGGCTGAGCAACGCCCCCCCCGGCAACAGAAAAAGGAACGGCGCGGCCAGCGTCGCCGCGAATGTGCCCCAGGTGATCTCCCCCACAACCTCTCCTTAGAGCCAGTCTGAAAAGCTTACCACAAAGACACAAAGGAACACAGAGGAAACGAATAAAAACCGCATGGTGCCCTTGGTGCCTTTCTGGTCAGCCTGCCGGGTCAACGGCGTACCTCCTGCGATCAAAGGCAAAATCGGTGTCCATCCGTCCCATCCGTGCTATCCGTGTCCCATCAGGTGTCAAGCTGTTATGAACCATCCCAGACCTTCCAGGCTTCAAAGATAGTAGTAAGGCAGGATCACGGTCCACCAGGCCACCATATCCAGCGCCACCAGGCCCAGCAGGCCCAACCAGGCGGCCTCCTGGCGCCAGCGAGGCGGCAGGAGTTCGGCCAACCCGGTGCACAGAAGCAACGCTGTGGGCACAATGGCTGTGCAGNCATAGCGGGCCGACGGCCAGAACAGGGAACGGGTGACGAACAGCGGATGGACACGCAGCACTGCCCCTCCCCAGCTCATCAGCAGGACGACGCCCAGTATCACCCCCAGACGATTCTGCCATGTCCCGGCCAGGCCTCCGGTTCTGAGGCGGCGCACCAGAGCCAGGCCGCTGCCGACGATGCCCAGGGCGGTGAGCAGGGCCAGCGGATAAAAGGAAGCGCCGGGCAGACTCAGATGCCCCCAGGCGAATTTCCCCCAAAAGCTTTGGAACAGCAGCCACAGTTCCGGGCCGTATACCCAGCCGGTCCGGGACCACTCGCCCAATGAGTGGACCACATGGACAATNGGCTGCCGGTACAGGCTGCCATTGNNGGCCCAGGCCCGCAGGCCGACCCACGCCCTCTCCGCCGAACCATTGCGCACCAGATTGACCAGCGGTTGGCCCCCCCATTGCCCCGTCGTAGCCTCGGCTGTCTGGAAGCGGGGGGCCAGGTGCAGGGGCCTCTCACCTTCCACCAGCACCACCCCATCCGCCTGAAGGGTCGGAGCGGCGGTCGGCTGTTGGGGCAAGAGGATGGAGAGGGCCACACCGGTGGCATCGGCGCTGAGGGTGGTGGTAAAGGCGTAGAACCGCCATTCGGGTGTCACCTCAACCCGGTGCCAGGCCTCGGTCCGGCCATCGTCCAGGCTGAGGATGGCAAGGCCTCCTCCCCCTTCAGGCACCCGGAGCCAGGCCCCTGCGGTGACGACATGCCCCCGCAGCGCCCAGCCCTCCAGGCGGTTCAATTCCTGAAAGAGCACACGGGGATGTTCCTGGCCGGCAGCCGACAGGGCCAGAACCGAACGCCCCAGCGGGGCCTCCACAACGACGCGATTGGGAGAGGTCGGCTGGTCGGTGCCGTACCAGTGGGCAGCATGTTGGCCCCAACTACAGAGCAGAGCCACGGCCACCAGGGCCAGCAATATCGCTCCCCACCCCAGCCGGCGCCGCCACCACCGGGGCAGGGAACCAACGCCAAGAAGCAGCAGGATGGACAGGGCCAGGCTCCCCGCCGTGCTTTTGGTGGCCAGACAGGCGGCTGCCAGAAACAGCACCACCCCAACCCGCCCCGGCGATGGCCCCCGCTGCAACAGCCGGGCGCTGGCCCACAGCAGCGCCGAGACCGCCGCCGCCGCACCGACATCGTTGTTCACCGCGCTCATCAGGTCGGTGAAAGGCGGCAACAGAGCCACAAAGGCAGCCACGGCCACGGCCAGTCCCGGCCGGCGGGGAAAGAGCCCGGCCGTCAGCCCATAGGCCGCAGCCACGACGACCAGGTAGAACAGCACCGATCCCAGGCGGGCCAGATATAGCTGCGTCTCTACCTCCTGATGGGCCACCAACAACTGCGGCAGGGCCAGCAGCAGGTAGTAGAGTGGCGGGTGTTCCAGCTCGCTGAGGCCGATCCAGGGCGGTTCCTCGGACCAGAAATCAAGGGCCGGGGCCCCCAGATCTTTCCAGAAGCCGGCCGCCTGCATGGAGGAGGCGATCTCGCGCCGCATCTTCAGATCAGAATCCCCCACCTGCGGCAGGCGGCCCCGTTCGGCAATGAGCCGCACATACTCAAAATGGGTCGGCTCATCATAGTGCTGCCAGGGAGGGATGACAGCCAGATAGAGAAGGCCCCGGATCAGCGCCAGGGCCAGGATCAAAAGCAGGGGTCCTCGCTGCCGGGCAGGGCAGGGGCCGGGCACCTTTAATAGGCCCCCTTGCTCCTTAACACGGCGCCCACGGTGTGCCACAGGATCTGGAGATCAAGCAGGAAGGAATAGTTCTGAATGTAAAAGAGGTCTTCGTCGGTGTAGAGGTGCATCGGTTTGTCGCTGCGGCCGTTCACCTGCCACCAACCGGTGATGCCCTGGGGGACAGAGAAGCGCTGCCACTGCCACGGCTCATATTGTTCCACCAGCCAGGGCAGTTCCGGCCGTGGGCCGACCAGGCTCATCTCCCCCTTGAGGACGTTGATGAGCTGGGGAAGCTCGTCCAGGCTGGTGCGACGGATGAACCGGCCAACGCGGGTCACGCGGGGATCGTTGGGATGCTTGTAGAGCAGCCTGCCATCCTCACGGACGCGCACTGTTTTGAACTGTTGCTGCTCGGCACCCTGGATCATGGAACGGAATTTATACATCCAGAAGATCTTGCCCTTCTCCCCCACCCGTCTTTGCTTAAAGATGACAGGGCCGGGCGAGTCAAGACGGACGGCAATGGCGACCAACAACAGGACAGGGGAGAGCAGGATCAGCAGGAGGCTGCCGACGATCAGGTCGAATGCCCGCTTGATCCGCCGCTCAAAGGGATCCAGCGTCGGTTGTCGCAGGGTGATCATCGGCACGCCGGCAAACTCCTCGGCCACAGTGCGGAACAGCGTCATCTTGATGTGGTCCGGCACGATCCGCACCCGGGCCGGCAGCGACTTCATGCCATCCAACAGGCGGAAGAAACGGTCGTAGGCCTGTACCGACAGGGCCACCACGATCTCCTTGATCCCTTCCGCTTCCACGACCCGGGCCACCTCCTCGACCCGGCCCAGCACCGGATAGCCCTCCACCTCTGTGCCGGGCGGCAGGTCGTCATCCAGAAAGCCTGCCAGCTCCAATCCGGTCCAGCGGTGGCGTTCGATCATATGCACCGTATCGCAACCGACCGGCCCGGCCCCCACGATTAACACCTTCCGCCGGTCATACCGGGGTTTGTCCACCAGCCTCAGGCCGAGCCGCACCAGAAGCCGGGAGCCGATCAGGAAAGCCAGGTCCAGGGCGTAAAAGGTGAGGATCTGGAGCCGTGAAACGTGGGGGAAGGTGAAAAAGAGCACACCTGCCAGGGCCAGGGTAGCCAGAGTGATGACAAGAAACAGGCTCTGGGTTTCATCCACAGCACGCCGGTCGCGCGCCCGATAGAGCGGTGACAACAGCAGGGCCACGCTCCAGATCATGGCCACCAACAGATAGACGGCCAGGCCCGGATGTGCCTGGGAAGTGGCAGACAGCAGCGGACTCGAGACGACAGCCAGCAGCAGGGCCGATTCTGTCAGGATTAGATCCGATCCAAAGCGCAAAAAGGTCAAGCGGGCTCTGAACCGCTCCGACATCCTTCCTTCTCCTCTCTCCCATCACCCGGGGTACTGGTGGGGCAGGGCGATGGTCTCTTCTCCCGGCCCTGATTATACCCCAGTTTCCACCAAAAGGCAATATCCGCAGATGACCATGTAGCTCGACAATGTTAAATTCACGTACATGGCGGTCAAGGCGGACCTCACCCCATCCTCCGAATTCCGAATTCGGAATTCCGAATTCGGAAGGGGAAGGGGGCCAGGGGGTAGGGGTGAGGTCAAATCGAACATTGTCGAGTGAGAGCCGGTCTGAAAACCACCAGAGACACAAAGGACACCAAGGACACCATGCGGCTTTTATTCGTTTCCTTCGTGTTCCTTTGTGGCCTTTGTGTCTTTGTGCCTTCGTGGCAGGTAAACCACCAAGCCCCAGTTCTTCTGCTTCAAAAGCCTGCCAGGTCTGACAACTTGCACCCCGTGCCATCTGTGCTAGAATAAAATTATGGTCAGCCAATCACGGGACCAACTCCAGAAAAAACTGGATGCCCTGCCGACCAGGCCGGGCGTCTATCTGATGAAAGACGCCGACGGGACGGTGCTCTACGTGGGCAAGGCGGTGAACCTCCGCGCCCGGGTGCGCTCCTACTTTCACGCCTCGGCCGAGCACAGCCCCAAGATCAGACGGCTGGTGGCCAGCATCGCCGACCTTGACTTTATCGTCACCGCCTCGGAGCTGGAAGCGCTGATCCTGGAAAGCAACCTGATCAAAGAGCACAAGCCGCGCTACAACGTCCGGCTGAAGGATGACAAGCGCTATCCCTACATCAAGGTTACCTGGCAGGAGGATTTCCCCCGCGTGCTGATCGTGCGCCGTATGGAACGGGATGGCGCCCGCTATTTTGGCCCCTTCACCGCTGCCTGGGCCGTGCAGCAAACCCTGCAGACGCTGCGCCGCGTTTTCCCCTATCTGACCTGTAACCGGGTCATCACCGGCCAGGACGAGCGAGCCTGCCTCTATTACGACATTGGCCTGTGCCTGGGGCCGTGCATCGGGGCAGCAGGCCGGGAAGAGTACCGGGCCATGATGGACCGCCTGTGTCGCTTTCTGGAGGGCAGGGCAGACGAGATCACAGCCGACCTGGAATCCAGGATGCAGGCTGCGGCGGAGCGATGGCAGTTTGAGCAGGCGGCTGTCTACCGCGATCAACTGGCCGCCATCCGGCGGGTCATCGAACGACAAAAGATCATCTCGCCGGACATGGCCGATCAGGATGTCATTGCCTTCGCCCGAGCCGACGGCGACGCCTGCGTGCAGGTCTTTTTCATCCGCCACGGGCGGCTCATCGGCCGGGAATATTTTGTGCTCGACGGCGCGGCCGAGGAGGCCGATGCCGGGGTGATCGCCTCCTTTGTCAAGCAGTTCTATGACGAGGCGGCCTATGTGCCCCCTGAAATCCTGCTGCCCCACGAAATTGACGAGGCCCTGATCATCCAGGAGTGGCTGCACAGCCGACGGGGGGACAAGGTGATACTCCAGGTGCCAGACCAGGGTCACAGGCGGGAGCTGGTGGAAATGGCCGCCGAAAATGCTGCCGAGACACTGAACCACCTCCGCGCCCAGTGGTTGACCGATGAGGGCAAACAGGCGCAGGCCCTGGCCGACCTGCAGGAATTCCTGGGGTTGGAGTCACCACCCAACCGGATCGAGGGCTATGATATCTCGACCATCCAGGGCACGGCCACCACCGGTTCGATGGTTGTCTTTGTCAAAGGGGTGCCGCACAAGAGCGACTATCGGCGCTTCAAAATTCAAACCGTCGTCGGCAGCGATGACTATGCCAGCATGAGGGAGATGCTCCGCCGTCGCTTCCGCCGGGCCACCGAACCGGAAGCGGTCCAGACACCGGGTGGCAAACGGTCGGCGTGGCACCTGCTGCCCGACCTGCTGGTTGTGGATGGCGGCCGGGGACAGCTCAACGTGGCCCTGGAGGTGCTGGAGGAGTATGGCCTGCGCGGCCAGGTGCCGGCCGTGGGCCTGGCCAAGCAGGAAGAGGAGCTCTACCTGCCCGACCGGGCGGAGCCGCTGCGCCTGCCGCGCACTTTGTCTCTGCTGCAGCGCATCCGCGACGAGGCCCATCGCTTCGCCATCACCTACCACCGCCAGGTGCGGGGCAAACAGACGGTCATCTCTCAACTGGATGAGGTGCCGGGCATCGGCCCCAGGCGGCGTTCGGCATTGCTCAAACAGTTCGGCTCGATAGAAGCCATCCGCGCTGCCAGCGTGGAGGAACTGGCCGCCGTGCCGGGCATGACCCGCAAGGTGGCGGAGCAGCTCAAGGAGAGTTTGTAAGACACGATGTCGCTCCCAATTGTCAGCTCACCCGATTGTCTGGCAAGGAGGCAGGCCGATGACAGAACTTTCATTGGAAGGCAAAGTGGCATTGGTGACCGGGGCGTCACGGGGCATCGGCCGGGCGATCGCCCTGCGGCTGGCCGGGGCCGGTGCCCAGGTGGTGGTCAGCAGCCGCAAGCTGGAAGGCGTGCAGGCTGTGGCCGACGAGATCGCCGCCGCCGGCGGGCAGGCCCTGGCCGTGCAGGCCCATGTCGGCCGGGCGGAGGAGGTGACGGCGCTGGTAGCGCGGACGATGGAGGCTTTCGGTCGGGTGGACATCGCCGTCAACAACGCGGCCACCAATCCCCACTTTGGGCCGCTGCTCACCGCCGATGAAGGCCAGTGGGACAAGATCCTGGCGACCAATGCCAGGGGGGCCTTTTACGTCTGCCGGGCTGTGGTGCCCCCCATGCAGGCCCAGGGTGGCGGCAAGATCCTCAACGTGGCCTCCATTGCCGGGCTGCGCCCCTCGCCGGGCATGGGGTTGTATAGCATCTCCAAGGCGGCGCTGATCGCCATGACCCAGGTGCTGGCCCTGGAGCTTGGCCCGGCCAACATCCAGGTCAACGCCATCGCCCCAGGGGTGATCAAAACCCGCTTCAGCCAGGTGCTATGGCAGACCCCCCAGGTTGCCGGCGCCCTGCTGGCCCACCTGCCGCTGGGCCGTTTCGGCGAGCCGGAGGATGTGGCCGGGCTGGCGCTCTACCTGGCCTCGCCGGCGGCGGATTACATCACCGGGGCGGTGTTTGTGGTGGATGGCGGCCTGAGCCTGGCCACTGCGATGGGGTGAACAGCCTGCCACAGAGGCACAAGTCCCGTCAGGTTTGTAGGGCAACTGCGAGCAGTTGCCCTCCAGGAGGTTTGTAGGGTAACTGCGAGCAGTTGCCCTCCAGGAGGTTTGTAGGGTAACTGCGAGCAGTTGCCCTCCAGGAGGAAACGATGCGCTTTGGAATCTACACCATGCAAAAGGGGGCCCTGATCCCGNCGGGGATGCCGGCCCCTGAAGTGTTGGCCCACATCGCCCGCTTAGAACATGCCGACCTGGTGCGGCAACTGTTTTCTCAAGGGTTCAACCCCATTGAACTGACCGGCGACATGGTCCTGTTCCTGCCCCATAGCTTTTCGCCACACGCCATTGAGCAGTTGGCTGCCCTCAAGGCCGAAACGGGGCTGACTTATACCCTCCACCTGCCCCTGTGGTCGGTGGAGCCTTCGACGCCGCTGGCGCCGGTGCGCCAGGGGTCGCTGCAGGCGGTGGTCGAGGCCATCCAGGTCACACGCCCGCTGGAGCCAGAGGTGTACGTCCTGCACGCCACCGGGGCGCTGGCCGCCGAATTCTACCGCATGGACCTGCCGGAGCAGGCCAGGCCGTTGATCCTGCGCCAGTTCCAGGGCTATGCCCGGCAGAGCATCCAGGCCGTGCTGGCCGAGACCGGCCTGCCCGGCCGCAGGCTGGCCATCGAAACGGTCGAGTTCCCCTTTGACCTGACGCTGGAACTGGCCGAGGAACTGGACCTGTCGGTTTGCCTGGACACCGGACACGTGCTGGTCGGCTTTTCCGGGCCGGTGGACCTTTTTGACGCCCTGGAACGCTGCCTGCACCGCCTGGGCGAAGTGCACCTGCACGATGGCCCCTGGCAGGGGCCGGAGCAGCGGATCGGCTATGGGCAGGATCACCAGCCGTTGGGCCGGGGCGACCTGGATGTTGCCCGCCTGCTCGACCGGTTGGTTGAGGCGGAGTTTGCCGGGCCGGTGATCCTGGAGCTGACCGTGCCCGAAGCCCTGGCCTCGCTGGAGGTGATCCGGACCATCCGCCCGGAGGTGCTGGCTCGAACGTGAAAGAGGCCCGGAGGGCTTTTGCTCACCTGTCCTGGCTCCAAAAGGCTTCGTCCCACAGGGTGGTGCGCAGCCATTTCTCGATCTGCGGATCGGCGATGTTCAGGCGTCGCCGGTCCCGGCAGTAGAGCGCCAGTGACCGGGCAAAATAGTCGCGCACATTGGACCGGGCGACCTGGTCCACGCCGTAGCCCAGGGCAAACAGACGGGACAGACGTGCGCCGGCCCGTTGCCAGGCCGGCGTCACTCCCCCCCCTTCAGACAGCCAGCGGCCACCCGACTCACCGCCGCAGCCCAGGTAATGGTCGGCCAGGTGACCGAGGACGTGCAGGGGTTGTTCGTTGTCCCTGGCCAGGTCTGTCACCGCCACAAAGGCCATGTTCTGCACCGGGCGGCCCTTGAACTCCCCTGGACCGGGCACATAGCGCGACTCACCGACCGAGATGAGCACCAATCCGCCGCTGCACCTCAACAGATAATCGGCCAGGAGGGGCGGCAACAGCCGAACCTGCCTGATCAGGGCCTGCATCGGTGCCCAGTCGTGCTCAAACAGGCTGCCCACCCAGGGAGGGGAATGGATCAACAGGCCGGGCATTAGCCTGGCCCTGGCGTGCAGCCACTCCTGCCATCGCTTTTCGGCCCGGCCGCTGATGCCGGACCGATCTGCCCTCTGTCGGCCCGGCCTTGCCCTGGCCATGTGCCCCCTCCCCTTTCAGCCTACACCCCAGAGGTCCCCGACCGGTACCCCCGTCTAATCCCCAAAGCCTATTGAAAGTGATCCCGGCTGTGTGTTATAATGGGACTGACTATGCCTGGCAGAGGGTAACTACCTACCCTCCCGCAGGTTTGGGCGCAATGACTGGGCCAGAGCACGTCCCAATGACCGGCTGCATCAGTTGCCAGCCCCTTTCTAACCTGCGGG
>JGI24187J35170_1000704_pt1 | contig 15188 bp, 15 predicted proteins | sample YNPBryBLVA2012_FD_35170 | JGI IMG/M metagenome (IMG submission 35170)
CCCCCTTCCACAAAAAGGTTACGGATTCACAACGGTCTCGAACTTGACGCCCTCAGCGGTCACCTTCAAGATGGTCGCCGATTTGATCGGGTTGTGTTGCTCATCGAAGGAAATGGTGCCGGAGACGGCCTCAAAGGTGATGCCGTTCAGCGTTTCAGCCACTTTGGTCGGGTCATCCACACCGGCCTGCTGAATGGCGGTCAGCAGCAGGTTGGTGGCATCATAGGCCAGAGCGGCCAGAGCGTCGGGGGTCTTGCCGTATTTCTTTTCGAAGGCAGCGCGGAAACTCACTGCCAGAGGCGCCTGGCTGTCGGGCGAGTAGTGGTTGGTGAAGTAGCCGCCGTCTGCCGATTTGAGGTCCAGGTCAGCCGAATCCCAACCGTCACCGCCCATGAAGGGAACGGTGATGCCCTTGTCTTTGGCCTGGGCAGTAACCAGGTTGACGATGTTGTAGTAGTCCGGCAGGTAAACGATGTCAGGATCTGCTTCGTCAATCTGGGCCAGGATGGCCGAGAAGTCGGTGTCGTTGGCGGTGTAGGAGGCCTCGCCAACAATTTCGCCACCGAGTTCAATGAAGGAAGCCTTGAAGTTTTCGGCCAAACCCTTCACATAGTCATTGGCCTGATCAACCATCACGAACGCCTTGCGAGCGCCCAGGTTTTCATAGGCGAATTTGGCCCCTACCTTGCCCTGGAACGGGTCAATGAAGCAGGCGCGGTAAATGTACTGCTTGGTGACACCGTTCTGATCTACTGTGACGCTGGGGTTGGTAGAAGTGGGGCTGATTTGCAGGACTTTGGCTGCGTTGGCGATTTCAGAAACCGGGATCGAGGCTTTCGAGCAAACTTCGCCGATGATGTAGTGAACGCCATCCTGATTGATGACCTTGTTGGCGGCGTTGACGGCCGGGTCAGGCGTGCATTGGCTATCCTCAACGATCGGGACAATCGTCATGCCCAGGACACCACCCTTCGCATTCCACTCTTCGATGGCCAGCAGGGCACCGTCGCGGGTCATCTCACCAAAGGTCGGGACTGGACCGGAAAGAGGTGCCAGGATAGCGACCTTCAGTTCCCCTTTGGTCGCGCCGCCGCCCCCGCAGGCAGCCAGCAGCATGACGACTGCAACCAGCATACTCAAAATTTTAAAAGACTTCATTTTTTCTCCTCCAGAACTTGAAAATTGTGGATAGACGATTGGCGTTTGCTACGCCAATTTTCCCCTGAGGGGATGGACCAGTGGATGATGATATTGTCGCTTTTAGGAAAGAATCACCTCCTTTTGAGGTGGCGATAAACTTGAGGCAAAACTATATTCACTTAAACTGAATTTGTCAAGTAAATGTAAGACAATGTGTGCCTGCAAAAGTTGTCAGGCAACGAAGCGAGCCGACACGAGTTTTTGCCATTTGCTGCTCATCCAGGCAGTTCGCACTTTGGCGGTTAAAATTGCGCCCTTCAAACTCCATTGGGCGCCGCAGAGTTTCCCGAAAGAGCATCGGGACGATGTGAAGCGCTGGGTGACGATTTGTTTGCAACCACTTTCAATTACGCCGCTGCCAATCAGAAAGCCGGAAGCGCAGAATGGAGCATAACGCATGTGCTCCAGGTTGTTTTGATAGTAAGTCAGGGACTGTTTTGCCCACTGCGATTTTTTCGCCAGGGGGCGACAGGCTTCAATGACGAATTCGACTTTGCCTTGCCATAAGTCTTCCGTGACCTGCTTCAGCCAAGTCTGACGTTCTTCCAGATTTGCAAAAGCCGCTTCGGCGATGCGTTTCAAACGGTCTGCGGCGTGATACCAATCCACAATTTGAATGGCGTTCGGGAAATATTGCGCAATCAAATTCCAAATCCAAACCGCGCCATCGCAAATAAACACGAGCAAGCACGGGCGGTCTGCGCCAGCAGCGCACCTTCAAATCACGCCAGGTTTTGGGGTCTTCTACTGCTTTTTGCTGTGGATGACGCGGTTCGATCGGTACCTTTGCAGCGTCTATCGAGCCATACAGAACATCGGGCGCCGTGGGTTGGCTGCGTTTTTGTTGTTGCGGCTTTTCTCATCCAGCATTTCTTTGACCGCGGCTTNGTCTGCCTGGCGCTGGAGTTCGCCCATTTTTTGCGTTTCGCTGCAAATCGTGTTCTCCGACACTTCAAACAGCAGGTATATGACGAGACACGAAGAACGCAGCGTTCTTCCCATCTTCCGCGTCGCTGGCATCCCGGCAGGGAAGTGACCTTTTGCCTGTGGACTCACTTGTATTTTTCTTCCTGTCTCAGGCGCACCCCACAGGTGCGGCAGAACTGGTCACCCGGACGAGCACGATTGCCACAGGCAGGACAATAGCGAGCCGTCTCTTCCGATTTNCCCTGGTCATGAGGCTCTTTCGAGGCGCGACGCTGGCGAACTCGACGNGAGGACTGCTTGCCGTCTTTACGGAAACTGAATGACACCACGAGCCCAAACACCAGCAACGCTACCCCCAAAACGCCCACCGCCCAGGGCAAGGCATCCATGAGCGGAACCTGTCCGCCAGTTTCCTCCAGGGGGATTACCGGCTCGATCTGTATATCCGAGGCGCTTAACTGGTCATCGGCCTTCTCATAACGGGCAGAAAAGGCATAACTTTCATTCACATCCAGAGAAACCACCGGCATAATCAGGTTGCGCAGTTGGTACGAGTCCACTTCAGAGCGTTGCGACAGGGGGGTGATAGAAACATTCTCGGCTCCTCGCGGCACCTGAAAGATCACAACAAACGAATCAACCGCCATATCCCCTGGCCACTGGTAGGAAATGAAACGCTGAATGCCCTCAATTTGCAGAGGAGCGTAATACTCGACCCACACGGTAGGAGTGGTGGCTCGTATGGCTAACGTATTCCACATTTCGCCAGGGGTCATTTCGTAATAGGCATTTACCAACCCCTGCTCAGGCGAGTCAACGGCCACCGCATTCAGTTCAGAATCGGCGGGAACACGGAAGTTAATCGTCGCCGGCAGAGATAAATCGGGGGGCAGGCTTAACTTGGTGATGACCAGCACCGCGCGACGGTCGAACTCGGGATAGATTTTGACTTCCACAGCGGGCAGGCGCAGAGGCTCTTGGGCGCTCACAGGCCAAGAGTTTAGCAAGACTATCAGGCTGGTCAGAAGAATCAGAATTTTTCGCATGGAGACCATCCTACAGAAAAATCAATGATGTTCCTGGAGCGTTAATCTTACCATGCCCATCAACTCGGCGGAAGAAAGGGAGCGGCGCGCCCGCACCAGATCGCGCACAAGGCGGTTGAGGCGGACATCTGCGCCCTGCGCCCGGCCAGCCCGAACCACTGCGCCGTTAATTGCCTCAATTTCAGTTGGGGCACCACGCAACACGTCCCGCAGCATGGAGGACTGGTTGGCTGCTGTCCGCCTGGCCACGTCTTCTACAGCCTGTTCTGGGGACAAGAACGGTAAGGCAATCCCAAGAGCGGCAGCCACCGCGGCAGTCTCGCGCGCCAGTTTGCCCATCAGGTCGCGCGCCAGGGGGTCGGTCAGCAAAACGCCGTTGGGGACGCGCAGGAGGGCCGTAAGGGGGTTGATGGCCGCGTTGATGACCAGTTTGCCCCACTGACGCGGGCGAATATCCTCCACACGCTCCACGTTAAAGCCAGCCTGGCGCAACACAGTGGCCAGTCTATCGAGGCGGGCATCCGCTTCCAGCCAGATGGGGCCATCGCCAGCCCAACAGACCCGCCCGGGTGCCGAGAGAAACGCCCCCAGGGTGGTCACCCCCGCCGAAACGCGCTCCCGGCCAAGGGTCTGGGCGAGAAGCGCATCGTTCCCCAGGCCATTTTGCAGGGTGATCGCCACGCCGTCAGGGGCGAGGCAGTCGGCCAGTTGACGGGCCAGTCGCCCGGTCTGCCAGGATTTGACCAGCACCAGCGCCAGAGGAACGGGGGCACAGGCCGCGAGGTCCTTCACCGCTACGACCGGAGCGGGAGCCTCGCCCTCCACCTGGGCGCCATGCCGGTTGAGGGTTTCCAGCGCCTCGGACCAGGTCCCAAGCATCGTCACCGCCCAACCGGCCGCCGACAGGCGAGCCGCGAAGAGCGTCGCCAGTGCACCGGTGCCACACACGAGGAGGCTTTTTTGCACAGTTCCACCTTCTTCTCGTTTGCGAGGCCCCTATTCCTGAGCGTCATTTTGGGCCAGAAATTGTTGCCAGGCCTCTTCAGACATTTCAACCGAATGCTCCGGGCCAGGGAAGGTACGCTGGGTCACATCACTGATGTAAGCCGTGACTGCCTCTTGAATGATGGGGTGGAGTTGGGCATAGGTTTTGACAAATTTGGGGGTGAAACGGTCGAACAAGCCAAGGAGGTCGTGAATCACAAGGACCTGTCCATCGCAGCCATTTCCGGCCCCGATGCCAATGGTGGGAATCGACAGCCGGGCGCTGATGTAGGCAGCCAACCGCGCCGGGACTGACTCAAGCACAATGCTGAAACAACCGGCCTCTTCGAGCAAGAGCGCATCTTCGAGCAAGCGCTGGGCCGCCGAGGGAGTTTTTCCCTGGGGGCGAAATCCGCCCAGGCGGTGAACAGATTGGGGGGTCAGGCCCAGGTGTCCCATCACCGGAATCCCGGCCGCGACGATGGCGCGGATAGCGTCGAGACGCTCGCGCCCGCCCTCCAGTTTGACCGCGTCCATGCCGCCTTGCTGGAGGAAACGCCCGGCATTGCGCACCGCTTCCTCGACCGAGACCTGGTACGACATGAACGGCATGTCGCCCACGAGCAGGGCCGACTTGGCCCCGCGGGCAACGGCGCGGCAATGATGGAGCATCTCTTCCATCGTAACTGGCAAGGTATTTTCGTAGCCCAAGACGACCATACCGAGCGAATCACCGACCAGAATGGCATCTATCCCGGCCCGGTCGAGCGCCAGGGCCATTGGATAGTCGTAGGCGGTCAGCATGGTAATGGGGAGCCGCTCGGCTTTCTTTTGCCGCAACGTATGGATGGTGACTTTTTTGCGCGCCTGCGCAGCAGGCTGGGGAGAGAGAGTAGTCATGGTGCCCTCCGTGAACAGGTAGAGCCCGGAAATGGATTCGAACGTGGAAGAAAAACCGTAGCGTTCCGGGGATACGCACGGCCACGGTATTATTCCACAAATCCGGGCGGGTGGCAATCTTCCACCACGCCAGAAATTCGCCTATAATAAGAAACCGGATGTGAATGGATCCCATCCAGGCCAAATGAAAGCCCCGCACACAATTTTCCCCATCTAATCCCAGACCTTGAATTTGCCCAACGAGGAGGTTGTCATGAAAAAAATTTTGAGTTTTACGATTGGCGCTGTCGTCGGCGGACTGGTTGGAGCCACACTCTCTTTGCTTTTCGCACCCGAATCAGGGGCTGAACTGCGAGGTGAGATTCGCGAGCGCTTTGGCGCCTTTAGCAATGAAGTGCGCCAGGCCATCGCCAGCCGACGCATCGAGTTGCAGGACCGGATTGAGGCCTTGCGCGCTCCCAAAGCAGAGTAAATCGTTTGACAATGTCACATTGTCGCATCCTTGCTATTGCGAGGATGCGCTCTTTGCGAAGAAGCGATCTCTATGCACATGAGGGGACTGCTTCGCGACGCTCGCAGTGACACACATGCTTGTCATTGAAGGAGCGTTCTTTGCACGCCGCCAAGCCTACCCGAAGGAGAAGCGATCTCCTCACAGACCGGCAGACAGCGTGACAAAAAGCGTTTTTTCAACACAATGTTTCATGCGACATTGTCCAGATAGCATTTAGCGTCTCTGCACGATCGTTTGATAGAGTTCAAATACGCGCTGCATATTGCGTGCATAGTCAGCCCGCTCTGCGATCAGCGCCGCGTTCTTCTCTGCGGCACGCGCTCGCAGGGCGGTGTCATTTAACCCGCGGACAATGGCATCCGCCAGGGCCTGCTCATCAGACGCATCCACCAGCAAGCCATTTTCCCCATCCACAACCCACTCGCGCAGGGACTCGATATTGCCCACCACCGGCAAACAGCCGCAGGCCATCGCCTCCAGCAGGGAATTTGGCGTGCCATCGTGGACGCTGGGCGAAACGAACACCTGTGCCCGCTGCATCAGCGTCCACAACTGCATCTGGGTCAATTGCGGCCACAGCCGCGTGCTGGCCTGAATCCCCAGCGAAGAAACCCAACTTTCGGCCTGAGCATCTCCCTGCAACGGCGGACAAACGAAGAGGGTTTCGGGCATCTTCTGAAGAACGCGCGGGATGGCGCGGAAGAAGACGTCCTGGCGCAAACTGCCGGGGCGGTGCCCGCGCGGATTGACCACCAGCGGGACCGGGGGCAATTCTTCGGGGAGCACAGCCGACCTGAAACCGGTTTCCAGTTCCTCCAGGCGAATCCCCCCCGCCCCCGGCACTTCCAGCGTCGGCACGCCAGAACGCAACCCCCACGAGACGGCAAGACGCAAGTCGCGCTGAGCATCGGCCAGCAAGGCATCGGCGCGGCGTAAAACACGGCGGGTGAAAACAGCCATCAGCGGGGAACCGTGAGCATGCAGGGTCAGGTCATTGCCCCAAATCGAGACCAGGAAGGGGATTTCGGGAGGGGTCACACAGGCCAGCATCCCCTCAAAGGGAATGCGCAGGGCATGAACCAGGTCGGGGCGGAGAGAATCGACCAGATGCCGAAACTGCTTCTGAGAAGGGAACAGGACCAACGGTCCAAGCAGGTGGCGCACCCGGAGCAGCAACGGCCGCAGACGAGCCATCCATCCCCCCCGTCGAGCCGCAGCCGGCCTCCCGGCCATGCCTCCAAAAGCAGCCGGCAAGACGTGAAACGAGGCCAGGCCAGGCGGCGCTTCGGCAGGAAAAGTCGAAACAAGATGGACCTCATGACCACTTTCGACCCAGCCGCGCAGCCACGAGTGCGTGGTAGCAGAACGAGCATCGGCAACAAAAAGGAGACGCATACCGCGCAATATACCACAGAAAACTGCCCACTCCGCCAGAATTTGGAAAGATCGAAGTCTATCGAAGTCTTTTTAACAACCTCGAAAATTATTTGACGGATTGAAGTAGATTGTGTATAGTTTGTCTGTGATCTGTTGAATTTATGTAGGGAGAGCCATGACTGAGGAAAAACAAAACCCAAAAGGCGAAATGTCCAATGGCGCCAAATATGCGCTGATTGGCACGATTTTTACCGCCGTTGTCGGCCTCATTGGCACCGCGCTCACGCTATATTTCGATTACCTGGAAACCATTGAGCCGCAAAAACTGGCTTTGCAAGCCACACAAACAGCCGAGGCGCGTTGGGTGGCTCTCTCAGCGACCGTTATACCAGCCACAACGTTTACAGCCACCTCGCTGCTCCCTACAGAAACGGCTACGTTCACGCTAACGCCGACTGTTACTGCAACCAGCATTCCTGCCACGTTCACCTTTACCCCCACTGCCTCTGCTCAGGGCACCAAATACTGCGTGGATACAGCCAGCCTGAACGTGCGCGCCGGGCCAGGGATAGACTATGCCATTGTGGGCAGACTCACGCAGGATACCTGCATTTACTTTGATGGCCGGCTGGAGAACCTGGAAAACAAATGGGTGCGGATTAGCGCCGGGTAGCCGGGCTACGAGGCAATCGGGAACATGTGGGTCTATGGCGGATTCCTCCGCCCGCAGGACTTTGAACGCCTGCCGATCGTTCCTCCCCCTGCACCGCCACCTCCCCCCACTCCCACGCCTGCCGGCTAAGCGAGTTTCCCCCCCACAGCCAGCAAAATAGACTTGATGTTGACCGTCTGGGTTGCTGACGATCATCTAAAAACTTTTCTCAGGAGAGTTTATGAAACAAATTACCGTGATTGGGGTCGGCTACGTAGGGCTGGTCACCGCCGCCTGTTTTGCCGACCTGGGCAATCGTGTGATTGCAATTGATGTAAATGAACAACGTATTGAAAATTTAAAAAAAGGGATTATGCCCATCTATGAACCGGGGCTGGAAGAACTGGTGGCGCGCAACGTCCGCGCCGGTCGCTTGAGTTTCACCACCTCGTACCGGGAGGGATTGCAAGGGAGCCAATTCGTTTTTATTGCAGTAGGGACGCCTTCTGCCGATAACGGCGAAGCAGATTTGCAATACGTGGCTGCTGCAGCCAGGGCCATTGCAGAAAACATGACTGCGCCGCTAATTATCATCAACAAGTCCACCGTGCCCATCGGGACCGGCGACCTGGTAGCCGACATGGTGCGCAGCGCCCAGCCCAAACCGATTTCGTTTTCGGTCGTCTCCTGTCCCGAATTTCTGCGCGAGGGAACAGCCATCGCCGATTTCATGAATCCGCACCGGACCATCATCGGCTCTCTCGACCCGGCCGCAGCCGAACAGGTGGCGCAACTCNATCTCCCCCTCCGTGCGCCCATCATCATTACCGACTTGCGCACTGCAGAGATGATCAAGTATGCCTCCAACGCCTTTCTGGCGACCAAAATCTCATTCATCAACGAGATTGCGGATATTTGCGAAGCGCTCGGTGCTGACGTCAAAGAAGTAGCCGCCGGCATGGGATACGATAAACGCATTGGCCCAGCCATGCTCGACGCCGGAATCGGCTGGGGTGGCTCGTGTTTCCCCAAAGACATCAAAGCGCTGATTTACATGGCCGAACAACACGGTGTCACGCCGCATATTTTGAACTCGGTTACCCGCGTCAATTACGACCGGCGCAAATCGGTGGTGGAGCGTCTCTCCAAAATGATCAATGGGCTGCAGGGCAAAACAATCGGCTTGCTGGGCCTGGCTTTCAAAGAAAACACCGACGATATGCGCGATGCGCCTTCGATTACGGTAGCCCATGAACTGCTGGCAGCCGGGGCATCGGTCCGGGCGTATGATCCGGTGGCACGGGAAGTAGCACAGCCACTCCTGCCCCAGGTACAAATGTTCGATGACCCCTACGAAATGGCCCAAGGTTGCGATGCAGTCATGATCATCACTCCCTGGAACGAGTTTAAACAACTTGACCTGGAAAAGATGAAAGGCCTGCTGAAATCGCCGGTGATTTTTGACGCTCGCAACATCTACAACCCCGCAGAGATGAAAGCCCTGGGCTTCAAATACCGCTCGATCGGGCGGGGATTCAACGGTGGAAAATGACCGAACCAACCAGTCCACCTGTCTGTGACTACGAGGGCTCCGATTACCAGTCCCGCTTTTGGGAACAGGGCGGGCGCGCCTACGAAGACCGTTGCGAGGCTTACGCCCTCAAACGCCTTCTTCCCCCTGGCGGCAAACTGATGCTGGAAGTAGGCGCCGGGGCGGGACGGAATACCCCGCGTTACACCGGCTTCGAACGCATTGTGCTGCTCGATTACTCGCGCACACAATTGCGTCAGGCGCAAGAAAAACTGGGGAAATCGGATAAATATCTCTACGTGGCAGCCAACATCTACCACCTGCCGTTCGTAGATGGGCTGTTCGATGGCGCGACGATGATCCGGACTCTGCACCACATGGCCGACGCCCCCGCAGCGCTTGCCCAGGTGCGACGGGTGCTACGCCCTGGAGCGATCTTCATCCTGGAATACGCCAACAAGCGGAATCTGAAAGCGATTCTGCGCTATGCCCTGCGCCGTCAGCAGTGGAATCCGTTCACGCCGGAACCGGTCGAGTTTCTCCCCCTCAACTTCGACTTCCATCCCAAAGCGGTGCATCAGTGGCTGACCGACCTAGGCTTTGTCATCGAAAACATTCGCACCGTCTCCCATTTTCGGATTGGACTGCTCAAGCGGCTGGTGCCGGCAACCTGGCTGGCATGGCTGGACTCTCTTGCGCAATGGACAGGGAATCTCTTCCAGTACACGCCGAGCGTTTTCGTGCGCGCCCGGCTGAACGGTCCAGCCGCCGGTCCACAGCCACAAGCAGAGACAGAATTCTTCAAATGTCCAAAATGCGCCTACTTTCCTCTCCAGAGTAGAGCCGATTCACTGGATTGTTCCTCCTGTGGAACAAAATGGCCCATTGAAGATGGAATTTACAACTTCAAAGTCTGAACGTCGTGTGAACACAACAAATTCATTCCACTTTTGGCCAACAGGTTGTCAAACGCGGTTGGGATGACTATAATGATTTGAAATACCGTTCTTGCCTGGAGGACGCTCTGGAAACCCAAAAAATTAACGCGCCTTTGGACGATAACCCCAATTACAACGCCCCGGGGTCACAACTGGCTCCAGGAACGACGCTCGTAAACCGTTACGTGATCCAGGACATCATCGGCGTAGGGGGAATGGGGTCAGTCTATCGCGCCCGCGATCTGCACTTCCCGACAGTGGTCAAACTGGTTGCTGTGAAAGAGATGATCAACCAGGCTCCCGACCCGCTGGTACGTAAGACAATTGTGCAGAACTTTGAGCGCGAAGCGAACATCCTGGCAACCCTCAATCATCCTGCCATTCCGCGCATTTATGATTACTTCAGTGTAGATAATCGCTCCTACCTGGTGCTGGAATTTATTCACGGCAAAGACATGGAAGCCATTATCAACGAGACACCAGGGTTCCTGAGCGAAGAACAGGTGCTTGGTTGGGCCATCGAGTTGTGTGATGTCCTGAGCTACTTACACAACCACAAACCCGATCCAATCATTTTCCGGGACATGAAGCCATCCAATGTGATGGTGAATCAGCAAGGCCATATCGTCCTGGTAGATTTTGGGATTGCCAAACCTTTCCAGGCAGGACAAAAAGGGACGATGATTGGAACCGAGGGGTACTCGCCTCCTGAACAATACCGCGGCGAAGCCACCCCCCTGGCCGATATTTATGCCCTTGGAGCCACCATCCATCACGCCCTCTCGCGGCGAGACCCGCGACTGGAGCCGCCGTTCTCCTTCAACGAGCGTCCCCTGCGCAAAATCAATCCGGCCGTCAGCCCGGAACTGGAGATGGTGGTCAATACCGCCCTCCAGTACAACCTCCAAGACCGGTTTCAAAGCGCCGAAGCCATGAAAGAGGCGCTCATCGCTGCTGGCCGCAAAACCGGTCTGCTGGGACGGATCCATACAGTCACGGCCTCTATCCAGCCTGCCAATGGCATCAAACCATTGTGGACATTCGCCTGTGAAGACGAAATACGCGGTTCGCCGCTTTACTATGACGGCTCCATCTTCATCGGCTCCTACGACTATAATCTCTATTGCATCTCAGCAGCCGACGGAAAAATGAAGTGGAAATATGCCACGGAGGGAGGCATTGTAGGGAAACCGGCTGTTTACGAAGGCGATATCTACATCGGCTCCGAAGACCAACGGCTGCATGTCATCAGCGCTCGTTCTGGCAAAGTCAACTGGACGTACTACACCAATGGCCGGGTGCGCAGTTCACCGCGGATTGCCGAGGGGCACGTCTTCATCGGCTCTGATGATGAACGCTTACATGCAGTCACTTTGATTAGTGGGCGTGCATCCTGGCACTTCGAAGCCGATGCCCCCATTCGATCCACTCCTTTCGTCGCCAATGAACTGGTCTATTTTGGCTCAGAAAGCGGAGAATTGTTCGCGGTAAATTTTCGTGGCGAACTCAAATGGCATTTCAAAGCCAAACAAAGCGTCACTTCGTCCCCGTGGGTTGCAGAGGGACTCGTTTACTTTGCTTCTGTTGATGGATACGTCTATGCCCTGGACGCGCGCAGTGGATGGCTCATCTGGCGCTTCAGAATGGGCAAAGGCAGCATCTCTTCCCCCTGCTTCACAGACGGCATGCTCTTCGTCGGCTCTGCCGATGGACATATCTACGCGATTGATGCCCGTACCGCTAAAGAAATCTGGCGCTTCAAAACCGATCATCAGGTGAGCAGTTCCCCGACCATCTACAAAGACTGTCTTTACTGTGGGTCAGCAGATGGCAATCTCTATTGCCTGGAATACCGCACCGGTCGCCTGCGCTGGAAATTTGCCACCAAAGGCCCCATCACCGGCACTCCCCTCGTGTATGACGACATTGTCTATATTGGATCCATGGATCATTTCCTCTATGCTCTGCTCGCCTGACTCCCGCCCAAAGGAGCCACCAAATGAATAAACTTTTCGATCATCTGCGCAGAAAGAAAAAAACACAACCGCTGACCGCCCCTGAAAACATCAAAACCATCCCCCTGAACGACAGGCAAATCGCAGAAGCGTTCAAGGCAGCATCTGTCTACCAACCCGCACAACTGATACACGGTTGCGGACAATCCACCGGAAAACAACGCGAACATAACGAAGACAGTCTCTTTGCCTTTAGCATGACAAGCGGAGGGGAAGGAACAGGGTTCCCTGTGGGTCTGTTCATCGTCGCAGATGGTATGGGCGGGCACCAATATGGAGAAGTAGCCAGTTCCATTGCAACGCGAGTACTGGCGGGATTTATCCTGAAGCGTTTCCTACCCTATATCATCAACCCAGCCAACAATCTGGATGAACCACTGCAGGAAATAATGCGCTCTGCAATTGACGAAGTACAACGTTCAGTAGTCCAGACAGCCCCCGGCTCCGGCACAACTCTCACTGCTGCGTTGGTCTTTGGGCAACAAATGATTATCGGCCACGTAGGAGATAGCCGCGCCTACGCTGTGTATCAAGACGGGCGAACAGACATTCTTACGCGCGATCACTCACTGGTCAAAAGGCTGGAAGAACTGGGGCAAATCTCTGCCGATGAAGCCCTCTCCCATCCACAGCGCAATGTGCTTTACCGCGCCATTGGTCAGGGAGAGACACTGGAAGCCGACGTATTTACTGCTCCCTTTCCCCAAACTGGCCATCTGGTGCTTTGCAGCGATGGTTTGTGGAGCGTTGTGTCTGATGACCACATTGCAAAAATTATTCGCGAGGCGCCCACCCTTCACGATGCCTGCCGGGATCTTGTCCGGGCTGCTAACGATGCCGGAGGGCCAGATAACATCAGTGTCATCCTTGTGAAATCGATCGGGTAATGGCGCACAAAAAAGATTACTACGCAATCTTGGGCATTTCCAGAAACGCCTCGCCTGAAGAAATCCGGCAGGCTTATTTTGATGCTGCTCGCAGGCTGCATCCCGATAAGAACGTCGCCCCTGGCGAGACAGAACTGTTTATCGAGGTGCAAGAAGCCTACGAAACGCTGGCAAATCCCAAAAAACGCGCCAAATACGATGCTACCCTGCCTCCCGAACAGCCGGTGCAGATCCCCATAGAAACGCGGATTCTCTACAGCCGGCAGAATCTCCTGCCGCTGCAAGAATCGCAATTGGTTTACGTCTTGCTAGAACTAGCTCCCCGACCTGATGTTCCTCCCCCTCCTGCGCCGCCCTTAAACCTCTGCCTGGTCATTGACCACTCGACTTCCATGCAAGGGAAAAACATCGAGGTCGTCAAAGACACGGCTATTCAAATCATGCGCAGGCTCAGACCAGAAGATTACTTTTCGCTTGTAATCTTCAACGATAAGGCAGAAGTCATCATCCCTTCTCAAAGCGGCGCTGATGTGAAACGCATGGAATCGCGCATCCACATGATCCAGTGCGCCGGAGGAACTGAGATTTTTTCAGGACTGGAAACAGGATATAAAGAACTGTTGCGCTATATGCGCCGCTCCTCTGCCACTCATTTGATTCTCCTCACAGATGGACGCACCTATGGGGATGAAGAAAAATGTATTGAATTAGCCCGTAAAGCAGCCGAGCAAAATATCACCATTCGTGGCCTTGGAATTGGCGCTGATTGGAATGACGTTTTTCTGGATGAAATTAGTTCCCTGACTGGCGGGAACAGCATGTACATTTCCAGGCCCGAAGACATCCAGCGTATCCTGATGGACGAAATCAACCGTCTCAGCACAGTATACGCGCAAGAGACCACTCTGGAATTCAAAATTCCTGCTGACATTGAACTGCGCTATCTCTTTCGGATAAAACCAGACCCCACCTTACTGAGCTCAACCGATTCTATCAAATTAGGCCCTGTCATTCAACACGCAAGCATTCAAGTTCTGATGGAATTCGTAGTTCATCAAGCAAGAGAAAATCAGGTCCTTACCTTGCTGGAGGGAAAAATTGGCTTTACCCTTCCCCATCCGAAAACTAAAAATATTTCACTCCTGTTGAAATTAAACCGCCCGNTTAAAAACGAATTAGATGCCGAGCCGCCGCCCGCTGAGATTGTTAACGCATTATCAAAACTTATTCTTTACCGGCTCCAGGAACAAGCCCGTCAAGAAGCACAAGCCGGTGACTTTGAGCATGCAGCAGAACATTTACAATACCTCGCCACCCACCTTTTGGCTCGAGGAGAACGCGAATTGGCCAAAACTGCTTTGCTGGAAGCCGATCATTTGCGGCGACAAGGAGATTTCTCCAAAGTCGGTATAAAAGAGATAAAATATGGAACACGTGCCCTGCTCACCGCAGGGGAGAGGAAATAGCACCCCCATGCTCATTTGTCCCAATTGCAAACACCAGGAACTTAGTGGAGCACTCTTTTGCAGTCACTGCGGCGCTCAACTGGGAGATATGAATCTCGCAACACACAAAATCCAGACTGCAGAGAAAAAAGCATCAGGAAACAACTTCCGCGATGCCCAAACAACCCATCCCGCCTCGATGCAATCTTGGCTTTCGCTTCATATCATCGAGAGCGGCCAGATTGTGCCTTTGGTAGAACGAACAGAGTTCACGCTGGGCAGAATAGCCGAGGGCCAGCCAATTGTGCCAGACGTAGACCTTTCTCCCTATGACGCTTACGCAAATGGCGTTTCGCGTTTGCACTGTGCCATCAAACTCATTGACGGGCAGGTGTATATCGTTGACCTGGGATCGTCCAACGGGACTTACTTAAACGGCACCCGCTTGACCCCTTACACGGAAATGCCTGTCACAGACGGAGATATCATCCACTTGGGCAAACTCAAAATCCAACTTTTAATTGCTCGCTAAATTTCAAGAGGGTCAATCCATGCCTTACAATATCATTGTTCATATCAGCAACGAAGATCCCATTCTGGCAGAGATTGATGAATTGCCAGCAGCCAACGACACAATTGTCATCTTACGGAATCCTCGTCGACGAGACGGCAAGGACATTCACTACCTGCAATCTGACGTCACGGCTGTAATCTGGCCACTCAATCAAATTTCGTTTATCGAGATTCTCCCCAGCGAAGGGGAAGAAAAAAT
>JGI24187J35170_1000713_pt1 | contig 15121 bp, 8 predicted proteins | sample YNPBryBLVA2012_FD_35170 | JGI IMG/M metagenome (IMG submission 35170)
CCAGCGGCTGGCGCACCTTCAGGTTGTTGCTGGCGCGGGCGCTCAATCCCAGGCTGGCCAGACGGCGGGTGAAGTCCATTTGTTCGAGCAGGGCTGTATCTATCGCCGCAGGGTCAGAAAGCGGCCAGGCAGTGTGATGCACACTGTCCAGAGCAGCGCTGTGAACGCCACGCACAAGGTTCTGGTAGATGACCTCGGTGATGAATGGGGTGAACGGCGCCAGCAAGCGGATGAGTTTGACCAGAACATGGTAGAGGGTGGCATAAGCGGCATTTTTATCGTCGTCGGCTTCCGATTTCCAGAAACGGCGGCGCGAGCGGCGCACATACCAGTTGGTCAGGTCGTCGAGCAAGGCGTTGATGGCCTGCGCCACGCCTGGGAAGTCAGAAGCATCGGCGCTGGCGGTGACGCGCTCGACCACCTGGTTGAGGCGCGCCAAAATCCAGCGATCGAGCAGGTTGGCGCTGGAGGGTGTTGCGCCTTCGGGGTAAGCGGGGTCGAAGCCCTGCGAGGAGGCCGGCAGCCAGCCATCGAGCCTGGCATAGGTCACGAAGAAGCTGTACACGTTCCACAGGGGGATGAGGAATTGGCGGCGGGTCTCGTCGCCACGCTTGTAGCCGAAGAGCAGGTCGTTTTCGGGTTGGTGGTTGCAGAAGAGCCAGCGCATCACGTCCACGCCCATCTGGTCGGCAGCCTCGTTGAATTCGATGGCATTGCCCCAGCTTTTGTGCATGGGACGCCCGTCTTNGGCCAGCAGGGTGGCGTAGCCAAAGTTTTGCAGGAAGGGCGGCTCTTGCGCCATGACGGTGCCCATGGCCAGCAGGGAGTAGAACCAGTTGCGGAACTGGCCGGGGAAGGATTCGCTGATCCAATCGGCCGGATACCATTTGCGCCAGTAGGCGCGGTCGGTGCGGTAGCGCAGGGTGCTGATGGCGACGATGCCGGCGTCTAGCCACGGATTGCCCACGTCGGGGACACGCGTCATGGGGGCGGCGCATTTGGGGCAAGCGATTTTCACCGCGTCAATGTAGGGGCGGTGAGGGGTGTGCTGGCCGAGCACGTCCAAGCCGGCAATGGCACGTTCGTGCAATTCAGCCTCGCTGCCGATGACCTCGAAATGCCCGCAGTCGGGGCACTCCCAAATCGGCAGCGCCAGCCCCCAGTAGCGTTTCTTGCTGATCATCCAGTCGTGCATATTGCGCAGCCAATCCATTTCGCGGGCATAGCCGAATTCGGGAATCCACTTGATTTTGTCCACCACGTCCATGATTTGATAGCGCAGCGAGCGGGCTTTTTCCTCGGCGCTCAGGCTTTCACGCGGCTTGTCGTAGGTTTCGCCCATGCTGATGAACCATTCGTCCACCAGGCGGAAGACCAGTTGCGAGTCGCAGCGCCAGCAAACGGGGTAGCGGTGAGTGTAGGGTTCCACACGGTAGAGAAGCCCCTTTTGTTCGAGATTGTCGAAGATCGGTTGGGGAACTTCGGAGACGTGCAGCCCGCTGAGCCAGCCGAAGCCTTCGAGGAAATAGCCTTCTTCGTCGAGGGGGGCGATAAGGGGGAATTGGTGTTGGCGGCCGAGTTGGAAGTCTTCGGCGCCGCAGCCGGGGGCAATGTGGACAATGCCGGTGCCCTCGGTCTCGCCGACGGCCTCCCAAAGGATGACGCGGTGCGCTTCGGCGGCGGATTGTTTCACATCGCGAATCAATTGGACGAGGGCGGTGTAGCCGCCGGGCCTCTGCGCCGCTTCCAGCTCGTCGAACGGCCCGGTGTAACTCCAGCCTTCCAGGTCAGCGCCTTTCATCTCGGCGACGATCTCATACGGCCCACGCAGCATGTGCAGGGTGCCTTTGGAGAGGTAGAGGCTCTCGTCGCCCTGGCGGACTTTGACGTAGGTCAGCTCCGGCCCGACTGCCGCGGCGACGTTGCTGGTCAGCGTCCAGGGGGTGGTGGTCCACACCAGGAGGGCTTCCTTCTGGCGGCCGCGCAGGGGGAAACGCAAGGTGACTGCCTCGTGGGTGAGTTCGCGGTAGCCTTCGGTGACGATTTCGTGCTGGCTGATGCCGGTGGCGCAGCGCGGGCACCAGGGCATCACGTCGTCGCCGCGGTACACCCAGCCGTTTTGCCAGCACTTTTTGAGGAAGGCCCAAATCATGAAGTTGTTTTCGTTGGAAAAGGTGAAGTAGCTGCCGCCCAGCTCTGGCAGCCCCAGCCGCCCCACGATGCGCTCGACGGTGTCGGTCACTGGCCCGGCGGGGCCTGCCACGGTGATCACCTGATTGGGGTCTTGCATCAGCTTTTCGGCCAGCCAGCGCAGATGGTCGGGGTCGTTCCAATCCATCCAGTAACCCAGGCGGATGGATTGCTCGGTCTGCACGGCGGCGTAACGCAGGACGCGCTCCTTGCACTTGAGCACAAATTTGTCCAGGCCGTAAGCCTCGATGTCTTTCTTGGATTTGAAGCCCAGCTCGCGCTCGACGTTGACTTCCACCCACAGGCCCTGACAGTCGAAGCCGTTTTGGTAGCGCAGTTCGTGGCCTTGCATGGTGCGGAAGCGCAGCATGGCGTCTTTGTAGGTGCGCCCCCAGCCGTGATGGACGCCCATGGGGTTGTTGGCGGTGATGGGGCCGTCAATGAATGACCATTTGGGCTGCCCCTTGTGCAGGGCGACCATTTTTTCGAAGGCGTGGGTCTCCTTCCAGAATTCGAGAATCGCCCGTTCCTGAGCGGGGAAATCGGGCTTGGGGGGGACTTCGGTAAATGGCATAAGCACCTCCAAAAATAAAGAACTCCCATCCTCGCAGGGACGGGAGTCGTGGATGACTTCGCGGTACCACCCTGGTTCCTGCCATGCGGCAGGCGCCTCAGCGGTGAGCAGTTGACCGTTCTCGGTCACTTATCACCGACCGGGGTAACGTCCGGTCAGGTCGTCTTTCTTACTGGCGGCTGCACGTTGCGCCGTTTTCGGATCGAGGCTCCGGAAGGATTTTCGGCCTGAGGCTCTGCCCCGGCTCGCACCCACCCCGGGTTCGCTGACAGCCTCCGCCAAGCCTACTCGTTTCCATCATCGCCTGTGAGGGTGTTCGATTGGGGCGCATTATGCCACAAGTTGGCGCACGGGTCAACTGTGGAGCGTTGCGTCTGCGCCAAAGGCGCCCCTTTCACCTCAGAAAACGGTTCTTCAGCACGTAGTAGATATAGTTTTGCCACAGCGGCACAATGTTTTCCTTGTGGTAATCGTGCGAAGAGAAGGTCTGGAAGAGCATACGGCCATCATAGCAGGAGGCCAGCGTGCCATTGGCCGTTTGATCGCTTGGCACAACGCCGGCCAGCAAGGTGGCCTGGCTGCCGGAAGTGAGTTGGATCAGGTCGCCCACGTCTCCCAGCCAGTAGTTCAAATAGCGGGTCAGGTACACGTCCTCGTTCGGCTCGTGGAACAGGGGGCTGTCGGGAACCAGCCAGAATTGGGCGCGCTCGCTGACATTTTTCCAATTCTTCTGGTAGGCAATGCCGCATTCGGCCAGCAGGGGCTTGATTCTCCCCTCGTAGATTTTGTCCAGGTACCACAATTCGATAATGACTGCCGAACCCGCATCCAGATGTGTGCCAATGTAATCGAAAAATTCACCGCGCACCCCGCCGCGCGCCTCTGAAGCCACGATAATCAAATCCCATGATTGGCCGGAGGTCAGCTCTGACTTGAAATCGCCGATGCGATCAACCGTATCGGTGTAGCTCAAGCCCATTCCGTCCAGCGCGGCTTTGACATAGCGCGGCAGTCCAAAGGCAATGGCGTCCTCATAAACCACGATTTTGGCGCTTTTGATGCGCGTTTCTATATCTACCGTTGGCGATGGCGGAAAGGGCGTGGGTGAAGGGATGGGCGTGGCGGTTGGCTGGGGCGTATCGGTGGGGATGGGCGTGGCGGTTGGCTGGGGTGTGGGTGAAGGCAGCGGCGTTGCACTGGGGGGGATGGCGGCGCTGGCTGTTTGTGTTTGGGCCAGGTCGGGCGTGGGGATGGCCGACGGTGGCGGCGTAAACAGGTTGCATGCCAGCAGGATGCCCAGCAGCGCCCCCCATGCTGCCAGTGTTGCGGCGCGGCGGGGGCGTAAGGGGATAGATCGGCTAGTGCAGAAGCTTTTCGGGTTCATGGCAGGTTCCTTTCATTGCACAACGAATGTTAGAGCGGCTTCACTCATATTGCCGGCCAGATCGAGGGCGCGCACACGCAAGCGGTGGACACCTTTCTGCGCCTTCCAGGCGATGGTAAACGGCGGCTGGCTTATGCTGACAACCCGTTCATCGTCCACGTAGAATTCGACGCTTGCCACGGCGACATCGTCGCGGGTCTCGGCCTGGAAGATAGCGCTGGCTCCTGCGGTGTAGGCTTGACCTTCCAGCGGTTGCAGGAGATGTATCTCCGGCGGGCGGTTGTCCACCGTAAGCGGGGTGGTGAAAGTTTCCACCCGCTGGTCTTTGCGCACCACCAGCAATTGCACGGCATATAGGCCGCTCAGGCCGCTTGTGTCCCACACGCCTAATAAATCTTCATGCACGTGGCGGGTGGTGTCTTGCCCGATTTGAATCCAGTGCTGAGGGTTCAACCCCTGACCTACCTGGAGACGGTAGAAGGCAAAGTCGTCTCCTTCGGCACTGCCGATGATCTCGACCAGGCCATTGACGTTGGCGAAGAGCTGCGGTGAGCGGATGTGCGCCTGTGGGGAGGCTGACGGCGCAAGGTAAAGGGTATCGTAAGAATCGGGCGGCGTGGGCAGACCGGCTTGTTGCGCCCACACGGCTGCCAGCGGCGGGGCGACCAGGTAAACGCGCTCTTCCACCAGCTCCGGTGGGGTGAAAACGGTTGCCAGGCGGCCTGTCTGGCGGTTGATCTGAAACACCTGATAGAGCGTATCTGCCTGCGTCGGTTCACTGCCGGCAAGAAAGACCTCGCTCACCAGGCGGGGGCAATAAGCGGTCGGCAACATCCCAGAGGGATCGCACACTTCCAGGGCCGTGACGCCGGGCGGCATGGGCCAACCCTGCGCCGTCAGTTCGCGGCTGGCATACTGGATGACGGCATGCCACAGAGCCGCCGCCCCAAGCGGCTGAAGCGCGGCGTCTTTTGTCCCGCGCGGGTATCCCAGCCATACACCGACCACCATTTGCGGCGTAAACCCTACGGCCCAGGCATCCTGATTGCCAGGGGTGGCCCCCAGCTTGGCGCCTGCCGGGCGGCCGATTTCCAGCGGGTTGGGGTGTCCCAGACTCTGCCAGCGCGTCGCCTCATCGCTTAGCACGTGCGTCATCAGGTAAGCCAATTGTGGGCTTAGCACGGCTTTGCTGGCTGCTTTGTTCCAGTCGGCCAAAACCTTGCCGTTGGCGTCGGTCAGTTGCAGCGCCGCTGCTGGCTGGAGTTCGTTGACCTCCCCCTCGCCTCCCCCTGCTCTCCCCGACAGGATGCCCTGGTTGGCAAAGATGCTGTAGGCTTGCACCACAGCCGTCAGAGTTAACGGACTCTCTTGCAGAAATGCCAAGCTCTGGCCATCGGCAGAAGTGGCCGCAACAGGCGTCAACCCGAATTGTTGCAAAGTGCGAACGACGTTATCGGCGCCGATCTGCGCCAGGATTTGAGCCGTTGGGGCGAGATAGTCGTTGCCCAGGGCGGTGCGCAGCCGCATGGGGCCGTGATATTGCCCGTCGGGGTTGGCTGTTGTCGTAGGTAGAGCGGCCTCGCCTGTGGTCGCAGGCGGCACATCCCAAATCAGCGTGGCCGGGCTGAAGCCTCGGCTGAAGGCCGTCAGGTAAACAAAGGGCGTCAGCAGAGTACCGGCGGGGTGATCGGCGAGAGGATCGCCGCTCATGGCCAGAATCTGGCCCGAATGCGGATCGAGAATCAACACCGCCGCAGACAGCCCCGGCGAAGTTGGTTTTGGGCCGGACGGGGTAGCTGGCAGCCAGCGGGCTGCCTGGCAAGGGCGGCCGTCGAAAGTCGTCAATTCCACCGAAACGCCGCTTTGGGCGGCCAGGTAAGCCGCCACCGTACAACTGGTTTGCAATTGCAGTTCGTAATCCAGGCTGGTGATCACCCGAAATCCGCCGCGCTCGAGGCGGCTGAGAGGCACTGATTCGGCCACTTGGGCCAAGACCAGCTCGGTGAAAGCAGGGGCCGGGTTGCTTGCTTCGACCGGCAGGGCCAGGACGATGGTGGCTTGGGAGGCCTCCTGCGCTTGTTCGGCAGTGACGAGACCCTGCAACAGCATGGCGCGAATCACTTGCTGCTGGCGCTCCAAAGCCTGCTGGGGGGCATCGTGGGGGTTGAAAGCTGGCGCTTCGGCCACTGCCGCCAGCAGGGCCGCCTCGGCCAGGTTAAGCTGGCTGGCCGATTTGTTCAGGTACACCCGCGCCGCAGCGTCGGCGCCATAGACCAGGCGACCATAATGGGCGCTGTTAAGATACCATTCCAACACTTTACGGCGGCCAAAGCGCCGTGTGATTTGTGCCGCCAGCAGACGCTCGCGCAAATTGCGGCGCAGGCCGGCTGGTTCGTCCCACAACAGCAACTCTGCAACCAGTCGTTGCGCCAGGGTTGGGTGAGTGCCATTCTGCCAGCCGTCAAGCGTATAACCGGCATGGTTCCAAAAGCCGGGATCGGCGGTGGCAATGGTCGCGGAGATGAGAGCGGTGGGCAGGCAGGGGGTGTCGCTAGCGCCGATCGGCAGGTACTTTTTGCCAGCGGCGGCAGGGTTTTCCAGGCTGAGCAGGATATGCTCGCCGCCGCGGTCGTACAGCCGCGTGGGTTCGAGCAAGACGCCGCCGGGTGGCTCCAACAACACCGGCAAGGCTTCTACGGAGGGCAAGCCGCGTGTCAGCTCGAGATAGGCGCTGGCCAGACCCACAAAGAGGCCCACCAGCAGCAGGCTGAGCAAGGTGCTGCAAGCCAGGGCGATGCGTCCGGCCGGGCGGCGTTCGAGCTTCTGCCGGCGCTGCCGGCGCGTGCGGACAATGGCAGGGATGTTGCGCATACGAGGAATTTTACAACAAAAGAGGAAATCAGCAAGCGATACGCACACCGCCCCCCTTAAGTAGCTCAGGAGCTGCAAGCAGGTCGGCCCCCTTTCTGCTCACAGCTCCCGATACGTGCAGGCCCCTGATCATTCACCCACCTGCACTGCACTCCAGGTATCAAATGAAAAATCCGCCCTCAGGATAACCCTATGGCGTTGCCAAAATGTTGCCAAAACAGGGGTTCTGGCTATCGAGTTGTGCTGAAATTGGGGGAAGCGGCTAGATTTTTTCGATGACCCCTTGCCGGTAAAGGGCAAAGCAGTCTGTAAAAGGCTGGCGGGTGATCTGCGCTGCTAATTGATCCAGCAAGTGGAGGATGCGCTGCGTCAACCTCTCATCGGGCAGATTCGCACGGCGCTGCATCTGGGCAATCAGGGTTTGGATTTCCAGCTCCATCCAGGGGTCATTGGCGCGGGCTGCCTCGGCTGCATGGGTCTGCAGGGTTTGCATGGGGAAAGGAAAATCGGCGCAAGCCAGGGCAATTTTGCCCAAAATATTGCCTGTAAACAGCCTGAAAGTGGTGATCTGGCGGCGAGAAGTCTCCTCGATGACCTTGAGGGCCAGGTCGTGGGCTTTGGCGTATGCTCCCTGGGATAAATAGACCCACGCCTGGCATGCCTGCGCCATGACCAGCACCAGGCCCAAACCGGTTTGCTCGGCGATGGCAATGGCCTGGCTGAGATGCGCCTGGCCGCGTTCCATTTCCCCGCTCAGGCAAAGTGCCGCCCCCAGGCGGAACATGGGATCGCTGGCCAGCACGCCCCCCCGGCTCGCCTGCAGCGCTCGCCCATAGTATTCTGCCGCTTGAGCGGGTCTATCCAGCCAGATATAGACATCGCCTATGACGCGATAGCCAACCGCAGCAATCTCGTCGTGCCTGTAGCGCTCGCCTATCTCGATGGCCTGTTCGGCCTGCTGGAGGCAATCATCCACATGCCCTAGCGCCAGCTCGATCATCGAGCGGTAGGCATGCAGGTAACCGAGCATACGCCAGGCTTGCAAGCGTTCGGCCAGCTCGAGGCCGAACTGATTGTCGGCTTGGGCCTGGAGGTATTCGCCCAGAAAATAGCGAATCAGCGAGAGAACGCTGTAAGCCACAACCTGCCCGTGTAAATCTCCGCTGGCAATCTGTATCGAGAGCATGCGTTCGCCGTGAACCAGGGCTACGGCTGGCCAGCCGGTGAGATTGTGCAACAAGGCCAGGTGATACTCAGCCTCGGCGCGGGCGGGGAGCAAGTTGACCTGGTGAGGTTGTACGTTGAAGGCCAGTGCGCTTTCGAACGACGCCTGCGCCTCGGCCCAGCGGCCAAGCATGTAGAGGTATAGCCCTTGGCGGGTGTAAGCCTCCATTTTTTCGATGAGATTACTGCCTTGCAGCAGGTAAGGGAAGGCTTGATTGACATGCTCGAGGCCGGCAGCATGGTTGCCGCGCACGAAGTCGGCATCGCTCAAGCGGATCAGCGCCGCGCCGATGAGGAAGGGGCTGTTGCGCTTGCGCCCCCATTCCAGCCAGGTGCGCGCCACGGCTTCCAACGGATCGGCGGTGTCGTTCTCGAAGAGAATTTTGCTCCAGCCGGCATAGAGACGGTAAAGGGAGGTGTCTGGCAGTGTCGTTTCGAGTTGCCGGGCGAGCTGTTCGGCCCGCTCGAAGGCGTGGATGGCTTCTTGGGTAGAGAACAGCCGGCGGGAATAAGCGGCCGCTTCGAGCCAATAGTCGAAAGCGGCTTGCTGTAAACCGGCTTGTTCGAAATGTTGCGCCAGCACCGCAGCCTGGCTTTCGGTCTGCTCCCCGGCGGCCGCTTCCAGGGCGCGCCCGGCTCGTTCGTGCAATTGCCGAACGCGCAAAGGGTGCATGGCGCGCAGCAGAGTTTCGCGGATTTTGTCGTGGAGGAAATGATAGCCTCCCTTGCCAGGGGATGAGATGTCTGACTCGATGAGAGCCTTGCTTTCCAGCTCGTGCAGCCCACGCGCCAGCTCTGCCTCGGCGTGTGAGGTGATTGCCTGAAGCAGGGTGGGGTCGAAAAATGTCCCCAAAATGGCAGCCGCTTCGATGATTTCCCTCGCCAGCGGCGAGAGGGCGCGCAGGCGGGCGTTCAACAAAGCCTCCACGTTCTTTGCCAACGGCATCTGGATGGGCTGAGACAAATCCGGGGTCGGGTTTTGCGCCAGGAGTGCCTGGAGAGTCTCCAGAATGAACAGGGGGTTGCCGCCGGTGTCGCCAGCCAGCCGTTCGGTGAACTGCGGCGAGGGCATTTGCCCCAAGACGTTGTTCGCCAGAGTAGCCACTTCTAACAGGCTCAGCCGCGACAAATGGATCACCGTGGCGCGGTAGGTGGCTTGCAGCGAGGCCATGAACGTTTCCAGATGGGGAGAGATTTCTTCGCTGCGCGCTGCAAAGACGACCAGTTGATCGCGATCGAAAGGCGGGCGTTCGACGATGTAGGCCGCAGCATCGAGCGTGGAGGGGTCAGCCCATTGGGCGTCGTCCAGCACCCAGAGTATCTTCCCTGTCCGGCAGATGGGCAAAGTGAGTTGCCGCAGGGCTTCAAAGATCAAGGAACGGCTGCTATTTGCCAAAGCGCTGTTGAGCGGGCGGCTCTTGGGGCGGGTTGTGGCCAGATCAGGCACCAGCGGCAGGATGATGCTGATCCACCGCTCCGACACGCCCATTAAAGTCGTCAGGTCGAGATAGCGCCGGATGATATCCACCAGCGGCTGGAAGGGCATCTGGCTTTCGGATGGTCGGCAGGTCGTCAGGGCAACCCTGGCAGGGGGGGAGAGGCGGCTGGCAAACTCCTGCAAGAGGCGGGTCTTACCCAGGCCGGATTCGCCTAGCAAGAAGACCACCCCGCCTGTGCGCCATAAGCGTTCCAATTGCGCCAGGTTCGCTTGCCGCCCGACAAAGGGCGTTGCCAGGCTGGAGCGGATGTTCCATTGCACCGCAGGCGAGCGTTTGGCGCTGGAGCGATTGCGCAGCTTATGAGTGGCGGTTTCCAGCGTGGGGCTGAGGATGTTTTGGGCCTTTTGGAGGGCGCGCTGCGCCTGCTCCAATTGCCGGCGTGCCTCATCCAGGCGATCAGCCTCGATGAGAAGCTCAACCAGGTAAGCGTGATGCTCCTCGGTGCCGTCCTGCTCCACCATCAAGCGTGCCAGGCGGATGGCCTGAGTCAAGTCGCCGCTGGCCTGGGCGTGGCGCGCCAGGCGTTCGAGCAGTGTCAGGCGCAGTAAGTCGGTGTGTTGGGTCATGCGCGTCAACCACTCGTCGAAGGCCTTGCTGGAGGGCAGTTTGGCCCCTGCCAGGAAATGCTCGCCTCGCCACAGGCGTAGAACGTCTTGCAAACTTTGCGCCACACTCGGCGCTAGTGGCGTATGCGGCGAACCGCCCCAGGCGCTTGGGGCGGCAACTTGTGCAAGCTGTTTGGCATGATGCAAATCCACATAGACGCGCTGAAAATCCAGGCTCACCACGTCTGTTTCGAGCAGCAAAAGAGTGGGATCGGGCAGGGCGCGGCGCAAGCGATGGAGCGTCTCGCGCAGCCGCGAGCGGGCGCTGGCTTCGGGAGAGTCTTCCCAGAAGAGGGTCAACAACTCCTCGCGCCCCACCGGATTTCTCTGCGTGGCCAGGAAAAACAACAAGGCGCGCGGCACACGTCGCTGGATTACGACAGGTTTGCCGCGCCAGCGGATTTGGGGAGGTCCCAAGACGAGAACTTGCAGTAGATCGGCATCCTCGCTCATGATACTTTTGCTTGCTCGAGTAATTCCTGGGCAGAGCGCCGCGTGCCCTCGCTGATGCCGCCCATCATTTGGGCCAATTCGATGAGACGCGCTTCGCCTTGCAGGTTTTCGACATGGGTGAGCGTGCGCCCTGACTGAACGGTTTTTTGCACGCGCCAGTGTTGTTCGCCAAAGGCGGCCAATTGCGGCAGGTGGGTGACGCACAGCACCTGGTGTTGGCGCGCCAACTCCCACAATTTACGTCCTACGATCGTTCCCACTCGCCCGCCGATGCCCTGGTCTATCTCGTCAAAGATCAGGGTGGGCACCTGGTCGGCGCGGGCCAGGGTATTCTTGATTGCTAACATCAGCCGCGAGGTCTCGCCGCCGGAGGCGATCTTCACCAGGGGCTTGAAGCCTTCACCGGGGTTGGGGGCGACGAGAAATTCGACATGTTCGAGGCCGTGAACGTCGAAGGCCACGCGCTCTCCGTTCGGCAGCAGCGCGCCGCACGGGTCGGGTTTCTGTTCGAAGAGCACCTGAAAACGGGCGGCATCCATATTCAGGTGGCCCAATTCGTTTTCCACAGCAGCGGCCAGTTGCTCGGCGGCTGTGCGTCGCTTTTGCGAGAGCAGAGACCCCTGGCGGCCCAGGTCGCTTAGCAGGCGGGCTTCCTCGCTTTCCAATTCGGCGATGCGCTCGCCCGCGTGGCTGATGTCCTCTAGCTGGCGGCGGGCATCCTCAGCGAAGGCCAACACGGCGGCGATGTCTTTGCCGTACTTGCGCTTGAGGTTTTGGATGAGATTGAGACGCTCTTCGACCTGGTCGAGGCGGCGGGGATTGAATTCGATCCCTTCCAGATAGGCGCGCAGGGTGTGGGTCAGATCGGTGAGCGTATCGGAGAGAAGTTGTGCTTGCTCGACCAGGGCGGTTTGGGAGGGGTCGAGGCGCAGCAGGCTGTTGGTGGCATGGACGACTTGTCCAACCAGGTCGGACGCGGCTGGCGCTTCCGGGCTGCCCTCGTCGAGGGCCTGCAGGGCCTCTTGCGCCAGCGAAGCCAGGCCTTCGGCGTTGGCCAGGCGGTTGCGCTCGGCTTTCAGTTCGTCGTCTTCGTCGGGGCGCAGGTGGGCGGCCTCGATCTCGTTGATCTGGTAACTCAGGGTATCTATGCGGCGGGCGGCTTCGCTCTCTGCTTGGCGCAGGGCAGTCAGTTCACGGCGCACGGCTTGCAGGCGGTGGTAGGTCTGGCTGTAGGCTTCCGATTCGGCGGCGGTGTCGGCAAAACGGTCGAGCAAGCCCAGATGCTGGCGCACATGCAACAGCGAGAGGTGTTCGGATTGCCCATGCACGTCCACCAAATGGGCGCCCAACTCGCTCAACAGGCTCACGCTGACACTGCGCCCGTTGACCCGCGCCACGCTGCGCCCGTTGCGGCGGATTTCGCGCCCGAGGGTGAGCGTCTGGGGGTCGTCCAGCAATCCCTCGCGGTCGAGGATGCTGTTGATCGAGTGTTGCACGGCTGGGGGAAGTTGGAAAACCGCTTCGATGTTGGCGCGTTCGGCGCCGGAACGAATCAGTGCTGCCTCGACGCGCCCGCCCAGTAGAGCCTCTACGGCGTCAATGATGATGGATTTGCCTGCGCCGGTCTCGCCGGTGAAGGTGATCAGGCCAGGAACCAAATTCAATTCCAGGCTTTCGATGATGGCAAAGTTCTCGATGCGCAGTTCGGCGAGCATAGGCTTTTAGGAGACTTGGATGCCCGACAGGCGGTAGTAGACGGTGGAGGCTGTGATGACGATGTAAAGTCCTGGCCACAGCAGGTTCAGGATGGCGAAGATGTTGAAGCTGCCCTGCGTCAGGCCGAGCAGCAAAGTCGCCAGCGCCATGAGGAACAGCGGCAACCCCCCGACGATGGCGGCAAGCATGGCGGCGATGAACAATGCGCGGGAGCGTCGGCGCCTGACGATGAAACGGGCGACCTCGCTCATCGCCATCCCAACCACAGGGGCGATGAAAATCGTCCACAAACCCAAGACGGAGGCCAAAAGACTGCCCAGAAAGGAGAGAACGACGATCACGACGAAGGAGATGGGGATATCGTACCAGCGGGTCGTTTCGAAGATTTTCTGCTGGCCGCGGATGCACGCTTTGCAGCGATAGCCGGTAGGCGTGGCGACGGCGCATTTGGCACAAATGGGCTTTTCACAGCGGTTACAGCGCAGGCTGGTGGGGGTTTGGGGGTGATTGCTGCAATACAGCGTTTCTGGTTCGGTGGCACTCATCGGTGATTACTTGTGGAGGGGTTTTGGCTCATGTGGGGGGTGAGATTGCGGTAGAAATACCCTGGGTCCTGGAAGCGGATGAATTGGGCTGTGTGCGGCCCGGCGCGTACATCCACCCGATCGGCGTTGTCGAAATCCACGGGGGTTTGGCCGTCTATGCACAGGACAGCGTGATGGTCGGCTTCGACGGTAATGCTGACGGATGCGCCTTCAGACAAGATGATGGCGCGGTCAATGGAGAGATGTGGGGCGACGGGGACGAGCAGGATGTTGCGCAGTTCGGGGGGTAAGATGGGGCCGCCGGCTGCCAGGGCGTAGGCGGTGGAGCCGGTGGGGGTGGCGGCAATCAGGCCATCGGCGACGTAAGTGGTGAGGAAACGGCCATCCAGGTAGGCGCACAGATGCACCGGGCGCACCACTTGCCCACGGCTGACGATGACCTCGTTGAGGGCGTCCCATACTCCCAGGCGACTGTCGCCGCGCCAGTGTTCCACCGCCAGCATCATCCGTCGTTCCAGCCAGTAATCGCCCACCAACAGGCGCGGCAAGAATTCGCGCCACTGGTTTTGCTGCACTTCCATCAGGAAGCCAAAACGGCCCAGATTGATGCCCAAGATGGGGACGCCTGCCGGGGCGCACAGGTGCCCGGCGCGCAGCATGGTGCCGTCGCCGCCCAGGGCAATCAGCAGGTCGAATTCGCCTGCTTGCACGCTGCGGCGCAGGATGTCGTCATACAAAATGCCATGCACGGCCTGGATGTCGTGGGCGTTGAGGTAGACGGCCACCTGCTCAGCCTCGCGCAAGGCCTCGGCAACCTGCGGGTGGGCTGCAACGGCAATGTTTTTGAAGGCGGGCGGGCGGTTAGGGGTCACAAGACTATTATATTACAGAGTCCACTGCAAAAAGGGCAAGACCGATTTAGAAGTGGGGCAAAAGCGATAAGAAAAGGTCTTTTTGGAAGTCTTTTTCCATTTTAGCCGCGCGGTTTGCCCCGAAATGGGGCATAAATTTGCGGCTTTGCTCGAAAACGGCCTTTTTGCAGTAGAGTCATTCTTGTAATCGACCTTTTGGGGCTGCAGCGAAATTGACAGGCCCGGCGATGTACGGTTCATGATTTTCCTCCAGGCTGCCGGACCTGCTTGAAACGCAAATCGCCGGGCTTCCCGTTTTTGAGTAGCCCGACGAGGTGCAGTTACCGTTTAGTAGCGGGGCTAGGATTCGAACCTAGGACCTTTGGATGTGGGGTAGTGGCCTTTGGTGGCCAGGATGACGTGTTGGCGTTTGCCATTGGCCAGGGCTTGTCCGAGGATGCGTTCGGCTTCGCCGTGAGCGTAGAGATCGGCGCTGTCGAGCAGGTTGATGCCGGCGTCGAGGGCGCGGTGAACGATGCGGATGCAATCTGCGGGCGGGGTGGGGTCGGCAAAATTCCAGGTGCCGAGGGCGAGAGGAGCAATGCGCAGGCCGGTGCGGCCAAAGGGACGATAGTTCATCGTTCGAGACGGCGTTGCAGGGTGATCACACCGGCTGCCAGGGCAAGCAGGGTGGAGAGGAGCAGGGCAGCCGGGCGAGGATTGGCTGGCGGCGGGGCAGCCAAACGCAGGGGAAAGGCCGCGGCGTTGCCGGCTTCGAGCGTCACACCATCTGGCAAGACGCCGCGCTCGCGCAGGAAGAAGGCGGTCAGTTGCCAGTATTGTTCGTCTTCCAGATAGCCGGGCTTCCACCAGGGCATGGTGTCTTTGAGATAGTGATAGAGTTCGAGGGCGTTAGAAAAGCGCGCCAGCGTGCCTTCGCCAAACACCGGCGGGACAAACCGGGGAAAGGAGAAGCCATGCGGAGGGTGGTTGTTGCCGTGACATTCGGCCTCCCAGCAGTTCGAATCGTCACCGTTTTCGTCTTGCCATAGCTCACGCCAGGCGTCGGTCAAACCCTGACCCTGGTCACCATGACAGGCCATACATACCTGCCAATAGACGCGCTCGCCCAGGTCGGCCTGGGTGGGGGGATCGTTGACGATGGGGGGATCGAACGGATCGTGGGTGGGTGTTGGGGAGGGGGGAGGG
>JGI24187J35170_1000717_pt1 | contig 15044 bp, 9 predicted proteins | sample YNPBryBLVA2012_FD_35170 | JGI IMG/M metagenome (IMG submission 35170)
TCAAATGTACCGTGAAGCTCAGGGGCGGAACACGTTCCGCCCCTGTTTGGTGTAGCTTCCCACCCCCCTCCGCGAGCCGGGGTCTGGGGAAACTCCGGTTTCCCCCTCCCAGCCTCCCCCCGCTGGGGGGAGGAGCCCGGTACCCTCCCCCAGCGGGGGAGGGTGAGGGAGGGGGCAGTGGTATTGGGAGGGCGCAGCCCTCCCAATACCTCCCACCGGGCGGGGTCTGGGGAAACCGGGTTTCCCCAGACCCCTGCGTGAGGGCGCAGCCCTCCCGGACCCTCCCACCGGGCGGGGGATGGGGAAACCCGGTTTCCCCAGACCCCTACGGGGTGGGGGGGTGGGGAAACCCGGTTTCCCCACACCTCTGCTCCAGCAGCCTATGTTCACGTTAGCAAACGCAGTGTATGACTGAAGATTACTACGACCGCGCGACGATTGTGGTGCGTTCGGGAGCAGGAGGCAACGGCGCCGCCACCTTCCGCCGCGAGAAGTATGTGCCTCGCGGCGGCCCCAACGGCGGCGATGGCGGGCGCGGCGGGCACGTCTACCTGGNGGCCGATCCGAACCTCAACACGCTGCTCCACTTCCGCTACGAGCGTAAGTTCGTCGCCGAAGACGGCGGTCACGGGCAAAAGAACAATATGCACGGGCGCCAGGGCAAGGATCTGGTCATCCGCGTGCCGCCCGGTACGGTCGTGCGTACGACCATTGATGGGGTGCCCTGCGAAGTTGACCTGGCGCGCCCCGGGCAGCGCCTGCTCGCCGCCCGCGGNGGCCGGGGCGGGCTGGGCAATGTCCACTTCGCCACGCCGACGCGCCAGGCGCCGCGTATTGCCGAGCTGGGCGAGCCTGGCCAGGAGCTGGAGCTGCAGCTCGAGTTGAAGCTGCTGGCCGACGTGGGCCTGGTAGGCTTCCCCAACGCCGGCAAGTCAACCCTGCTCTCGGTGATCAGCGCCGCGCGCCCGAAGATCGCCGACTATCCTTTCACGACCCTCCAGCCCAACCTGGGCATCGTCGAGGTCGGCGTCCGGGATCGCTTCATCGTCGCCGACATCCCCGGGCTAATCGAGGGCGCCCACGCCGGCGTCGGGCTGGGCTACGACTTCCTGCGCCACATCGAACGCACCCGCGTGTTGATCCACATCATTGACGCCGCGGGGGTTGATTTCCGCGACCCGGTGGCCGACTACCATGCCATCAATGCCGAACTGCGCCTGTACCAGCCGGCGCTGGCGGAGCGTCCCCAGATCGTGGCCCTCAACAAGATGGACCTGCCCGCGGCCCGCGAGAACCTGCCGCGCCTGCGCGCCGAACTGCCCGTCGCGCCCGAGAACCTGTTCCCCATCGCCGCTGCGACCGGCGAAGGGGTTGACGCGCTCCTCCGCCGGGTTGCCGAGGTGCTCCGCACTCTGCCCGTTCCGGTGCGCGATCCGGTTGACCCCAAAGAGCCGCCCCTGACCTGGCCCCTCCCGCCGGTGGACGAACATGCCTTTACCATCTCGCGTGAGGGCAAGGGCTGGCGCGTGCGGGGGGTGCGGATCGAGCGCCTGATAAAGATGACCAACTTCGCCCAGCCCGAGGCCCTCGACCGGGTGCAGCGCGTGCTCGCCGCCAGCGGCATCAGCCAGGCGCTGCTCGATGCCGGCCTCCAGGAGGGCGATACGGTCTACATCGCCGACGCTGAACTGGAGTGGGATAGCCTGCGCTTTGAGTGATCGGCGCCTTCGGGGCGGTGCGGCAGGGGCGCTGGTTCGCCCCGCGGCCCTCTGGCGTACCCTTCGAGCAGGGGGATGGGGAAACCTGGTTTCCCCATCCCCCTGCCTGGTATCATGGTTGCTGTGCGCATAACGCTTAACAGTCCGGAGATTGACATATGACCAGCCGTTGCTATAATCAGAACGGGTGTTTAGCATTTTTGTGCCGCACGGATGTTCATGCAGCCCATCGCGATCATCGGTTCGCCGAACAGTACCACCACCTTCACCGTGGACATCCTCGAAACCGCCCGCGACCGGGCGCTGGATCACGCCTGGGTGATCTTTGAGGTGGTGGAACGCTTCAATGGCCGGGCCTATCGCAAGCGCGCCCTCTGCCAGCTCGGCGGCATTGTCACCCGCAACCGCTGGCACGAGGACCCGATCATCCGCGCGGTGATCAAACATCAGGGCGCCCTGCCGGCCCTCTCCGGCGAAAGCGACCTGACCAGCGCCCAGTTGACGGCCCTGGGGGTGTTCTTGCTCGATGACGATGGGCGGGTGCGTCGCCGCACCACCCTCGCGACGCCGCCGCCCAGCGGCACCCCGGTGTATCCCGCCACCGCCGAGGCGCTTCAGGCCCTGGTAGATACCGAACCGGGCATCTTCTATGCCGGCGCCTCCCCCGGCGATGGGTTGCCCGTGCCGCTGACCCTGCGCCACTTCGGGCCGACCGAGGCGGGCGGCTTCGGCGAAGCGGTGATGATGGGCATCTTCGGCCAGACCCGCAGCGGCAAGTCCATTCTCGCCGCGCAACTGCTCGCCGGGTTTGCCAGCAACCCGCAGATGGGCCTGCTGGTGCTCGACCCCCAGGGCGAGTTCGGGCGCGACCGCTTTGCCGCCGGTGACCACCGGGTTGATTTTAGCATCAGGCGCCTGCTGGGCAGCCTGCGCGTCAGCCGCGCCGTGAACGTGCTCAGCACCGACGAGGTGGCCCTCGAAGGACCCGAGGCGTTCACCGAGACACTGCGACGAGCGGGGTTCTTCGAGAGCCTGGGCTTCAAAGGGGCCGGCAAGGAACGCGAGGCCAGCGAACGGCTCGCCAACCTGATTGCCGAGTTGACCGACGCCGAGGGCCGGCGCCGGCCCGTGCGCGATCTGCGCGGGGCCGATCTGCCCCTTCTGGTGCGCGACCTGGCCCGCTTCGCCGATGTGATCTACGCCAGTCGCCCCGGCACCNCCCCCGGCGAGGGTCAGCGCGCCCAGGACGTGCTGGCGCGCTTCCAGCTCGACGAGACCCGTCTCAAGCGGGTCTGGGCCAGTTCCCTGTCGGCCTTCCGCACCGACACCGGCCGCACGCCGCTCTCGCAGCTCATCCAGCGGGTGCTCACCGATCGCGAGGTCGTGGTGCTCTCCTTCGCCCAGGAGGGCGGGCACGATGCCGTGCCCTACTTCTTGCTCAACGAGATTCTGACCCGCTTGCGCCAGGTGATCCATCGCAGTTTCAACCACGGGCAGCAGTCCAACGCGCTGATTGTGCTCGACGAGGCGCNCCTTTTCGCCGGTGAGCACGCCGCCGAGAGCAGCGATGGGGCGCGCACCCGCGCCCTGCTGGCCCAGAGCGTGCGTATGACCGGCAAGTACGGCGTGGGCTGGATGTTCATCACCCAGACGCTCCACGATTTTGATAAGATTGTGCTGCGGCAGCTCCAGGTCAAATGTTTCGGCCAGGGTTTCAAACTGGGCGCCGATCGTGAATATGTGGAAACGGAACTGGGCAAGGAAGGTTTCGCGCGCTACTGTTCGTTGCCCGATCCCAAACGCACCGGGCGCTACACGTTTATGATCACCGGCCCCATCGTGGCCCTGGGCAGCCTGGGAACGCCGCTGGTGTTGCAGGGCTTTCGCAGCGCCGATGATCTCATGCGCGCCAATCCGCATTGTTTTCAGTTGCGCTGATGCAGGCTTCTTCCTGCCGGGGGAGGGGTGGCGCCTGGTGGAGCGGGTGGAACGCGTTGAAGCGCCGTTGCTGGTGTGGTGCGCGAACCGGCCTTTAGCGTCGTGTCAGCGCCGGTGCTGGAGGAACTGCGGGCGCGCCTGCGCGAGGCACAGGGCGGGTCGTAGAGGTTCCGGGAACCAACCATACCCCATGTTTCGCGGCCCTGGCTATGCCGCGACAATGGCGACCCTGCTGGCCTGGTTGGGCGCATGAGCTTCGCCGCGCATGCCCGATGACCAGCGGGTGTGACGAACGCGGTATGGTCCGCCAGCGGGNGCGCGGGCCGTGGCGTCAGGCAACCTGGCGTCCGGTCCGGCACTCGCCTGGTGGCTGTTACGACGCCTGCTGCTCGCGTCGCGGGCCAATCTGGTTACCGGCGCTGGCGTTGTTTGATTTGTAGCCATTCCCGCGCACAATTTCGGCGTAGCGGCGAGTGCTGCGCGGATCGCGATGGCCGAGGATGCGCCGGACCACCTGCTCCGGATAGAAAGCGATCAACTCGGCGGCGGCAGTGTGGCGCAGGTGGTGCAGTGTATAGCGGGGCACCTCCTTGCCGTCCACCACGTCCACCAGACGCGCCTGCTTGCACACCTGCACCCAGCGGCGATGCAGGGTGTCGTAGGAGGCGCGGTTGCCGCGCGACGACTGGAACAGCGGCGTGTCGGGGGACACGTCGTCGCCCAGTTCGCGCAGCCAGCTCCGCAGACCGCGCAGGCTGCGGGGCATGGCGTCCGGGGNGAGCACGACCATACGCTTGGCGCCGCTCTTGCTATCCTGCACCAGCAGCACCTCGCGCCCCGGCTCCAGGATCACGTCGCCGACGTTGAGGTTCAGCACCTCATCGGTACGAACGCCAATCTCGCGCAGGAGCGTGAAGATCAGGCGGTAAGGTTGCGGGCTGGCGTTAATCGCGGCGTCGAGCGCCCGCCGTTCGGCTTCACTGGCAATGGGCTGCGGGCGATGCTCGGCATGGTAGCGCACGCCCACCCGTTCAACGGGGTTGCTTGCCACATACCCCTGGCTCAGCGCCCAGCGGAAGAAGCGTCCCAGACTGGCAATGCGCCGGTTGGTGGTCCCCGGCTGTTCGTTCCGACTCTCCAGAAACGCCTTGATATCGCTGGTGGCAATCGCCTCCAGCGGCATCGTCAGTGTTGCTGCAGCCGTGCGCAAATCACACCGATACGATGTGATCGTGTTGGCGCTCAGCCCGTGTTCGCGTTGAATATCGCTCAGGAACGTTTCCAGTTCACTGGCGATCGTGCGCGATCCGGGCTCGCTCGGGCTATCGCTGCTGGACATACTCGTCCTCCTGATACGCGCCGCGGGAGGTTTGCTCGCGTGGCGCTGCCGCCCTTATAACAGCCTGTCCGGATAACTCCTTCGGGAAGGTCTGGGAGGGCCACGCCTTCCCAGGAAACTTCGGGATGCGGGTACGCAAAGGCGCCATATCCACCACTGACCCCTGGTCCGAGGAGGGTGAGGCAAGCGAGTTTCCCCACGCCCCGGCCTCGCAGGAGGGTCCGGGATGACGAAGCCTTCCCAGCACGCCAGTGACCATCAGCCGCGGCGCAGGTGTGCAGCCGCATCGTTCTGTCGCAAATGCTGACCCTGTTTTGCATTATAGCAAAAACTACGACACATTTCTAGTTCTAAGTTGCGAATATTTAGACTTCAGCCATTCGCGGGGCGCGGGATAATTGCCGGCGTCCGGACGGTATGCCCTCGGGAACTCTCTTGAGCAGGCGCTGGCGGGTCGGCAGGCAGGCCAGATGCGCGCGGATCACCGGNGCGACAACGCGCGCGGAAACGGCTCCGTCGTCGGGCGGCAGTTCGATGCGCCCCGGCGGCGCCCACCGCTGGAGGGCCGCCAGGCGCGCAAACATGCCTGTGCCCGGTGAGACGTGATCCGCAGTAAGTTTACACTGAATCTATGCCAGACCCTCTATCATTCTGCGTTCTTAATGGATATAATGGAAAAAATGTCGCGTAGCGATGCTTACAACTGTAAAGTGTAACGTCGCACACATGTGCGAGGACCGTATGCAGAGCCGCCGCTCGCTGCTGGCGCTCGTCCTGATGCTCGCCGCGTTGTTCCTGGGCGCGGGGATGGGCTGGACGCGCGCCATCGCCGCCCGCCATCCCGCCGCCGATTTTTCCGCCCCCATGAGCTACGCCGAGGCCCGTAGCGCCGTCGAAGCCGCCCGCGCCCAGGAGGCCGCGCTCCGGGCCGCAGCGGCGCAGCAGCGTTCCACCATCGACCCGGCGCAGTTACCCCTGTTGCAGACCATCTACTTTCCCGCCACCGGACACCATCTGAGCAATCGCAGCGGCTTTCTCGACTTCTGGCGCGCCAACGGGCAGTTGCACGTCTTCGGCTATCCGATCACCGAGGAGTTCGTCGAGCAGGGTCGCATTGTCCAGTACTTCGAGCGCGCCCGGTTCGAGTACCGCCCGGAGCGCGCCGGCACGCCCGACCAGGTGCAACTGGGGTTGCTGGGCCGCGAGATCCTCGAGGTGCAGGGCTTCCCCGGGGGGATTGACGATCCCCAGAATGGCGCCCGTTACTTCCCCGAAACGCGCCACAGCCTCTGGGGCGAGTTTCGCCGCGTGTGGGAGCGTCGCGGCCAGTTGCCCATCTTCGGCTATCCCCTCAGCGAGGNGGTGGACGAAGATGGGCGCAGTGTGCAGTATTTCGAGCGTGCCAGGTTTGTCTATTTTCCCGAGGATCTGCCGTCCTTCTTCCAGAGCATGCAGGCTGCCAACGGCTTCGATCTCAGCAGCCTGTTCGAGGTGCAGTTCAGCGACCTGGGGCGCCAACTGGCCCAGATGCGTGGCCTGAACCTCGCGCCGGTCCCGCAACTCGAGGGCGCTCTTACCTGGGATCCGGCGATCTGGGAGCGGCGGATCGAGGTCAATCTGAGCGAGCAGTGGCTCAGCGCCTACGAAGGCGACCTGCTCGTCTTTCGCGCGCCGGTGGCGACCGGACGCGATGGCTTCAACACGCCCGTCGGCGACTACGCTATCTACGCGAAGTACGAGATGCAGACCATGTTCGGCTGCATGGGCGGCGAGTGCTGGAACGTGCCCAACATCCCCTGGGTGCAGTACGTGGTTGGCGGCGTGGCCCTGCATGGCACCTACTGGCACGACAACCATGGCACCGGCGTGCGCCCCTCGCACGGCTGCATCAACCTGCGGATCGACGACGCCCAGTGGCTCTACGAGTGGGCCGATGTGGGCACGCGGGTAGTGATCAGGTATTGACATGAGTTACGCGGTGGAGGGGTACGCAGAGGCGCAGCCTCACCCTCCCACCGGGTGAGGGGATGGGGAAACCGGGTTTCCCCATGCCCCTGCGGGGCGGGGACGGGGGGAAACCCGGTTTCCCCACGCCCCTGCGCAAGGGCTGCGCCCTTCCAAACCCTCCTGCGGGCGGGGGGATGGGGGAACCAGGTTCCCCCATGTTCACGTCAGGCGCTCGAAGATGCCCGCGGCGCCCATGCCTCCGCCAATGCACATCGTGACCAGGCCGTAGCGTCCGCCGCGCCGCTCCAGCTCGTCGAGGATCTGCACGGTCAGCTTGGCGCCCGTGCAACCCAGGGGGTGGCCAAGGGCGATCGCCCCGCCATTGACATTGACCTTCTCCATCTCCATGCCCAGTTCGCGGATTACCGCCAGGGCCTGAGCGGCGAAGGCCTCATTCAGCTCGATCAGGTCAATGTCGCTGAGGTTGAGCCCGGCCAGCTTCAGCGCCTTCGGCACGGCCACCACCGGGCCGATGCCCATCNCCTCGGGGGCCACCCCGCCCACGGCGAAGCTCAGGAAGCGCGCGCGCGGCTTGAGGCCCAAGGCCTCGGCCTTCTCGCGGCTCATCACCNCCACCGCCGCGGCCCCATCGCTGGTCTGCGAGCTGTTGCCTGCGGTGACCGTGCCATTGGCGGCGAAGACCGGCTTGAGCTTCGCCAGGGCCTGCGCCGACGTGTCAGCCCGCGGCCCCTCGTCGGTGTCGAAGCGGAGGCGTTGCTCCACGCGCCGGCCCTCGGCATCGAGTTCCACAAGCTCCACCTCGACCGGCACGATCCCCGGCGCGAACCGGCCCTCTTGCTGGGCCCGCAGGGCCTTCTGGTGCGAACTCAGGGCGAAGGCGTCCTGGTCCTCGCGGCTGATCTCGAAGTCGCGAGCGACGTTCTCGGCGGTGAGGCCCATGCCCAGGTAAACGGCCGGGTCGTGGACGGCCAGGTAGGGGTTGGGCGCGAACTTGTTGCCGCCCATCGGCACCATACTCATACTCTCCGCGCCCCCGGCGACGATCACTTCCGCCTGGCCCATCATAATCTGCTGGGCTGCCGTGGCGATGGTCTGCAGGCCCGAGGCGCAGAAGCGATTGATCGTCACGCCACAGACCGTATCGGGCAGGCCGGCGCGCTGGGCGGCGATGCGCGCCAGGTTCATGCCCTGTTCCCCCTCGGGCATGGCGCAGCCCATGATCACATCCTCGACCTCCCGTGGGTCCAGCCCTGGCGCCCGCTCGATGGCGGCCTTGACCACCACGGCCGCCAGTTCGTCGGGGCGCACGGTGCGCAGCGTCCCCCGGGGGGCCTTGCCCACCGCCGTGCGCGCCGCGCTCACGATGACTGCTTCTCGCATAGATCTCTTCTCCTTATGGCCGACCGGTGGGGGCGACTAATTCCAATACCTTGCAAATAAGCGCATACGGTGCCGCCGCCCCCCTCCCCACCTCCCCCCGCTGGGGGGAGGAGCCGGATTCCCTCCCCCGGCGGGGGAGGAGGCAGTCACCTTAAAACTAGTGCGACTAATTCCGCAGCGGCTTGCCGGTCTCCAGCATATGTCGGGCGCGCGCCATAGTGCGCTCGTCCTTGAGCAGGGCCAGGATCGCCTCGCGCTCCAGGTGCATGATGTAGGCCTCATCAACGAACTGGGGGCTGCTCAGATCGCCGCCGCAGAGGATGTAGGCCAGTTTATCGGCAATGACCGTATCGTACTCGGTGGCATACCCGCCCTGGGCCAGTTGGTAGATGGCGATCCGCGCAGCGGCCAGACCGTCGCGCCCCAGGGCGTAGCATGTCCTGGTGCTGGAAGGTGGCAGGTATCCCTCGGCTGCCAGGCGCAGCACCTCGCGTTTGGCCTCGCCCAGCAGATAGTCCTGATTGAAGACGATGCGATCGGTAGGGCGCAGGAAGCCCAGTTCGCGAGCCTCGTGGGCGCTGGTGGCGACCTTGACCAGGGCGATGGTCTCGAACACCTGTTGGAAGGCCTTGAGCGTATCGCCCCCGCTGCGGGCCGCTTCGGCAATAATACGCCGGTTGAGTTCCTTGCAACCGCCCCAGCCGGGGATCAACCCGACGGCGAACTCGGGCAGGCCCATGTAGGTCTCGGCCGCGGCCACCGTGGCTGCGCCGTGCATCGCCAGTTCGGCCCCGCCGCCCAGGGTCTGCCCGAAGGGCGCGGTCACGACCGGTTTGGGATTATGGCGCAGGGCCTGATAGGCTTGCTGAACGAGGCCGAGCAGTTCTGCGAGATCCTCCCAGGCGCCGGCCTCGACGGCTGCGCCGAAGTCGTTCAGGTCAGCGCCGGCAGAGAAGCGCGCGCCCTGATTGCCGACCACCATCCCGACCCAGCGATCCTGTTTGAGTTCCTCGACCGCCGCCAGGATGATTTCGATCACCGCCCCACCGATGGTATTGGCTTTGGAATGGAGTTCCAGGCACAACACGCCGTCGCCCAGATCGACCAGGCTGGCGGCGGCGTTGCCATGCACCAGCTTGCCGGCCTCTTTGAGCGCGGCCAGGTCAATCGCCCGCGGGTCGCGCTCAATGATCTCGTGGCGGCCGGTGGTGACGTTGTACGCCGCCTGGGCGCCATCGGCCTCCTGCTGGTAGAAGCGCGCGTCGGCCTTCGCCAACTGGTCCACCCAGGCCGGCAGTTCCAGGCCCCGCGAGCGCATCAGATCGGCGGTCTCGGCCAGGCCCAGGGCGTCCCAGATCTGGAACGGCCCCATCTGGTGGGCGAAGCCCCAGCGGATGGCATTGTCCACATCGGCGACGCTATCGGCGATCTCGGGGAGGCGGCGCGCGGCGTAGGCCATCATCGGCAGGAGGGCTTCCGCTACCAGGGCCGCGCCGCGGTCGTCGGGCCGTTCGGCGCTGCGGCGCAGCAGGAAGCGCAGGCGCTCCGGCAGGCCTTTGATCTTGTTGGCCTCCTCGATCAGCCCGTCCACACTGGCGGTTCCCTGCGGGGGCACGTACTCGAGCGTCGCCAGGTCAAGGGGCCAGAACTCGCGCTTGTCGCCCTGGCGAACCTCTTTGTAGAAGCCCTGGCCGACCTTGCGGCCCAGTTTGCCGCCGGCCACCATGCGCTCGAGGAAGTCGTTCTCGCGATAGACCTCGCGGCTCTCATCGTCGGGGATGGCCTTGTAGAGGTTCGAGGCGACGTAGTGCATCACGTCTACCCCGACCTGGTCGAGCAGGCGAAAACTGGCGGTATTGGGGCGCCCGATCAGCGGCCCGGTGAGCGCGTCAACCTCCTCGACCGTGTACCCATGCGCCAGGGCGTAGTTGAGCACCACCTGGCCGGCGTAGGAGAAGATGCGGTTGCCGATGAAGTTGGGGCGATCCTTGCAGATCACCACACCCTTGCCCAGGCGGTCCTCGGCGAAGCGGCGGAATGCAGCCACGACGGCGGGGTCGGCATCGTCGCCGGGGATGAGTTCGAGCAGCTTGAGGTAGCGCGGCGGGTTGAAGAAGTGCGCGCCGAAGAAGTGACGCTTGAACTCGGGGCTGCGGCCCTCGGCGATCAGGGCGATGGGGATGCCGGAGGNGTTGGTGGTGATGATGGCCCCCGGCTTGCGCATGGCCTCCAGACGCGCCATCAGCGCCTGTTTGGGGCCAGGTTGCTCGATGATCGCCTCGACGATCCAGTCGCAATCGGCGATCTTCGCGAAGTCGTCCTCGGTGTTGCCCAGGGTGATCAACTCGGCGGTGCGCTCGCTGAAGAGGTTCGACGGGCGCGCCTTGCGCATGCGCTCGTAGCCGCTCTGCACGATGCGATTACGAACGGCGGGGTGCTGGAGGGTCAGCCCCTTTGCCTCTTCTTCCGGGGTAAGCTTGTCGGGCGGAACATCAAGCAGCAGTACGGGCAGGCCGGCGCCGGCAACCAGGNCGGCGATGGCAGCGCCCATCGTACCGGCGCCGATGACGGCGACACGCTTGAACTGGTCCTGCATCGGGTCCTCCTTGACCGGGGCGATAAACCGGGGTTATATGCAGCGCGTCATGAACGTGCGCATGATACCACATGTGCCGTGGATGCGAAAGTAGACCCTCCAGAGGGCACATTTTTCCCCAGAGCTATGGGAACCCGTGCTCCACCCGGAACGTGGGTGTGAACCAGTTCCAGGCCAATATTTTTCAACGAAGGTGACGGCCCCTCCCTAGCCTTCACCCAGCGGGGGAGGGAGTCCGGCTCCTCCCCCCAGCGGGGGGAGGTTGGGAGGGGGGCTGCGGCGCCGTATGTGCCAGGTTGTTCCTGGGATGGCTACACCCTCCCAAACCCTCCTGCGGGCGGGGGGATGGGGAAACCAGGTTTCCCCATCCCCCCTGCTTGAGGGCTACACCCTCTCAAACCCTCCTGCGGGGGTAGGGGGAAACCGGGTTTCCCCCTACCCCTGCTTGAGGGCCAACCCCTCCCGCTCCGAGGGCTTATACCGATTCTCCTTGATGGCATCGCATTGGCTCAGCTCCACCCCTCCACAGCTCTACGGCTCTCCAAAGCCCTGTGTGGAGCTGTCGAGCTGTGGAGATGAGCAGGACCATGCGGGATTGCCAATTCCACCTGGTATTAGCCCTCCCACNCCCCCCACCGGGTGAGGGTCTGGGGAACAGCCTCCTTCTCCGCCCCGCCAACGGTTCGGAACTCCATCACGCAAACACCACATACTGCCGCAAAAAAGCCTCGAGGGCCGTGTAGTAGCGTTCGATCGTCTCGGCGCGACGCCAGCCATGCCCTTCGCCGGGGAAAAGATGGTACACATGGGGCACGCCCCGGCGACGCAGGGCGGCAACGATGGCCTCGGCCTGATTGGGCGGCACCACCCGGTCCTCCTCGCCCTGGAAGATCGCCAGGGGCGCGGTGATCGTTTCGGCATGGAAGAGCGGCGAGCGCTCGCGGTAGCGCGCCGCGGCCTGGGGNAGCGGCCCTACCAGCCAGTCGGTGTAGTGGGCCTCGAACTTATGGGTCTCCGTGGCAAGGCTGAAGAGATCGGTCACACCGTAGAGACAGACCCCTGCCCGGAACACGCCGGGCGCCTGGCTCAGCGCCTCGAGCACGGTGTAGCCGCCGGAACTGCCGCCCATAATCACCATCCGCTCCGGATCGGCAATGCCTGCCGAGGCCAGGTAGCGCGCCCCGGCCACGGCATCGGCGACATCGAGCACCCCCCACTGTTCGCGCAGGGCCTGGGCATAGGCGCGCCCGTAACCGGTGCTGCCGCGGAAGTTCACCTCCAGCACAGCGTAACCCCGTGTCGCCAGAAACTGCACCTCGGCGCTGTAGCTCAGCACCGCCTGGCCGGTTGGCCCGCCGTGGACGCGCACAATCGCCGGGGGGCGCGGACCGGGCCCGTCCGGCGCGTAGCCCGGCGGCAGGTAGAGAATGCCATAAACCATGTCCGCGCCAGGGGCGGGCCAGGTGACCGGCAGCGCGCCGGCCAGTTGCGCCGCCGGGATCAGTTCGCCCGAACTGCGGCGCAGCACGCGCGTCTGCTGACCGTCGGCTACCACGATGCGCGGCGGGATCGCCGGCGCCGAGGCGATGCCCGCCACCGCATCGGCCGTGGCCGAAGCGGCCGGCTGCGCGAACCAGGTATAGTCTTCACCGTCGCTCAGGCTCTGCGCCGGACCGCCATCAACCGGTTGCACATAGACGCGCCGCTGCCCGCCCTCGTTACGCACATAGTAGAGCCGATGCCCTCCGCGCGACCAGGCCAGGGTGCGCATCCCCTGGGCCCAGGCGGGCTGGCCGTGCTCGGCAGCGCCGCTGGTGAGGCGGCGATGGCTCCCGGTCGCCAGGTCGTAGAGATAGATGTGCCACCAGCCATCGGCGTCGGAGACATAGGCCAGAAAGCGCCCATCGGGCGAGAAGGCAGGCTGGAAGATGCTCGTCGCCGGGCCGCCGGCAAGGTGTTTGACGCCACGGACAACCGGCGCCGGCCCTGAGGTGCAGTCGAGATCGGCCAGGTAGAGCAGACTGCCGTCCCAGGGCATCTGGGGGTGATCCCAGGCGACACAGGCAACCTGATCGCCAGAGGGATGCCAGACCGGCCACATATAGAAATCATGACCGGTTAAGAGGCGTTGGGGCCATTGCCGGCCCTGGGCATCAACCAGGGCGACGCAATCCTCATCCTCGTAGGTATGGACAAACAGCAGCCAGCGGCCATCGGGGGAGCAGGCCGGCGCGGCGGCGGCGCCGAAGGCCGGGGNGATCGGGCGCGGGCGGCCCCCGGCCAGGCTCTGGCGAAAGAGCCGCCCCGAACTGGCCTCGGCAAAAAAGACCGTGCCGCCACTGACACAAAACTCGCCGCCGCCGTAGCCAACCCGCCCACGCACGCTCAGATCACCGGGCGTCAACTCGCGGGGCGCGTCGGCGGAGGCGCTATCGGCGCACCACAGACTGCCGCGGCCATCGCGCGACTCCAGCCAGACAACGTGACGCCCGTCGCTATCCCACTGCACATCGTCGAAACGCAGCGCGGCGGCCATCGCGCGGGGCGTGAAGGGACTCGGCCAGAGGCCGAAAGGGGACGCGGGAGGCATAGACGATCGCTCCGCTTTCATCCCACAGGAATGTAAAAAGGTTGTTCCTGGGAGGGCTTCGCCCTCCCAGACCCTCCCACCGGGTGGGGGGTGGGGAAACCAGGTTTCCCCGGACCCTCTCTTCAGCGGCGCAACCAGAGGAAAGGCGCTACTGCGCTTACGACGCGGACCACCAGGCATAGTGCGCCCAGGGCTGCGCGGGATAGACCTTCTGCGGGCGAAGCGGATTGATATGCACCGGCACCACGGCGCCAATGCGCATCCAGCCAAGACCATCCTCCTCCACGATCCAGTCTACCCGCGCCTCATAGGGGCGACCATTGGGCGGCTGGACCCACAGCACCAGATTGAGTTCGGCGGCGCGCAGCAGGATCTGGCGCTTCAGATTGCCATGCTGGACAATGCGCAGCACCTCGGCGCGGGCAGGCACAGCTTTCGCCAGGTCGGCTTCCGCAGCCCGTTGCGCCTCACGAACCTCAGCTTCACGCCGGCGCACAAACGCATAGATCGGGAGCGTCAGCACCGCGGCGATGAGCGGGATGGCGCGAAAGGCCACCTGATCGGGGGCGACGGTGACCACCACGCCCTCGGCGGTCATACAGCGATAGTGGAGGCCCTGGATACGCGGACCGGGTTCGAGGGTGCCTGCGCAGACAAGTGGACCGGCGACCCGACCCAGATCGGGGAACACGGTGAGACTGAGGGTGCCGAGGACGAAGCCGAGGACCAGTGAGAGAAAGCAACGACCAACCATAGGACGGCTCCGCGAGTGGTAAGGCTGGTTGTAACGTTACACAAATCGTACCAGACCTGCATTACCAGTACAAGACCATTGCAGAGGGTGCGCAAAGCCGTACGGCGCCGGGAGCGCGGGTAGCTTGCCCACCGGGTCCTGAGCGGGTAAGCTGCCCGCGCTACCAGGTTGATCCAACGGTTATTCGCGCGAAGATTCGTGGGAGATGTACCGTTCGCAGCATTCTGCCCCCCTCCCAACCCCCCCCCGCTGGGGGGAGGAGCCGGGTTCCTTCTCGCGCTGGGGGAGAGTGAGGAAGGGAGCGGTTCGGCACGCGACGGGAGCCTGCCGCATAGCCCTGCTGAAACCATTGCTAACAAAAGCGTGTGGGAGGGCTGCGCCCTCCCACACCCTGCCCGGCTGCGAGGGGCACACTGCCTGACTCAGGCCGCCAGGCGGCAATACGACCCACGGTAGTAAATGAGGGGCACGGCGCCGTCCTCGGCGCGCCGCAGGGCCTCAACCCGCCCGATGACGATCAGGTGATCGCCGCCATCGAGCAACCGTTCGACCGCGCAGACCAGGGCGGCCATACTGTCCTCAAGCACGGGCGCGCCCGCCAGATCGGCGAAACGCGGATCGAGAGCGGCATCGGGGCGCCCGGCGAAATGGCGCGACAGAGCCTCCTGATCGGCGCGCAGGATATTTACGGCGAAACGCTGCGCTTCGGTGATCACCCGCGCCATGCGCGCCCGCCGGTCCACGCATACCAGGAGCAGCAG
>JGI24187J35170_1000724_pt1 | contig 14970 bp, 9 predicted proteins | sample YNPBryBLVA2012_FD_35170 | JGI IMG/M metagenome (IMG submission 35170)
CAAACCAAGCACCACTTACCAGATTCGAGTTCGGCTCAAGACAGTCAATGTGAGCGGGCCGCGTGATACCCGCTATCCCTTTGGATTTACTGTACGCATAGCTGGCTGGCTGGGGGATACCTGTGCCGATCCGGCTCAGACAGAAGGAAACTCTACGCGATTGTTGGACCATGTCAACGGGAGCAATGACTGGACCGAAATCAGTGCTACTTTCACTACCAGCCCAGATCAGTACTTTCTGGACAACCTCTATCTGATCCTGGAAAATACTACTGGCGGGGATGTGTACCTGGACGAGGTCTCTATTCGTGAAGTGGTAGGCGGACAACCGACCGGACCAGAAGTCCTGCGCAAAGGTCGTTTCGCCTATCACCTTTACTTTGACCCCCTTCCAAGCTGGCAGTGGGATTACCTGCTCGAACGCGCAGCCGAGAATGGTGTTACGATCCGCCCGGTTGTGCTTGAGAAAAACGATTGGATTGCTAATCATCTGGATGCCAATGGCAATCCTGTAGGCGATTACTATGATTTGGACAACAACCGTTTCTATGCCGCTCCAGGTACAGCAGTACGACGCTTACACGAGTATTTCTGGCGTTACTTGATTGCCCGCTGGGGATACTCCCGTGCTGTGCATTCCTGGGAACTATTGAACGAAGGTGATCCCTACAACAGCAACCACTATGCAATAGCCGATGCATTTGGCCGTTTTATGGACCAGTATGATCCTCATGGCCATCTGGTAACAACTTCCACCTGGCACAGTTTCCCTGCTTTTGAGTTTTGGGCAAATCCAACTTACTCCGGCGTGGATTATGCAGATATTCATGAGTATGCCTGCTGTGGCAATCGTTATGGCGGTTGGGCGCGAAATATCGGTGCTCCGTTACAACTTGAGCAGCGACCGGCTTACGTCTATGGCGGTCGTGGGGCTTCGGTCTATATTCCCGGCGACGTACAATTCAACAATGCAGGCAGCACGCCGCGTTCGCTGGTGATTCGCGGGCAGGGGGAATGGATCATTCGTTACCGCATGAAAGCGCAAAACTTCACCGGAACGTGTTCGTTTGGCATTCCAAATAGCCTGGCCGGTCCACGCCTGCTCTGGATTTTAGATGACACACAATCGAGCGTAGTACCACCACCGGCTGAGTCAGGCAAATCCTGGCTGTGTACGGTGCCCGCAGGCACCTACGATTGGCGCACTTTTGATAGTCAGACAACCCATGATGGTCAACCAGCGCCGCTTTCAGAGCGGATTATCCTGAATGATAATGACTTTCACGCCCTATCTATCCATTTCCAAAACGGTTTTGGCACGGGTGGCAGTGCATGGATAGACGAAGTAGAACTCATTAGCCCGGATGGACGCCTGGTGTATTTGAATGGTGAATTTGATCCTACCGTCCTTTACGATGATTCTGCTTTCATGAGTTCTTCTCTGAGTTTACAAATCGGTGGCCGCAACATTTCGGGTCCTGGCAAGCCGGTCACGCGCGGGGAAGTGGCCATTGGTGATGACACAGATTACCGGGGAGATGAAGAGCACGATCAGCGACTGGACACCCAGGGAGTATGGCTGCACAACTTCCTGTGGGCGCAGATTAATCCCGGTGGCCTGTATGAACTTTACTGGGATGCGAGTAATATTCGTCGCTACAATCTTTACTTTCACTTTCGCGCTTTCCGCAACTTCATGGAGGAAATTCCTTTAAATTCGAGTTTAAACAATGGCCACTACACAGATCTGGGAGCCACCTCCTCCGATCCTGAAGTAATCGTGCTTGGCCAGGCTGATCGTCATGCTTATCGTGGTCATCTCTGGGCACGTCATCGGCAGTACACTTGGCGGAATGTTATCAATGGAATTTCCATTCCGCCTGTTAGCGGTCAAATTGCTATACCCGATATGGTGGCAGGCGTATACCGTGTCACCTGGTGGAATGCCTGGGATGGGATACCTCTCTCGACACAGGATGTTATGCATACTGGAGGAAATCTGATACTTTCCATCCCTGCTGTATCCTCACAAGATATTGCAGCACATTTTGTGCGAATCTCTGACCTGCCCGATTCCCCCTTTGTTATTTCCGTCCTTCGCTTTACACCTGCGAATCAAGTTGTCACCAGCGGCGACACAGTGATCTACCGTGTCACCTTCTCGGAAGAGGTGACCGGCGTGGACGCGAGTGACTTCAGCCTGAGCCTGCTCAGTGTTCCGGGCGTCAATGCCTCCATCAGCAGCGTCACCCCGGTCAACGCCAGCACCTACGACGTGACTGTGGACGTGACCGGCATTCGCAACACCGCCAACAAGCGCGACGGTGCTATCCGGCTTGTGATGCCTAACACTGCCACCATCCAGGACTTGGCAGGCAATCCGTTGAGTGGTCTGCCCTACACGGGCGGGGAGATTTACTCCGTTGTGGAAGAACAAACCTTTCTGGATGTGCCATTTTCTCATTCTTTTTGGATCTGGATTGAGCGTCTGTTCTACAACGGCATCACTGGTGGCTGCAGTAGCACTGGTTACTGTCCTAACAACAATGTCAGCCGTGGTCATATGGCGGTCTTTCTGTTGCGTGGTAAGTATGGTGCTGCTTACACCCCTCCGCCTGTGGGGGATAGCACTGGTTTCAACGATGTGCCTATCACCCATCCGCTAGCGGGATGGATCAAGCAACTGGTTGTAGAAGGAATTACCAGTGGCTGTGGTGGTGGAAATTACTGTCCGAATGATCCGGTGACGCGAGGTCAGATGGCTGTTTTTTTGCTGCGTGCGGAGCATGGTGGGGTTTACATGCCTCCGGACGTTGGGGTGACCACGGGCTTTGATGATGTGCCTGTTACCCATCCTTTGGCTGCGTGGATCAAGCAACTGGCGACGGAAGGAATTAGCAGCGGGTGTGGCGGGGGGAAATACTGTCCTACTGATGCGGTAACGCGTGCTCAGATGGCTGTCTTCCTGATCCGCACGTTCAAGTTGCCGTAGAGTCTCTTGTGTAAAAATAAACGCTCTCAAGCCTTCAGGATTCTCTCAAATGTGCCACAACGAACCCACTCCTGGAAACGTCGCTGGCAAGTCTGGTATGGTGCATATTGTTCAGGCGTATCTTCCACTGGACACCTGTGCGCAGAAGCCATCATATCCCGTTGAGAATCTCTCGGTTGTCCCGCCGAGATCTACCACGACCGTCGGCTCGTTTCGGAGGTTCTGAAAGAAGAGGCTTGATGGTCTCCCATTCTTCATCTTGTAATGTCCTTGGCTCCCTTCTTCGATTTGAGCCAAGTTTACTTTTTTTGAGATAGCTGCTAGACTAATTTGCATCAAAATGTTGGCATCTTCCGTTCGATATTGGTCGGATTTGGAGTCGCTATGATAGAAGCGCCAACTGGACAATCCCTTTACTTTCAGGTATCATTCGCCTCGCCTTGTTAGAATTTGCAAGACGACGCTGGTAAGCCCGGACATCACTCATCCGGGCAGTTGTGCGTCAATATCTCCAGCGATTCAGGACACTACCCGTGCGGAGGCGAAATGGCAGACCTCATCAAGCAAATTACGAGCGATTTACAAAAGCAAATTGAAGAATACAAACCGCAAATTGAATTCAGGGACGTTGGCACAGTGATTGAAGCGGGCGATGGCATTGCCCGCGTCAGTGGATTGGCCAACGTCCGTTCGCAAGAACTGGTACAGTTCGCCAATGGGGTGATGGGCATTGCCTTCAACCTGGAAAAGGACTCGGTCGGTGTAATTATCATGGGGGATTACGCCGAAATTGTTGAAGGGATGACCGTCCATGCGACCGGGCGCATTGCGTCGGTGCCGGTGGGGGATGCTCTCATCGGTCGCGTGGTCAATGCGCTTGGCGAGCCGATAGATGGCAAAGGCCCCATTGCGTTTAGCGGTTACCGTCCGATTGAACGCATCGCGCCGGGGGTTGTGCAACGGCAAGATGTGGATACGCCCGTCCAGACAGGCATCAAAGCGATTGATAGCATGATCCCGATCGGACGCGGTCAACGCGAACTCATCATCGGTGACCGGCAGACCGGTAAGACGGCGATTGCGATTGACACCATCATCAACCAGAAGGGCAAAGACCTGATTTGTATTTACGTCGCCATTGGTCAAAAGAAAGCCGCCATTGCCCGCACGGTAGCGCTCCTTGAACGATACGGTGCGATGGAACACACCATTGTCGTTGTGGCTTCGGCGGATGAACCGGCGGCGTTGCAGTACATTGCTCCCTATGCCGGTTGCGCGATTGGCGAAGAGTTCATGGAAACCGGCCGTGACGCGCTGGTGATCTACGATGATCTTTCCAAGCATGCCTGGGCATACCGCCAGGTCTCGCTGCTGTTGCGCCGCCCACCGGGCCGCGAAGCCTATCCGGGCGATATTTTCTATTTGCATTCCCGCCTGCTCGAGCGCGCTGCCCGTCTGGCAAACAAGTATGTGATTGTGAAGAAAGACTTTGCCGCCGACTTAGCGGAAGAAAAAGACGCTGTGGATGGCAAGGTCTATGGTGGTCCGCGTTCTCATCACGACGCCACCGAAGCCCTCAAAGCGATGCCAGATGCCGAAAATTACAAGATTGTCAAGGTGAAAGGCTCTGGCGGCTCCCTCACGGCGTTACCGATTATCGAGACCCTCCTGGGCGATGTTTCGGCTTACATCCCGACCAACGTCATCTCCATCACAGATGGGCAGATTTATCTCGTGAACAACCTGTTCAATGCCGGTATCCGCCCGGCTGTGGACGTGGGCATCTCCGTTTCGCGGGTGGGCGGTGCTGCCCAGACGAAGGCCATGAAGCAGGTGGCCGGGAAATTNCGCCTCGACATGGCTGCCTACCGTGAACTGGCTGCCTTCGCTCTAATGGCCTCTGACCTCGATAAGTCCACCCAGGCGCAACTGACCCGCGGCCAGCGTATGCAGGAAATCCTGAAGCAGCCGCAGTACGAACCCATGCCGCTTGAAAACCAGGTGATGGTCATCTTCGCTGGTACGAACGGTTACGCTGACAATGTGCCCCTCGAACGGATGAAGAAATGGGAAGCCGACCTGATTCGCTATCTCTCCACGTCTCACCCCGAAATTGGCAAGGATATTGCCGAAAAGAAGCAAATCACCGCGGAGACGGAGAAGAATCTGCGGCAAGCCCTGGCAGAGTTCCAGGCTACCTGGGCCTAAACCAATCTGTGAGCAAGGATCCCTATGGCATCAGCCCGTGAAATGCGGATGCGAATCCGCAGCGTCAAAAACATCTCACAAGTTACCCGCGCCCTCGAGGCAGTTTCGGCCAGCAAAGTCCGCAAAGCCGTCGCCGCGGTTCAGCAAACGCGTCCCTATGCCACCAAAGCCTGGGAAGTGCTGACCCATATCGCCGGTCAGCCGGGGCGCGCCAACCTGCATCCGTTGCTCACCAGCCGGCCCGAGGTCCGCAAGACGCTTGTGGTAGTCATCAGCGGCGATCGCGGCCTGGCAGGGGCCTATAACACCAACATCATCCGCTTCATTGCCCAGCACTTCGACCGCTATCCCAATCCGGTTGCCTACGTCGCAGTTGGGCGCAAAGGACGCGATATGCTTCTCCGCCGCCGCAAGGAGGTAGTGGCTGAGTTCAGCAATCTGCCGGCAGCACCGTCCTTTGCCAGCGTTTCAGCCATTGGACGGTTGGTAGTGGATGACTTTCTCAAAGGCGAGGCAGATGAAGTCTGGCTGGTCTATACCGATTTTACCAGCATGGTCAAGCAGGAGCCGGTGGTCAAAAAACTCCTGCCGCTCGAAGTCGGCGAGAAACAAGACCGTATTCAGGCTTACGAACACCATCACTTGACTGCAGCCTACACCTACGAACCGGATGAGCGCGAAATTCTCGATACCATCATCCCGCGCTTCACCGCGTTGCAAGTGTATCAGGCCATCCTGGAATCGCTTGCTTCGGAGCATGCCGCCCGCATGGTGGCCATGCGCAATGCAACCGATAATGCCCTCGAACTCGCCGGGCATTTGCAATTGATGTACAACAAGGCTCGTCAGCAGAGCATTACCAATGATCTTTTGGATATTGCCGGCGGCGCTGAAGCGCTTGCCAAAGCAATGACTCAACGATAACTTACCGGAGGAAACTCATGGCGAATGTAACTGGCCGCGTGATTCAAATTCAGGGCAGTGTTGTGGATGTAGAATTCCCCGAAGGCAAACTCCCTGAGGTTTTTGAAGCGCTTGAAATTGCCCGCCCTAACGACCTGCCGCTGGTGCTGGAGGTAGAAAAACACCTGGGAAATAACTGGGTACGTTGTGTGGCGATGGACTCGACCGATGGCCTGCAGCGCGGCGTGGAAGCGGTTGCCACCGGCGCCCCGATTCGGGTCCCGGTTGGGCCGGCCACGCTGGGGCGCATCTTCAACGTCCTNGGTCGCCCGGTAGATGAGAAACCCGAACCNGTGAACGCGGTTGAATACTACCCGATTCACCGCCCCGCTCCCCCGTTTTCCGAACAGTCCACCCGCACCGAAGTCTTTGAGACCGGCATCAAGGTCATTGANCTGATCGCTCCCTTCACCAAAGGCGGTAAGACTGGTATCTTCGGCGGTGCAGGCGTTGGCAAGACGGTCATCATCCAGGAACTCATCCGCTCGGTGGCGACTGTTCACCAGGGCAACTCGGTCTTCGCTGGCGTCGGCGAGCGGACCCGCGAAGGCACCCAACTTTACCGCGAAATGCTCGAATCGGGCGTGATGAAAGATACCGTGATGGTCTTCGGCCAGATGAACGAGCCGTCGGGGGTGCGTCTGCGCGTGGCGCTGACGGCCCTCTCGATGGCCGAATATTTCCGCGACCAGGGCAAGGACGTACTGCTCTTCATTGACAACATCTTCCGCTTCACCATGTCTGGCTCGGAGGTCTCCGCTCTCCTGGGCCGCATGCCCTCCGCGGTTGGTTACCAGCCGACCCTGGCGACCGAGATGGGTGAACTTCAGGAACGCATCACCTCGACCCGCACCGGCTCGATCACCTCGATGCAGGCCGTTTACGTCCCAGCGGACGATTACTCGGACCCCGCCCCGGTTGCTACCTTCACCCACCTGGACGCCACCATTGCCCTTGAGCGCTCCATCGCCGAAAAAGGCATCTACCCGGCTGTGGACCCGCTGGCTTCTACCAGCCGCATCCTCGACCCGAATATCGTCGGCCCCGACCATTACTACACGGCCCGCGAGTGCCAGCGCGTCTTGCAGCGCTACAAGGACTTACAGGACATCATCGCCATCCTCGGCATTGACGAACTCTCTGAAGACGACAAACTCATCGTNGCCCGCGCCCGCAAGATCGAGCGCTTCTTCTCCCAGCCCTTCTTCGTGGCCACCCAGTTCACCGGCCTGGAAGGCCAGTATGTCCCCATCAAAGAGACCGTGCGCGGCTTCCGTGAAATCCTGGATGGCAAATGCGATGACCTGCCCGAACAGGCCTTTATGATGGTCGGCACCATTGACCAGGCNCGCGAGAAGGCAGAACGGCTCGCCAGAGCGTGATTTATGTTTCCAACCAGACTGGCGGAACGCGTCAATCGCAAAGGATGAAACATGCCAATTCGCTGTGAAATTGTTTCACAAGACCGGATGGTGTTTCAGGGCGAGGCAGAAATGGTGCTCTTGCCCGGCCGTGAAGGCATGATGGGTATCTTGCCCAACCATGCCCCGTTGCTCACCACACTCAAGTTAGGGGTCGTTACCGTGCGCTTCGGTGGCAATGAAGAGTATTTCACCATTGCGGGCGGAATCGCCGAAATTCAACCTGACAAAATCACCATTCTCGCCGATGCTGCCGAAAACGTGAGTGAAATTGATGTCGAACGGGCAGAGGCTGCCCGTCGCCGCGCCCAGGAGGCCCTGGCCAAAGGCCCGCCTCCGGACACCGACACCTATCTTGCGATCGAAGCCGCTCTTCGCCGATCGAATTTGCGCCTGGATGCGGTCAAACGCTTCCGCAAAACTGGCGTGAAACCCCAGCGAAGCGAGGAGAAATAATCTATGGCTGGTTTCACGTCCCTGTCCAAAGAATTCGGAATTGACCTGGGAACCACCCGGACGCACATTGCCGATGCAACGGGAATCCTGGTCGATGAACCGACCATTGTGGCCATCGTCATTGAGGAGCAAAAAATTGTTGCTCTCGGCAATGAAGCGCGCGCCATGCAGGGACGAGTCTCAGAAGAAACGCTTGAGGTAGTCGCTCCTCTCCAAAATGGCGTTGTTGCGGATTACGAAATCACCGAGGCTTTGCTGGCGTATTTGCTCCGTCAGGTTAGCGGGCCGATGCGCCTCTTTCGGCCGCGGGTGATGGTCACCGTCCCCTACGGAGTGACCAGTGTGGAAGCGCGCGCTGTTCACGAGGCAGCCCTCCAGGCGGGTGCACGGGAAGCCTACCTGATTCAGCAACCGCTGGCCGCCGCTATCGGCGTGGACCTGCCGGTGGGTGCCCCCTCTGGCAACATGGTCGTTTGCCTGGGCGGCGGCGCGACGCAGGCCGCGGTCATCTCGATGTATGGCATTGTGGCTGCTGAAACCCTGCGCTCCGGTGGTTTGCAACTGGACGAAGCCATTGCAACGTACGTGCGCCGCAAATATGGTGTCATCATCGGACCTGGCACCGCTGAGCAATTGAANACCCGCATCGGCGCNGCCGTGCCCCAGGACAAGGAAGAAAGTCTCGAAGTGCAGGGACAGGACCAGGTCAGTGGCCTGCCGCGTCCGGCCACGCTGACCACCAGCGAAATCGTCGAGGCCCTGGAGGAACCATTGAAGCAGGTCATCGAGACCTGCCGTCGCGTGCTCGAAAAGACGCCTCCCGAACTGGTATCTGACATCATTGACCGCGGTGTCGCCCTGACTGGCGGTGGGTCGCAGTTACGCGGCCTGGATAAATTGCTGACCAAAGCACTCGGCATCCCTGCCTACCTGGTGGATAATCCTACTACCTGCACGGCGTTGGGCGCAGTAAAAGCGCTCGAGTTGTATCCGGTTCTCAAATGGAACCTGCCGCCCGTATAGGATGACCAGGCAAGATTCTTGCCGCGGGTCTAAATGATCACAGGCCGGGTCAGCCCGGTCTTGTTTTTGAGAGACTCATGGCTGAAATTTCCCCCTCTTTTCACGCCAGGGCACTGGGCAAGCCCCAAGCGTGGTTCCCGGTGAACAACTGGAACAGGATCGGCAACTTGCTCATGGCCCTGCTTATGCTGGTAGGATCCTGCCTCGTCTTCCTCTATGGCATCTACGACGCCTCTGTCGCTGTTCGCAAACATGGCCTGGCCGTGCTTGAGGACAAGTTGTTCTTCCCGCTGGTCATTGCCGGGGCGATGCTGCTCCTGGGGAGCCTGGGTGGCTGGGGCGCGTACGTGAACTGGAACAAGGGAATCAGTGTACATGAAAAAGGATTTGCTCTCCACACCCGTCATGGCGTTCAAATCTGGAAGTGGGAGGACATCACTTTTTTCTGGACTGCGTCGGCACGTCTCTACTATGGGATTTACATCGGTACGCTTCATAAGTACTTCCTGCGTGATAAACAGGGGCGTCGTCTTGTGTTGAGCAACTTGTTCAAAGATGTCGAGAAACTATCGCGCCTCATCGAACAGGCCATCTTCTCCCGCCTGTATGAGCAGGCCGCCGATCAATACAACCAGGGGCAAAAGGTTGTGTTTGGACCGCTAGTGGTCAGTAAAGCAGGGATTCAAATTGGCAAAAAGTATTTCCCCTGGCAGGAAGTGAGTCGGGTCACTGTCCAGCAGGGGATACTCAAAATCTCAAAAAAGGGCAAGTGGCTTGGCGGAGCCAGCACCTCGATCTCTGCCATTCCCAACGTGCAGGTGTTGTTGAGCATTCTCGACCAGTTGGTCGGGGTGAAAATCGGTTAATGTGCTGGCGGCGATGCACTCCTCATCAGGAGTTGAGCATCACGACGGTCACGCCCTCGCCTCCCTCTTTTTCTCCCCCCTCCTCAAAAGACTTGACGTGCGGATGTCCACGCAGGGCTTCGCGCACCACCTGGCGCAGTTTGCCGGTCCCTTTGCCGTGAATGATGCGCACGAACGGCATCCCGGCCAGGTAGGCTTTGTCCAGGTAGGTTTCCAGTTGATCGAGCGCCTCTTCTGCCATCAGCCCGCGCAGGTCGAGCTCGATGCCAGGGGAAGGAGGCAGGACGATGGATGATTTTTGACTTTCGATCGGGGCCGGCGCCTCCACGCGGCGTTTCTGCGTTTCGAGCGCAGGAGCGCTTTCTTCTCCCACATCTTTGCGGCGCAAATCCTCCAGCCGGGCGCGGACCCGTAAACTGCCCACCATCACCTCGGCATCTTCCCCGCTGATGGCGGTGATGACGCCCTCCGTGTTTAGATTGGCTAGCCGGACGCGTTCTCCCACTTTGAGCGGCTCGCTGGAGACGGCAGGTGCAGGCTTCTGCTTCCTCGCTTTTAGCGGTGTCTGAATTTTTTCTTGTACTTCCTCTATCTTTTTCGCAACTGTCTCGACTACATCCACTGACTGACGCGCCTGACGGAGTTCGTCCCGCAGCATTTTCAACTGGGCTTTCAGGACTTCGAGTTCCAGTTCGGCCTCGGCGCGCGCCTGTTCCAGAATTTGCTGCCGTTCCTNTTCGATTTTGTCCAACCGTTTGGCCAGTTCCCNCTCCAGGCGGCGGGCTTCGGCGCGTGCCTGTTCTGCCTTCTGGCGCTCTTTGCTGGCCTCTTTGCGTTGACGCTGAATATCGCCGATGAGTTTATCGGTGCGCAAATGCTCCGGGTTGACTTCTGCCCGTGCGGCTTCAATGATTTCCTGCGGCATGCCCAGCCGGCTGGCAATGGCCAGGGCGTTTGAGCGGCCAGGGAGACCGAGAGTCAACTTGTAAGTCGGGCGCAGCGTTTGGATGTCAAACTCCAGCGAGGCGTTGACGACGCCTTCGGTGCTATGGGCGAACGTTTTCAATTCGGGGTAGTGGGTGGCGACGAAGGTCGTAATGTGCTGTTGGAGCAGGTGGGCCAGAATGGCGCGGGCCAGGGCTGCCCCTTCCTGCGGGTCGGTGCCTGCTCCCAGTTCGTCCAGAATCACCAGCGAACGGCGGTCTGCTTTCTTCAGGATGCGGATGATGTTGTTGATGTGGCCCGAAAAGGTCGAGAGCGATTGTTCGATGGATTGTTCATCGCCAATATCGGCAAAAATGTTGTTGAAACAGGGCAGCGCTGAGCCAGAATCAGCCGGGATGTGCAGGCCGCTTTGGGCCATGATGGCCAACAGACCAACTGTCTTGAGCGTGACGGTTTTGCCGCCGGTATTGGGGCCGGTAATGACCACCGCAAAGGTGCCAGGGGGCGGGTCAATCGTAATTGGCACAACCGTTTGGGGGTCGAGCAGCGGGTGGCGAGCGTTGAGGAGTTTGATGGTGGGCACGTGGGGNGTCGCATGGCGCGCCTCGTTTGGCGATGACGGGCGATGGTGTGCTTTGGGCATTTCCAGCAAAATGGGCTCGTAGCCGTGCAGCGCCTCGGCATATCTGGCTTTTGCCAACGCCAGGTCGAGTTCGGCCAGCGCTGCCACTGCTGGGATAATTTCAGTGCTGTGCTTTCCTACCTCGGCAGAAAGGCTTGCCAGAATACGGCGGATTTCTTCTCGCTCGGCGAGTTGGGCCTCGCGATAGGCGTTATTGAGTTCAACCACGGCCAGTGGCTCGATGAAGAGCGTTGCGCCGGTTGAGGACTGGTCGTGAATGATGGCTTTGATCTGGCCCTTGAACTCGGCCCGCAGGGGAATGACGTAGCGGCCATCGCGCTGGGTGATGACCGTATCTTGCAGTTTGGCTGCCGTTTCGGGGTCGGAAAGGTAACGCTGCAGGCGGGAGAGCAAGCGTTCGTGGGTGAGACGTACCTGGCGGCGTATCTCGCTCAGGAGAGGCGAGGCGCTGTCGGCCACCTCGCCGNTCTCGGTGATNCAGCGGTTAATCGCCTCGATCAGTTCGGGAAGAACCGGAAGGCGCAGGGCGATCTCGGCCAGATGGGGGTATTCACCGGTGCGCTTTTCAAAGTAGCGGCGCAGTTGACGCATGGAATCGAGCGTGGCGTGCACATCGAGCAGTTCTTTGGGGTCGAGCACGCCGCCGCGAGCGCACAAATCTACNTGGTCGCGGATGTCGTGAGCGCCGCCGATTGTCAGATCATGGATGGAGAGCAGTTTGCGCGCTTCGGTTGTGGTGGCGAGGCGGTCGCAGGCGGTGACGAAGTCGGGGGTGGGGGTGAGGGCGCGCGCCAGTTCTGCCGAAGCGGAGAAGTCGCAGAATTCTGCCAGGCGGTCGAGAATTTTCGGGAAGTCGAGCACAACGAGGGTTTTAGCGTCCATACGGGGTGAATTTAACCACAGGATGAAAGATTAGAGTAGTACCCTGACGGGCAAGGCGAAAGGCCGCCCTGTTCGGACGGCCTTTCTGGGCGCGCTGCGGCATCGTTCGCTATTCAACAGCGAGGAGGAATGCCGCAGCGCTTTGTTTCAAACTACTATCCATGATGGGCACCACCTCCTCTTCTGTAAAGATGGCTATGTCTTGCGCCCCCTGACGGAGGCCAGTATCACATAAAACAATTTAGATGTCAATGGTAGGATTAAACTTCTTTCAGAATGATGCGGGCATCTACCGCAAGTGCCCCGCGACCGGCAGGTAAGACCATCAACGGGTTNACGTCCAGTTCCTCGATTTCGGGGAAGTCGGCGGCGAGTTGCCCGATGCGGACGATGGCTTCGACCAGGGCAGCGCGGTCGGCAGGCGGAGCGCCGCGCAGGCCNTNCAGCAGTTTNGCCGAGCGAACTTCGCTNATCATTTCCTCGGCGTCCTGGCGTGAGAGCGGGGCCAGCCGGAAACTGACATCGGCCAGCGCTTCCACATAGACTCCACCCAGCCCAAACATGACCAGTGGCCCGAAGACCGGATCGCGTTTGACGCCGAGAATGACCTCCTGCCCGCCTGTGACCATCGGCTGGACCTGGACGCCGCGGATGTCGGCCTGGGGATGGGCGGCCCGGGCGCGCGTGACGATAGTCTGCCAGCCCTGCCGGGCCGCCTCCGCGTCTGGAACGTTCAGCAATACCCCGCCGACCTCGGTCTTGTGCAGGATGTCGGGGGAGGCAAGTTTGAGCGCCACCGGGAAACCGATTTTGGCTGCGAAGCGGGCGGCTTCGTCGGGGGTCGTTGCCAGGTAGTCTTTGGGGGTGGGGATGCCGTAGGCTTCCAGGGTGAGGCGGGCCGAAGCGGCGTCGAGGGCGCGCTGGCGGTTTTGACGGGCAGCAGACAACAGGTCTTGCACCTGCTGCGGGGCAATGCCGGTCGGGATTTCGGGCAGGAGGTGTTTTTTCTCCAGCCACAGGGCGCGGCGGCGCATGATTCCGAAAGCGTGGATGGCGTCTTCGGGGAAACGGTAGGCAGGCAGGCCGGCCGCGTCGGCGACGGCAAAGGCCTCTTTGAGGCTGATCTCGCCCATCAGGCAGGCCAGGACGGGTTTTGGGGTGGGGGAATTCTGGAGGACTGATACAATCGTTTCCAGGATGGCTCGCGGGTTGTTCAACACAACCGGTACCAGGATGACCAGGATGCCGTCATTGGCGGGGTCGGCAAGCAGGGCCTCGAGAGCACGGCGGTAGTGGGTTTCGTTTGCTCCGCCGAGCATATCCACCGGGCCGTTTACGGCGGCATTGGGATTCAGGAAGGTCCGCAGGGTGGCAACAGTTTCAGGGCTGGTGCGGGCGAGCGTCAGGCCGGCGGGTTCGAGGGCGTCTGCTGCCAGAGCAGCCGGGCCACCCGCATTGGTCAGGATGGCGATGCGGTTGCCCTGCAGAAGGGGCTGGTGCGCCAGGGCCAGGGCAGCGCCGAAGAGAGGTTCAATTTGTTCGATTTCAATGATTCCGGTCTGCTTGCAGGCCGCGCGGAAGGCAGCATGGACCCCTGCCAGGGCGCCGGTGTGTGAAGCGGTGGCAACCTGACCGGTTTGCGTCCGCCCGCTTTTGAGGGCCAGCACCGGTTTACGCAGGGAAGCCTGGCGGGCGGCAGCGAGGAAGGCCGGGCCGTCTTTGATGTCTTCCAGGTAGAGGGCGATGACGCGGCTGGAGTCGTCTTCGCTGAGATAGGCCAGCAGGTCTGATTCGTTGACGTCCACTTTGTTGCCGATGCTCAGGAAGCGGCTGAAGTGCAGGCCGCGCGCCTGGGCCCAGTCAATGATTCCGCCGCACAGGGCGCCAGATTGGGAGACGAAGTCGATGAGTCCGCGTCCGTGCATGCCGGTCGCGAAGGTGGTGTTGAGGGGGGTGTGGGTGTCAATGACGCCGATGCCGTTTGGTCCCATCAGGCGCATGCCATAACGGCGGGCGATTTCCAGGCAGAGACGTTCGCGCGCTTCTCCTTCGGGGCCGATTTCGCGGAACCCGCCCGAGAGGATGACGGCGGCTTTTACGCCGCGCCGGCCGCAGTCTTCGAGCAGGGAGGGAATCACCTCTGCCGGGACGATGATGATGGCCAGTTCAACCGGGTCGGGGACAGAGAGGATGTCGGGGTAGCAGCGCAGGCCGAAAATCTCTGTCGCTTTGGGGTTGATGGGATAGATCGGGCCAGGGTAGCCGTCTTGGGGGTCGAGCAGGTTGACCATGATGCCGTAGCCGAGTTTGGTGGGGTCGTTGCTGGCGCCGATAAGCGCCACGCCGTTTGGGCGGAAGAAGGATGTAAGAGTGTCGGGGGAGGGGCGCATAGGACTCCTAAAACAAGGGGAAAGTTTTTAAGGCAAAGTTACGGTTGATTATAGTCGAGCATAGGGCAAAGAGTAAATCGAATTTGACAATGTCATCTTTTCGTATAGTTGTCATTGCGAGGAGCGTTTTTTGCGACGAAGCAATCTCCTTGCAAGCCAGGAGACTGCTTCGCTTTGCTCG
>JGI24187J35170_1000730_pt1 | contig 14913 bp, 10 predicted proteins | sample YNPBryBLVA2012_FD_35170 | JGI IMG/M metagenome (IMG submission 35170)
CCCTGGCCCCCTTCCCCTCTCCCAACTCCCTCCCCCGCTTCGGGGGAGGGCTGGGGAGGGGGTTGGAGAGGGGAAGGGGGTTGGGGGATGAGGTGAGGTCCACTTTGCTGCTCCCGCCAGGTCTGTGACCTGGCAGCATCGCCTATGAGGTGCAGCCCCCTCTTGCGCAGCATTTGTTTGCCATGCTGCCGATTTGTGGTACAATCAGCAACCGTTGACTTGGAATCAGGAGGAGCAAAACGACGATGTCTCGGCAACCGATGCGCGATCTCAGGCGTCGGCAGCGGCGACGGCGCAAAGTGGCGTTCCTGCGCAAGCGACTGGCCCATGCGACCGACCAACAGGAACGCCGCCGCCTGATCGCCAAGATCAAAAAGATCAGCCCTGCCGCACCTGTGCCTGACAAATAGGCGCAACCGGGTCATGGGGGCCGCCGGAGCTGCGGCTCCCCTGGATGATGGGCACTCTGTATATTGTCGGCGTGCCGGCAGGCCGCGCCGATGAGCTGACCTTCCGGGCGCAGCGGACCCTGGAGGAAGTGGCTCTCCTCGTCACCGATGAGGGGACCCCGGCCCCTGACCTGCCGGTCGGCTGCGGGTTGGCTGCGCCGTCGGTGCCCGTGACTGACACAGAGGCCATCCTGGCCGCTCTGGAAACGGGTGATGTGGCGCTGCTCCTGGATGAGCGGAGGGCTGGCCCCTCGGTGTCGGCCAGTGGGCTGATCCGCGCCGCTTTGGAAGGCGGCTTCCCCGTTGTGCCGGTGCCCGGACCCTCTCTGCCGGTGACAGCCCTGATCCTGTCGGGCCTGCCGGCCGACAGTTTTATTTGTCTGGGATCTCTGCCCGCTCAGCCCGACGAGCGTCAGGCGTTGCTGGCTGCCGTGGCCGGCGAACGGCGCACGCTGCTGATCCTGGCCTCGCCGGCCTCCCTGCCCGATACGCTGGCCTGTCTGGACGACGCCCTGGGCGACCGGCCGCTGGCCGTCGTGGTGGTCTCTGGGGAAGGGACAGAGATGGTCTGGCGGGGCAGATTGGGGGAGGCAGCAGGACAGGTGGTGGCCCGGGCCGACTGGTTGGGGTGTGCCCTGGTCATCGGGGGGGCACGGCAGCCGACAGACCGGTGGGAGGAAGCCCGGCTGCGGGCGGAAGTCCGGGCGCGGCTGGGGCAGGGCCTCAGCGCCAGGGAAGTCGGTCGGCAACTGAGCGCCCTGTCGGGCTGGCCTCGACGGGAGATCTACCGGCTGGCAATGGAGGTGACAGGGAATATGGACAATCTGGACGACGTGACGGCGCAGCGCGAACCGGATCGGGAGGGGATGCTGAACCATGTGGCCGCCCTGCCCCATCAATGCCGCCAGGCCTGGGCTTTGACCCGTGACTTGAAGCTGCCCCCTCACCACCGACGGGCCAACAAGGTGCTGATCGCCGGCATGGGCGGTTCGGCCATCGGCGGGGACCTGGCCGCAGCAGTGGTGGCCGACAGCGCCCCCCTGCCCATCCTGGTCCACCGCGACTATGGGCTGCCGGCCTGGGCCGACGAGCACACGCTGGTTATCGGCTCCAGCTATTCGGGCGATACCGAGGAGACACTGTCGGCCTTTGAGGCGGCTCACGAGCGAGGCTGCCCTCTGCTGGCCGTCACCACCGGCGGCCGACTGGCCCGCCTGGCCGGAGAATGGGGAGTGCCTCTGCTCTCTTTTCACTATCGCTCGATGCCCCGCGCGGCAGTGGGCTATCTGTTTGTCTCTCTGCTGGGCATTCTGCGGGCGCTGGGCGCGGTCGGTGACCTGGAAGCCGATCTGCAGGAAGGGTTGTCGCTCCTGGAAAGCTGGGGGGCGGAGCTGGCCCCCGACAGCCCTGTGGAGCGGAACCGGGCCAGACAAGTGGCCCAGGCGTTGTACGGCCGGGTGCCGGTTGTCGTGGGCGCGGAGGTGTTGGCCCCGGTGGCACGGCGCTGGAAGTGCCAGTTCAATGAGAACGGCAAGGGGTGGGCTTATTTTGAGGTGTTGCCGGAGATGGACCACAACGCCCTGTCGGGCCTCCATTTCCCGGCGGGGGCTGCCGACCGGCTGTGTGTTCTGTTCCTGACCGGCCAGGGCCTGCAACCGCGCAACCGGCTCCGCCTTGATCTCACCCGTCAGATTTTGGAAGAGCAGGGGATCGCCTGCCACGCGGTGCCGGTGCCGGGCAGATCAAAGCTGGCCCAGGCCCTGGCCGGGGTGCAGTTGGGCGATTATGTCAGTTGTTACCTGGCCGCCCTCTATGGGGCCGATCCGACCCCTATCGCCGAGATTGCCACCCTCAAACGGCGGATGTCGGAAGGAAGATAAACGTGCCTGGCCGCTCCCTGTTCCGCTCCGGCCCGCCGGTGCCGGCTGCCTACCGGACCAACTTTCGCCATCTGTACTTCGACATCGCCTGGTATGGCGTCCTGGCGGCCAGTGCCCTGTCCTTTGTCTCTGTCTACGCGGCCCGTCTGGGGGCAAGTGCCTTTCAGATCGGCCTGTTGAGCGCCGGGCCGGCCGTCGTCAATCTGCTGGCCACGCTGCCGGCCGGCCGCTGGCTGGAGAAACAGCCGCTTGGCCCGGCCATCTTCTGGATGGCGGCGTTTCATCGCTTTTTCTACCTGCTGTGGGTGCCTCTGCCCTGGCTGCTGGGTCCCCAGGGGCAGGTGTGGACCCTGATCGGGCTGACGTTGCTGATGAGCATCCCCGGCACTGCCCTGGCAGTGGGCTTTAATGCCCTCTTTGCCGACGCGGTCCCGCCGGAATGGCGCGGCCATGTGGTCGGCATCCGCAATGCGCTCCTGTCGGTGACCTTTATCGTCGTCTCGCTGCTGTGCGGCCAGATCCTCGACCGGCTGCCGTTCCCCACCGGCTATCAGGTCGTCTTTGGCCTGGGCTTTGTGGGTGCGGTCATGAGCACCTTCCACCTCTGGTTTCTGACCCCCAATCCCAACGGGCAGCCCCGCCCCCGCGTGGGGCGCGGCCTGGGCGACCTGGCCTGGCCGGGCCGGGTCCGCTTTCAGGTGGATAGCCTCAACCCTGGGGCGGCCCTGCGCTTCCTGTTGCGCCGTCGGGGGCGACGGCTGTTGCAGATGGGTATCCTCAGGGGGGCCTATGGCCGGTTGATCCTGGTGCTGTTTACCTTCTACCTGACCATCCACCTGGCGATCCCCCTCTTCCCGCTCCACTGGGTCCACAACCTGCACCTGGCCGACCGGGAGATCGGCCTGGGGACGGCTGTGTTTTATGTGAGCGTCTTTGTCGGTTCGATCCGGCTGGCCTGGCTGGTGCGGCGATTGGGCAACCAGCGGGTGACGGCTGTGGGCGGGATGTTGATGGCTTCCTATCCGGCATTCATGGCTGCTGCCCGTGGCCTGGGGCTATTCCTGGTCGGCTCGGCCAGCGGTGGGTTGGGCTGGTCGCTGGTCAGCGGGGCGTTGACCAACTATTTGCTGGAAGAGATTCCGGCGGACGACCGCCCTGCTCACCTGGCCTGGTACAACCTGGCGCTCAATGCCGCGCTCCTGCTCGGCTCGCTGATCGGCCCGCTGATCGCCGGTGTGGTGCATGTGCCGCTGGCGTTGGCCCTGTTTGCCGGATTGCGTTTCCTGGCTGCTTTTTGGATCCTGATCTGGAACAAGAGGAGAAGAGATGCCTGAAGTTCGATTCGATACCTGCTATCGCTACGACGATCTGACCCGCATCCTGCGGGGATTTGCCGGGGAATCCCCCCATCTTGTGCGCCTGGAGAGCATCGGCCAGAGCTATGAGGGGCGTGACATCTGGCTGGTGACGGTGACCAACCTGGACACCGGTCCGGCCGAGCACAAACCTGCCCTGTGGGTGGATGGCAACATCCACGCCAGTGAGCTTTCTCCCTCCACCGCCTGCCTCTATCTGATCCACTACCTGGTCACGGCCTATGGCTCCGACCCGGAAGTCACCCGCTGCCTGGACACGCGGGCCTTTTATCTCTGCCCGCGTGTGAATCCCGACGGCGCTGAATGGGCCCTGGCCGACAGGCCCAAGATCATCCGCTCCAGCACACGCCCATACCCCTATGATGAAGAACCCCTGGGTGGCCTGGTGCGGGAGGATGTGGATGGCGATGGCCGGATGCTGATGATGCGCATTCCCGATCCCAACGGGCCGTGGAAGGTCTGCCCGGAGGAGCCCCGCCTCCTGGTGCGCCGCGAGCCGGCCGAGACAGGGGGGCAGTATTACCGCTTGCTGCCTGAAGGGCGGATCGAGAACTATGACGGGGTGCTGATCCAGATGCAACCCGACAAGGAAGGGCTGGACCTGAACCGCAACTTTCCGTTCAACTGGCGGCAGGAATATCAGCAGGAGGGGGCCGGGCCGTATCCCACTTCGGAAGCTGAGACCCGGGCGCTGGCCCATTTTATTGTCCACCATCCCAACATCTGCGGGGGTGTGACCTTTCACACCTTCAGCGGCCTGCTGCTGCGGCCCTATAGCGACCGCGAGGACAAGGAGATGCCCACCGAGGACCTGTGGACCTATGAGAAGATCGGGAAAAAGGGCACCGAGATCACCGGCTATCCGGCCGTCAGCACCTATCACGACTTCCTTTACCACCCCAAAGAGGTGACGACCGGCGGGTTCGATGATTGGCTGTTCGACCATGTGGGGGTCTTTGCCTGGACGGTGGAGATTTGGAGTCCGCAGCGACAGGCCGGCATCAGCGAATACAAGTATATTGACTGGTATCGCGAGCACAGCCTGGAGGATGACCTGAAGATGCTCAAATGGAGCGACGAGGTGTTGAATGGTCAGGGCTATGTGGCCTGGTATCCCTTTGAGCACCCTCAGTTGGGTCAGGTTGAGCTGGGCGGCTGGAACCAGCTCTACGCCTTCAGGAATCCACCCCCTGAGTTTCTCGAACAGGAGATTGCCCGCTTTCCCAGGTGGCTGGTGTGGCACCTGCTGATCTCACCCCGCCTGGAGTTGTACGAGGCCAGCGCCAGACCGCTGGGCGGAGGGACCTATCACGTGCGGCTGGTGGTGCAAAACACCGGCTGGCTGCCGACCTATGTGACCAGGAACGCGCTGAACAAGAAGGTCGTGCGCGGGGTGGTGTGTGAGATCGAGCTGCCGGAAGGGGCGTCGCTCCAAACCGGTAAGGCGCGGGAGGAGGCAGGGCAGTTGGAAGGGCGCGCCTACAAGCCCTCATCGGTGAGCGGCAGCTTTTTCTCGGCGGATGTCACAGAGGATCGGGCCAAGGTAGAATGGGTGGTGCACGCTCCCCAGGGTGGGACGGTCAGACTGACGGCGCGTCACGAACGGGCAGGAAGGGTGGTCACGACACTCCAGTTGGTGGTGTGACCTGACCACTCCACATCGAGCAGAAACTCAGCTNTGCCGCCGGGGTCGGTACTGGATCGCCTCGGCCAGGTGCACGGTCTGGATCTTTTCGCTGCCGGCCAGGTCGGCGATGGTCCGCGCCAGCTTCAGGATGCGGTGGTAGGCGCGGGCGCTCATCTGGAGCTGCTGCATGGCTGCCCGCAGCAGGCTCCGCCCCGCCTCGTCGAGCGGACANTACTCCCGCACCTCGGCCGGCCCCATGTCGGCGTTGGTCAGCAGGGCTGTGCCCTCGAAGCGGCGGCGCTGGCGTTCCCGCGCTGCCTCCACCCGGGCGCGGATGGCAACCGATGGCTCCCCCAGCCGGTCGTCCGACAGCTTTTCATACTCGACGCGCGGCACCTCGATGTGAATGTCAATCCGGTCCAACAGGGGGCCGGAGATGCGCTTCTGATAGCGGCTGATCATGATCGGGGAGCAGGTGCACTCTTTGACCGGGTCGCCGTAGTAGCCGCATGGGCAGGGGTTTTGGGCCCCGATCAGCATGAAATTGGTGGGGAAGGTCAGGGAACCGGAGCTGCGGGCGATGGTCAGTTGCCGGTCTTCCAGCGGCTGACGCAGCATTTCCAGCANTTTGGGGCCGAACTCGGGCAGTTCATCCAGAAAGAGCACCCCCCGGTGGGCCAGGGAGATCTCGCCCGGTCGGGGCACATGGCCGCCGCCCACCAGCCCGGCATAGCTGATGGTGTGGTGGGGGGCACGAAACGGCCGATGGCGGATGAGAGGCATCTCGGCCGGCAGCATCCCGGCCACGCTGTAGATTTTGGTCACAACCAGCGACTCGTCGAAGGTCATGGGCGGCAGGATGGAGGGGACGGCCCGCGCCAGAAGGGTTTTGCCGGCGCCGGGTGGGCCGCTCATCAGCACATTGTGTCCCCCGGCTGCCGCCACCTCCAGCGCCCGTTTGACATGCTCCTGCCCCTTGATGTCGCGGAAATCCACCGGATAAACCGGCGGGGAGGCCTCGGCCGGCAGTGGGTTGTGGAACGGTTTGATGGGCGCGTAGCCGTGCAAATGACCGACCAGCCCGGCCAGGCTGGCCACCGGGATCACCTCCAGGCCCTGCACCAGGGCGGCTTCGGCGGCGTTGTCGGCNGGCACATAGAGGGTCGTGAGCCCCTGCTCGCGGGCGGCGGCGGCCATGGGCAGCACGCCGGTCACACTCCGTACCTCGCCGTTCAGCGACAGCTCGCCCACCAGCCCGGCGCGGGACAGATCGGCGCTCACCTGCTCCGTGGCCAGCAGGATGCCAACGGCGATCGGCAGGTCGTAGGCCGGGCCTTCCTTGCGCAGGTCGGCGGGAGCCAGGTTGACCGTCAGCCGGCCACGGGGATAGACCAGGCCCGAATTGGTGATGGCCGCCCGCACCCGCTCGGACGATTCGCGCACGGCCGCATCGGGCAGGCCGACGATGATCTGGGAGGGCAGCCCGCGGCTGATGTCCACTTCGACCGAGACAAGGGTGCTATCCAGGCCGATGAGGGCAAAGCTGGTGACTTGAGCGAGCATGGGGAACTCCGATTTTCAGTGACAGGACTTACGCAATGGATGGCATTTTCACCACCAAGACACAAAGGCAAAGATTTCTTGGTAATTCTTCGTGTCTTGGTGCCTTTGTGGTCAGCCTGCCGGGTCAACTGCGTAACTCCTGTCAGTGACAGGAGTTAGAGCCGGTCTGAAAGGCTTACCACCAAGGACACAAAGGACACAAAGGACCTGAAAATCATCCCCCAACAGGGGGTGAGATCGAATCGAACAGGGTCGAGCACCTCAACCCCAGATGGCTGTCAGCAATTATACTTGAGGTGGGGGAAAATGTCCAATGATGGGCTGTATGGTTATCGGCCATACACTCCCACCAGCCGCGTATACACCTCCTCCGCATTCCCGATCCCTTTCACCAGGATTCGTTTCCCCGGCGGAAAGGCCAGAAACGGCCGATCCTGCGGCCCGCCCAACCCGCCGTGCGACGCCACCTGCTCTTCAAAGCTCACCACCCGTTCCCCATCCCAGGCTCCCAACAGGATCAGGTCGCCGGCGTGAGGGAAACGGGCCAGACGGGCGATCTGCTCCGCCGCCCAGTCCGGATCGGGCTGAGAGGCCAGCGGGTTCTCCCCCTGCATCCGCCGACCCGTCGGACCCAGCCACAGCGTGCCACTCTGCCCGGCGATCACCACTTCCTCCCCCTCCCGGCCCACCACCAACCCGATCCCTGGATGGCAGACCAGGGCATCCAACAGGCCGGGATAGAGCAGGGCGATCTCACTCAGGTCCATAGGCCGGGGGGTGACGTCAAAGTACACGTGCGACAGGGAACCCGAATTCCGCACCGAGATCGAGTTGCGGCGGTTCAGGTCCCACCCGGTTGCCAGCATCTCCCCGATCAGTTGTTCCTCCAACCGCTGCCGGGCAGCCCGCAGCAGTTGCGCCGGCAAGGGGCGATGGGACCGGGCCTCCAACTGGCGGATCTCGTCCAGCAGGAAGCGGATGCGGACCTCCGACAACCCTTCCGTTTCCCCCTCACCGCCTGTTTCTCCCATCTTTTGCCCGGTGTGAGCGGCGATCCATTGCTCCAGCGTCTGCCCGTAGGCCCGACGGAAGGGCACCGACGGGGTCATGCCGTGGTCGGACAGGATATACAGGTCATACTCCCGCCGCCGGTAAAGCTGCCGCATCCGGTCAATCTGCCGAATCTGCCGGTCAATGTCCCGCAGGGCACGGAATGCTTCCCGGCTATCGGCCCCAAAATGATGGGCGATCTCGTCATAGCCGGTATAGGCTGCATAGATGGACGGCATCCCGCGATACACGTCTACCATCACGCTAAAGGTCGTCACCTCGCGGAAGATGATGTTGTTCACAATCTCCAGCAGAGGGCCCAGGAAGGTGAAATGGGAGTTACGGGGTCCCACCCGCACCCATGTCGCCAGGCGTTTGACCAGGTAGACCAGCCAGGTCCACAACGAAAGGCCGATGACCCGGACGAGGCGCAAGGGGCTCAGGGCGAACAGGATCAGGAAACCCAGGCCCCGTACATTCTCAAAGAGGTGATCGCGCCCCAAGGCCGACAGGGTGAACAGCGCCAGGCGGGCATCACCGTCGAACAGGTTGGTGTAGCTCGACCCGCCACGCAACAGGCCGACCCGCCCGGCTGAGATCCGCTCCTGGATGGTCCGCGCCACGCCAGGCAGCTTGCACAAGACCGCCTCGCCGGTCGCCTTATCGTACCAGCGGAAGCCGGGGATGTCCCAGTTGTTGCCATACAGGATGCCGGCCTGCGAGGCAGGGGTGGTGCTGGGCAGGCCACAGCGCCAGCGGGCCAGTTTGAGCCTTCGTCCGGCGATCAGACGGGCCAGGTGGGGCAAATATCCCTGCCGCAATGCCCGGCGCAGATACTCGTAGGCCAGCCCGTCAATCTCGATGATGAGAAAACCGCGCTGCTCATCCGCCTCCTCCGGCGCCGGTCGCCCCAACTGTCGGGCCGCCGCCCCATACTTGCGCCGGTAATACCAGGCAGCCAGGGCGTTGAACAGGTCTACAATCCAATGCACCAGGCTCAACGCACATTCCCCGTCGAGCTACCTCGACAATGTTAAATTAACATAAATGGCAGCCNGGGTGGACCTCACCCCATCCCCCAACTCCCTTCCCCTCTCCTCCGAATTCGGAATTCGGAATTCGGAATTCGGAATTCGGAAGGGGAAGGGGGCCAGGGGGTAGGGGTGAGGTCGAATCGAACAGGGTCGAGCTACTCATTCCACCGGAACTGCAAGGCATGGTAATGGCGGTACAGGCTGCCCTCCTGAGCCAGAAGCCCGGCGTGTGTGCCCTGCTCCACCACCCGCCCCTCATGCAGCACCACGATCCGGTCGGCGTTGGTGATGGTGGACAGCCGATGGGCGATGACGAATGTGGTCCGNCCCCCACTCTTCTCGTCGTCGGGGTGCATCAGCCGTTCCAGAGCCTCCTGCACCAACTGCTCCGACTCGGTGTCCAGAGAGGAGGTGGCCTCATCCAGGATCAAAATGCGGGGGTTCTTGAGGATGGCCCGGGCAATGGCCACCCGTTGCCGCTGCCCGCCGGAGAGCTTGATGCCCCGCTCGCCGACCTGGGTGTCGTAGCCGTCAGGCAGCTCGTTGACGATAAAATCATGGGCGTTGGCCGCCCGCGCTGCCGCTTCGATCTCTGCCTGAGTCGCATCCAGCCTGCCATAGCGGATGTTGTTGGCGATGGTGTCGCTGAACAGCAGCGTCTCCTGAGGCACAATGCCGATCTGGTCCCGCAGGGAGCGGAGGGTCACCCGGCGGATGTCGTGGCCGTCAATGGTGATGGTGCCGCCCGTCGGGTCATAAAAACGGGGGATGAGGTTGACCAGCGTCGTCTTGCCCACACCGCTGGGGCCGACCAGGGCCACGATTTCACCCGGCCTGGCTTCCAGAGTGACATGTTGTAGCACCGGCTGGCGAGGGTCATACTCAAAGCTCACGTCCTGAAAAGCCACATGGCCGACGATGGGCGGCAACGGTTGGGCCTCCGGATCGTCCACGATTTCAGGCCGTGTGTCCAGCAACTCAAAGACGCGGTTGGTCGCGCCCAGAGCTGCCTGGACCTGACCGTACAACCCGGCAAAGCTGCCCAGCGGCCCGGTGAGCATGACCGCATAGAACAGAAAGGCGATGAGCTGACCAGGCGTGAGCCGTCCGTGCAGCACCTCCTGCCCGCCCACCCACAGCACCAGGATCAGGCTGCCATACACAAACAGGGAGATGAGCGGCCCCAGGGTGGCATAGAGGCGTGTCCGGCGCATGGCCGCCTGGAACAGGCTGTCCACCTGCTGACGGTAGCGCCCGATCTCGTACTCCTCGCGGGCGAACGATTTGACGATGCGGATGCCGCCTATCGTCTCTTCGACCACCGCCGACGCCTCGGCCAGCGCGTCCTGCACCTGAAAGGCGATCTGGCGGATGCGCCGGCCCATCAGCCGGGTGGTCAGGACCATGCCCGGCATGGCCACCGCCATCAGCAGCGTCAGCCGCCAGTTCATCAGCCAGACGATGACGATCACCCCAACGGCCGAGACAACCTGCTGCAACAGCACCACCAGGTTGCTGGTGATCGCCCCCTGGATAACCTGGACATCGTTGCTCAGGCGCGATACGATCTCGCCCACCCGCTGCCCGGCAAAAAAGCCGAGGGACAGGGACAGCAGATGCTCATAGATCTCCCGCCGCAGGGTGGCGACCACCCGTTCGCCGGCATAGGCGAGCAGGTAGGTCTGGACAAAGCCCAGGGCAGAACGCAGGCTCAGGATGACGGCCAGCAGCAGGACCAGGGGGTTCATCTGGCTGAAATCCTGGCTTACGGCTACCAGGTCCACCAGCCTCTGCACCGCCCAGGGCATGGCCAGCCCCAGCAGGCTGATCAGAACCAGGCAGATGGCCGACAGGACCAGGTGCCAGCGGTAGGGCCGCACATAGGCCAGGATCCGGCCATAGTTCCGCACCCCTTGCCGGATGGCAGAGCCCAGCCGCGTCCAACGTTCGGTGAGCATGGACCGATGACAAATGACCTATGGAAAGCGCCAGCTTTGTAATTCAGGGATCAGGTCGTGGGCGGTCATGTCCAGGTGGACCGGTGTGATGGAGATATATCCCTGGGATACGGCCCAGATATCGGTGCCTTCGTCCAGGTGGCCGCCGGGAGGCTCGCCGCCGATCCAGTAGTAGGGCTGGCCGCGTGGGTCCAGGCGCTCGATGAGCAGGTCGCGGTACACCCGCCTCCCCAGCCGGGTGATGGCCACACCGGCGATCTGGTCAGGTGGGCGGCAGGGCACGTTGACGTTGAGAAACACCCCCGGTGGCAGCCCATGCTCCATCACCTGGCTTACCACCCCGGCAGCCACCTGCGCGGCAAAGGCAAAGTCGTGGCTGTTGTAGCTGTCGAGCGACACCGCCACGGCCGGCAGGCCAAAGATGACCGCTTCCATCGCCGCCGCCACCGTGCCGGAGTAGGTCAGGTCGTGGCCCAGGTTCGCCCCCTGGTTGATGCCCGCCACCACCAGGTCGGGCTTTTCGGGCAGGATGCCCAGCAGGGCCAGGGCCACGCAGTCGGAGGGCGCGCCGGTGGTGGTATAGGCCTGAACGCCATTGAGCGCCGGCTCCGCCCCTGAACAGTTGAAGGAGTAAGGGGTCACCCGCAGCGGCTTGTGCATCGTCTTGGTGTGGCCCGCTGCCGACCAGTTGTGGTCCGGGGCCAGGACCACCAGGCGGGCCAGCGGCCTGACAGCCTGGAGCAGCGCCCGCAGCCCGGCCGCTTCGATGCCATCGTCGTTGGTTACAAGGATACAGGCCATATGACCCCCAATAAGGGCCTGCGGTCAGGCATCCGCGCAGGCGGACGGCCGGCAGGGGCAGAGCGGCGCTCCGCCCCTGCCGGTGTGATTTCCAATCGCCCCCGCCTTGATGCCAATGGGGGCAATGTCCCCGGCCCCCCGTCCCCGGCTACCCCAAACGCTCGCCCGCCCCCACATCCATCAGCACCAGGCCGGAGATCATCTTGGGGTAAAAGTCGGTGGACTTTTGCGGCATCTTTTCCCCCCGGCTGGAGCAGGCTTTCACCTCGGCGATGCGTGTCGGATTGAGGATAAAGACGCACAGCGCCTGACCGGCATCCACCCCGGCCAGCGCCTGGTCCAGGTTGCGGAAATAGTCCAGGTACTCTTTGGCTTCGACCTGCTGCCTGGTAATGCCCATCACCCGCTCGATGAGCAGTTCGTGGAGGATGCTCACATCCAGCCGCCGCCACTCCGGAGCGCGGTCGGGCACGAGTCGGTCCATAATGGTCGGGTCCTTGAGCCGCAGCAGGAAGTAGCGGCCGTCGTAAAAGCCGAGGCGCCGGTCGTCGGCTGTGGCCTGGGCCAGGGCTACCTCCAGCGCGGCCCGGTCGGCCAGCGGCGTCACCTCAAAGTAAGCGGCTGCGCCCTCCAGGATCTCGGCCGGCGTCCTGGCCGTGTAGCTGTGGATCTGGCGGTGGGTGGGCAGGATGATCAGGCCGGGATCGTCCATGCTGACAAAGCTGATCAGGGCATAGTGGAAGGCGGCGTTGGCCGGGGCATCGGGGGATTTCTGCCTCATCTCGGCCCGGTAGTTGAGTGCCGTCTCGTAGCGATGATGCCCGTCGGCGATGATCAGGCCGGTTTTGGGGGCCATCTCAGCCGTCACCGCAGCCAGCACCTGCGGATCACTCACNACCCACAGCCGTTGCTGCACATCTTGCTCAAACAGCTCCCGCACGTTGACATCGGGCGGGCGATGGGCAATCGCCGCGTCGAACAGGGCATTGATCCGATTGTCGGGATCGGGGTAGAGCATAAAGATCAGCTCAAAGTTGAACGCCGTGGCGCGCAGCAGGTTCAGACGGTCCACCTTGGGACCCGACAGGGTCCGCTCGTGGGGCAGGACGATCCCCTCGCTGAATTCGGTCAACTGCAAGGCGGCGATGAACGCCTTGCGGGTCAGCTCCCGGCCGTCAGGCAGGGTGAAGGTCTGGTGGTAGACGTAGAAGGCAGGTGCCAGGTCGCGCAGCAGATAGCCAGCGTCCAGCCAACTGCCATAGTAGTCGCGGGCGCGGGTGTAGACATTCTGCTCCGCCGTGTCATCCTCATACTCCTGGCCCCGGATCAGGCGCACGATGTTATACGGGTGCAGGTCGTAGTAGCGGGCCTGCAGATCGGGGCCGATGCGGTCGTAAGGCTGGCTGACGACCCGACTCAGGTCACCGACCTTGTGTGGGTTGTAGCGGATGCCGCGAAAGGGCGCGATTGTGGCCATGGATCTCCTCCTGGTTTGTAAGGCAACTGCTCGCAGTTGCCCTACAAATGCTGGCGGTAAAAGTCAATCAGGATCTCGGCCACCTCGGCGCCAACACGGCCCTGACCTTCGACCGTGCTGGCCCCGATGTGCGGCGAGCCGATGACCAGATTGAAGCCGTTTTTGTCCTTCAGGCTGAAGAGCCGGGCGTTGCCGGGGTTTACCTTTTCATCGGCATAGACATCCAGCGCCGCACCGGCCACCCGGCCGCTCACCAGGGCATCGTACAGGGCATCCTCGTCGAGCGTGCCCCCCCGGCCGCAGTTGACGATATAGACCCCCTGCTTCATTTTGGCAAACGCTTCGGCGTTGAGGAGGTTGGTCGTCTCGGCTGTTTTGGGCACGTGGAGTGAGATGTAATCGCTTTCGCGCAGCAGTTCATCCAGGCTGACCTGCCGGGCAAAGGGCACCTCGGTGGGGGTGCGCCGGTAAAAGATAACCTTCATCCCCAGCGCGGCGGCCCGGCGGGCCACCGCCTGACCGATGTTGCCCAGGCCGATCAGTCCCAGCATCTTGCCGGCAATTTCGGTGCCTTCCAGCTCCTTCTTCTTCCACTCGCCGGCGGCCATGCTGGCCGAAGCCTGCGGGATCTTGCGGGCCAGGGCCAGCAGGTAGCCGATGGTCAGCTCGGCCACCGAATCGGAGCTGGCCTTGGGGGTGTTGCGCACCACGATCCCCTTGCTTTCGGCGTACCTGACATCAATATTGTCCAACCCCACCCCGCCGCGCACGATGATCTTGAGATTGGGTGCGGCATCAATCACCTCTTTGGTGACTTTGGTGCGGCTGCGGACCACCATGCCGTCATATTGAGCCGCGTCACGCACCAGTTCCTCCGGAGTGATGGTCGGCCGGTTGTCCACCTCAATGCCCGCTGCCCGCATGGCTTCCAGGGCCGAGGCTTCGGTTTTGTCGCAAATCAGCACTTTCATGGTCGTCTCACTCTTTTTAAACATTAGAGATTGGATATTAGAGGCCGAGGATGTCGTCAATCTGCCCCAGCAGCCAGCGGATGTCCGCCACCTGGTGGTCGCCCATATGGCCGATGCGGAAGCACTTTTCCTTGAGGTCACCGTAGCCGTTGGAGATCATGGCCCCGCGCTTGCCCAACTCTTTGTTCAGGTCGGCGACGCTGATGCCCCGAGTGTTGGCGATATTGGTCACCGTGTTGGACAGATAGCGTTCGTCGCCATAGAGGCCAAAGTGCTGGCGCGCCCAGGCACGGACGATCTCGGCCATTTCCAGGTGCCGCGCAAAGCGGTTCTCCAACCCTTCGGCCAGGATGTCATCCATCTGCCGGTTGAGAGCCTGGATGAGGCTGATGGCCGGGGTGGCCGGGGTCTGGTTGGCCTCGTATTTCTTGTCCATCTCTTTGTAGGCGAAATAGTTGCCCGGATGGGGCACCTGCAAGGCCCGCTCCCGCGCCCGGTCACTGACGGCGCATACGGTCAGACCCGGCGGCAGGGCAAAGCACTTTTGCACGCCGGCCAGGCAGACATCCAGCCCCCAGGCATCGAATTCGATCTTGACCCCGGCCATGCTGCTCACAGCATCTACCAGGATCAACACGTCGGGGTATTTGGCGTGGATCAGGGCGGCGATCTCGCGGATCGGGTTCATGATCCCGGTCGAGGTCTCGTTGTGGCACAGGGTGATGGC
>JGI24187J35170_1000736_pt1 | contig 14871 bp, 11 predicted proteins | sample YNPBryBLVA2012_FD_35170 | JGI IMG/M metagenome (IMG submission 35170)
GTGGAGGCGTTCAGAGCAGGAACCAGCGGCGTTCCGGCCGCCCCGCGGGAGAGGCGGGGCAGGCTGCCGTGTTGTCTGAAGAGACGGCGCCCGGACAGCCCTGCCGGTGGCGGCACAGCCGGATCGCGCCGGGTGCATCCCCGGTTCCCGTGAGGCGCCGCAATAAATTCGCGATTCCTTGAGCCGGTGACGCCGCGTTTCCCGGTTTTGTAAACAAGTGGGCATTGGCGGGCCTGCAAGTCAGAGAGGAACATGCGGATCAGGGATCGACTCATCAAGGCCATCGTTGCCCTGCTTTCCGTTGCTTGCGCGGAGTCCAGCGCAGCGCTGATCCCTTTGACGACGACTTCCGGCCGGGAACAGTCTGTGGACAACGGCGTCACCTGGACGCCCGCCACGGCAACAGCCGTGAATTACAATCCCGGAGGCCATTCCATGCCGTCCCTGTGGCCCAACGGAGTCGGCGAGAACACGACGGTGCGGTACCGCCTCTGCTTCTTCCTGCCGGCTGCCCCCGTCTCCGGCCAACTGTGGGTGGCCCAGGACGATGACGGGGTCTTCAGCGTGAACGGAACCACAATTTTCACCGACACGGACAACGCGGCGAACGGTTATGGCCCGTTCCAAATCGTGGGCAACTTGCAACCCGGCCTGAATACCTTCGAGGCGGATGTCTGCAGCACCTGGTGCTGCGGCAGAGGGTTTGCCGCTTACGCCGTCATCCAGACCGCCGAGACCGGCGGAGAAATCCCCGAGCCTGCAACATTCGGACTGCTGGCGTCGGGACTCGGGATTTGCGCCTGGCTGGCGCGCCGCCGCGTCAGGGGCTGAAGCTCTCGCAAAGCCCTTGAAACATCGCGCCGGGGTGCCGGTCTTGGCTGCGGCACCCGGCGTTCCGCCCTCAGAGAAGCGCTGTGATGAGCCGTGGCCAGCCACACACTGCGGCCACTGCGCCCCCCGGCCGCCTGCCTGCCAGGAGGGCCGGCTGGCCACACCGTTGAACTCTCACCTGCCGGGAATTCGCCGAAGCGTTTCGCTCCCACTCTCGACAGCCCCGGTCCCGAAAACCGGCGGCGACAAAGCCATTCCGCCGCCGGTGTTCACAGTACTTCGCAGAAAATTTCGTGCGCCGGAAGTTGCATTTTTGCAGCGTCTTAGGGCCGTGCACAGAAAAACGGGCGGCGCTTGTGCGGAAAAGCGCAAGGTATTGTATCGCCGGCTGGGAACGTCCCGGCGGAATGGACGGAGGTGAGCAGGCAAATGCGCGCGGCGCGGCGGGCAGGAATAGTTCCGGCTTTCTGGCTTGGATGCGGGTTGGCGATGGCGGCGCCACCGCTGACGCAGATTCACGACGTGCTTTACAAGGCGGACGGGTCGCCGTTCGCAGGCACGGCGACCATCAGCTGGCGTTCCTTCACGGCGGCGGATGCGTCCAACATCCCCACCAACCAGGTGACGGTGCAGATTGTCAGCGGTTTGCTTCGGGTGCGGCTCGTACCCACCACAAACGCCCGGGAAACGGCTTATTACATTGTGAAGTTCAACGCCGAGGGGCGGACGCAGTTCACTGAACTCTGGGCCGTGCCGCCAAGCGCCGTGCCTGTGCGCGTGGCCGACATCCGGATCCCCTCGCCGCCGGGATCGAACGTGACGCCGCCGCCGAGCGTGGTGCAGATCGCCGACGTGATGGGACTCACAGAGGCGCTGGCGGCGCGCCCGGTGAAGAGCCTGGCTTACGCGCCGGGACGGATCGCCTTCATCGACGCGATGGGAGAACTGGCGGCGGTGAGCGGCAACCCCGGCGACTGCGTGCGCGCCAACGGCACCGTGGGCGCATGCGGCTCGGCTGCCTCCATTGGCTTCGTCGACATGGAGGCGCCGCAGGGCGTGATCAATGGCGTCAACCAGGTATTTCTCCTCAACCAGGCGCCGGCGCCGGCGTCCAGCCTCCACCTGTTCCGCAACGGCATTCTGCAAAAGCCGGGCGTGGACTTCGTGATCAGCGGCAACACCGTCACTTTTCTGAGCGGCGCCGCGCCGCAGCCGGGCGACGAACTCGCCGCCAGCTACCGCACCGGCGGGCAATGAAGGCAGCCGTCAGCGCTGCGGCATCACGGAGTCGACAAGAAACGCAAGAGCGTTCTCGATCCGTTCCCACCCGGCTTCGGCGCCGGTAGGCACGGTGCAGAAGGCGCCGCCCGGCTCNGAGCGCAAGGCGAGCAGCGTGACGCCGGCGGCGAGAATGGCCGCCAGCGCCGGCAGGTCGATGGAAGGGTCGGCGGGCAGGCGCTCGAGCAGCGAGCGGGCGAATTCCTCGCGGAAGCCGGCCATTGCCGCTGTCAGGTGATTCGATTCGATCAGCTCCCAGCGGAACACGGCGAGCGCGTAAGGATGCCGGCGCAGCCAGCGCGCGTATTCGACCAGCGCATGCCGCGCCAGCGCGCGCGGCGAGCCGGCTAGCGCGGAGGGCAGCAGCAGAGAGAGGTCCGGGAACAGCCCGCCTTCGGAGGCGAGCTTTCGCAAGAGCTGCTCGGCCCCTCCGAAATAGCGGTAGATGAGGACCTTGTCGACGCCCGCCTCGCGCGCCACAGCCGAGATCCCGAACCGCTGAAAACCGTCCCGCGCCAGCAGGCGCGCGGCCGCCTCCAGAATCGCGCGTCGCGTTTTCTGGCTGTCCCGGGGCCGTGTGAGTTCCGGCACTGCTCTGCTCACTGGTCCGCGCCGGACGTCAGGACAGCGGCCGGACCGAGACCTCGCGGAAATACACGGTGGAGTTGGGGTCGTGGTTCTGAAGGCCAATGTAGCCGGTCTCGGCCCGCGGCCCGCGCACCGGCTCGTACCACATCTTGCGGGGCGGCACGGGGGCGCCTTCGCGGTATTCGTTCACGAGCACGCCGTTGAGCGTGACACGGGTCACCGGCCCGCGCAACTCGATCTCCATCACGTTCCACTCGCCCTTGGGCTTCTGCTGCCGCGAAGTGACCTTGGAGATCGAGTAAATGGCCCCGCTGGAGTGCCAGTCGTCGCCGCCTGCGTCAATCTGGACCTCGTATCCGTTGTGCACGCCGAACCACGGGTCGGGCGGCGGCTCGGGCAGCCGGATCACGACGCCGGAATTCGCATGGTCCGACGCCGTCTTGTACACCACGCGCAGCACGCAGTTGCCGAACTTCTCCTTCTCGTAATAGAGCAATCCCATCCCGCCCACCGTCTTCATCATCCCGTCTTCCACCACGAAGCTCCCCGGTCCGACGTGCTTCCAGCCGGAGAGGTCCTTTCCGTTGAACAGCGGCCGGAAGCCCTGCTGCGCGCATAGCGGCAGGGCGGCGAATGCAGCCAGCATCCAGATGCGGATCATAGCGTGGGCGCCTCCCCAAGAGTCACGGTCACGTTGACGCGCTTTCCGTTGCGGAAGAGCGTGAGTTCCAATTTATCACCGGGGCGCTTGCGCGCCATGGCGCGCGTCAGCGCATCCAGCCGGTCCACCGGCTTGCCGTCGACGGCCAGGATCAGATCGCCGCCAATGCCGATCTGGTAGTTGGCGATGATCACGTTGCGGCGCGCCCCCCGCAGTCCGGCAGCTTCCGCCGCCGAGCCCGGCGCCACAGCCTGAACCAGCAGCCCGCCTTCGGCTGGCAGCCCCAGTTCTTCCGCCAGATCGCCGCGCACATAGATGACATCCACGCCCAGCCGGGGCCGCCCATAGCGGCGGTTCGACTGGTAGTCCTCGATCATCGTCTTGGCGCGGTTGATCGGCATGGCGAAGCCGATGCCGATGTTCGCGCCGGGCCCGTAGATCGCCGTGTTGATGCCGATCACGGCGCCGCTGGAATCCAGCAGCGGACCGCCCGAATTCCCCGGATTGATGGCCGCGTCGGTCTGGATCATCCCTTGCAGCTCGCGGCCCGACTCGTCGGCGATGTCCCGGCCCAGCGAGCTGACGACGCCCGTCGTCAGCGTGCCCTGAAGTCCGAAGGGGTTGCCGATCGCGAGCACCTTCTGGCCCACTTGCAGCGTGTCGCTGTCGCCCAGAGGCAGGAACCTCACCGTCCCCCGCGGCTCGATTTTCAGCAGCGCGAGGTCGTTGGTCTGGTCCCGGTACAGCACGGAGGCGCGGAACTTGCGGCCGTCCGCCAGAGTCACCATGATGTCCGGCGCCCGCCCGCTGACCACGTGGTGGTTGGTGAGGATGCGGCCCTGGTTGTCGATGAAGAATCCCGAACCGGACTCGCGCGAGGGGTAAATNTCCAGAAACCAGTTCTGGCGGTAGACGGTGGATGTGATATTGACCGTCGCCTCGTGGGCCCNCTTGTAGATGTCGATATTGTTCAGCTCGTCCTGCCCGAGGCCGGCGCCCCGCGCCGTGACGGGTCCCGACCACAGCGGCGCGCCAGGATCGCTGACCAGCCGCACGGGTCCGCCGCCGCGCTTCAGCACCGCCATTCCCAGAAAAAACCCGCCCAGAAACAGGGCGGTCAATACCAGAATTCTTGTTTTCATGAGGCCAGTCTCCGCAATTCTTCGTACAAGCGCCTCACCTGCACGAGCGTCTCTGCTTTCTCGCCCGAAGTGTCGATCACATAATCGGCGAATTTCCGCTTCTCTTCCAGCGGCATCTGCCGCCGGAGGCGGGCCTGCGCCTCTTCGCGCGTCAGCCCGTCGCGCTTCATCGCGCGTTCGATCTGCTGCTCGTCCGTGCAAACGGCCAGCACGATCTTGTCAAAACGCCTGTAGCTCCCCGTCTCTATCAATATAGCGGCCTCCACAATGGCAATGCCATGCGGGTCCGCCGCGGCTGTCGCGCGCATCCAGCGCTCTTCCTGTTCGATCACGGCCGGGTGCACGATGGCGTTCAGTGTAGCCAGCCTTTCCGGATCGTCAAACACCAGCGACGCCAGCTTGCGCCGCACGATCCACCCCTCCTGGTCCAGAATTTCCGGCCCGAACGCCCGCACCACCTGTTCGTGAACCGGCGTGCCGGGCAGCAGAAGCCGGTGTCCCAGCTCGTCGGCCTTGAGCAGGTGGCACCCCAGCGCGGCCAGGCTCTCGCCGACGAAGCTCTTGCCCGATGCCAGACCGCCCGTGAGGCCGACGCGCAACATAAGGGGAATCAGAGCAGCCGCCGTTCGGCGCACTCCACCGTGTTCGCCATCAGCATGGCGATGGTCAGCGGCCCGACGCCGCCGGGCACAGGGGTATACGCTCCGGCCACGGCCGCGGCGTCGCCCGGATGGACGTCGCCCACCAGCACGCTGCCGTTCTTTTCGAACGCGGCGAGCTTGGCGGGCGCGCCGCGCGAGATGCGCTCCGCCTCGGCCCGGTCCGTGATCCGGTTGATGCCGACGTCGATCACCACGGCCCCGGGCCGGATGAAATCCGCCGTCACAAACGCAGGCCTGCCCATGGCGGCGATCAGGATGTCGGCGCGCCGGCAAACCGCGGGCAGATCCCGCGTTTTCGAGTGGCAGATGGTGACGGTGGCGTGCGCGTGCAGCAGCAGCAGCGCCATCGGCTTGCCCACGATGTCAGAGCGGCCCACGATCACGGCCTCGGCGCCGGCCGTTTCCACGCCGCTTCGCTTCAGCAGCTCCATCACGCCCGCCGGCGTGCACGCGCGCGGCGCCGGCGCGTTGGCCACCAGCTGTCCGACGTTGAACGGATGAAAGCCGTCGACGTCCTTCTCCGGCCGGATGGCCAGCAACACCGCCCGCGAATCCACCTGCTTCGGCAGCGGCATCTGCACCAGAATGCCGTCGATCTCCTCGCGCCGGTTCAGGGTCTCGATCCGTTCCAGCAGCTCCCCGGTGGTGATGGTGTCGGGCAGGCGCAGCTCCTCGCTGTGCATGCCCAGTTCCCTGCACGTCTTCACCTTGCTCGAGACGTAGATCTGGCTGGCCGGGTTCTCTCCCACCAGCACGGCAGCCAGCCCCGGCGGGCGGCGCGCCGCGGCGAGGCGCGCGATGCGGGGCTTCAGCTCCTCCAGAATCTGCTGCTGAATCGCCTTGCCATCCAGAATCCTGGCCATGACGTATTCACGATAGCAGACGCCGTCCCGCGGCCATAAGATATTGGCATGCGCTTTCACCTGATCTTCCTCGCCCTCCTGCCCGCTGTCGCCCAGCAGTCTCAGCTGCCTTACAAGAACCCCGGCCTGAGCGTCGAACAGCGCGTGGCCGACCTGCTGGCCCGGATGACGCTCGAAGAAAAAGTCGCCCAGACGCAGGCCCTCTGGCAGAAGAAGGCCCTGATCACGGACGCCAACGGCAACTTCGCCCCGGAGAAAGCCGCCGCTGTGCTGCGCCACGGCATGGGCCAGATCACGCGGCCGAGCGAGAAGAAAGGCCCGCGCGAGATGGCCGAGTTCACCAACGCCATCCAGCGCTGGGTCATGGCTAACACGCGCCTCGGCATCCCGGTCATGTTCCACGAAGAGTGCCTGCACGGCCACGCCGCCCCGAAGGGCACGCACTTCCCGCAGGCCATCGCGCTGGCCAGCACGTGGAACCCGGCGCTGGTGGAGGAGGTGTTCACCGCTGTGGCCCGGGAGGTACGCGCCCGCGGCGCCCGGCAGGCGCTGACGCCGGTGCTCGATCTGGCGCGCGACCCGCGCTGGGGCCGCGTGGAGGAGACCTACGGCGAGGACCCCTGGCTCACCGCGCAGATCGGGCTGGCTTGCATTCGCGGCTTCCAGGGCCAAGGGCCGGCGCTCGCCAAAGACCGGATCTTCGCCACGCTGAAACACTTCGCCGCCCACGGGCAGCCCGAGGCCGGCACCAACGCCGGCCCGGCCAACTTCGGCGAGCGCATCCTGCGCGAGCAGTTCCTGTACCCGTTCGAAATCGGCATCCGCGTGGGCAAGGCCATGAGCGTCATGCCCTCCTACAACGAGATCGACGGCATTCCGTCGCACGCCAATCACTGGCTGCTGGAACGCGTCTTGCGGCAGGAGTGGGGTTTCCAGGGCTTCACGGTCTCCGATTATGAGGCCATCGCCCAGCTGGCGACGCTGCACAAAGTGGCCGCCGACAAGGACGACGCCGCGGTGAAGGCCATCCACGCCGGCGTCGACACCGAATTGCCTGACATCGACGCCTACGGCCGCCTCGCCGACCTCGTGCGCGCGGGCAGGATCTCCACGGAGACGCTGGACCGCGCTGTCGCCCGCATCCTCCGCGCCAAGTTCCTCGCCGGGTTGTTCGACGATCCCTACACCGATCCCGCGCTCGCCGAGAAAGTCACCAACAGCCCCGAACACCGCGCCCTGGCGCGCCGCGCGGCGCTCGAGTCGATCATCCTTCTGAAGAACGACCGCAACACACTGCCGCTGGATCCGGCCCGGATCAGGACGCTGGCTGTCATCGGGCCGAACGCCGACAAGGTTCTGCTGGGCGGCTACAGCGACGATCCCGGCTACTTCGTCACCGTGCTCGAGGGCATCCGCCAGAAGGTGGGCAACAGAGTGAAAGTGCTCCACGCCGAGGGGTGCAGGATCACCGAGCCGGGCGGCAGCTGGTACAAGGACGAAGTGAAGCTGCCCGGCCCGGAGGAAGACGCCCGCCGCGTCGCTCAGGCGGTCGAAACCGCCCGCGACGCCGATGCCGTGGTTCTCGTCCTCGGCGGCAACGAGGAGGTATCGCGCGAAGCCTGGTCGGCGGCGCACTTGGGCGACATGGACACGCTGGATCTGGTCGGCAGGCAGAACGAGCTGGCGCAGAAGATTGCCGCTTTGGGCAAGCCCGTCGTGGTCGTGCTGCTCGGAGGCCGCCCGTACTCCATCCCGTGGATCGCCGAAAACATTCCGGCGGTCCTCAACGGCTGGTATCTGGGCCAGGAGACGGGCCATGCGGTGGCACAGGTCCTGTTCGGGGACTCCAACCCTGCGGGCCGGCTTCCTGTCACCATCGCCCGCAACGTGGGCCAGCTGCCCGTGTATTACTCGCAAAAGCCCAGCGGCAGGCGCGGCTATCTGTTCTCGTCGAAAGAGCCGCTGTTCCCGTTTGGCTGGGGCCTGAGCTACACGTCATTCGAGTATTCGCAGCCGCGGCTTACGCGCGCGACCATCGCTCCGGCAGGAGAGACCGAGGTGGAGGTGACGGTGCGCAACACCGGGCCGCGCGACGGCGACGAAGTGGTGCAGCTCTACATCCGCGACGACACAAGCAGCGTCACGCGTCCGGTGAAAGAACTGCGGGGATTCCAGCGGATCCACCTCAAGGCGGGAGAATCGAAGACCGTCCGCTTCCGCCTCACGCCTGCGGAGCTTTCGTTTCTCGGCGTGAACCTTCAGCGCGTGGTCGAGCCGGGCACGTTCACCGTGATGACAGGGCCGAATTCGCGCGACCTGAAGAGCGTGACGCTCACGGTCGCGCCATGAACGGCGCTCGAGGCGCTGCGCCCGGTACGCCGCGGGGGAGAGTAGTATAAAGGACTTCAAACGTCATGAGCCTGGAAGAAGTCGCCAAGCGCGCGGGCGTATCCACCGCCACGGTTTCGCGCGTCCTGAACAACCTGGAAATCGTGCGGCCCGCCACCCGCGCGCGCGTCCTGAAGGCGATCGCCGAGCTGAACTACCAGCCCAACCTGCATGCGCGCACGCTGGCTGGCGGCCGCAGCAACACCATCGGCATGATCGCCTCCAACCTGGAAAACCCGTTTTTCTTCGACGTGTTCCGCTCGCTCGAGGCGCGTGCGCGCCAGCGTGGGTACGAGGTGGTGGTCGCCCACACCGAGTACGATCCGGAGCGGCTGGTGCGCAGCGTGCGGCTCATGATCGGACGCCGCGTCGCCGGGCTCGCCGTCGTCGTGTCGGAGATGGATCCGGCGCTGATCAAGGAGCTCCATGCCGCCCGCACTCCGTGCGTCTTCTATGACGTCGGCAAGCCGCAGGAGCGGATGACGAACATCCGCGTCAACTACCGCCACGGCATTGAGCGGCTGGTGGAGTACCTTCACGATCTTGGCCACCACAGGCTGGCCTTTGTCGGCCACCACGCCACTCTCGGCCCAACCAGCGAGCGCGAGGCGGCGTTCGTCACGGGCGTCAAGAAATTCGCTCCGGAGATCGAATGGCGCACCGAAGCCGACCGCGACAGCTTCGAGGGCGGCCGCATGGCCGCCATGCGCCTGCTCACGGCGGGCTTCCATCCCACGGCCATCGTTTGCGTCAACGACATCATGGCCATCGGCGTCCTGCGCGCCTTGCGCGAGAGGGGGCTCCGCGTTCCCGACGACGTCTCCGTCACCGGCTTCGACAACATCCGTCTGGCCGAATACTGCGAGCCGCCGCTGACCACGGTGCACATCCCGAGAGACGAGGTCGGCCGGCTCGCTTTCGCCGCCCTCGTCCCGGACAAGGAAGCGCCGAACATCTCCGGCCAGGAGATCGTCATCGAACCCGAGGTCGTGCTGCGGTCCTCCACGGCGCGTGCGAAGCACTGAAGCCCGCGCGGTTTCAGTCGCGCAGCAAGCCGTGGTACACCCCCAGGTAATAGGGCAACAGGAACACTGCGCCGTCCGCCAGCAGGCGCCCCTCGCCGCCCGTGTCCAGCCGCCAGGGGTCGTGGTTCCAGTGCGCGAAGAACCGCTCATCCACCGGCAGCACCTTGCCATCGATGCGGCGCCCGAAGCGCTCCTTCGGGTTCTCCCTCATCCCCGGGGGCAACAGAACAATGTCCCTGCGGTGGCTGTTGCGGTGCCCCCAGTCGAAGCGGTCGAGCGGCAGCCGCTTCAGCGTGTCCGCCGCATCCTCCAGCCACCCTGCCGGCGGATCCAGCTCCACGTTGCCAAATGCGTCCTCGAAGCGCTCGCCACGCGCCACCGCCGCATACAAAAAGTGAAACAGAGGGTTTCGCTCAGGAAATTCATTCTCGTAATGGTGGCGGAATCCCAGCAGGTATTTCATGCGCAGATCCGGATCTTTTTCGTAACGGATCAGATTGTAATAGTTCATGAAGACCATCTCGTCGTCGCTCTGGTTCCCCCCGCCCGGCCCCTGGTGCGACTTGACGATCATCGCGTTCATCGCATAACCGTGCCTCTCCACCAGGGCCCGGTAAGCGCGCTCGTAGCGGGCGTCGCCGGTGATGTGATGCGCCGTGCGGAGATACGAGAGGATGCTCAGCGAGTTGAGCCCCCGCTCCTGCCACCAGTCCCGGTTGTGGTTCAGCTCGTCCGGCCCGAACACCGCCCAGCGGGTGGGCCGCCCGTCGTGGTCGGCCAGCGAGTAGTTGTGGAGCAGCAGGTGGTCGGTCACCGCCGCCACATGCTCGCGCACCTCGCGTTTCTCCTCCTCCGTCCTGGCGATGTGATCGAAATAGGCGCCGTAGAAGAAATAATGCCCGTCGAGCTCATCGGAACTTGTGTCGGATTTCCAGTACCATTTCCCGTCCGCGCTCAACGGCCACCGGGGCGCGATCACTTTCCAGAGCCGGTCGCTCTGTTGCCGCCGCCGGTCCCGCTCCGGCGAATCGCGCAGGTTCGGATCCGGCCCGGACGCCGGCAGAATCGAGCGCGCCAGAAAACCCTTCGGCGCAGGGTGCGTCCCCCCCTGCGTCACCCGCCCGAGAAACCTCAGCGCCTCGAACGCCTTGCGCGCTCGCCTGCGGGCGGCTTCTTCACCCGTGGCCGCATAGGCGAAGCATTCGCCCGCGCCGTACATGGCGGTCCAAAGCCCGTCGTTGTCGCTGTCGGTCTGCAACCACCGGGAGCTCTCACCGGGCTCGGCGACATGCACCGGATGCACATACTCATAAGGCGTGCGCCGGTGCCGGCGGTCGATCTCCTCCTCGAAAAACCGAGCCTTCTCGGCCAGTGTCATGGGCCGTCGGCCGATCCGCGAAATCCCCCCCGCCGTCGCAATCCATGCCGTGCCGTCGGGCTCCACCACAATGTCTCTCACCTCGTCGTCCGGCAGCCACCGCTTTCCTTGCCGGTACTCCCACGTCTGCCCGTCGAAACGGATGGCGCCGATCCGCGTGCCGAACCATACCGGCCCGTCCCCACCCGCCGCAATCGCGGTGAAGTCGTCATAGGGCAGCCCCTCCGCGCCCGTGTACAACGTCCAGCGGCTTCCTTCCAGGACGCCAACGCCTTGTGGCGAGCAAAACCAAAGCCGCCCCTTCGAATCGAAAACAACGCCCCGCACATCGGCCGGAGCCCAGCTCCGCCGCCCGTCAGAGGGAAAAACCCGCTCCGGTTTTCCCCTTTTGCGGCGCAGGAACAACCCGTCCTTCCGCGCCTCCGCCACCAGGCCGTCCGGTCCCGCCGCAACGCCCTGCAACGGCGGCGCCGCGGCCGCATCCCGCACCCAGCGCTGGCCGTCCAGACGCGCCGTGCCCGCCGTTGTGGCAGCCCAAACCTGGCCTTTCGCATCCACCCAGACGCGCGTTGCGTCGTTGGAAGGCAGACCCTGGGCGGCCGTGAATTCCGTTCTGACCTCCGCGCCGAATGTTCCCACGCGCAGGGGTTGCGCGAGCATATTGCACATGCATGCGACAAGAATGCCGGTCCATTTCACGGCTCTGTCACCTCGAATTCATAGATGTTTTCTGAAATCCGGCGCCCGTCCGCGCCTGCGGTCTCGACAATCAGCCGGTACGGGCCCGGCGCGGCGGCGCGCCATTCCACCACGCCCGCCGGTTTCACCGAGTCCGCCTCCAGTGAAACGCGGAACACTCCCCTCGCCGCCACGGCATCGCCTGCGCCCTCGATTCTCCACCGCAATTCCAAGTCGCGCTGCTCGCGCCACAAATCGTTCACTGCCCACACGGCGCACCGCACGGCCGTCCCGGAGCGCCACCGGTCGCGGTCATATTCAAACAGCGCCCCGACGGGCGCGAAGCCCCGCCGCACCGTGTCGTAGACCTTCGTAGGGCGCCGTTCGAAGTCGATCGCTGCCATCGTCACGGAAGGCCAGATGTCGATGGCGTGAAAATGCAGGATCCCGCCCGCCCCCTCGGCCTTGCGCCGCCTCATCCGTTCAATGGCGAGCTGGAAGAGCCGCGCCACGTATGCCTGGGTGCGCGGAATGAACTCCTGCATGGAAGAGCCCTCCGGGTCGCCCCACGCCCGCAGCGCCTCCGGCACCTGCAGCCGCCGCCACTCCCAGTCTTCCCGGTATTTCGTAAACGGCCACTTGCCTTCCATGAAAGTCCTGAGAGTCTCGTAATTCGGCAAAGCCGTGGCGCCGAGCTCGGAGACGAACTCTTCCTCGAGCTTCGCGTACTGCCAGATGCTGCCGCCGTACCAGCCGTAGTAGACATGGCTGTCGCCGAACCTCCCCGTGGATCGCACCACCGGGCGGCGCTGCGGGTCCAGAAAAAAGGGCCGCGCCGCCAGGTGCTTGGTCAGGTCCCGGTAGTTCTCGAAGTCCTCCTCGTCGCTCGCCGCCCACAGCGCCACGCTCGGCCGGTTTCGCACATAGCGGATGTGGTTGTCATAGAGCTTCGCCGCGCGCTGCGAAAAGCCCCGGTCGTGCGGATACCACGCTTCCAGAAAATCCTGCCAGAGCAGTACCCCTTTTTCGTCCGCCAGATCGTAGAATTCCGGATTCGTGAAGTGGCAGTGCAGCCGGATCATGTTCACGTTCATTCCGAGCATCAGTTCCATGTCCCGCTCGTACTTGCGGCGGTCCATCTCGGACAGGTACAAATGGTAATAGTAATTTGTACCGCGAATGAACAATTTACGCCGGTTCAGATAGAAATTCCAGCCGATTTTCTCGATTTCCCGGATCCCGATCCGCAGCGTGCGGCCGTCCAGAATGCGGCCCTCCGGCCCCAGCAGGCGGACCTCCAGCCAGTACAGGTTCGGGAGGCCCGTGTCCCGGGTCCACCACAGCTTCGCGTCCCGCACCGGGATCGCCAGCCGCCGCGTAAACGGGCTCCGGACCTGCAGCGGCCGCCCCTCGAAGTTCGCGGGCTTCAGCGTCAACTCCCACTCGAGCCCTTCCGTCTCCCCCTCCGCGTCCATCAGCGCTTCCACCACCGCCCCATCCCCGTCCAGCCGCGTGTCCACGGCTACGTCGGCAATCCGCGCGCCCTCGTAAGCCCGGAGCCGCACCGGGCGCGTGATCCCCAAGGCCGTGATGTCGTCCGGCTTCTGATCCACGGCTCCGTAGGCGCCCTTCACTGTGTAGGGACGGTGCTTCCAGTAGTAGTGCACCGGCGTCCAGACGCGCACCAGCAACTCGTTGGCGCCTTGCCGGAGCGCTCCGGGCGGGATTTCCGCCTCCCAGGGGTCGATATAGCCCTCGTGCCTCGCCAGCCGGCGCCCATTTAAATAGACGTCGGCATAATAGTCCGTAGCCTCAAATTGCAAGAAAAGCCGCTTGCCCGAAAAAGCCTTCGGCGCCTCGAATTGCCTGCGGTACCACCACTCTTTTCCGCTGATCCACTCCGCCGCCCTCGTGTAAATCTGCCCTTCCGGAAGCCATTGCACATGGACCGTGCCGGGCACCCGCACCTTTCGCCAGCCCTCTTTTGGCGGCCCCTCCCCCTTCTCCGCCCACGCCAGCTCCCACTCTCCGTCGAGGCTGGCCACCGGCGGTTCGAACGGGGATGCTGCCGCTTCGCGCGCTTCCGCCGCCGGCTCCCGCGGCGCGGGCGCGCTGATGGCGCGCGGCGCCTCCAAAAGCTCGACGCCTGCCAGTAAAGGCTGCGTCAGCACCCGGTATTCCCTCCTCGCTTCCAGGACCGTCTCGCCGCCTTTCCACAGGGGAAATGTCACGGCGATTTCCGCCACTCCGGCGTTCTTTTCCGCAAGGAACCGCCTCGAACATGCGCCGCTCCAATCCAGATCCCGGTCCAACGCCACAATCCCGAGCGCCCCGTAATCCTCCGCGCGCTGCCAGTAAACCATGTGCCCGCCCGGCAGCTTCCGCCATTCCCGCGGCGCCACCCGGCTGAAAGGCGGCTCGCCTCCTCCCGGTCCCGTCGGCCAGCGATACTCGCTGCCATCCGCGCACCGGTCAAATGGCAAGTAAGGCGCAGCCGAGACGCTCGCAAACCGGAATCCCTTCGCAGCCTTCCAGCGGAATGCCCCGCTCGCCGCATTCCACACGATCTCCCACGTCTCGCCCGCCCGGCGCAGCCGCATGCGCCCCCGCAGCGGGCCGCTTTCTACGATCTCGACTTCCGCAAACGCCCCGCTTCCACCCAGCGACGTCCAGCCCGTGTTCGGACCCTCCACTCCCGGCACCGGCGGCGGAACCACCCGCGCCGCCTCCGGCGTGTCCTCGTGAATGTCGCCCTCCAGCGACTTGCGGTCTTCCGGCGTCAGCTCCACCAGATTCAACCGCTTGTGTTCCGCCGCACGCATCGAGTAAGCCTCCACGATGGCGCCCGCCCCTGTGTCGATCACTGCCCGAAACAGCTCGTTGCCAAATTCCACCCGCCGCAGCCCCACTCTGCGGGCCAGGATCGGGTTTCGAAACGCGCCGCCGCCCGCGCGGCAGCACTGCACCGTGTATTCAGGCAGCTCCCCGGGCATCACGGACACCGGAAACAGCAGCTCTCCCGCCGCCACCTGGTGCGGCACTTCCCTGCCCTGCGGATCCAGCACCGTGAACCCCTCGCGGTGCGGCGCAAACTTCTCCAGCCGCACCGCCACCACCTCCGCCGTCCGCCGGTAGAGCCCCGTCGGCTCCTCGATCCGCACGCGCCATTGGGCCCCGCTGGCGGCGCAGACGCCGATCACTGCGAATAGAACGGCCCGCATCGATCCTCCCCGCTCCCGCTGCCGGTTTGCCTTCCTGATCACTATAGCGTAAGCTGAACGAAAAACTGAAATTTGTTTTCAAATTTCCCCGGAGCCCATGTGAGCACCCTCGCCATTCTCGGCGGCGAACCTGTTCGCCGCAAGCCTTTCTCGCCC
>JGI24187J35170_1000739_pt1 | contig 14833 bp, 10 predicted proteins | sample YNPBryBLVA2012_FD_35170 | JGI IMG/M metagenome (IMG submission 35170)
CTTGGGTCGGTGTGGCCAGGCAGAGCCTGGGGATACGCTGCTCAGCCATCGTACCACCGGCCTTGGGTCGGTGTGGCCAGGCAGAGCCTGGGGATACGCTGTCTGGTGATACGCTGTTCGTGCCTGGAGTCGGCTTCCAGCCGGAGCCGCAAGGAAGGTTACCGAATTATTTTGCTAAACTCCATGTGCCTTCGGAGCCCTTAAAACTTTGGAACCCTTGACGAAACAGAACGCCAATACCAGAAGCCAGAGAGCGTCTATGGTGAAGCGAAAGCGGTTGTTCTCTCCGATGTCCATCGTTACGCTGACCACAGAGACGAAGACCAGATTCCAGAGCAAGAAGAGCAACACCGCCGGGCGCGGTTCGAATAGATAGGCGCGCGCTTGCCACACATAGGCCAGTCCCCCGCTCAGGGCAAGGAAAAAGCCGAGGGTCAGCAACCAGGCAAAATGTCCGGGAGAGAAGCGGGCAGCGCGTTCGCTCAAAGTCTCGTCTTTTTGCCATTGTCCATAGAAAAGACGATTCCAGAGCGTGTCCAGGCGGTCAATCGGCTGACGAATGTCCATGACTTGCTTGTAGTCGCTGGCAGAGTGGAAGTATATGTAGGCGGCGAACGATACCGAGCGCAAATAGGACTGCGGAGCCAACGCGATCATGCGCAGGGAATCGTTCCAATAACGTTCCCCCGCCGAGACGTAGACGCGGTGATGCTGGTTGCGAAAGCCGCTGGAGGTGTAGTATTCATCCAGCAGCGGGATGCCCGTGACGGGCGTTTGAGGGAAGTAACGCAGGTAGACCTCGGGGCTGCGAAACGGCGGGACGAGTGCCAGTGGGGAGATTTTGCCTTCTTTGATCCATCCTTTGCGCGTCTCGCCGGGAATATCATGGGTGACAATCTTGAAGAGATTCAAACCGCCCCAAGTGCTGGCGGCGAAGGTGTCGTATAGTACGGCGTTCTTGACATACCAGGCCGTCACCAGCAAGAGGGCCGGCAGCAACCAGACGGCTTTATGGCGCTGACCTTGTAAGGCAAACAGAACGATGGCAAAACAGCCTATCCACCAAATCAAATGGAACAGGCTCCAGGTGAGTGACATGGCTGCCAGAAGCATAGAAAACAGCACGCCGTCCAGCGGGCGCTTGGTTTCGAGAAAACGCGCCAAGAAAACGGCCGAGAGCGTCAACGCGGCTGCCAAAGGGTAGGCATACGAAAAGATGTTTTCGTAGATGACGGTTGGCGGGCTGACACAAAACCACAGAGCCAACAACAGGGACAGGGTTTTGGGCAAAGCGAGTTTTTCGCCCAGCGTGTAAATGGAAAGGGCAAAGAGCAGCCCAATCAGCAGGAAACCAACGCGGAAGACGCTCTCGTAGGCGGTTGGGAAAAGTTGCAACCCGAGCCCGGCAAACAAGTTGAGCAAAGGGGGCTGGGTATGCAGATAGAAGACGCTGCGCCACAAGTCCGTTTGGAGCAAGTGGACATCTATGAAATGCCAACTGCTGGTAATCGTGGCGGCTTCGAAGTGGATGCCGGCTCGAGCGTATAGCCAGCGCGAGAGGCCAAAGGCGAGCACCAGCAGGGTGGGATGGGCAAATTTTCGTATCATCTCAATAAATCAGGGGGGAGTCAGATAGTCTGGAGTCGGATAGTCGCTAGTCAAATAGTCGCTAGTCAAATAGTGGTAGTCGGAGAGAGAGCGGTTTGCGGAGACGGGGGCGATGAAAAGGCTGATTTTCGGGCGGACGACTACTATTGTAACGCACTCCTTTACGAATCGCAGCCAAGGTCTACTGACCAGTGGGTAGGAATGGATTGGAGGCGCGTCATCCGCTTACCGGTGTAGTGCGCAGCGTCCACGCAAAAGATGTCAGCGGCGAGGAGGGAAATCCGCGATTACGCAGAAAAATCTGCGAGAATTTGCGTCACAGCGTCCTCTTTGGGGCTCTGTGGAGGATTCGACAACCTTTGATTCTGTTGCGAACTCATGCAGCGGCCTTGGCTTTCATGCCCGATTTTCAGCGCGAATACCCATACGGGTACGATGAGTCGCGAAACGAGCGAAATACGCGAACTTCTTTGTTTCTCCAGACCACGCGCTCCACCATTCCTCGTTGATGCCTTTGCGCTTTTCGCCTTTTTCGCGTCATTCGCGTTGAGTCAACGCCCAGTGGATTCTGCCCAGAAGTTCCAGGTTTCAGGAGACGTATGTCTACGCACTTCGTCCACAGACTCAACCTTTGCATGCACATAGTACGAAAGTCGTTGCCTCAAAATTTTCATCTACTGTGTATAATAGCCGCATGAACACCGCCTATGCCTTCGTTCCGGCGCCCGGCCACGATTACCCTGACCATCCAGAGTGCCCGCAGCGTTTGGAGGAAGTGGCTCGCTTGTTGGATGCTGCGCCGGCTGAACGGCTGACCTTCACGTCTGCAGAGCCGGCCGAGATTGCCCGTGTCCATGCGCCGCGCTTGATTGCCGGGCTGGAACGTGTCTGCCGCGAACAGGCGCCCGGCATCATTGATTATGCGCCTACCTTCGTGACGCACACGTCTTACGACGATGCCCTGCTGGCGGCTGGGGCTACCCTGGCCTGCGCGCGCGCTGTACTGCGCGGAGATGTCCACAACGCCTTCGCCATTGTTCGACCGCCGGGGCATCACGCCGAGCCGCAGCGCGCCATGGGCTTCTGCCTGTTCAACAACATCGCCATCGCTGCGCGTGACTTGCTGGACAACGGCCTGGAGCGCGTATTGGTGGTGGACTACGATGCCCATCACGGAAACGGAACGCAGGCGGCCTTTCTGGAAGATCAACGCGCCGCCTACCTCTCCACTCATCAGTGGGGCATCTACCCCGGCACCGGCTGGATCGAAGATGCGCCGCAGGCCCGCAAACGAATCGTCAATGTGCCGCTGCCGGCCTATTCGGGCGACAAGACATTCGAGCGCATCGCCGATGAGATTGTCCAGCCGTTGGCAGAGTCCTTTCGCCCTGAGATGATCCTGGTCTCGGCCGGCTTCGACGCCCATTGGAACGACCCCATTACTACGATGGGCCTCTCTTCGGCTGGCTTCTTTGCTTTCTCGAAACGGCTGGTGGAACTGGCGGAGGAACATTGCAAGGGCAAAATCGTCTTCGTCCTCGAAGGCGGCTACGACCCCCATCATCTCGCCAACGGCGTCGAAGCGGTCTTTTTGGCGCTGGCGGGCCACCAGTCTGCAAAAGAGGCGGGCGATGCCTGTCCGCATCGTGAGCCGCCCACCGAGTCCCGCCTGGCGCAAATTCGAGCGTGGCATGAATTTTAGTCGAGCAGGTCCACTTTCGAGAGATTTCGAGGAGAATTTATGGCGCGCAAAACACTTGGATACGTAAAGACCGAATGGACTTGCCCGAATTGCGGCACGCGCAACCCCGGCCCGCAGAAAACCTGCGTCAACTGCGGCGCGCCCCAGCCGGAGAACGTGAGTTTCAGCCTGGGCGCCGAAGCGGAATGGGTGACAGACGAAAAGGAGATGCAAGCCGCAGCGGCAGGGGCCGACATTCATTGCCCGTATTGCGGCACGCGCAACCCGGCCGCGGCCACCACCTGCTCACAATGCGGCGGCGATTTGGTCGAGGGCAAGAAGCGCGAAGCCGGGCGCGAACTGAAACGCCCCAGCGGGCCAAAGACGGTCGCTTGCGCCAACTGCGGGACAGAGAACCCGGCAACAAATACGAACTGCGCCAAATGCGGTTCGCCCCTGCCGCGCCCCGCCGCGGTTCAGACTCCCCCCGCTCCTGCTCCCGCTTCGATGGCCTTTTCTGCCCCTCAGGCCGGCGCCTTGCCAACCCGTCCGGCCAAGAAAGCAAACTGGCTGTTGTGGGGCGGCATCGCCGGGTTGCTGTTGTTGTGCTGTATTGGTCTCCTGACACTGTTATTTACGCCAGTCTCCTCGGTGCAGGCCACCGTGAGCCAGGTGGCCTGGCAGACCTCGCTGCCGGTGCAGGAAATCCAGGCAGTGCGCTACACCAACGAACGCGGCAATCCGCCTTCTGACGCCTACGATGTCTCTTGTCAGACGGAGGACCGTGAAGTTTGCGAGCAAAAGACCATTGACAAGGGGAACGGTTACGCTGAAGTCGTAGAGGAATGCCATACCGAAAGCGAACAATACTGCGACTACACCATTGACGAGTGGAAGACCATCCAAACCTACACGCTGGAAGGGAATGATTTTTCACCGGTCTATGCCCAGCCAAATATCAGCGCCAACCAGCGGTATGGCAACGAGTCGGTGACGTATACCGTGTATTTCGACACCCCAAAGGGGGAAATGACTTATCACCCTACCAGCCTGGATGAGTTCCAGCAATTCCAACGCGGCAGTACGTGGAAGTTGAAATTGAACCTGCTGGGAGAGGTGGTAGATGTACAAAGGTGAAATTGCCGTGTGTTGACGCCTCCCTGCCTCTGGCTTATAATTCCGCCGCGCTGGATGGAGGCAGTAAGGCCGGTAACCAATACAACGCGGGGACGTGCTGGAATTGGCAGACAGGCTTGACTTAGGATCAAGTGCCGCAAGGCGTGCGGGTTCAAGTCCCGCCGTCCCCATTGACTTTTTCAAGTCTCGTGTAGGACAGGTCTTAGACCTGTCCTACAAGAGGCTNCGGAGGAAAATTTGAAAATCGAAAAACAATTACAAGACGACCATCAGATGCAGTTGACCGTCGAGGTAGAAGCAGAATTGATGGAAGCCAGCAAACGCCGCGCCGCTCGTCAACTGGCACAGCGTGGCAAGATTCCTGGCTTTCGGCCGGGAAAAGCGCCCTACGATGTCATTGTCCGCTATTACGGAGAGGGCGCTATCATCGAGCAAGCCATGGATCTGTTGATTGATGAAATCTATCCCAAGGCGCTCGAGCAGGCCGAGATCAAACCGGCTGCGCCCGGCTCGCTGGAAAAAATCGAAGGCATGGACCCGCCCAAATTGATTTTCAAGGTGCCGCTGGCGCCGGAAGTAGATTTAGGCAATTACCGCGCGCTGCGCGTTCCTTACCAGTGGTCTGCTCCCGGCGAAAAGGAATTGAACGCCGCTCTCGACGACTTACGCGAAAGGTATTCCGTGACCGAGACGGTAGAGCGCCCCATCCAGGTAGGCGATTTGGTNCTGGNCGATGTCAAGGGCGCGCTGGTCGAAGCCAAAAATGACGATGATTTCTCTGCCAGACTCTCGCGCACCGGCCTCGCTTTGGTCATCCGTCAGGATAAAGCAGAAGACGAGTGGCCTTTCAGGGGTTTCTCGAAAGAACTGGTGGGGTTGAAAAGCGGCGAAAGCAAGACCATCCAACATAAATTTTCCAAACAAGCCGAGGATGAGGCTTTACGCGGCCAAACGGCTCAATTCGAGGTGACAGTAAAGGCCGTGCGCGGTATGACCTTGCCCGAGCTGGATGACGATTTAGCCAAGATGACCGGCCAATTCGACACCCTGGAAGAATTGAAAGCCGGTTTGATGGCAGGTCTCATGCTGCGCTCTCAGGAAGACTATGACAATCAATACTACAATGACTTGATCAATAAAATCAGGGAAGGCGCGACTGTCAAGTACCCGCCTCAACTGGTCGAAGAAGAGATTCAAAATTTAGTAGATGACCTGCGCGCCCACATGGAGGAGCAAGGCATAGACCTGGAAGCCTACCTCAAGATGCAAAATACCGATTTGCCAACTTTTACAGAAAAGGAAGTCAAACCCATCGCCATGCGACGACTGGAACGCACCTTAATCCTGGAAAAATTGGCTGAAGTAGAAGACATCCAACTCGATACGAAATCGCTGCAAGACGAATTCGATCAAACGTTCATGGAATTGCAACAATATGTAGGTTTCGACATCGAAAAAGTGGAAGGCGGCAAGAAAGGCCAGCAAAAAGTAGCCGAATCCATCGCCATGGCATCAGCCCGCCGCTTGCTTACACGCCGCACGTTCGAGCGTATGAAGGCCATCGCTACCGGCGAGTTCGAGCGGGAACAGGCCGAGGCCGAGAAAAAGCCCAAGGAGGCCTCGACAGGCAAAAAGTCGAGCAAGAACGCGCAAGNACAGGCCGAAGGTGAAGAAAAAGCCATCGAAACGGACTTCGCCCCATCGGCAGAGATAAAGCCCCCCTCCTCCTCCAAAGAATCGGCTCCGCAGGCCGAGAGCGAATGACTTCGACGGGGCGGCGCACAGTCGCCCCGATGATTTTCATGGATAAAATTAACGAAAATCCAACACAATTCGGGTATGATTGCAGAAAGACTTGAAGGAGAAAAACCCATGCTACCCAGTTTCAAAAACATTGCTCCCATGGTCATCGAGTCGTCCACTTACGGCGAGCGCGCCTATGATGTCTTTACCCGCCTGCTCAAGGAACGAATCATCTTTCTTGGCACGCCGATAGACGACCAGATTGCCAATATGATTGTCGCCCAGTTGCTGTTCTTGAACCACGAAGACCCTGAAAAAGAGATTCAGATGTACATCAACTCGCCAGGCGGTATCATCTATGCCGGGCTGGCCATTTACGATACGATGCAGATGATTTCGAATCCCATCAGCACAGTGGCGGTGGGTGTGACGGCTTCGTTTGGTACCGTGTTGTTGACCGCCGGCACAAAAGGCCGCCGCTATGCCCTGCCCCATGCCACCATCCATTTGCATCAGCCGCTGGGCGGCGCACAAGGCCAGGCTACCGACATCGAAATCCAGGCCAAGCAGATTTTGCGTCTCAAGGCAGTGCTGAATGAAATCCTCGCCAAGCATACCGGCAAATCGGTGGAAGACATCGAGCGCGACGCCGACCGTGATTTTTACCTGGATGCCAAAGCCGCCGTGGAATACGGCGTGGTAGACCAGGTGCTGGAAAAACCCNGCGCGTCCTAGCCCCCTTCTCTCGATGAACTGCCGCAGCGCCCGCCGCTACGGCAGTTTTTGTTTAACGTCGCGCAGGGCATAGAATTGCACTCTGCCGAGGCTTTCTTGCAGGCAGACAATCAGGAAAATGGGGAGCATGATCCACGCCGCAGCGGACTCGGACCATTGGGCGATGAGGCACACCCCGGCCGCGCCGCCCGCGCTCAAACTCAGCCTGAGCCTGTTTACCGTTGAATGAGCCTTTTCTCCGCCCAAGAGAATCAGCACCGCTTCCCCCGCCAAGAACGGCAGGGCTGTAATAGCAAGGGCAATCTCGTCTGTCAGGACGGCCATCGCCAGCGTCCCCAACGTCCCCGATGAGAGAAAGAACGCCGCCTCCGTGCGCCAGGTATTCCAGGCCGGAACGGTTCTGAGATGATAGACCTGAGACATGCTGTACACCAGCCAGAGACCGGTCAAGGCAGTGAGCAGGGAGCAGTCATCCGTGTTCAGTGACCAGTGTTGCGCCAAAGAAACCAGCCAGGCCGCGCCAAACAGGCCAAAGGCCAGAATTTCGCGGCTGAGCCACGACTTTTTGAGATGATTGAGCGCCCGCCAGGCATTTTGGGGCGCGCCAAGATGCAAAAGGGAGGCAACTCCCGCCAGCCCGAGCAAGAAACCAATCGCAATCTGCGTGAAAAACGAAAACGGGAGGAACAGAGCGAACACCGCCATGCCTGCCGCCATTTGTCCCAGCAGGGTGAAGGCCACCAGAGGCCACTCGCCCAAAGCGCGTTCGGCAGGCCGAATTTCCTCGCGGTTGGCAATCCTTTTTTCCAGGTCATTCTGCATGGCCGGGTGCGGCCTGAGCGCCACATGCGGCTGCGTGCGCGAGAAAGTTGGCAGCGGGAAGGGATGTTCAAGGCCGGGCGTTTCCCACAGTTGTAGATGCCCTGCGCTGATGCTTGATGCCTGGTCGCTAATGACGGTGTAATCCAACACCCGCATTGGGCAGGCCGCCACGCAGGCCGGGGGGCGCCCCTGGTCGAGTTCGTCCATGCAAAAGTTACACTTGGTCATGTGGCGCAGTTCGGGGTGGTAGCGCGGCGCGGAATACGGACAGGCCCAGGAGCAATAGCCGCAGCCCATACACTTCGACTCGTTGATGTAAACAATCCCATCCTCGCGCTGCACATACGCATCGGTGGGGCAAACGCCCGCGCACTTGGGGTGAACGCAATGGTTACAAGCGATGGAGAGATTGTAGGCGAAGACATCCGTTTGCCAGGCTTCACCCTGTTTTTGCCAGGAGCCGCCTGAAACTTCATACACGCGCCGCCAGAGCACCCCTTCGGGCAGGTTATTCTTGTCTTTGCAGGCCACCTGGCAGGCTTTACAACCCGTGCAGGCCGAGGCGTCGAAGGTGAAGGCGTAGGTCATTAACGTTCTCCGGTTTTTCGGTTATCCCGTTTTCCGGTTGAACAGGGGAACTGGTCAACTGGTGAACCGGTAAACCGGGCTGCCTGCACCATAATCGTATGCTGCGCCGTGCCGAAGGCGTAGGGCGTCCAGCGCTCAGAAGTCAGCACGTTGATACAGCCGCCGAAATCGACTCCGCTCTCGTTGGGACTCCACCACGCGCCTTGGGGAATATCTACCACGCCAGGCAGGATGCGCGGGGTGACGCGGGCGGGGAGGACGAGTTCGCCGCGCTCGTTCCAGACACGCACCAGGTCGCCATCGTGGATGCCGCGCTCGTTTGCGTCTATCGGGTTGATGAACACCCGCTGCGGGAAGGCCTCCTCCAGCCAGTCGTTGTTGGCATGGGTGGAGTGGACGCGCGCCAGGGTATGGTGACCGATGGCTTGCAGGGGATACATGTCATTGCGAGCGAGCCGCTCTTTGGCAAGCGAAGCAATCTCCTCGGCGGTAGGTGTATCCCGTTTAACGGGAGATTGCTCACCTGCACTGCGCGCAGGCGCAAGTGTCGTCGGGTCTCGATACGGCGGGAAAGCACCGCCTACTCGACCCTCCTCGCAATGACATCGGAATGGGGATTCCCACTCTTGAATATATTTCGGAATGGGCGGCACTTCGGCGGGGTTGCCAAAGTCGTAGAGTTGCCTGGAGAAGATTTCGATTTTGCCGCTGGGGGTGGGCAGCGGATGAAGAAGCGGATTTTCGCGGAAATCGGAGAAGGCAATGGCGGGTTGGGTGACCGGTTTGGCGTAAACGCCGATGTTCGAGCGGAGAAATTCGTCCAGAGTCGGCAAATCAGGAAAACGGGTTGACCGCCAGACCGATAAACAATACTCCACCCAGGCTTTTTCGTCGCGGCCTTCGGTGTAGGCGTCGCCGATGCCGAGGCGGGCGGCGATGTCGGCGCAAATCTGGTAGTCACTCTTGCATTCGCCGGGCGGCTCGACCAGTTTGGGCTGGAGGATGACTTCGTCGGAGTATTTCCAGCCGTCCTCCACGCCCCAGGTTTCGAATTGGGTGCAGGCGGGCAGGACGATGTCGGCGAAGCGGGCGGTGGGGGTCAGGAAGTTGTCCTGAACGACCAGGAATTCCACTTTCGATTCGTCGCGCAGGATTTGGGCGGAGCGGTTGACGTTGGCGTGCTGATTAATCAGGCAGTTCGTTGCCACAGCGTAGATTAACTTGATGTCGCTGGTCAAGCGCGGGACGCCGGTGACGCCATCAGCGGCGGTCATTTCCTTTCCACGGAGGACGGCTTCGGTCCAGAGAAAGACCGGAATGGCCGCTTTAACGGGATTCTCTCCGGTTGGGAAAACTGTCCACATCCCGCCGCCATCCGGGGCCTGGAGTCCCAAGCCGCTGGCCCAGCCGCCCGAAATGCCAAAATTGCCGGTGATGGCCGAGAGTACCGCCCCGGCGCGGACGACTTGCTCGCCATAGGCGCGGCGCTGCATTCCGTAGCCCTGGTAAAGCACGGCGGGCTTGCGGGTGGCGTATTCGCGGGCGAGGCGGGCGATNGNNNCGGCNGGGACGGCGGTGATGGCTTCGGCCCATGCGGGCGTCTTGGGCGTGCCATCGCGTGTGCCGAGCAGGTAGTCGCTGTAACTTTCCTCGCCTTCCAGACCGGGCGGCATGGTGGCCGCATCCCAGCCCTGGCAATATTTGTGGATGAAGGGGATGTCCAGCAGGTCTTCGGTGAGCATGACGTAGGCCATGGCGGTCATCATGGCCGCGTCGGTACCGGGGCGGATGGGAATCCACTCGTCGGCCAGGGCGGCGGCGGAGAGCGAGTGGCGCGGGTCAATGCAGACGACTTTCGCCCCCTTTTGGCGGGCGAGTTTGATAAAGTAGTCGGAGTTGGTGCCGTCGCGCATTTCAGCGGGATTCCAGCCCCACATCAGGATGAGACGGCTGTTCAGCCAGTCCTGGCGCTGGTTGCCGGTGATGAGCGTTCCCCAGACGGTGGGCGTGGCGGCGTTGATGGCGGCCCAGGAGTAAGAGTTGTAGTGACCGAGACAGCCGCCGTAGAGGTTCATCAGGCGGCGGGCGGTGTGCGAGCCGTTGAGTTGGTTGTAACTGCCCGTGCCGTAGGGGACGAACAAGGCCTGGTTGCCGTAGGCGGCTTTGACGCGCTCGAACTGGGCGGCGATGATGTCGAGGGCTTCGTCCCAGGAGATACGTTCAAATTCCCCGCTGCCGCGTTTTCCGGTTCTGCGCAGGGGGTAGAGCAGGCGATCGGGGTGGTACTGGCGGCGCAGGTAGGCGCGTCCGCGCGGGCAGGCGCGCAGTTGCGGGGCGGCGAGGCTGTCGGGGCGGTCGTCGGCCTCCAGGCGTGTGATGCGTCCGTTTTGGACGTGGGCGATCAGCAGGCAGCGTCCGCCGCAGTTGTGGGCCGGGCAGCCGACGCGGATTTTTTGGACAGCGGAGGATTGGCTCATGGATTAAGTTTACGATGACTTGGGCGCGGAGGGGTAGTGAATATCGTCCTTGTTTGGTAACGGATTGGGCAAGGGATGGCAGCGGAGGAAGCGGAAAAACGGATGACGGATGAGAAACCGCCCCCACAGGTCACCAGTCTGGGGGCGGGGTTTTGGTTTTTTAGCGTTCCCGTCAGCAGTGCAACAACATCCCCTTGGAGGACTGCTGGCGCAACATCACTTTGGTTGTGGTTAGGCTGCCCTACGCTTTGCCTGACTCGACAACTGCAAATTTCTTGAGAAAGAATTGCCGCGTCTCGCTCATGGATTCGTCCAGGTTGGGGTAAGCAAACCAGGCCGTAAAAAAACCGAACAGGGTGCCTGTTAGCGTCCGCAGCAAAGGTGTGCTTTCGCGGTAAGGCAGGACGGCGGCCAGCGCTGGCAAGTCGAACTGGCTGAGCAATTGCGAAAACCCGTCCAGGCCAATCGGGCCCAGTCCGAGCGCAAGCCACGCCAGCCAGTGAAGTTGCGGCCAGCGACGGCCGGTCAGGCCAAAGAGCAACCCAAACAATAANATGGANGCATAAATGGCAACGTCGCGCTGACAGAGGGCCACTTTGTAGCCGATGGTTTCATTTCCCACATAAAGCCGCGCCTGCAAGCGNGAGTAGGAATTGGCATCGTGCAGGTTCTGCAAGCCGGTGGCGGTCTCGAAATCTACCAGTTTGGGCAATCCTGCCTCTTTCAACGGATAGACGGTTTGCTGGCCGAACAAAAAGAAGGAGCGGAATCCAAACTGATGACAAAGCGGGCTGTACATGGCGTAAATGACCCTGGCCGGCACAGTCGCTCCGACATGCATGAACACGGGCGCAAGGAAGGGCAAGCCAACGTAGAGAAAAATGATGAGATTGAGTAACAGCAGGTAATGACGGGAAATCCAGAACATGACCCTGTCGGCAGCGCTGATGGTTTGTCCGCGTCTCACGCGCGCCTCATGGGCCTCGCCGCCCAAGCGGTCGAGTTGACTGCGCCGGTCGCTGGCCGCTCCGAGCGTCATGGCTAGTTTCTGACGGTCGAAGGGGGCCTTCAACAGGTATGGGCCAATCTCGACGACCGGTATTTCGAGCAGGTAGGCGCGCTGCAATNCGGGNTCAGAGTCGATATCCACTTCTGCCAGGCGGTGTGGATATTTCGCTTGCAGGGCTTCCAAGTCGGCGCGCGCCTGTGCGCACAGGTGACAGTCTTTCCTTGTATAGAGCGTAACCGATAACATCTATAGTCCGAAGTCTACCCACACCCCAAATTGGGACAACCGTTCGAATGTACCGCTAAACAGCATAATTCCAATCACGACCAGCACCGCCCCCATGCCAATCTCGACATAGCGCATTACTTTGCCGTGTTTCTGCAAGATGGCAGATACCCAGCCAATGCCTAGCGCCGCCGCCAGGAAGGGAATGGCCAGGCCGGCCGAGTAGGCTGTCAACAAAGACGCGCCTCGCGATACCGAGCCGCCATTCAATGCCAGAGTGAGGATAGCGCCCAGCACAGGCCCCACACAGGGCGACCAGCCAGCCGAAAAGAACACACCCAACAGGGCGGAGGAAAGGTAGCCCCATTTGGGATCGGGTAATCGTTGGACGCGGGTATCATATTCCAGGAACGGGATGCGAAAGACGCCAATCATGTGCAGGCCAAAAACGACCACTACCACACCGCCCACTTTGGCTAAAATGACGCGCAAATCATATAACAGGCCGCCAAATGCCGAGGCTGCCACACCCAACAGCACAAAGACCGCGCTGAAGCCCAGCACGAAGGCCAAACCATGCGAAAAAGTCACCCAGCGGCGATTCTCGGTCACCTCGCCGCCGGCTGCTCGGCCGCCCAGGTAGCCAATNTAAGCCGGCACCAGCGAAAAGACGCACGGCGAAAGGAAAGAGGCCAGCCCAGCCAGAAATGCCAACCCCAAACTGATATTCGTGAAACCCATAAAAAAATCCCTTTCTATAAACTTTGGTTATCCGCTTACCTGTTTCCTATCCGTTGGACACTGTTTCGAGCGCGCGCTAAACAATATTGGCTTAGCCGCGGCTCAAAAGGTCGGTTCCTTGACTGTGACCGGCGTACCCACGTTCGGCCAGGTCATCTGAATTTCATCCTGTTCCAACGAGATATAAGGATAGGTCCAGCGGAAAATCCATTTTGCATCCTCCGGCGAGACGTTGATGCAGCCATGCGATTTACGCACACCAAAGTCGTTGTGCCAGAATACGGCATGTATGGCCACCCCNTCTCCGTTGATGAAAGACGGCCAGCCCACAGCCGGCGTATCGTAGCCGCTGTCGGAGGCAGTATTGGCCGACATGTGGATAGAAGGCATCTTACGCCACACGGCCTGCGTGCCGAGGGGAGTGGCAAAATCGCCAATGCCGGTCGAGACTCGGCAAAAATACACTTCGGTATTGCCTTCATAGCAAGAGAGCGTCTGATAGAAGACATCTACGATGATGGCTTTGAGAGCCGGATCCACTTCAGGATGAATGGGCGCGATTTCTTCGGCTGTAATGGGATGGAAGGCTGCCGCGTCGGCCCAGAAAATATCGCCATAGCCATATCCCTTGCCGGCTGTCTCGTTGAAGCGATACCAGATACGCCCGTTTTCATCCGTGCGGATCTGGTCTATCCACACCACCTGGCTGTAATACAAACGAGGCGTCTGGCCCAGGCCCATGATGTAATTGAAACTCGGCGAGCGCACCGGCGGATTCTCCAACACCAAATCCACAAACGGGATGGTGACTTCGGCCCAAAAGCCATTTCTGCCCTCTGGCAGGGCGGTGAGCGGCGTGTTGACTAGATTCTTGACTGGCTGCAAGTGCGAGGCGTACACGTAGCCTTGCGNCGTCTCGGCCCAGGTCTTGCTAGAACCCTGGAAGACGGTATTGCCGGCCGAGTAAGTATCCGAGCCAATCACGCTGCGCCCCCACTCGACCACTGTATCTTCAGGCAGGCTGCCCACCGTTGCCGAGTAAGCGTTGGGTTTGGCTTTGAGATCTGTGGAATATAAATTGGGGTACACGCTTACCCGTCCCAGCCGCTCGCCGCCGGGGAATTGCTGAGGGGGCAAATACAGCCTGGAGAAACGTTCTAACGGATCGAAAGCCAGAGAGCCGGCGCCCAAAGCAGCCAGTTTGAGAAAATCGCGTCGGGAAATGACTGATTTCATGCTACCTTCTCACAACGAATTTCAGGCAAGGATAATCGTAAATTTCATTCACGTCAACGAATAGGTGAATATCGTGTCCACTTAAAAGATGTCAGCGATGAGGAGGCAAATCCGCAGAGTTCACAGATTACGCCGAAAAATCTGCGAGAATCTGCCTCACAGCCTCCCCTTTGGGAATCTGCGGAGGGTTCGACTACCTTTTAATTCTGTGGTGAACTCATGCAGCGACATTGGCTTGCATGCTCCTTCCAGATTTTTGATGCGAATACCCATACGGGTACGATGAGTCGCGAAACGAGCAAAATACGCGAACTTCTTTTATTTCGTCAGGCCACGCACTCCACATTTCCTCGGTTGATCCTTTCGCGCTTTTTTACCTTTTTCGCGTAAAAGGCGGCTCCTCCCTTACCCGCTTGCGAAAAAAGATTCCAGCCCGCGCAAGCAATCTGCGCTGACTTTGTGTCCTACATCGGCCTGGCAAAAGGTGACCTGTGCCCCGGCCTGTTCAAGCAACTCCACCGACTGCCGGGCGCGTTCCAGGGGAATGAGGTTATCCTGCGTACCATGCGCTACAAAAAAGGGCTTGCCCAGCAAGACGCGGCGCGCCAGCAGGTCGTCCACGCCGCCAGGCATGAAACCGGCCAGCACAGCCGCGCGGCGGATGCGCTGCGGGTAGAGCAGGGCCAGTGTGTTGACCAGCGCACCGCCCTGGCTGAAGCCGGCCGCGTCGAACTGAGCCGCGTCCACCCCCACCGAAGCAGACACCTCGTCCACCAGGCGGAGAACGGCCTCGGCGGCCGGTTTAAGATCAGATAACGAGGGCAGGCCCCA
>JGI24187J35170_1000745_pt1 | contig 14753 bp, 15 predicted proteins | sample YNPBryBLVA2012_FD_35170 | JGI IMG/M metagenome (IMG submission 35170)
ACCCGCGCGTCCAGGCTTCCTCCGCTGCGCATCATCGGGCAGATTGCGCAATCCTACATCGTCGCCGAGTCCGCCGACGGCATGTATCTGATCGATCAGCACGCCGCCCACGAACGTATCACCTATGAACGCCTGATGGCGCAGCGCGGCGCTGGCGCCGTCGAACGTCAGGAACTGCTCATGCCGCAGGTGGTCGATCTACCGCCAACCGCGCACGACCTGCTTCTCACTGCCGCTGACCGGCTGGCGGAATGGGGGTTTGTTGTGGAACCGTTTGGACGCAGCCTGCGCGTGCGCGCCATTCCGGCGACGCTCTATCCGGGCGATCTGACGACCGCCCTGCTCGAAATCGCCGATCATTTGAGCGGGCGGGGCGGGGCAACACCACACGACTGGCGCGAAGCGATGCTGATCACCCTCTCGTGCCACACCTCGGTGCGTGCAGGGCAGACCCTCTCGTTCGACGAGATGCGCGGGTTGGTGATGCAACTCGAGCAATGCGAGTCGCCACGCACATGCCCTCACGGTCGCCCGACCATGATCCTGCTGACGACCACCCAGATCGAGCGTCAGTTCGGGCGGATCAGGTAGCGGTCACATCCCCCCACAGGTACGCGGCAATCTGCGGCGACAGGGTGATCTGCCGGTCGTCGCGCTGAAGGGTGACGCCATAGACTGGTGAGCAATCGATAATGGCGAAACGCTCACCCGGTACCAGATGACTGTTCTGCAGATAGCGGATCAGAACGGTATCTTCTTCTGCTTCCTCAGAGATGCGCCGCAGCGTGAACACCCCTCCGGGCGCGACCTGATCGAGGCGCACTGAACCCGTATACGAAGCGCAGCGTCCCGGAATGGGATTGCCGTGGGGGCAGGTAGCGGCGTCGCCGACGAGTTCCTCGATGCGCTCCTCCAGGCGCGGCGAGAGGGCATGCTCCAGGCGCACCGCCTCCTCGTGAATTTCATGCCACTGCAACCCCATCACATCCACCAGGAAACGCTCCAGGATGCGATGCCGCCGCACCATCGCTTCCGCCAGACGAAATCCTTCATCGGTCAGCGAAATCTCACCGCGCCCATCGCGCATAATGTAGCCGCGATCCTCCATCCGGCTCACCATATCGGCGACCGTCGGCGGGGTGACGTGCATCCATTCTGCCAGACGCGCGCTGATCACCGGCTCGCCGCGCGCCGCCAGATAGTAGATGACCTCCAGATACTCGCGCATCTTTTCGGTCGGTCCGGCGTCGCCCGGCTTACGCCGCGCTCTGGCATGTCGCGTTGTATCAGCCATACGCTTTGTCCTTGCCTGATAATGCTTTGATTATAGCAGAAACACGCCATCGGCGGCGCGCTGGATGCGCCGAACCTCAATAATCGCTTCCCGGTTGATCGGTCCATAGATGTGCGGGAAGAGGGGCGCCAGGTCTGCACCAGCTGGCGCCTCCCAGCGCACAGGCGCTGTGAGTGCATCCACGTCGATGACCAGTAGCACGAAATCGCCGGGAGTATCGCGGTACAGCGTATTGGCGACGCGCGCCATCAACGCTTCGCCCGCTGTGCAATGCACAAACCCGTCGGCGGCGAATTCAGCCGGAACGTATGGTTCATGGTCGGGCCAGATCGTCCAGCGCTCAGCTGGCGCCATATGGAAGATGATCGTTCTGCTCATGGCGCGTCCAACTCATCAAGTGCGGCATGCACCGGCGCCAGCGCAGGGGCAAGGCGCAGAAACGCTCCGCGGTAGATACGTTCGTACTGTATGCGCGCCGCATCATTGGGCGCAACAGTGCGCTCGCGCAACTGCAATGCGCCAACCGCCTCATCCTCGTTGCGATAGACGCCCGCCGCAAGCCCGCCGAGCAGCGCGGCGCCCAGCGCAACGCTTTCGTCCATTTCCAGCACGTGTACAGGACGCCCAAGCACATCCGCCTTAATGCCGAGCCATACCGGCAGGCGCGTCCCGCCGCCGATCACCCGGATCGTTGCAGCGCGCACCCCCAGCATCTTCTCAATGTGCTCCAGCATATGACGCCACTCGAACGCCAGACCTTCATAGACGGCGCGCGCCAGCGCCGCCCGCCCGCTGCCAGCAGTCAAACCCGCAAACGCGCCACGTTCACCGGCGGTCAGATGAGGTAGAAAGAGCACCCCCATACTGCCAGGAGGCGCCGCAGCCGCCAGTGTTTCGATTGCAGCGGACGCCTCATGGAGCGGCGCACCCGGCGCGATCAAGCCGCGCAGCCACTCCACCGCCGCNCCGCTGCTGAACAATCCATCCATCGCATAGTACCGGTCACGCGCCACGTGCACCCCAAAGGTCACATGCGTCCAGGAAGAGGCATTGGCGACAAACAGACGCTCATCGAGCGGGATGTCGTCGAGTGGCAGAAACGCTGCTTCCGCCGTTCCCATCGAGTCAAGACAATCACCCTGGCGGCGCACATTGGCCGCCAGCGCGCCGCATACATGGTCGTGACCGCCGGCGCCGACGATGGTTCCCGGCGACAGACCNGTCGCCGCTGCCGCCGATGGTGTGACCTCGCCAATGCGCGTACCGCTTGCAACCAGTTCAGGCAGCAGATCACCGCGCAACCCGGCGCAATCGATCAGCGCACTCGACCAGCGGCGCGCGCGGAGATCGAAGAGCATACTGCGCGACGCCAGCGAATAATCGGTTGCACGCGCGCCGCACAGGCGAAAGGCGATATAATCGGCAATATGCAGCCAGGTCGTCGCAGCGGCATATCCTTCCGCCACATGATCACGCAACCACTGCAACTTGAACATGCCGTAAATCGGCACGGGGAGCATACCGGTCAGGCAAAACGTCTCGAGCGGATCATCTTGAAGCTTCCAGTGCTGCGCGTAGGGCGCAGTACGACGGTCATACCAGGCGATCACCGGCGCGACCGGCTCACCGCGCGCATCGACCAGCACACCCGCCTCGCCGACGCTTGCCACCGCCAGACCACGCACCCGTTGCGGATCGTCGAGCGGCGCCAGGGCGTGGCGAATGACATCAACCACCGCCTGCCAGAGCAGGTGGGGATCATGTTCAGCCCACCCCGGATGCGGTCGCTCGACCGGCGTGGCTGTGCTGGCGGCAGACACGCAGGCGCCGCAGACGTCAAACACCAGCGCTTTGATGTTGGTTGTGCCAACATCGATACCGAGCAAGAGATCGTCAGCCATATGGTTCAGTTATACAGACCGGTGAGTAAATCATACCACAACCATGCGAGAACGAAAATAGCAATGCCGGATGGCATCATCCGGCATTGCTTGGGCTGCGAAAAGGAGCAGGAAACCGGGCAAGGGCGGCCATCTACCAGAGCAAGCCGCCGTCCACCTGAATGACCGAACCGGTTATAAAACTCGACTCATCNGACGCGAGGAAGACATACACCGCAGCGACCTCTTCCGGCTTACCGAGGCGGCGCAGTGGTGTGCGTTCGCAGACGGTCTGGATCACCTTCTCCGGGATGGTCGTAATCATCTCGGTAGCGATGAATCCCGGCGTTACCGCATTGACCCGCACCCCTGACGCACCGAGTTCCCGCGCCCAGGTCTTGGTCATTGCAATGACGCCACCCTTGGTTGCGGCATAGTTCGACTGACCAAAGTTGCCGTACAGACCAACGATAGAACTGACATTAATGATCGAGCCGCTCCCCTGGGCGCTCATATGCGGCGCAACGGCGCGCGCGCACAGCCAGACGCCCTTGAGGTTGACATTGATCACCGCGTCCCACTGCTGCTCAGTCATTTTGACCAGGCGAGCGTCGCGCGTAATACCGGCATTGTTGAGCAGCACATCGATCCGACCACCCCACGCCAGCACCGTTTCGACCATCGATTCCACCGACGCTGCCTGAGAGACATCGGTCTGGATGGCAATTGCTCTACCGTCCAGCCTGGTAATCTCTGCCACCGTCGCTTCAGCGCCGGCCATATTGATGTCAACAACGGCGACGTGCGCCCCTTCGCGAGCGAAGGCAATCGCGGTCGCTTTACCAATGCCGTGACCTGCGCCGGTCACAATTGCAACCTTATCCTTCAGGCGCATCGTCTTCATCTCCTCATTGATGATAACCGTGCTTAGATCGAGCGATCGGCAAGCCAGGCGTCGATCTGCGGCCACAAGCCGCGACGCGCCCCGCTGCCGGCCATAATGCCGATATGACCGCCTGGCATGATGATCTGATGCTTATCAGTGCTGCTGACGCGATCCAGGATTGTTTCCGACTGACAGGGCGGCACGATGTGATCCTGCCGCGCAATGATGTTGAGCAGCGATGCTTTGATATCCCGCAGACTGACCGGGCGACCGCGCATGATCCAGGTGCCGTTCATCAGGCGGTTTTCGCGGTAGAGATCGACGACCAGTTGCCGGTATGCCGCGCCAGCAAATGGAACGCCATCGCTCACCCAGGTATTCATCGCCTGCCACGACTCGACAATCTTTGGATCATCGAGGTTATCGAGCAACCGCAGATAATTGCCGACCAGATTTTCGACCGGTTTGAGCAGTTTGCTGCCGACATCGATCATTTCACCGGGGTAGTTGCCGGTTTGTTCGAGGATTGCATCCAGGTTGAAGTAATCTTCCTTCAGCCACTTGGGGAAGGGACCTATCGCCCCCTTGTTGGAGAAGTCGATTGGTGCAGTGAGGAGGATCAGGTTGCGCAAACCGTCGTCTGGACGCATTGCCGCATAGATCGTTGCCAGGGTTGCGCCGATGCACCAGCCGAGCATGCTGAAATCGCGCTGCCCGCTGTGCATTTGCAGGCGTCGCACGGCGCGCGGCAGGTATTCGAGCGCGTAATCCTCGAACGTCAGATGTGTATCTTCCGAACCAGGCGCACCCCAATCGACCAGGTACACGTTGTACCCCTGCTGCACCATGTACTCGACAAAACTGTTGCCTGGACGCAGGTCGAAGATGTACGGCTTGTTGATCAGAGCAAAGACCAGCAGCAGCGGCACGCGCTTCCGTTTTTCAGCTGGCGCCTGGGGATAGTAGTGATAGAGGGTCGTCTTATTCAGCGTCCAGACCGCTTCTTTGGGCGTCTGCGCCACTTTTGCCTTTTGCTTGCCTGTGGCAATCCTGACCCCCATCTCATACGCTTTCCCAAGACGTTCAACCTCAGTGTACAGATTTTTTGCCACTGTTGCCGGATCTACAGGAAAGAGCGTCGTTTCAGGCGACGTCGTCATCGACATACTCCTTGTTGCTCAAACACGGCACATGCCGCAGGTTTAGAACCCCTCGATAGCGTGATCTTCCTTGACCTCTTCAGGCGACGGCGTTCCAGGCTCCGGCGGTTGAAGCGGTCGTGGCGCTTTCCGGCGCCTCTGTGCAGCCTCCGCCTGCTCCAGCGCCGCCTGCTGCAATCGTTCGATCAACTGAAGCATCTGATCAGCCTTCTGGTCGAGCACTGCCAGACGCTTCTCCATACCATTGAGTTCTACCTCTTCCTGAACATTCTGCTCGAGTTGCTCAGTGAGCATTTCGACGATCACCGGCGCCTGAGTGCGCAACGTATGCGTTAACTGGTCGATCTTTATTTCGATATCGTCCAGGCGCATTTCGATATTCGTCACCCGGCGCGCCAGCGTGGTGAGTTCGTCGCGTGACGGCAGGTTCAATCGTGCCAGCGACGTCTTCATCGACGTGTTGATCAGGTTCTGGAGCGGCGCCGACGCGATCAGGTAGGAATCGAGCGTCGCGCCGATCCAGCGTGCAAACGTCTCGGTATTGACCAGGTCGATCATCGCCTTGGCCCAGGCGTCGAGCGTCGCATCGCGGGCCTTGCGCAGATTGCCAATCGGATCGTTCGGATCAAAGCCGTTTTTCTGGCCCATCAGCGTCTCCTTCGACAGGTTCGCCCAACAAGGGCAGGGTTATTCTGGGGGTCCGGTTGCGACTCGCGCGCGGGTTCATAGAGGGGATAAAAAAGACGCGCTCTGCGCAACCGTTACTGTCATGAGGGTAGCCGGAACAGTTACAGGTTGGATACAGCAGGATGTGTTTGCAGCGGGAGAAATCTCTGATATAATGGCGTGGGTGCGCCCCCGTCGTCTAGAGGCCAAGGACGCCACCCTTTCAAGGTGGAGATCACGGGTTCGAATCCCGTCGGGGGCGCCAGCTTCTCGCTTCTTGCCTCATCCCCTCGCCCTGTACGCGCGCAGTGGCGCTGCGCCCCTACGTCGCCCCTCTTGCCTTACACCTCACACTCAATCGTCAGCGCCGTTGAACGCTTCCTCGTCACGCTCGACGCTGCGCTCAACAGGGACGCTGACCGTCATGCGGCGCGCGCGGTTGGCGCTTGTGCGCTCGACGACTGCCGCAACGACGATGCTGATGTCGTCGGTCGGTTCATTCCGATCAAGTTCCAGCGCACGATTGAGGAGCGCCTCTGCCAGTGCCGTGGCCGGTTGATCTGCGTATGTGCGCCATCCGGCAAGGTAGTTGCCGAGTTCCATATCAACGCCGTAGCGCTCGCCAACTTTCAGCAACCCGTCGGTGAACATAACGATCTGCACCCCGGAACGCAGCGGTATTTCACTGATCACCGGCTTCGTGAGCGGATGCAACCCTATCGGGGTCGATGGCTCATTGTGCATCTGCACCTCGCCTGCGGCATTCAGAACAAAGAAGGGCGCCGGATTGTTGCGCGAGACGCGCAGACTGCCGCTGGCAAAGTCGATCGAGAGAATATTGAGCGTTGCAGACGCCTGCCCCATGCGGTAGGTGTACAGATAGTCGTGGACGGCGCGCGCCACGACTCCGTCCCGCGCACCGTCCTTGAGTTGGGTAATGGCACGGGTGGCGATCAGGTTGCTCAACGTCTTGGCGCCGCGCCCGCTCCCCTGCCCGTCTACCAGCACGACCGATAAACCGCCTCCGGGTCGTTCGATGACCTCGAGCGTGTCGCCGCTCTCGGAGGCGCCATAACGCGGCACTTTGGCAACGGCAATGTCGATGTGGATCATGGTTGCACTCACATGGGTACGATTGCGAGTCGAAAAGGTTATTTCACCGCAGAGATGCAGCGGGCGCAACGAGCGATGGATAGAAGCCTGTGCGCCCCGGCGTCCCGGCGGTTTGCAGTTATGTTCCTTTACATTGTAGAACGCTGGCTGTGTCGCCGCAAGCGCGCAAGCGGTACATATCATTGCACATGGCAAAAGTATAGAGCCGTTGCAGTGCAACGGCTCCACAACACGCGAAGGATGACAGGTTACTGGTGATGGACAGGAACCTTCAGGCAACCGTTTGACCCTCTACCCCTCAACTGTCTTCAACAGTTCGACGGTTGGGGCGGCAGCTTCTTCGAGTTCCTTCTTGACATCCATCCAGACCTTCGCCGGGTCTTCGCCCGCAACCGTAATGCGCTCCAACCCCTTGCCAATGATCTGATCGCCGCCGCGCACATAGACGCGCGCTGAGTCCTGTGGACGGGTCTTCGGCAATTGCTCGACCGCGGTGCGGAAGTTGGGGCGCTCAGCAAAATATTTCTGCATGCTCTCCGACTCAACGGCCGCCTTGCGCACCGGCATATACCCTGTGCGCTGCGCCCAATTAATTGTCCACTCCTCACCAGTGGCAAAGGCGATCCACTTCATTGCCGCCTGCTGCTTCTCGGCAGGCAAGCCCGCCAGAATCGCCATGCCGGAGCCGCCGGTGCAGCACCCGAAACCGGCAGAACCTTCCGGCAGGAAGCCGGTGCCAACCGGGAACTGCGCATTCTTCTCGACGCCCGCCAGCGCAGCAGTGCTCAACATCGCACTGGCGGACAGACCGGTGGCGAAGTCCTGGGTCACGTCCTTCGGCGTGGTTGCCCACTTGTAGGTCTGGGTCGTGTCACGGTAGAAATTGCCGGCTTTGATGCCGCCCTCTTCGTGGATGCGGATGGTGAAGTCGGGGTCGCTGTAGCGCCCGCCAACTGCCAGATCACACCCTGGAAGAGCCAGGCGATGTAACTGGCGGCGCCGGGGTGGGCAAATGCGGCGCGTCCCTCTTTGTTGAGTTTCGGCGCCCACTCCATGAACTCGTCCCAGGTCTTCGGCGCACGATCCTCAAGCCCGGCCTCCGCCCAGGCATCCTTATTGTAGTAGAACAGCGGCGTCGAGCGTGCGAACGGGATCCAGTAGACGGCATTCTTGCGGATGCCTTCGTTGAGCAGCACATCCACGTAGTCTTCGCGCTTGACGCCCTCGGCTGCCATCAGGTCGTCGAGCGGCTGCAACTGACCATTGATGTAGAACGAGAACCACCAGACATCCGAGAGCAGGCTGACGTCAGGCGTCTGGCGCGCCTGAACCGCAGCGGTCAACTTCTGCGCCGTCTCTTCGTAGCTGCCCTGGAACTGGTAGTTGACTTTGACGTCCTGCTGCATACTGTTGAAGGCTTCGACGGCCGCCTGCTCCGCCTCGCCGAGCACGCCGCTGAATGACCCCCAGTAGGTGATTTCGACCGTTGAACCCATTGCGCTCTGAGGCATCGCGGTGGGTGGCACTGCCGTGGGTTGCGCTGGCGCCGCTGTGGGTTGCGTCGGCGCCGCTGTGGGTTGGGTTGTCGTGCCGCCGCCGCAGGCTGCCAGCGTCAGCGCGCCGGCGCCGGCCGCCACACCGCGCAGGAAATGTCGTCGGTTGATCTTTGCCATGGACTCCTCTCTCCTCTCGTCAGCATCTGTGTTCGGGATTGACGCCTGATACGACCGGTGCAATCGGTGTACGGCTGCACCGGTCATCTCAACCCTCAACCCCTCCACCTGCAATGTGCAATCACCTGCGAGAGAGGTTGCAGTGCAACAGTGCTACTGTTCCCACGTGCAACCTTACTACCGTTGCACGTGCAACGTGCAACATTCAACCCCGCTCGCCGCTACCCCTTCACTGCCCCGGCTGCAATACCTTCGACGATGTAGCGCTGCGCCCAGACGAACAACAGCACAACCGGCAGCACCACGAACATCGTGCCTGCCATCACCACACCCCAGCGCGCCAGTCCTTCCTGATCGAGCAGACGCGCCACGCCGATCGGCAGGGTGCGCATGTCTTCGGTACTGGTAATGATCAGGGGCCAGAGAAATTCGTTCCACTCATTGACGACCGCGAACAGACCGGTTGTGACCAGCGCTGGCATTGCCAGCGGTATCGCAATCGTCCACAATCGCAGCATATGACCGGCGCCATCGATCTCGGCTGCTTCAAACACCTCACGCGGCAATGTCATAAAATACTGGCGCATGAGAAAGGTGCCAAACGCCGTCGCTGCACCGGGCAGGATCAACCCCCAGTACGTATTGACCAGCCCAAGATCGCCCATTGTCAGGAAGTTGGGCACAATTGTAATCTGCGCTGGCACCATCAATGCCGCAAGCACAATCAGGAAGACGATATTCTTGCCGGGAAAGCGTAGAAACACCAGCGCATACGCCGTCAGTACCGCCAGAGTCATCTTCGAAGCAGTCGTTGCCAGAGTTACGATGATGCTGTTGATGTAGTAGCGCGCAAACGGCGCGGCTCGCCAGGCTGCCGGGTAGTTGTCCAGCGTGGGGTTGAGCGGGATCCAGGTTGGCGGGACCGTGTAGATCTCGCGGCTGGTCTTGAAGGATGCGATCAGCATCCAGTAGATCGGCAAGCCAATCACGATCACCGACAGCACGATTGCTGCGTATCCCAGGATGCGCCAGAACCAGCGCCGCTGCAAAGCAAACGCGCGCTGATGACGCTCTCGTTGCCTCGTTGCTGTCTTTTGTCGTAATTCTGCTTGCTGTTCCATAGATATGGGTCAGGGTCCAGGAGGATGACCCTCACGTTGCACCTCTTGCCCCTCGCCTCGCGCTCCTTGCCGCGCACCTCGCGCCCCAGTACAAACGTTGCCCTGCAACGGCTCTACGTGTGCAACCCTCTCGCCTCTTGCCCCTCGCCTCTTGCCTCTTGCCTCTTACCCCTCGCCTCACACCTCTCGCACCGCGCACCACGTTCCTACGTTCAACGTTCAACCTTCAACGTTCAACCTTCAACGTTCAACCTTTCCCGCCTTCAACTGTAATGCACCCGCCGCTCGATGAACCGTAGTTGCAGGACGGTCAGGATCAGCATCAGCACAAACATCACCATCGCCACGACGCCCGCCGGACCGGCCTGCGACTGAATAAAGCCACGTTCATAAAGGTGATACACCAGCATATTGGTGGCATTCACCGGACCGCCATCGGTCATAACCCTGATAATGTCGAATGCCTGGAAGCATGCCAGAACGCTGGTGACCAGCAGAAAGAACATGATTGGCGAGAGACCGGGGAGGGTCACATACCAGAACTGCGCCCATGCACCGGCGCCATCGATGCGGGCAGCTTCGTACAGGGTGCGATCTATCGTCTGTAGACCGGCAAGGTAAATCACAACGGCATACCCCAGGTTCTTCCAGACGTAGACGATAATAAGCGCACTCATCGCCCAGTTGGGGTCAGAGAGCCATTGCGGCGATCTGACGCTGGCAAGCCATGCCACCATCCCAGACTCGGAAAAGCGCGCCGGCAGCAACTGCGCCAGCGAACCAAACCAGTTGATGATCTGTGCCAGAGGTCCGAACCGTGGATCGAACATGTAGATCCAGATGATTGCAATCGCTGCGCCCGACAGCACCGTCGGCGTGAAGAGCACTGCGCGCGCGCCGTTGCGCCAGCGCAATGGCTGGTTCAGCAGCAATGCCAGACCCAGACCCAGCGCCATCGTGACTGCAACCGATACGATAGTAAAGACCGCTGTGTTGATCAGAACGATCCGAAAAACATCGCTCGTCAAGACGGTCTCGTAGTTGCGCAGACCGACGAAGCGCCGGATCGGACTGAGAAAGTTCCAGCTGATCACACTCAGATAGGCGTTGTAGATCATGGGCCAGAAGGTAAATGCCGCCAGGAGCAGCATGTTTGGAGCGATCAGCAGCAGGAACAATAACCTTTCGCGCCATTCGCGCACACCGGTGCGCTGGTGCGAAAGCGGCAATGTTGTTTTCATGAACGGCTCAGGCAACCACGACAACAGTACAACTGGCATCCCTGTCTCATCGGCTGTGAGGATGCACAGATGCGCCATCATGCGTGGGTATGATTCGTGTCAGCACAGCATTTCTATTGGTACCGCACCTGCATTAACCCGTGGCGAATAGTTCATTAAGTTCGACTTAATAGACCATTAAGAAAACACATCTGCACGTAAGAAAGGGGGGGAGCGTATGATTCGCTGGAAGGCTGACGATGAACTGAACGTTCTGCTGCAACGGTACTATGGCGGCGAAGGGGGATTATGGACTCGCATCCGCGAGCAGGTCACCGACGAGTTGCGGCGGCGTGGCATCGAAGGTGCACGACACATCCGCTTTCGTCGCCGTGACGATGGCTATGAAGTCATCATCGAAGACGCAAGCGGGTACGAGGTCGAGTAACCCTTGCTGATGCCTGAAACCTGTGCTATAGTCAAAACTATCTCCGCAGCGTCAGTGATCGGGGCAGGGCAGTCGCCGTCTGCTGCAAGCTGCTTTTCTTGCCCGCCGCCACAGAAAGGAGACACGATGACGACCGCGCCAACACGCAGTATTAATCTCCACACGAACATTCCAGGTCCGCGCTCGCGCGAACTGCTGGCGCGACGCGAAGCGGCTGTGCCGAATGGTCTTTACAAGGCGCATCAGATCGCCATCGAAAGTGCATCGGGTGCGCTGGTGACCGATGTTGACGGCAATACATTCATCGATTTCGTCGGCGGCATTGGGGTGCTGAATGCGGGGCACTGCCCGCCGGCGGTGGTGGCTGCCATTCAGGATCAGGCAGCAAAACTGATCCATTTCTCGGCGCTCGTCGGGACGTATGAGCCGTATGTCGCGCTGTGTGAGCATCTCAATGCGGTCGTGCCGATCAGCGGTCCCTGCAAGACCATTCTGTCCAACAGCGGCGCAGAAGGGGTCGAAAATGCGATCAAGATTGCCCGTGCCGCAACCGGACGCCAGGCGATCATTGCGTTCGAGGGGGCGTATCATGGGCGCACGTTGCTGACGCTCACGCTCACCAGCAAGTATTCGTTCAAAAAGACGTTCGGACCGTTTGCGCCCGAAGTGTACCGCGCGCCGTTCCCCGCCGCCTATCGGATGGGGCTGAGCGAAGAAGAGGCGGTCGCACAGTGCTGGGACGCCTTCGAGCGTATGCTGGTGGCGCATGTCGGCCCTGAGGCGATCGCTGCTGTCATCATTGAACCGGTTCAGGGCGAGGGAGGGTTTATCCCGACGCCGCGCGCATTTATGCGACGCCTGCGCGACTTCTGCGATCGCAATGGCAGCCTGCTGATCGCCGACGAGGTGCAGTGCGGCTTTGGGCGCACCGGTACGCTGTTTGCAATGGAGCAGATGGGGGTCGAGCCGGACATCCTGGTCAGCGCCAAGTCGATTGCCGCCGGTATGCCGCTGGCAGCCACGATCGGACGCGCTGCAATAATGGATAAGGCGCATATCGGCGGTATTGGCGGCACCTATGGCGGCAACCCGCTGGCGTGCGTTGCGGCGCTCGAAGTGTTGAAGATGTTCAACGATGGTGAATTGCTGCGCCGGGCGCATCGGATCGGCGCAATTGTGCGTGAACGGGGAGCGATCTGGCAGCACGAGATACCGCTGGTCGGCGATGTGCGCGGTATGGGGGCAATGATGGCGATCGAACTGGTGAAAGACCGCACGACGCGCGAACCGGCTGCCGACGAGGTGCTGGAGGTGGTGCGGTACTGCGCCGAACATGGCGTGCTCACCATGCGCGCCGGTCTGTACGCCAATTGCATTCGCCTGCTGATGCCGCTGGTCATCACCGACGATCAGTTGCACGAAGGGCTGGATGTGCTGGACGAGGCGCTGCGTTTTGTGGCGCATTGCTGGAGCGCAGCAAAAGGGGGAAGGGCATGACAGACGCGGTGATTGCGTTCCCGATTATTGAATACCCGGAAAGTGACGGCAAACCCGTGGGTGAGACCGATGTCCATCGCCGTGAAATCCTGCACACCATCGAGACGCTGGAGCGCCATTTTCGTGATGCGCCGGATATTTATGTCAGCGGCAACCTGATGTTCTATTACGAAGAAGGCAACCCGTCGGCCGTCGTCTCGCCGGACGTGTTCGTGGTCAAAGGGGTGCGCAAGGGACTGCGGCGCACCTACAAATTGTGGGANGAAGGCGTCGCCCCCTGCGTCGTGATCGAGATGACGTCGCGCTCAACCCGCCTGGAGGATAAGGGTAACAAACGCGCGCTGTATGCGCTGCTCGGCGTGCGGGAGTATTTCCTGTTCGACCCGCTGGGGGAATACCTGAAGCCGCCTCTGCAAGGGTTTACCCTGGTTGATGGCGAGTATGCGGCGCTGCCCGTCGAGAGCGACGGCGGGATTATCAGCCGTGAGTTGGGGCTGAAACTCTGCCGTGATGAGACCGTNCTGCGCCTGTTCGACCTGGCGAGCGGACGGGAAGTCGTGCGCACCGAAGACCTGAGCGATGTGCTGCAGCAGACCCTCGCCAGAGCGCAACAGGCGGAAGAACAGGCGCGTCTCGCCGCAGAACAGGCGCGTCTCGTCGCAGAACAGGCGCAGCGGGAAGCCGACGCCCGACGCCACGCTGAAGAGCAGGCGCAGCAGGAAGCCGAGGCGCGACGCCGCGCCGAAGCGGAGATTGAACGGCTGCGCGCCGAATTGCAACGACTGCGTGGTGATGTATGAGTGAGATTGTGATTGTCAACACGCGCCCGGAACATATCGATCAACTGGTGCACCACCAGCGCATCTGCTTCCCGACGCTCGCCGATCACGAACTCATGCAGCGCGAGCACTTCGAGTCGCAGTTGCGCATCTTTCCCGAAGGTCAGCACGTTGCGCTGGACGGAGAGCGAGTCGTCGGGCAGAGCAGCACCTTTCGCATCAGCAGCGCAGTGGCATTCGCACCCCACACGTACCACTGGATCGTCGCCGGAAATTTCTTCACCAACCACGATCCACAGGGCGAATGGCTCTATGGCGCGGATATGAGCGTGCATCCCGACTACCGGGGGCGCGGCATTTCCCGTATGCTCTACAATGCCCGCAAAGACCTGGTGCGTCGTCTGGGGCTGCGCGGCATGGTCGGCGGCGGGATGATCCCCGGCTATGTGCGCTACCGCGACCGGATGAGTCCGCTGGAGTATGCACAGGCGGTCGCTGCTGGCGTCCTGATTGATCCCACCCTGACGCCGCAACTGCGCGCAGGCTTTGAGCTGCGCGGGATTCTGCCCAACTACATCGAGGCGGGTGAACTTGGCAACGACTCAACGTTGATTGTATGGGAATATCGGGAGTAAATAGAGGAATTCTTCCCTGGCGCTCTGCTTCCAGATGCGGTACAGTCGTTATGGAGGAATACTCCTGCAAAAATGTGATTGGGGTTGGGTCATGAAACGGGTATGGTCATCGCTTGCCAGACCACTTGCTATTGCCCGCAGAGTGACGGGCATTCTTTTATTGATTGCTGGCATTCTTGGTTTACTGCTGCCGGTGCTGCCGGGATGGTCGCTGATCATTCCCGGCGTGGCGCTGCTTGGTCGGCGTCACCGCCTGGTGCGCCTGAGTCATCTTGCCATGCGCTACGCGCTGCGCTGGATGCGCCGCAGCCGACAGCCGCAACTGCGATCGCTCGGATGGCGCCTGACGATGGAATATGGACGCACCCGCCGGATCGTGTT
>JGI24187J35170_1000746_pt1 | contig 14738 bp, 12 predicted proteins | sample YNPBryBLVA2012_FD_35170 | JGI IMG/M metagenome (IMG submission 35170)
CTGGCGAGGTGAAGGGCTTCAAACCCGAGGACTACATTCCGTTCAAGGAAGCGCGACGCATGTCGCGCGCCTCGCAGTTTGCCGTGGCCGCTGCGCAGCAGGCACTGGCGGATGCCGGGCTGACCCCGCCCCTGGGCGAACGGGCCGGTGTCCTGCTAGGCACCGGGGTCGGCGGGCTGGAATGGGCCTTCGCCCAGGTACAGGTGCTGCACGAGAAGGGCTGGGAGCGGATCAATCCGTTCAGCATCACCGCATCGCTGGCCAACATGCCCGCCCACCACGTCAGCACGTGGGCGCAGGCGCTGGGGCCGATCAGCACGGCCATGGCGGCGTGCGCCTCCGGCACGCAGGCGGTGGGTGAAGGGGCCGAACTCATCCGCCGGGGTGCGGCCGAGGTGATGATCGTCGGCGGCGTGGAGGGGTTCATCCACGAGGTCTCCGTCGCTGGCTTCTGCGCCATGCGCGCCCTCTCCACACGCAACGATGAGCCGGAGCGTGCCAGCCGTCCCTTCGATGCTGCGCGGGANGGCTTTGTCATCTCCGAAGGGTGCGGCATCCTGATCCTGGAGAGCCTGGAACACGCCCAGGCGCGCGGCGCGCGCATCCTGGCCGAGGTCCTGGGCCACGCCTCATCCTCCGACGGCTTCCACGTCGCCCAACCCGACCCAGAGGGGCTGGGCGCGATGCGGGCGATGCGCTGGGCGCTGGCGGACGCCGGGATCGGGCCGGAGCAGATTGACCACATCAACACCCACGGCACGGGCACGCCGGTCAACGACGTCGCGGAGACGCGGGCCATCAAGGGGGTCCTCGGCCAACACGCTTACACCATCCCCATGTGCGCCACCAAGTCTATGCTGGGCCACGCGATGGGCGGAGCCGGGGCCATCGAGGCGGTCGTCTCCGTGCTGACCCTGCGCGACCAGGTCATCCANCCCACCATCAACCTGGAGCAGCCGGACCCGGAATGCGATCTGGACTACACACCGGGAACGGCGCGAAAAGCCAGGGTGCACACCGTGCTGTCCAACTCCTTCGGCCTGGGCGGGCAGAACGCCTGCCTGGTGCTGGGCAAATTCGAGGGGGAATAGATGCGCATCGTCGCCAACGAGAAATACATCCACCGACGGGCCACGGTTGGCCGCTACGTCTCCTGGACCAGCATCATCCTGCTGTTTGCCGCGCTGATCCTGTCCTTCACCCGCAGCCTCATGATGACAACGATGTCGTCGCTCATCTGGGCAGTGCTTCTGGCCGTAGCGATCGGGCTCTCCTTCGTCGGCGGGTACTACGGGGAGCGGTTCGCCGGCCCCACGGCGCACCATCTCGGCGTACGCGCCGCGCTCAAGGGGTTGGACCCCCGCTTCGCCCTGCTGCAATACGTCCTGCCATCACCCCACGTCCTGCTGGGACCCGACGGGTTGACCGTGTTGGTGGTGCGTTCGCAGGCCGGGGAGGTCACGTATCGGGATGGGAAATGGACCCATCGGCAAAAGGGAAAGTTCTTCCGCGAGATGGCCGGGCAGGAGCGGATAGGTCGGCCAGAAGCGGATGTGGAATACGAGGTCAGGCGGATGAAGCAGTACCTGGCAAAGCGGTTGCCAGAGGAAGAGGTGCCGGTACGCGGGGTGGTGCTGTTCACCCATCCCAACCTGAACCTGGACGTGACCGATCCGCCAGTGCCTGTCTTCTACGGGAAGAAGATTCGCCCCTGGCTACGCGGGCCAGGGTTGGGCCGACCGCTGCCAGAGAGGCTGCGGCAACGGCTGGAGGAGGCGCTGATCGGGGCACGGACGGCCACGACGGTGGAGGAAGAGAAGGCTTGACGACCTCGGACGCGGCGGCGGAACGCCAGCCCGCGCCAGACGCGGCGGCTGAAACCGCACGCTACGCCTGCAAAGCCGCCCTGCGGCGGCCGCCCCCCACGGCGAACCGCCAGGCCCGCCTGCGCGGGCCTGGCGGACGTCAGCCCGCGGCTTCAGCCACCGGGCGCCGGTACCCCGGCGCTTTCTAGCCGCCCATCTCCTTGAGTTTGGCCTCCCACTTGGCGTACAGCCGGTTGTAGGTCTCCTCGGAGATCTCCCCCTTCGCCAGGCGCATATCCAGGTTGTCCAGTGTCGCCCGGATTTCCGCCGCCGTCTGTGGGGTTGCGGGGGCCGCGGCTGGCGGCGTCTCCTGCGGCGGCTGAGCGGGTCGCTGCATCGCCTGGCCCATCATCTGCGCCATCGCCGCACCCATGCCCATACCCGCGCCCAGGCCCACGCCTGCTCCGGTCAGCCCGGCGCCGCCACCTTCCTGCTGGGCGGCGTCTCGCATCGCGCGCGCGGCCTGGAACTGCATGTAGGCGCTCATGTCGCCGATGGCCCCCATCGCCGCCGCCTCGTCGATCGCCTTCGCGGTTTCCTCGGTCGGGCTGATGGACTCAATGTAGACCGAGTTGAGGGTGATGCCGCGTGCGGCGAAGTCCTCGACCGACTTGGCGCGGACGCCTGCCGCCAACTCCTCCATCATCGCCGGCAGGTCAAGGATGGAGCGATTCATCTCGCCCAGCATGTCGGTCAGTTTGGTGATGATGATGCTGCGCAGGAAGCGCTCCACATCGGAGGTGCGGTAAAGCCCCTGCGTGCCGACGATCTTGTTGACGAACAGCTGCGGGTCCGAGACCTGCATGGCGTAGGTGCCGAAGGCGCGCAGACGGGCCATGCGCAGGACCGCATCGCGGATGGTGATCGGCTCCGGCGTGCCCCACTTCATGTCCAGCAGTTCGCGCGTGGTGACGAAGTAAACCTCGGCCTTGAAGGGGGTCTGCCCGGAGAAGAGATTGCGGCCGACGAACTCGATCAGGTAGGGGATGTTGGCCGTGGTGATGGTATGGCGGCCAGCCCCGAAGACATCCAGCGCCTTGCCATCGCGGAAGAAGACCGCCGCCTGGCTTTCGCGGACGATCACCTGAGTGCCAATACGGAAGTCTCCCGAACCCTGTTCGGGGAAGCGGTGGACGATCTCCTTTCCGCTCTCATCCACAAACTCAACGATGTCGAAAATACGGGCCATTCTCTTGCCTCCTTACTCTATTTCGAATCTCCGCGTCACCGCGTCTCTGCCTCACCACCGCTCGCCGCCCCGGCCAGGATCACCTGCTCCCGTTCGTCGAAGGTGCGATTGGCCTCGGCGCAGATGCTCATCACCTGACGCACCGCTTCAGCCAGCCCCTCCCCGGCAGGGATGGCGATCTCCAGGCTGTTCAGCGCCGTCTCCAACCGGTCGCCGTACTCCAGCAGCGCCTGATCGAAGTCGTACAGCCGGTCCAGTTCCGCCTCACGCACGCGAACCGCGTCAAACAGCCCGGCGTAGCCATAGGAGGCGAAGCGCACGCGGTCAATGAAGGTCTGCAGGCGGGTCGTCGCGCTGCCCATCTCGTCCAGGTACTCCAGCCGCCCGGCGCTGATGAGCATCCGCTGCAGGTCATCCATGCGCTGACGCTGCTCCCCCATACGGGTGACAATCGTCTCCCGCAGGAGTCTATCCGACTCCCGGCGCATCTCCTTCTCCTTGTACCCCTTGTAGCCGGGAATCTTGCCCAACAGCCTTTCCAGCCCGGTCCGGCTGTCGCTCACACGCTGATACAGGTCACTCATTGTCTTGCCCTCCTTTTGGATTCAGCCCATCGTCCGCAGCCTGCAGTCGGTCGGCCGCAGGCTGTCGTCCGTCGTCTGTTGTCGCTCACCCCGACAGGAAGATCTCCGTCCCGCAGTACGGGCACCTCACCACACCCTTGCCCGCCAGTTCCAGTTCACCCGCGCATCTGGGACACTTGTTGGTCGCCATCTGCGCCGCATCGGCGGAGATGAGGTCGCCGTCGTTCCAGTTGATGTAGCCAGTGAAGAGGCCTTTGTTGACCAGGTCGTAGATGTCGCTCTTGACCTGGTCGCGGTTCACCTTCAGTTCCAGCGCCGCGTCGGCCACGTTGACGCGCCCCTGCGCGCGCACCATCCCCAGCAGCCGCTTCTGCCGCTGGGCGGCAGCCATCTCCCCAGCCTCCTTCTGCCCGCGGATGAGCATGAAGACGCCCACACCCACGAACGGGATGGCGATGATCGCCCCCAGTGCTGCGCCGAGGAGCCTGCCGCCGATCTCGCGGGCGGAGGCCACACTCACCGCAGCGGCCAGCAGGCAGATGATCAAGCCGACAACGACGAGAATCGGGCCCAGAACTTTACCGATGTTCATAGAACCTCCTCAAGATCAATGACCAATGACCAATGTACCAATGACCAATGTACCAATGTACCAATGTACCAATGACCAATGTACCAATCACCAACATCCCCGTCATCCCTCATCCAAACCCCCGTCCTCCGCCGCCGCCACCGCCGCCGAAGCCCCCACCGCCGCTGAACCCACCCCCGAAGCCGCCACGGAACCCACCACCACCGCCGGAACTGCTAGGCCGACTGGTCAGGGTACTGGCCGCCGTGTCGAGCATGCGGCCCAGGCCGCGGGACATCTGGTCGAGACTGGCCCCCAGCCCGCGGCTCATGCTATCCAGCGAGGGGGCGGCCACACCACCAGCGGCAGGAGCGGCCAGACCCGGCGCGCGCCCACCGACGCCCGGGGAGTACGGCGCGCCAACGCGGATCGGCAACGGCACGTACCAGAGCGGCATCGGCGCGGTCTCCACCTGGCTGAACTTCCGCGTCCAGGTGCGATCCACCCCGAAGGCGATGGCGTAGGGCAGGTACTTCTCGAACTGGTCGGTCGCCTCGCGCAGGTCGGTGTACCGCTCGATCTCCTGCAGGTACTTCTTGAAGGCCCGCCAGCGGGCCGCCTCCTCGGCCCCCTTCCGCGTCTTCACCGGCATGTGCTGACCGATGACTATCAGGGCGACCGCCGTCGTCACCAGGCCAGCCACCGGGCACAGGGCGTACGCGGAGAGGTCCATCAGCATAGGGATGGCGCAGAAACCAGCGAAAAACAGCAAGCCCAGCAGCGCGCCGCCAATGCCCTGGTAGGACGCGCGCACCCGGTCAGGACGGGCGCGGAAGTAGCCGCGCTGAACCATCGCGTCGTACATCTGGGACTGAATCTTGGGAAGTGCCTGGTAGAAGCGGTTACGCAGCGAGGAGAGACGCCGCTCCTGATGGCTACCCAAGAGGTTCGCCAGCAGAGTCTGCTCGAAGGGCAGCAGGTCATCGGCAGGCTTGTCAGTACGGCGGAAAGTGAAGTCCGTGGCCGTGCCGAACAGGCCCGAAGCGTGCTCCTCGATCTGCAGGTAACCCCGCCGCGCCAGGTCCACGATCGTCGCCAGGACATCCTGCATGTCGGCCCGCTCGTCCACCAGCGAGCCGGCGATCCCGGGCGGTGCATCCGACGGAGGCTCGGTCAGGTAGTCCGTAGGCAGCGTCACCTGCGGGTCGCGCCCGCGCACGTACCACAGGAGGAGCAGGAAGAGCGGCCCACCGATGACGAACAGAACACCCCCTACGCCCAGGGCCAGGCTGAGCAGCGGGGCCATATCCTCCCGGGTCTGCCAGGAAGCGGGGCTCCCAGCCACCACCCCGTGGGGGAACTGCACCCGCACCTCCATCTCCTGCCCGGCCCGTATCGTCTCCTGCGCGGTGAAGACCACCGTCTGCTGGCCCTCGCCGGTGACGGTCGCGTTGGTTTCATAGACCGCGGCAGACTCAGCCACCGCTCCCTCAGGCAGGTGGACCGTCACCGTGGCGGCGTAGATCGGGAAGGCGTGATCGGGCGGTATCGCCTTCCACCACAACTGGTCTCCCCCATCGTAATACCGCAGCCCGCCATGTACCGTGTAACGCAGGAGGTAGGTATGGGTGGAGTTGCTGCGCGGCTCCAGCAGGTACCACTGGATGGTGTACTCGCCGTTCTCCTCACTGCCGGTCCACTGACAGGGCTTGCCATCCTCGTACACCTCCACTCCGGAGATCGAGGTCAGCCGGTCGGTAGGGATCGCCGCGTAACCGTAAGTGAAGGTGCCAGAGGTGAAAGCGATCACCTGCGTCTCCTCCACCAGGAAGTCGCCACTGGGCAGGACGGTGATATCCACATCGTACCGCTCCCAGTAGAGCGTCTTGCTCTGGGCCTGAGCGGATGATACAGGGAGGAGCAGCAGGAAGGCAAGCAGGAACGCCAAAATGATGAAAGGCTGCAATCGCCGGGTAGACGTCACGGGACCTCCTCCTCGCACTGGGGATAGGTCTATTATAGACAGGTCGCGCAGAAAAGCAAAGCCCAACATCTCCGTCATGATACCGCTATCCGGCTACATGGCGGGATATTGGGCCGATAAACGGCTGACGATCGGCTGACAGGCCGATCAGTCGCGCTCTGAGGACTCCTCGAATCCGAGGCGCTCACGGACGGTGTACAGCGGCCGGGCGCGCACCTCGTCGTAGACACGGGCCAGGTATTCGCCGAGCAGGCCCACGAAGAGCAACTGCGTCCCGCCCAGCAACAGGGCCACCGTGAGCATCAGCCCCTGCCCGGCCAGCGGCGCGCTGCCGGCCAAACGCAACCCCAGCAGCACCAGTCCGAGCAACAGTCCCACTCCCAGGAGCACAAAGCCAAAGAGCGTCGCCAGCCGCAGGGGCAGGTCGGAGAAGCCGGTGATGGCGTCGAAGGCCAGCCGGACCATCTTGCGCAGCGTGTACTTCGTCTCTCCGGCGAAGCGGGGTTGGCGGACATAGGAGACCCCTGTCTGGCGGAAACCCACCCATGTGGTCATGCCGCGGATGAAGCGGCGGTGCTCCCGCATACGCCGCAGTTCCTCCACCACACAGCGGTCCAGCAGGCGGAAGTCCCCCGCTTCCATCGGGATGTCCATATCGGTCAAGGCGCGGATCAACCGATAGAACAGCCGGGCGGTGAAGAGTTTGAACCAGGTCTCCCCCTCCCGCTGAGCGCGCACGCCGTAGACCACCTGGTAGCCCTCGCGCCAGCGGGCCACCATCTCGGCAATGACTTCCGGCGGGTCCTGCAGGTCGGAATCAATCGTCACCACCGCCTGGCCGCGGGCGTGATCCAGCCCGGCAGTGACCGCGATCTGATGGCCGAAGTTGCGGGCGAAGTCCACGACGCAGACCCGCGGATCCTGCTCGTGCAACTGACGCAGCACCTCGCCGGTGGCGTCGCGGCTGCCATCGTTGACCAGGATCAGTTCCCAGGGCTCCCCCAGCCCATCCAGAACATCCCGCACGCGACGGTAGAACTCCGGGATGGTCTTCTCTTCGTTGTAGGCTGGAGCCACGACGGAGAGGCGCGGTTTGGTCATCTTCATCCCTCCGAGACGGCACGCAAGAGACCCGTCATTTCGTTGAACCGCTCGATCAGCGCGTCAATCTCCGCCACCTGCCGCTGCTTGCTGACCCAGTAATCGGGGTCGTACCACTGCGCCTGGATCTCCTCGTAGGTCTTGCCCTGCTGCTCGACCCAGGTGTAGTACTTGAGATTGTGCACCCGCCGGCGCTCCCAGTAGTCCAGTTCCTGCATGTGGTCCACTGTGCAGCCCAACAGGAAGCGATGGTAGTCTGCGGCGGCGTCGAGAGAGGTGTACTCCCCGCGCTCCTGGCGCAACTCGGCCAGGCGGCTGCCGTACAACTCCATCGAGTCGGTGAGGACGGTGAGCACCACATCCTGCTCACCCAGTTCGTACCAACGGGCGAACTTGATGGCCGAAAGGAGATTGGCGATGCCGGAGATGCCCAGCAGGTCGAGCCGCTCCACCAGGTCAGTGGGGACACCCTGCTGGACGAGATAGGCACGGCCTGCCGGCTCGTTGAACAGCCGCACCAGGCGGATGCAGGCCTCGTCGTCAATGGCGATCACCAGGTCGGTGTTCTTGACGTTGTGCACCCACGGCACGTGCTTGTCCCCGATGCCCTCGATGCGATGGCCGCCGAAGCCATTCAGGAGCAGCGTGGGGCACTGCAGGGCCTCGCTCGCGGCGACCTTGCTGGCCGGGAAGACCTGCTTCATGTAATCGCCGCAGCCGATGGTGCCGGCGGAGCCGGTGGTCAGCACCACGCCGCGATACGCGTCCCGCGGCCCCAGCGCCCGCTCAAGCACTTCCTCCATCGCGTGGCCGGTGACCTCGTAGTGCCACAGGTAGTTGCCAAACTCCTCGAACTGGTTGAAGATGAAGACCTCATCTCCCCGCGTGCGACGCAATTCCCAGCACTTGTCGAAGATCTCCTTGACGTTGCTCTCGCACCCGGGGGTGGCGATGACCTCGCCGGCCAGGCGGGAGAGCCACTCGAAGCGCTCGCGGCTCATCTCCTCCGGCAGGATGGCGATAGACTCACACCCCAGCAGCGCGGCGTTGTAGGCCCCCCCGCGACAGAAGTTGCCGGTGGACGGCCAGACCGCCTTGTGCATGGTGGGGTCGAACTGGCCGGTGACCAGCCGCGGCACCAGGCAACCGAAGGTCGCGCCGACCTTGTGGGCACCGGTGGGGAACCACTTGCCCACCAGAGCGATGATGCGCGCCGGCACGCCGGTCAGCGCGGGCGGGAACTCCAGCGCGTTGACCGGGCCGAAACCACCGCCGTGAGCCACCGGCTCGTTCTTCCAGGTGATGCGGAACAGGTTGAGCGAGTTGACATCCCACAACCCCACCTGCCGCAGTCGCGCGCGAATGCCGGCTGGGATGAGCGTGGGGTCCTTCATCTGCGCAAAAGTGGGGATAATGATGCCCCGTTCCCGCGCCCGTTGAACCGTCCGTCGCAGTTGCTCCTCGTGGATCGTCAGATCAATCATGGTCACTCCTCTCTCCAGACATCCGACGTCTGGGTTATTCTCCACTGACCAGGGAGGTCAACGCCTCCCAGGCGCGGTAGGCTGTCGGCATGTCCGGCCCGCTCCACTCGATCGTGCGCTCGTCCACCCGCACGCAGCCCGGCATGATCGCCGCCTGGTCGGCGTGGAGCGGCCGCTGAAAGACTACCCGCAGGTTGATAGGGGGCGTGAGAGTGAAAGGAGGCAGGGTAAGACGCATAGCCCGCTCCGCAGCGCGGCGGATGCGCGCCCGCGCCTCCTCAGGATGAAGGCAACGAGCAGCGGTGTGGCTCAGGCCGTCCTTCACTGCGACCGTCTCAACCGCAGCCCCCAGCAACGCCCGGGCCTCCTCTGTGACCGCGCGATCCCCCGTCACCAGCACTACCGGCACGCCGAACGCGCCAGCCAACGCCGCGTTGAGGCCGGTCTCCCCCACCAGGTGGCCGTTGAGCCACAACTGGCTCACCGCACCCGACCAGGTATGCGAGAGCACCGCGGTGGTGGTGCCGGCCGCAGCGTGGTAGCCGACGAAGAAGGCCCGCTCCACCCCGCCGTCAATGCCGGCCATCATGCTGAACGGCTTGGGACTGCCGGTGATCAGTTCCGCTGCCGGGTGGAGTTCCTCGGTCAGCAGGTTCGTCATGCGGTCGTGGCTGTCATTGACCACCACCCGCGTCGCGCCGCCAGCCAGCGCCCCTTCGATGGCTGCGTTGGTCTCGGCGGTCATCAGGCGGCGAAAACGGCCATACTCCGGGCGATCCGGCGTGACATGGTCCCACGACACAACACCGGAGATGCCCTCCATGTCCACAGAGATCAAAACGTTCAAGATGTCCTCCTGCCAGGAATGACGATCCGCTGGCCATCCTCCGGCACGATCACCTCCAGGTCAGAGCCAGCGCGGGCCTCCTCGACGAGGACCTCCGGCTGTTCGCCGATAGTTGGCCCCAGATGCACCAGCGCCAGGCGCGGACAGCCGGCCTGCCGGGCGATCTCACCCGCCTGTTGGGCCGTGCAGTGGAAGGCCGCTACGGGGTCGCGCCCTGGCTCCAGCGTCGCGCTGAAGGAGGCCTCATGGATCAGCAGGTCACTGCCACGGGCCAGGTCAACCGCGGCGGGATTGGCATAGGTATCGGTCACCAGCGTGATCGCCGGCCCGCCGTCGAACTCCCACCGGGCAGCCAGGGTGGGCACCTCAGGCGGATAGGGCATCACGGCGGTGCGCAGGATGACGCCGGGGAAAACCTCATGTTGGCCCGCCTGTCGCTCCGACAGTTCGTGCCACGAAGGATTGAAGCGGCGGTCATCGAAGCCGGGATAGGCCAGCAGCCACAACATTCGTAACGTGGCGATGGTCGTCGCCCCGGCGTAGACATGCAGGGGCGTTGGGGACTCCATCCGGCTCAGCGCGAAGATCGGGAAGCCCAACGTGTGGTCACCATGGGGATGGGTGACAAAGAGCCGGTCCACGTCGGTGGCGCACCGCCCCACACGGGCCATCTGCTGCAAGACGGTCGGTCCAGCCTCCGCCAACATGCGGAAGTGGCCCGCCTCCAGCAACAGCCCCAGATGGCTCCGCCGCCCGACGGAAAAGGCCCCGCCGGTGCCCAGAAAGGTGATCTCGACCATGCAGGCCCCCTTCGCCTTATGTGGACAGCGCCCGTCGCACCGCTGCCAGCGTCGGTTCGACCACGGGCGGCATTCCGGCCACCGCCTTCATCACGCTGGCGACATCCTTCAGCCCGGAGCCAGTGGAGAGCACGACCACCCGGTCGTCAGCGCCCACCAACCCCTGTTCGACGGCGCGCACCAGGCCGGCACAGGCGGCGGCCGCCGCCGGTTCAGCAAAGACACCGACATCGCGGGCCAGCAGCGGGATCGCGGCCAGGATCTCCTCGTCGCTCACGCGGACGAAGGCCCCGCCCGTCTCCCGCACCGCCCGCAGCGCCTTGATCCGGTCGCGCGGCAGCCCGGCGACGATGCTGTCGGCCACCGAGTGGGCCGCCACCGGCTCCATCTCCCAACCCTCCAGGCCCCGCTCCCAGGCATCCACCAGCGGGGAGGAACCGCTCGCCTGCACGCCGATCAGGCGGGGCATGCGTTCGATCCACCCCAACGCCAGCAGGTCCCGGAACCCTTTGTGCACCCCACCGATGATGCAGCCGTCACCGACGGGGATGAGGATGGAGGATGGAGGTTGGAGGTTGGAGGATGGAGGTTGGAGGTTGGAGATTGGAGAACAACCTCCAACTTCCATCTTCCAACTTCCAACTTCCAACTTCCAACTTCCCCCCAATTGCTCCCATATCTCATACGCTACCGTCTTCTTCCCCTCGGACATATACGGGTTGTAGGCGGTGTTGCGGTTGTACCAGCCGAAGGCCTGCGCGGCCTCCAGGCAGAGGTCGAAGGCCTGGTCATAGGTGCCGTCCACCAGGAGGACGGTAGCGCCATAGGCCAGCAGTTGCGCGACCTTGGCCTGCGGCGCGGTGCGGGGCACGAAGATGACGTTGGGTTGTCCCACGGCCGCGCAGAGGCCCGCAAGGGCCGCCGCGGCGTTTCCGGTGCTGGCCGTCGTCACCACAGCGGCCCCTCGCTCGCGCGTCTTCACCACAGCGATGGCCGAAGCGCGGTCTTTGAAGGAAGCGGTCGGCTGGCGGCTGTCATCCTTGACCCACACGTGACGCAGGCCCAGCCGGGCCGCCAGGCGCGGCGCCGGGTAGAGCGGGGTCCAACCCACGCTATCCAGCACCGTTCCCTCCACCAGCCGGCGAGTCGTCTCCGGCTCCACCGGCAGCAGCGGCAGGTAGCGCCAGATAGAGCGCTCGTCGCGCTCTCTCAGCGTCTGCGGCGTGACGGCCCGGCGGATGGCATCATAGTCATAGACGACATCGAGGATGCCGTCGTTCCCATGGCGCGGGCAGACATAGTCTACCTGCCCCGCGTCGTACTCCGCACCGCAGATGGTGCATTTCAGGCCAAGGATGTGACTCATTTGGGTGCTGGAGGTTTCAGGTTTCTGGTCTCTGGTATCAGGTTGGGGGTGCGATGGGCAACCTGAAACCTGAAACCTCGAAACCTGAAACCTGTCATGGGACAATGCGCGTGCCGGTCTCGCCACGCAGTGCGCGGGCGATGTTCTGCGGATCGGTGATGAGCGCTTCCTTGCCGCCCGCCTCCAGGAACCAGATGATGGCCTGAATCTTGGGCAGCATGCTCCCCTTGGCGAAGTGACCCTCGGCCATGTACTGCTTCGCCTGCGCCACTGTCATCACGTCAATGGCCTGCTGATTGGGTTTGTTGTAGTTGATGTAGACTTTCTCAACGGCGGTAGAGATGAGGAACAGGTCGGCGCCGATGGAGCGGGCCAGGAGCGAGGAGGCGTAGTCCTTGTCAATCACCGCCGCCACGCCCACCAGGTCGCCCTGCTCGTTCTCGACCACGGGGATGCCCCCGCCGCCAACGGTGATCGTGACCACGCCGGCATCGAGCAGTTGCCGTACCGCTTCCAGTTCCACGATCCGCTGTGGGATGGGGGAGGCGACCACACGCCGCCAGCCNCGNCCNGCGTCTTCCACTACGACCCAGCCCTCTTTCTCGGCTCGCTCTCTCGCCTCGGCCTCTTCCATGAAGCCGCCGATGGGCTTGGTGGGGTTCTGGAAAGCCGGGTCGTTGCGGTCCAACAGCACCTGCGTGACGACCGTGGCGGCGTGCTTCTTCATCCCTCGCCGCTTGAACTCATTGATCAGGTTCTGCTGCAGCGCGTAACCGATGGCACCCTGCGAGTCCGCCCCGCAGACATCCAGCGGCACTTCGTGCATGCCGGCCACCTTGTGGGCGATCTCCGAGCGGCGGAGGATGAAGCCCACCTGCGGACCGTTGCCGTGGCCGATGGCCACATCCCAGCCCTGCTCGATCATGTCGGCGATATGGAAGCAGGTCTCCTTGGCCGCCTGGTACTGGTCCTCGACCGTCTGGTGATCCTTGTCCTTGATCAGTGAATTGCCGCCGATAGCGACGACGGCCAGTCCTTTCCGGGTCATTGATTACCTCTCTTTGCCACTGGGGAGTTTACCACATCGTCAGCGCCATCACCGCCTTCTGCGCGTGCAGGCGGTTCTCGGCCTGATCGTACACCACCGACTGCGGCCCGTCCATCACCCCGTCGGTGACCTCGATGTTGCGGTCAGCCGGCAGCGGGTGCATGTAGATGGCGTCGGGCTTCGCCAGCGCCATCTTGCGCTCGTCGGTGATCCAGTGCTTGTACTGGTCCTGGATGCGCTTACCCTCCGCCTTGTCGGTGGTCGTCAGCAACGGACCCCAGGACTTGGCGTAGATGATGTCACCGCCCTTGAAGGCCTCCTCCATGTCGTGGACGATGTCGAAAGCGGTGCCATAGCGGCGCGCCTGCGCCTTTGCCTCCTCTTCGATCTCCGGCATCAGCCGGAACTCCGGCGGGTAGGCCAGGGTGATGTCCAGCCCGAAGCGTGGCATCTGCAGGATGAGGGACTGCGGCACCGAGATCGGCTTGAGGTAGGAGGCAGCATAGGCCCAGGAGACCACCAGCCGGCGGCCACGCAGGTCGCGTCCCTTCTTCTCGATGATGGTCATCAGGTCAGCCAGACACTGGAAGGGGTGGTAGATGTCGCACTGCATGTTCAGCACCGGGGCGCGTGAGGCGGCAGCCACAGCGTTCAGGTAGCGGTTGCCGACCCCCCACTCCACGTGGCGGATCGCCAGGCCGTCGTAGTAGCGGCCCAGGATCTCGCCAATCTCCTTGGGGGTATCCCCGTGAGCGATCTGGGTGGTCTTGCTCTCGATGAAGGCCGCGTGGCCGCCCAGTTGGGCCATCCCGGCCTCGAACGAGCCGCGCGTGCGCGTGCTGCTGAAGAAGAAGAGCATCGCCAGGACCTTGTCGCGCAGGTAGGGGTGTGGCTCGCCCACCGCCCGCTTGCGCTTCAGGTCGAAGGCCATGTCCAGGACCGTTTCGACCTCTTCCTTCGAGAAGTCCAGATCACCGATCAGATCACGGCCACGCAAGTTCGTCTGCATCGCTCGAACCTCCTTCGCCGATCCTAGGAAACTGCGCCGAGGATAAGCGCCAGCATGCCCATGCGCAGCACGACGCCGTTGTAGGCCTCCTGCCAGTAGCGGGCGTGACGGGTAGCGTCCACATCGGGCGGTAGTTCGTCCATGCGCGGCAGGGAGTGGAGGATGATCGCATCACTGCGCGCCCTCTCCGCCAGCAGCTGGCGTGTCACCCGATAGTTCTCCGGGGTCAGCCCCTTGTCCGCCCGGGCCTCGTCGCGGGCCTTGGTGTAGTCGGGCTGCACTACCGGCTCCATGTAGATCACGTCCGCCTCGCCAATGACATCGGCCACGTGGTCCGCCTCGCGGAAGACCAGGTTGCGCTCCCGCAGTTCGGCCTTGAACTCCTCGGTCAGCGACATCTCCGGCGGGGCGACGTAGATGACCTCGACATCGAACTGGGTGAGGGCATAGGAGATGGAGTGCATCGTGCGCATGCGCATATCGCCGATGCAGAGGAAGGTCAGCCCATCAATGGTGCCCTTCTCCTGCAGCACGGTGTACAGGTCGGTGAGCACCTGGGTGGGATGCTCGCCCCAGCCATCGCCAGCGTTGATCACCGGCACGCTGGCCCACTTCGCTGCTTCCGCCGGCGCACCCTGCTGGAAATGGCGCATCACGATGACGTCGCCGTAGAACTCCAGCATGTGCACCGTGTCCTTGATGGACTCCTGATAGAAGTCGCCGGCGCGGGTCATCTTGAAGTCGGCGAAGCCGGAGACGTGGCCGCCCAGACGGTGCATGGCCGCCTCGTGCGCCAAGCGGGTGCGGGTGGACGGCTGATAGAACGCGGTGATCATCGTCTTGTCCGCCAGCAGGGTGGCGTTGTGACGGTCGCGAGCATAGTGCTCCAG
>JGI24187J35170_1000749_pt1 | contig 14696 bp, 11 predicted proteins | sample YNPBryBLVA2012_FD_35170 | JGI IMG/M metagenome (IMG submission 35170)
GCAGGCCGACACCCGGCGTGAAACGCCTCAAGAGGCCGATTTCCATCGGGCGGCATCCAGCGTGTAACGCAAAGCGTCAACCAATTGTGAACCATCCCGCCCCCCCTTAACCTGGTGCCAATGGGCACCATCAGGACCCGGCCAACAGGCCGATTTTGTTTGTCGTGTCCCTCGAAATAGGGTATAATAATCGCGTTTAGCGACCAGACAGGAGAGTAGAAACCGACATGAGAGTCTCAACCGAACGGCTGGAGAACTGCCAGGTAAACCTGATCATTGAATTGGACGCTGCCGAGGTAGAAGCCAGGTTGCGCGACACCGCCCGCAAGATCTCACGCCAGTTCACCGTGCCAGGCTACCGGCGGGGGAAAGCGCCGCTCCAGGCCGTGCTCCGCACCTTTGGCCGGGAAGCCATTCAGCAGCAGACACTGCAGGACTTTGGGAATGACTGGTACGAGCAGGCATTGAAAGAAATAGAATATGAACCGTACCAAACCGGCGAACTGAAAGAGGTCCAGTGGGACCCGTTCCGCATGACTGTGCTGTTGCCCATCAAGCCAGAGGTGGACCTGGGCGACTATCGCGCCGTGCGGGTGCCCCTCGAAGTAGAGCCGGTCACCGAAGAACAGATCCAGGAGCGCCTGGCCGGACTCCAACGGCGCTATACGCAGTGGGTGCCCGTGGAACGGCCGGCAGCTTGGGGCGACAAAGTGGTGGTGGACCTCGAGGCCAGGGTCGGCGACGAACCGATCCTGGACCAGGAAGAGCTGGAGATGCTCCTCCAGGCCGGGTCCGCCGACCCCCTGCCCGGCCTGCACGAACAGATCGTGGGCCTGTCGCCCGGTGAGGAGAAAAGCCTGCGGTTGACCGTGCCGGCGGAAGGGTTCAGGCCCGACCTGATCGGCCAGGAGGCCGCCGTTACGGTGCGTTTGCACACTGTGCGCCGGGAAGATGTGCCCCCCCTGGACGACGAACTGGCCATGATGGTCGGCGATTATGACACGTTGGATGCCTTGAAGGCTGCCCTGCGGGCAGAGATGGAGACTGCCGCCCAACAGCAGGCCCAGGCCAGGTATGCGGACAAGATCCTGGAGGCAATCCTGAAGGCAGCGGTCCGGATCGAATACCCCCCCCAGGCTGTGGACCAGGAAGCCGAGCTGGCTCTCGAACAGGTGGGCCAGAACCTGGCCTCGTCGGGGATGGCCCTGGACCGGTTCCTGGTCATGATCGGCAAAACCCGTGAGATGTACAAACAGGAACTCCGCCCCGTGGCCGAGGAGAATCTGCGCAAACGCCTGGTGTTGAAGGAGATTATCCGGCGAGAGGGGTTGGCGGTCCGCCGGGAGGAGGTGGATGCCGAAATCGCCCGCCTGGTAGAAGCCTCCGACCAGGAAGCCGGCCAGATGCGCGACCTGCTCAACAGCGAGCAGGGACGCCTGATGGTGATGGAGGATCTGCTCTTGATTCAGGCCCGGCAGCGGCTGATCCAGATCGCCACCGGCCAGGCCCCACCCCTGGCCGAGGCCGGGGGCGGAGAAGGGGCCGCAGCGGACAGCCAGGTGGAGGGAGAAGGGGAAGCCAGGGTGGACACAACCGGGGCCGAAACTGCCGCCGGGCCGGAGCAGGAGGGGGCAGTTGACCAACCGGCAGGTGATTGCTGAGGGTCAGGAAGAGACCTTACAGACACCGGCCAGATGCGGGTGTACACTGGACAGCAACCTGAATCCAGGAGGTTTTACCGTGCAAAACAGCTTGATCCCGATGGTGATCGAAAGGACCGGGCGTGGAGAACAGGTCTATGACATCTACTCCCTGCTGCTCAAAGAGCGGATCGTCTTCCTGGGCACGCCCATTAACGACCAGGTGGCCAACCTGGTCGTGGCCCAGTTGCTCTTTCTCGACCGGGAAAACCCCGACCGCGAAATTCAGCTATACATCAACTGCCCCGGTGGGGAGATCTATCCCGGCCTGGCTATCTACGACACCATGCAGATGGTCCGGGCACCGATTTCGACCATCGCCGTGGGCTGGACGGCCAGCCTGGGCACCGTGTTGCTGGCAGCCGGCCACAAAGGACGGCGTTTTGCCCTGCCCCATGCCACCATCCACATGCACCCGGCCGGCGGCGGCGCGCGTGGCTACGCTCCCGACGTGGAGATCCAATACAGGGAGCTGAAACGGATGCAGGACCTGTTGCATGGCCTCCTGTCCAAACACACCGGCCAGCCGATGGAAAAGATCGCCGATGACTTTGACCGGGACTATTTCATGGATCCATACCAGGCCGTGGAATATGGCATCATTGACGAAGTGCTCCTCCCCGCCGACCAGGAGGAGAAGGCGAAGCAGCAGGGAGAGGGTGCATGACCCGGCAGGCTTCGGGCGAGCAACTTTGCTCCTTTTGCCACAGAGACCGTGACGAGGTGGAGCGGCTGATCGCCGGTCCTGACGGCGCCTATATCTGCGACGAGTGTGTGGGCCTGTGTGTCGAGATCCTGGAAGAAGAGAGGCGAAAGGAGCAAAAGGAGCGTGGGGCCGGCAGCCTCCCTGCCCTGCCCTCACCCCGCGACATCTACCGCCGTCTGGAAGAATATGTCGTTGGCCAGGAACGGGCCAAGAAGGTCCTGTCGGTGGCGGTCTATAACCACTACAAGCGGATCTATGCCGGCCCGGCTGCCGACGACGTAGAGCTACAAAAGAGCAACATCCTGCTCGTCGGCCCTACCGGTTGCGGCAAGACGCTGTTGGCCCAGACGCTGGCCCGCATCCTGGACGTGCCCTTTTCCATTGCCGACGCCACGGCGCTGACCGAGGCCGGCTATGTCGGGGAAGATGTGGAAACGATCCTGCTGGGCCTGATCCAGGCTGCCGACTATGACCTGGCACGGGCTGAGAAGGGGATCATCTACATAGACGAGATTGACAAGACAGGGCGCAAGTCGGGCGACAACCCCAGTATTACCCGGGATGTGTCAGGGGAGGGGGTCCAGCAGGCCCTGCTCAAGATTATCGAGGGCGCGGAGGTCAATGTCCCGCCCCACGGTGGGCGAAAGCACCCCCAGCAGGAGTTTATCGAGATCAACACCACCGATATCCTGTTCATCTGCGGCGGCACCTTTGAAGGGCTGGACAAGATCGTCGCCCAGCGGATCGGGGCGAAAGGGCAGGTGGGCTTTGCCACCGGGCGCGAGGGCCGCCGTCGCCGGGAAATGACTGCCGCCGAGCTGCTGCGCGAGATCACCCCCGACGACCTGATGGCTTTTGGCCTGATCCCGGAGCTGGTGGGGCGTCTGCCGGTGGTGGTCAGCGTCGAGCCGCTGGACAAGGCGGCGATGATCGCCATCCTGACCGAGCCCAAGAACGCCCTGCTCCGGCAGTTCAGGCACATGCTGGCCCTGGACGGCGTGGAGCTGGTCGTGACCGACGACGCCCTGGAGGCCATTGCCGAGGAGGCACTGGGCCGCAAGACGGGGGCGCGGGGCCTGCGCACCATCCTGGAGGAGACGCTGCTGGACGTGATGTACGAGGTCCCCTCCCGCTCCGATGTGGTCCGCTGTATCGTCAACGGCGATACCATCCGCCGCAAGGTACGGCCCCTGCTGCTCACTCAGGCCGGGAGACCGGTGACCTGGGGGGAAGAGGAGCTGCGCGAGACGGCCTGAGAGGGGTTCAGTTTCTGGCCCAACGGGCAGGAATTTTACTCGTGGGGGCCCTGGGAAACGGCGGGGTAGAACAGCGGCTGGCCGAACCGGTCTACACCATAGCGGCCGATCCGGGCCTGGATCTCCGGCGACCGGATCCACTCTATGAACTTTATGGCCAGATCGTAGTTGACGCCAGGATGCATATCGGGGTTTACGGCCAGCACGCCATACGGATTGAGCAGTTCCCTGTCCAGGTTGTCAGCCAGCGTCTGCCCGCCGACCAGGATCGTCAGGCCGGGCAGCCTGCCCCGCATGGACAGGTAGGTGCCCCGGTCGGTCAGGGTATAGGCCTGCTGTTCGTTGGCGAAAAGCAGGGTATCGCCCATGCCCTGGCCGATCACCTGGTACCAGGGCATCTCGGCCGTGGGAGTGATGCCCGCCAGGCTCCACAGACTCAGCTCCCTGACGTGGGTGCCCGACCGGTCACCCCGGCTGACAAAGGCCGCCTGAGCCGCGGCGATGGCCCTGAATGCTTCGCTGGCGGAGACCAGGCCGCCGATCCTGGCCGGATCGCTCGTGGGGCCGACGATGACAAAGTCGTTGTACATCACGTCAAAGCGCTCATGAGCATGCCCGTCGGCGACAAACCGGTCTTCGGCCGTGCGGCTGTGGACGAGCAGAAGGTCGGCATCGCCTTTGCGGCCGATTTCAATCGCCTGACCGGTGCCGACGGCAATCACTTCTACTTTGACGTTGCAGGTCTGTTCAAAGTCGGGCAGGATGAAATCGAGCAGGCCTGAGTCGGCGGTGCTGGTGGTGGTGGCCAGGATCAGCCTGGCCGGGGATTGGGGTGTCTGACCCGGCACCGGCCCGGCCTTGCAGGCGGCGGGGCCGATCAGCAGCAAGAATACAAAGAGTATCCACGTCTTTTTCAATAGATCATCTCCCCTCGCACAAAGGCGGCAGTGCGCGGATCGCGCGGTGAGCCAAAGAATGAATCCACGTCGGCGATCTCGACGATCCGGCCTTCCAGAAGCAAAGCCACCCGGTGGGCCAGCCGTCTGGCCTGGAAGATATTATGGGTCACCAACACCTGGGTTGTGCCCTGCTCCTGGTTGAGGGCGCGCACAATCTCTTCGATCAGCCCGACATTGTAGGGGTCCAGGTTGGCCGTCGGCTCGTCGAGCAGCAACACCTCCGGGCGGAGGACCATCGCCCGTGCCAGGGCTACCCGCTGCGCCTCCCCTCCCGACAGGGTGTGCGCTCTCTTGCGGCTCATGGCAGCCAGGCCCACCTGTTCCAGGGTGGCCTGCACCTCGTCAGCAAATTCGCGCCGGCCGCGCAGTTGCAGGCCGTAGGCCACGTTGGCCCATACGGTCCGGTTGAGCAGGATGGGCCGCTGGAAGACGGTGGTCACCCGGCGGCGCAGGGCCAGGGGAGGGGTGCGGTCGGGGCCGGATTCGGCATTCAAGAAGCGGATCGAGCCCCGGCTGGGCGGTTCCAGGAAGTTGAGCAGGCGCAGCAGGGTGCTCTTGCCCGCGCCACTGGGCCCCACCACGGCCAGGATCTCCCCCCGCCAGATGTCGAGGGCATCAATCTGGAGCACACAGCGGCCGTTGTACGATTTGGCCACCTGCTGGAGTTGGTACACGATCTCGCTCACAGGTCGAGGGTCCTCCCCTGCAGGCGGAGCATGGCCACATTGGTCAGGAAGGAGATGCCCAGCAGGATCATCCCCAGCGCTATGGCCAGATCAAAGTTTCCCTGGCGGGTTTCAAGCACAATGGCCGTGGTCAGCACCCGGGTCGAACCTTCGATGTTGCCGCCGACCAGCATCACCGCTCCNACCTCCGAGATAATGCTGCCAAAGCCGGCGACGATGGAGACGAGCACCCCTCCCTGCGCCTCCCTCAGAATCGCCAGNGCTGCCTGCCGGCGGGTGGCACCCAGGGCCTGAATCTGCNGCCGCAGCCCCCGGTCCACCCCCATCACGGCNGCCATGGTAAAGCCGGCCACCAGGGGAAAGGAGATGATNGTCTGGGCGACAATCATGGCGCCGGGGGTAAACAGCCTGGGGATGAACGGCCAGTCCAGTTGTCCCAGCGGGCCGCTGCGGGAAAGGATCAGGTAGACGAACAACCCGACTACCACCGGTGGAAGGCCCATGCCGGTGTAGAGCAAGGCGATGACCAGCCTGCGCCCACGGAAGCGACTCAGGCCTATCAGGGCACCTGCCGGAATGCCGATCAGGGCGCTGATCAGCAGCGCGATGCCCGACACCCGTAGCGATAAAGCGACGATCTGGAGGAGGGCCGGATCGAGGGTGGCGATCAGCCGCACGGCCTCGATCAGGCCACGCAACATGTCACGGATGGTCGAACCTCCCGCAAGGCTAACCACCTGCCCCGCGCTGACTGAAAGTCAGCCTGCAGGGCCTGCGGCCAATGGTCGGCCTGCGCCGACCGGTGCGTCGGCGTTTCAATCGCGAAAAGTCAGCCTGCAGGGCCTGCGGCCAATGGTCGGCCTGCGCCGACCNNTGCGTCGGCNTNNNCCGACGCCCGGCGCGGAGCGCCCCAAGAGGCCGATTTCAATCGCGAAAAGTCAGCCTGCAGGGCCTGCGGCCAATGGTCGGCCTGCGCCGAGCGGTGCGTCGGCNTNNNCCGACGCCCGGCGCGGAGCGCCCCAAGAGGCCGATTTCAATCGCGAAAAGTCAGCCTGCAGGGCCTGCGGCCAATGGTCGGCCTGCCCCGACCGGTGCGTCGGCGCAGGCCGACGCCCGGCGCGGAGCGCCCCAAGAGGCCGATTTCAATCGCGACCAAAAACGGCGTCCCCTGTTGGAGACGCCGCTGCACAATAGGGCACGGCAACCTCAGAGGGTGCCGCGCCCGCCCCATGCCTGGAGGCATCTCCTTTCCAAAGCTGGGAGGCATCGCCGTTTCCAGCGGTACCCTACCGGCCTCACGCCGTAGACCCCTCCCTGTCTTTAGGCAGCGAGGCTCGGAGATGCTTCAATTGTTTATACCAGTGTAGCATGACTTGAGATGGATGTCAAACCTGGGACCTGACAAAAGTCATAGACGGCAGATGACGGGCCTGCTATAATAGCGGGGAGGCTCAGCTACAGGAGGTGGGAAAGATGATGAAAGGCTGTCCGGGCGCCATCGTGTTCAAGGATGCCCGACCGGAATATATCGAGTGTCCCCATTGCGGGGANGAGATGGAGATCTGGTCCGATGAGCCGCTGGCCCGCTGCCCTCATTGCCATCTGTGGGTGAGCAAGGAGCGAGGCGCGTCATGTATTGACTGGTGCCCGGCGGCGGCGGAGTGCATCGGCCTGGAGGCCTATGAACGGCTGAAGCACCCCCGCCCGCCCCAGGAAGATGTCTGTGAGCCCNCTGCCCCTCTATGATGTTCTGGCGGCCGATTATGCCGCTTTCAGAAAAGCTTTTAACGCCATGGGCCACTTGATTTGACAGGTTGCGACGGGTCATCCCCCGACCCCTCCTCATCCCCGAATGTGAGCTTGTAGGACAACGGCTGGCCGTTGTCCTACAAGCTCTTTTATCAGGCCACCGCCTTGACAGATCGTGCATGTTTTGCTATACTGAATTGGCGACGACCAGCCTGTCTTCGACTCTGGTGGAAAGGAGGTGAGGGATCGCGAGCAGGGGATCTAGATCGCAATCAGGGTGAATCTCAAACTATGTGCAGAATAGGAGGAGAAAAAGATGTCTGGAAAGCGTGCAGTATGGAGCCTGTTGCTGGTGCTGAGCCTGGTGGCGACCCTGTTGGCCGCGTGCGGCCCCACGCCTGCGCCCACTATGGCTCCCACGGTGGCACCTACCCAGGTGCCGGAAAAGCCAACCGAGGCAGCCAAGCCAACCGAGGCAGCCAAGCCGACCGGTGACCTGTTGGACCAGGTCATGGCTGCCGGCAAACTGGTGGTCTCGACCGACCCCAACTATGCCCCCCAGAGCTTTTTGAACGAGAAAGGCGAGCTGGATGGGTTTGATGTGGACGTGGCCAAGGAGGTGGCCAAACGGCTGGGAGTCGCGGTCGAGTTCGTGACCCCCGACTGGGACATCATCACCGCCGGCAACTGGGGTGGCCGCTGGGACCTGAGCATCGGCTCGATGACCATCACCGAGGACCGGATGCAGGTGCTGTGGTTCACCGACCCGTACTACTATACCCCTGCCTCCTTTGCCGTCCACAAAGACAACACCACCATCCGCACCCCCCAGGACCTGACAGGCAAGACGGTGGGGTTGGGGACGGCCACCACCTACGAAGCCTACCTGGCCGGCACGCTGAAGATGATCGGCGGTGAGGTGATGTACGATCCGCCGGCCGGCGTCAAGGTCAAACCGTACACCACCGATGCCGAGGCGATCCAGGACCTGGCCCTGGGCGACGGCGTCCGCCTGGATGCGGTGATGTCGGCCCAGCCGACCATCCAACAGGCGATTGACAGCGGCGTGCCGCTCAAGTATGTGGGCACGCCGGCCTACTATGAGCCTTTGGCCTTCGCCCTGGACAAGAGCCGGGGGCCGTCGGACAAGATGCTCCAGAAGCTGAACGAGATCGTCAAGGCCATGCATGAAGATGGCACCCTCACCGAGCTATCGCTCAAGTGGTACGGCATTGACCTGACCACCGTCATCAAGCCGGCGGCGGGAGGCACCTTCATCTTTGGCCGGGGCGGCGACTCGGTGCAGTTGGACCCGGCCATCGTCACCGACGGCGAGTCCTTCCGGGTCACCGGCCAATGCCTGGAGCCGCTCTACCAGTACAAGCCCGGCTCCACCACGCCGATCCCGGCCCTGGCCGAGGAGTGCACCCCCAACGAGAACGCCACCGAGTGGACCTGCAAGCTGCGCCAGGGGGTCAAGTTCCACGACGGGACCGACTTTAATGCCGACGCCGTCATCTTTAACTTTGACCGCTGGCGCTTCACCGACAATCCCTACCACTTTGCCAGCCAGGTGTTCGAATATTATGAAGCCATGTGGGGTGGCTTTGACGACGCCAGCCTGATCACCGCCGTGGAGAAGGTGGACGACTATACCGTCAAGTTCACCCTCGCCCAACCGCTGGCCCCCTTCCTGGCCAACCTGGCCATGGACATGTTCGCCATCTCCAGCCCGGCTGCCATCCAGAAGTATGGCGAGAAGTATGGCCAGCCGGAAGCCGGCTGCGTCGGCACCGGGCCGTTCATCTTCAAAGAGTGGGTGGAAGGCGACCACATCACGGTGGTGGCCAACCCCGACTACTGGGGCGGCAAACCGACCATTGACCAGATCATCTGGAAGGTGATCCCCGACGACTCGGCCCGCTTCCTGGCCCTCAAATCGGGCGACATCCACGCCACCGAGCAGGCGACGGTCGAAGACCTGGCTGCCGCCGAGGCCGATCCCAACCTGTATGTCCTGACCCGACCGGCGTTGAACACCGCCTACGTGGCCTTTAACTTCAAGATCAAGGAATTTCAGGACAAGCGGGTGCGCGAGGCGGTGGCCCACGCCATCAACAAGAAGGCGCTGGTCGAAAACTTTTACGGCAAATATGGCCAGGTGGCGACCAACTTCCTGCCGCCGCTGGTGTGGGGCCACAACGACGCCATCGAGGACTGGACCTACGATCCGGAACTGTCGAAGAAGCTCCTGGCCGAGGCCGGCTTCCCCAACGGACTGAGTGAAGTGACCATCGCCGAAGACATCACCGATGCCGACGGCAATGTGACCTACAAAGCCGGCGACAAGATCCCGCTCCGCTTCTATTACATGCCGGTCACCCGCTTCTACTACCCCAGCCCCAAGGAGATCGGGGAGGCGATGGCCGCCGACCTGGCCAAGGCCGGCTTTAATGTCACCATGGAACTGGCCGGCGACTGGCCGACCTACCTGGGCCTGCGCCGCACCGGGCAGCTCGTCGGGCTGTATATGCTCGGCTGGGGTGGCGACAACGGTGACCCGGACAACTTCCACAACTACTTCTTCGGCGGGCTGAGCGCGGCCGGCGAGACGAAGGAGCCTGACAAGCGCGAGGGTTGGTACGCCAACCAGCAGGTGGCCGACCTGTGCTACCAGGCGCTGGTCACGCCCGGTCAGGACAAGCGCGAGCCGATGTATAAGCAGATCGAGCAACTGCTCCACGATGATGTGGCCCGCATCTGGATCGCCCACAACCAGACGCCGCTCATCTTCTCCAAGAAGGTGCAGGGCTACGTGCCGCAGCCGGTGGGTGCCGACTACTACGAGTGGGTCACGATCCAGCCGTAACCGGTCCATCGCCCCTGCTTCACGGGCGATTCAGAACGATGGAGTGGAGCACAGGGGGGTGCAGGCGTGTGCTGCACCCCCCTTTGGGTAGCCGAGGGCAATGCCCTCGGCTACCCGGCCCCACCCTGCAGGAGGCTGAGTTCAGGGAGGAGTCGTGACCCGCTATACGATCCGTCGGCTCATCTCGCTGATCCCCACCCTGTTGGGGGTGACGGTGGTGGTCTTTTTTTTCCTGCGCCTGATCCCCGGCGATCCGGCCGTGGCCATGCTGGGAGAACATGCTGCCCAGGACAATGTCGAACGGATCCGGGAACAACTGGGGTTGAACCGGCCGGTGTTCCTGGACATCGAGGCCCTGAAACAGGGCGATATCAGGAGGTTTTTCGACAGCCAGTATCTCCGCTTCCTGGGCCGGCTGCTCACAGGGAACCTGGGCGACTCGATCCACCGCCGCATCCCCATCGCCAATGAGTTAAAGCTGCGCTTTCCGGCCACGGTGGAACTGGCCCTGTTTTCTATGATCATCGCCGTGCTGGTGGGCATCCCGGCCGGCATCCTCTCTGCGGCACGGCGGAATTCGGTATGGGATGGCCTCAGTATGCTCGGCTCCCTGATCGGCGTCTCGATGCCCATCTTCTGGCTGGGGCTGATGGAGATCATGCTCTTTGCCGTGTTCCTGAAGTGGCTGCCTATCGGCGGCCGCCTGGAGGCCACCCGCGAGCTTCAGACGGCGACCCATTTCTACCTGATTGACAGCCTGATCCGGGGGGACACGGCGGCCTTTGTGGATGCCTTGAAACATCTGGCCATGCCGGCCGCAGCCCTGGCCACCATCCCCATGGCCATCATCGCCCGCATGACCCGGTCCAGCATGTTAGAGGTGTTGCAGGAAGACTATATCCGCACCGCCCATGCCAAAGGTCTGCGCGAGCGGGTGGTCCTGTTGCGCCATGCCCTCAAGAACGCTTTTCTGCCGGTCATCACCATNATCGGCCTGCAAACCGGCAACCTGCTGGCCGGGGCGGTCATCACCGAAACGATCTTTGCCTGGCCGGGCATCGGCAAATGGGTGTACGATGCCATCCTGGCGCGGGATTATCCGGTGGTGCAGGGAGGGACGCTGCTCATTGCCGTCATCTTTGTCATCGTCAACCTGCTCGTGGACCTGTCGTATGCCTTTCTGGACCCGCGCATCCATTACGAGTGAGGGGGAGCATGGCCGATCAGCAGCAGGTTCCAGAAGCTGAGCGGAGCAGACGACCGGTCGCTCCGCCCCCCAGGAAGGGGGTCGTCACCGATTTTGCGGTGCGGGAACATCGCTCGTTGTGGGGCGATGCCTGGCGGCGGATGATCTCCAGCAACATGGCCCGCCTGGGGATGGCGATTGTCCTCTTTTTCATCCTATCCACGGTGTTGGCCCACTTTTTCTGGGAGTATAACCCCAAAACCGATTCCGACTATTCCCTCAAGTTGAAACCGCCCCATCTGAAGCCGACAGCCGAGATCCCCACCATCCATCCCTTCGGCACCGACAAGGTGGGGCGCGATATTTTCCGGCGGGTGGTCCATGGCGGATGGAACTCGCTGCGGGTGGGGGTGGTGGCCGTCGGGATTTCACTGACCATCGGCGGGCTGCTGGGCCTGCTGGCCGGATTCTATGAGACGATGCCCCTCGGTTCTGCAGGACGGGGGATCATAGCAGGGGGGATCGGGTTGTGCCTGGGGGCCATCTTGGCCTGGATTGCGGGTCAGGTCTGGCAGATGCTCCTCTTTGCGGGCCTGGGGATCGCCGCGGCGGTCCTGGACAGGCTGTGGGCCGGGAAGGCAGTCCGGCCCCTCCTGTTTGGCGGGGTGGGCCTGCTGCTGGGGGGCCTGCCGGCGCTGATGGTCAACCCCTACGTGGCAGCCGTCTGTGGGCTGTTGGGCCTGCTCACCGGGGCAGTGGTGGCCCTGCCGCTGGGGGGGGCGCTGGTCTCGAACCTCATCATGCGGCTGATGGATATTATTCTGGCTTTTCCCGGCATCCTGCTGGCCATCGCCATCGTCGCCATGCTGGGGCCGGGCCTGGACAAAGGGATGATCGCCATCGGTTTCGTGGGCATCCCGGTCTACGCCCGGCTGGTGCGGTCCACGGTGCTGTCGGTGGTGGAAAAGGAGTATATCACCGCTGCCCGGGCGGTCGGGGTGGGGCAGGCCCGCCTCCTGTTCCGCCACATTGTGCCCAACAGCCTGTCGCCGGTCATTGTCCAGGCGACGATGGGCCTGGCCAACGCCATCCTGTGGGCCGGCGCTCTGGGCTTCCTGGGCCTGGGAGCAATCCCTCCTGAACCGGAGTGGGGGGCGATGCTGGGTGACAGCTACAAATATCTGGCCAGCGGGGCCTGGTGGGCGGTCCTCTTTCCCGGCGTGGCGATCATGCTCAGCGTGCTGGGCTTTAACCTGCTGGGGGATGGCCTGCGCGACGCGCTGGACCCCCGGTTGCGGATTTAGCGGCAGGCAAGACGCAGGAGGCAAGATGGCAAAGATGGGAATCCTGTCCAGTTTCCGATCCCGGCCCCGGGCGGTGAGGCTGCTCCTCAGCCTGATCGCCCTCACCGCTGTCTTGAGCCTGCTGTATGCGGTTCAGGCCTGGGCCGGCGGCCCTGTCCGGCTGCCGATGACCATCCAGGTCAGGGGCCTGGCCCTCAGCAGTGACGGTTCTCTGCTGGCGGCTGCACTTCAGGATGGAACGGTGCGCCTGTGGAATACACAGGACTGGACCGGGCGCACCCTGGTCGGCCATAGCGGCCCGGTCGTCGGCCTGGCCTTTGTCCCCGGCCGCTCGACCCTGATCTCGGCCGGCCGCGATGGGACGGTGCGGGTCTGGGATGCGACCACCGGCCAGGGCCGGCTTGCCCTGGACACCCACGGGCCGCTGAACGGCCTCTCCCTGTCGGCCAACGGTGAGCGGCTGGCGACGGTCGGCGACGATGGGATTGTGCGGCTGTGGGACGTTTCGGCCTGGCCTGATACCGGCATGGCCCCAGGGCCGGAGATCCGCTCCTTCGGCCCCGGTCAGGACACCACTCACGCGGTGGCCCTCAGCCCGGATGGCACCCTCCTGGCTGTGGGCGACGGCCCCAACATCCAGCTCTGGGACACCCGCACCGGCATGGCCGTCCGCCGGCTGGAAGGCCGCTGGGAAAGTGCGGAGGAGAAAACGTGGCTGGGGCACAGGCGGCCGGTCCTGTCCCTGGCCTTCAGCCCTGATGGCCAGCTCCTGGCCTCTGGGGCGCAGGACGCCACCTGCGCCTTTTGGAATGTAGAGAGCGGCGACGTGGCCTGGATGGCCGAAGGGCACTATGGGGCTGTGACCAGCCTGCTCTTCGGCCAGGATGGCAGGAGCCTGCTCTCCGGCAGCGCTGACACCAAGCTCCGCACCTGGCGCATCCCGGGCGGCAAATTTACCGCCGTGTACGAAGGACACCTGAGCGCCGTGACCGGGGTGTTGTTCGGCTTTCAGCCCGATACCATCCTCTCGGCCGCAGACGATGGAACCGTCCGCGTGTGGGAGACGACCAATCAGAAAATCACCCACCTGGAATGGACCCGCTATGGCTTCTTGCCGATATGGGGCCGGCTCTTTACAACCTGGACCTGGATCAGCGGCCTGGTGGGGCTGGCCTGCCTGTGGGGCCTGTGGCGAGGCTGGACGTGGAGCCACCTGCTTGCCCTGGCCCTCTTTCTGTTGGGGCCGATCATTGTCCTGGGCCTCCCACTCCTGGAGGCTCTGAGTTACCCTGTCTCCTGGGAGGTTCGACTCCAGGTCGCGTGGCCGGCGATGGTGCTGGTGTTGTGGTATGTGATGTTGCTCCTGGTTCTGACGCGCGAACCGGTGGCCATTCACTACGAAGCCCCTGAGCACCTGCCCCTGGCCCAGCGGTTGATGACCAGCCGGCGGACATTTCAGGCCCGCCTGGGGGTGTATGGAGCTGCCATCTGGATCGGGTTGCTGGTGGTCCTCTACTCGGTGTTGCGCCGCTTCAACCTCGATGTGGCGTTCATGGGCCACTGGCTCCGCTTTATCATGACCGGCGCCGGCGTGACCTTTTACATCTCCTTCCTCTCCATCTCGCTGGCAGTGGTCCTGGCCCTGCTGGGGGCGTTGGGCCGGCTGTCCAGGAACCCGATCACCAACGGCCTGGCCAGCTTTTATGTCTCCCTCATCCGGGGCACCCCCCTGCTGGTGCAGATCTACATCTGGTATCTGGGATTGCCCCGTTTGAACGTCGTCCTGCCGGCCGAGGTCGCCGGTGTCCTGGCCCTGGGCGTGAACTATGGGGCTTATATGACCGAAATCTTTCGGGCTGGCATCCAGGCCATCGGCAAGGGCCAGCACGAAGCGGCCCATGCGCTGGGCATGTCGGCGACCCAGACCCTGCGCCGGATCGTCCTGCCCCAGGCCTTCCGCATTGTCATCCCGCCCATCGGCAATGAGTTCATCGCCATGATGAAGGACTCGGCGCTGGTGTCGGTGATGGCCGTGTGGGAGCTGAGCTACCGGGCGCAAAAGATCGGCCGCCAGTACTTCCGGGCGTTGGAGACCTTTCTCATCGCCGCAGCCTTCTATTGGATTCTGACCGTCATATTCCAGTTCTTGCAGGGCAAGCTGGAAAATTATATGGCGCGGAGCGAGAGGAGATAATCAACTCGACAATGTTCGATTTGACCTCCTGGCCCTCACCCCTCCCCCCTGCCCCCTCCCCTCTCCCGCTCGCCTGCGGCGGCGGGC
>JGI24187J35170_1000754_pt1 | contig 14624 bp, 10 predicted proteins | sample YNPBryBLVA2012_FD_35170 | JGI IMG/M metagenome (IMG submission 35170)
CCGCTCCACGGGCAAAGCCCGTGGAGCCTCACCCCACCCTTGGCGCATTCTTCGCCTTCGGCTCGAATGCCCCCAATCCCTTGGCAGGTGATGGGGCTATTCTTGGAATCGGCAAGGTTATCAAGGACTTGCACCGTCTGTTCGGTTCCCATCGCGGGATTGGGGTGTCCACGCTCCTCTTGACACTGGCCCTCTCCGCCGCCGTCCCCCCAAAGCTGGCCAAAGCCGTACCCGAGGTCCAGGCCGCAGACCGGGGAACCGCCCAGGACCCGGCCATTTGGCCCGGTTTCTCTTTTCTCCAGACGGCGCTCCTCGTCTTCGACCCCGCCAACCGGCAGGCCCTCCTCTTCCACGTGGACCCCCTTCCGGCGGACTTTCCCCCCGCCGATCCGGCCCTCCCGGCCGTAGGCCTGGGAAGCCTTCCCGAAGGCCAGGCCCCGCGAGAAGGGACCGCTCCCGCCGCGGGACGGCTCTGCGCCTGGATCTCCGCCGACCGCCTCCCCGCAGAAGGGGGAGGTAACGCCACGGAGGTTCTCTACGCCGGCGCCTTCAAGGTCTTCGAGGCTTTCCGCGGCTTTCCCCAGGCGCCGGCCGTCCCGGAGGCCGCTTTTCCGTTCTTGGACGCCGAAATGAACGCGCTTTCCCGCGCCGAAGGGGCCCTCCTCGCCCGCTGCCTCANCGCCCCGCCGGNGGAGATCCGGGGCTACCTGTCGGCCTTCCTGGCCCTCCGCCAGCGGAGGCAGAGCCGNCTGCCGGAGGCCCTCCGGGCCTACGAGTGGGGCCGGGAGGTGGAGGACGGCCTGGCGGCCTACGCCGGCCACGTTGCCCGAGCCCGTTCGGACGCCGAAGGGGCCCGGTCGGCCCTCCTGAAGTCTCTCGGAGAGTGGGGCAGGAAGGGGGCCGGCCTCGGAGGAGAGCGGCTGGCCGCCACCGGCTGCGCCCTGGCCCTTACCCTGGACCGCCTCGGGGAGGACTGGAAGGCGGCCTTCGAGAAGACCCCCCGCACGTCGCTGGAGCCGGTGCTTGTCGGGGCCGCCGCAAACGCCCAGCCCGCCGACCTGACCTTCCTCGACCTCCCGGGGCTCCTTCGGGAGGAGGGGGAGGCCGCCGCCGCCGCGAGGGCCGAGCGCGAGGCCAAGGTCAAGGCCATCCGGGAAGCCGCCGGCCTCGTGGTGGAAGTGAACGTGGAGAAGGCCCTGGCCTCCCCCGGCGTCCGCTGGAGCAACCGGTACGCCCCCAACGGCGTCCTCCGGCTGGAGGGCAACGGGGAGATTCGGGAAAAGTACTACAACCTGGTGGGGGAGGGCGTCATGGACCTCGCCTCTTCCCGGCCCCTTCTCATCGAGACCCGGAAGTCTCTCACCGTGGGCTTTGCCTCCGACGAGATCCCCTACATTGCCCTCGACGGGAAGCCCCTGATCCTCTCGGCGGGGGAGACGCGGGAGGGGGCCGTGGAGGTGCGGGGCAACCACTTCGTCCTGAAGGTCAACCGGGCCCGCCTCCGGTACGCGCCCAAGGTCCTCACCCTGGAGCCCCTCGTTCCCTAAGACGGGTTTTTAGAAGGGAACCTCCTGGCAGCCCCCGGGCCCAGCGCCCGGGGGCCTTGCTTTGCGGCGACCCATCCCGAGGGCCCGCCGGATCAGCGGCCTGCGGGCTTCCCGGACGGAGACCAGCCGGGGCGCCTCTTCCCGGTCGTCGAAGAGGACGTAGGCCGGGTTGGGGGTAAGCCAGGAGGAGGGGTTCAGNTAGAAGACGCCGTCCACCCAGCAGGCCTCCCGGCGGTGGGTGTGGCCCACCACCACGTACCGGGCCCCCAGGGCCCGTGCCCTCTCCACGGCCCGGTTCCGCACCCGGTCGGCGGCGCGGTCGAAGAGCAGGCTGGACCGCTGGGCGATCTGGATGGCCCTCTTTCGCGGCACGTCGAACCAAATGGCGAACCCGTAGAAGAGGTCCCTGAGGCCCCGGACCTTCCGGGCGGACTTCTGGAAGGTGTCGAACTGGTCCCCGTGGACCACGTAGACCCTCTCGCCCCGGTAGGGAAAGAGGAACTCCTCCTGGACCGATACACCCAGAAGGTGACCCAGAAAGTCCGGCGTTCCGTCGTGGTTTCCGCGAATCCAGACGATCTCCCGCTTTTCGCCGAGGTCCCGGAGGTACTTGAGGATCCGCCAGTGGTTGGGGGTGAGGCGGCGAAAGTTCAGGTCGTCGAAGATGTCGCCGTTGAGGACGAGCCGGTCCCACCGCCGCCGAGCCAGGACTTGGGCCAGACAGCCGCAGCGGCAAAGACGGGAGCCCAAGTGAACGTCCCCGAGAACGAGCGTGCGCATGGTCGGACCTCGCTCTTTAGTATACGTTCGCAGCCCCCCCTTAGGAGGGGCTGCCCCCCCAGAAGATCCACCCCCGGGCAGAGAAAGGAGCAAGAAGGGAAACGTGAAAAGTTAAGAGTAAAAAGTGAAAAAGAAAAAACCGATCTCCAGGATGTCCCGGTTCAAGGTTTGGTTTTTCCTCCCTGCTGTCCAAAAGCCTATCCCGGACCAGAGCTGACCCAAAGCCTATCNGGAAAGGTTTTCCGCCTTTCACCCGAAGCGNAGCGGAGGGTGCAAGGGATAAAACCGGCGCGGCACCCTTCCCGCACGGAATCGGAGGCAAGGTGGCGTCCCATTTTGGAAAGGTTGGAGGCGTACTATACTCTTCCCTTGTCAGGGAGGGGGGCATGAGCGTCAGAGTCGTCTGGGTGGAAAAGAGCGCCTTCGCGGCCCGGTCCGAGACCAACCATTGGATCATGATGGACAGCACCTTCAACGGGGGAGACGGCGCCGCGCCTTCCCCCATCGAGTACGTCCTNATGGGGCTGGGCGGCTGTTCGGGCATCGACCTCGTCTCCATCCTCCAGAAGATGCGCCAGGACGTCCGGGGTATCGAGATGGAGATCGAAGGGGAGAGGGCCAAGGAGAACCCCCGGGTCTACGTGAAGGTGCACGTGAAGTACCGGNTCCGGGGCAAGGGCCTCAACCCGGACCGGGTCAAGGCGGCCATCGAGCTCTCCGACGAGGAGTACTGCTCCATCGGTGCCATGCTCCGGAAGACCGCCGACTATACTTACGAAGTCGAGGTCCTCGAAGAACCTTGAGGGCCGAGGAGGCACCCATGGACCTGTCCCGCCGCGCCGTGGTCATGCAGGAATCGCCCATTCGAAGGCTGGCTCCGCTCATGGTGGAGGCCCGGAAGCGGGGCATCCGGATCCACCACCTCAACATCGGCCAACCGGACATCCCCACCCCCGCCCCGTACCTCGAGGCCGTCTCGGCCTTCCGGGAACGGGAACGGGTTCTCGCCTACGGGCCCAGCGACGGCCTTCCCGAGTTGCGCCAGGCGGTGGCCGACTACTTCCACCGGTTTGGAATCCACCTGGACAGCCGGGACGTCATGATCACCAGCGGGGGGAGCGAGGCGGCCCTCTTCGCCTTCAACATCGTGGCCGATCACGGGGACGAGATCGTCGTCCCCCAGCCCTTCTACACGAACTACAACGGCTTCGCCGCCATGGCGGGGGTCCGGCTCGTTCCCGTCACCACCCGGGCGGAGGATGGGTTCCGGCTGCCCTCCCGGGAGGTCCTCGAAAGGGCCATCGGTCCCAAGACCAAAGCCATTCTCGTCTGCTCNCCCAACAACCCGACGGGGACCATCCTCACCGNCGCGGAGCTGGAGCTGCTGGCGGAGCTGGCGGTCCGCCACGACCTCTTTCTCATCGGCGATGAGGTCTACAAGGAGTTCACCTACGACGGCCTCAAGCACACGAGCCTTCTGGAGCTTCCGAAGGTCGAGGAGAGGGTCATCGTCCTCGACTCCGTCTCCAAGCGCTTTTCCGCCTGCGGTGCGCGGGTGGGGGCGCTCATCAGCCGGAACCGGAAGGTCATGGAGGCGGCCCTCAAGCTGGGGCAGGCGCGGCTCTGTCCGCCCACCATCGAGCAGGTGGGGGCCGTGGCGGCCTACCGAATGGATCCCTCCTACTTCGACCCCATCCGGGCCGAGTACCAGGCCCGGCGTGACACCCTCTACGCCGGCCTCACCGCCCACCCCGGCGTCCTGCTCCGGAAGCCACCGGGGGCCTTCTACATGATCGTCCGCCTCCCCCTCACGGACACCGACCATTTCGCGAGGTGGCTCCTCTCCGACTGGCAGGTGGACGGGGAAACGGTGATGGTGGCTCCGGGGGACGGCTTCTACGCCACGCCGGGTCTGGGCCAGAACGAGATCCGGGTGGCGTACGTCCTGGAGGTTCCCAGGCTGGAGCGGGCGGCCCGGATCCTTCTCGAGGGGATGGAGCGGTACCTCACCCTCGAAGGGAACGGGGAAGCGCCGGCCGCCGGCGCCTGAGGTCGCCTTGCCGAGGGACGAGGGCCTTCTCCTGGAGGTTCGCCTTCCCGCCGGCGGGCAGGCGGAGGAGGCGTGGCGGGGGGTCCGTCGGCGGGCCGAACTGCGGTTTCCACGCCTCGCCGTCGAGGAGAGGCCGGCGGCCGCGGGGGAAGGTTTCTCCATCCGGATCCGGAGGCCCGGGGGCCAGGCCGTCCGCTGGGACATGGTCCCCGACCAGAACGCCGAGGCTCCCTTCCTGGGGCTTCTCGAAGCCATCCTGGACCCTCCCCCTTCTTCGCCCCTGGCCGGTTTGGAGCCGCTTCCCGCCATCACCCTCTACGCTGCCCGGTGGTGTTCCGCCAGCTCCGGGGCCCTCGGCCTCCTGGGCAGGCTGGCCGCCGCCGAACCCCGCCTCTCCCTCCGCGTGGTGGACGCCGAGGAACTTTCCCCGGCAGAACGCCCGCCGGCCCTCTCCTCCGTCCCCTGGGCGGTGCTGGGAGCGGGGGAGGCCCGGCTCTTCGGAACCTTCACCGAAGCGGAATTCCGGGAGGCACTGGAGGCTTACCTTCGGGGAGAAGGCCCCCTCTGGAGCCTCAGGCACCTCCTTTCGCGGAAGCTCGCCGGCGAGATCCGGGAACTCCTGGAGGCCGGGGTGCTCCGCCCCAGGGACCTGGGGCGGCTGGTGGTCTTCCCGGACCTGGGGACCCGCCTGGCCGCCACCCACTTCCTTTCGGAAGAGGCCGGCCGAGGCGCCCTGGACCTCCGCGAGGCGGGGGAGGTTCTGGCGGAGGCCCTTCTCCTTCAGGATCCCCGGGACCGGGGGGACGCCGCCTACGCCCTGGGGGAGATGGGGGACCCCCGCTTTCTGAAGGCCGTGGAGGCCCTTCTGCACGACCCCGACGACGAGGTTCGGGAGGCGGCGGAGGAGGCCGCAGAGCGGATCCGAGGTTGCGGCCCACCCGTCACCGGGTGAAGGGGTAGGGTTCCGAGGTCCCTCCGTCGGGGTTCACCACCGTGACGAGGACCGTCTGGTCCTTGGGCACGAGGGCCTTGAGGGCCTGTCCGCCTCCCAGCAGGATCTTGGAGGAAGATTTCACCTTCACAGAAGGGGCGGGAGCCCCGTCCAGGAAGACCGACGCGCCGGAGGCGAAGTCCGCTCCGGAAAGCTTGAGCCGGAAGGGGCTCGTGAGAACCCGGACGGCGTCGATGCGGGGTGGAATGGGAATTCCCACATAGACGGTGTCGGAAGCCGCCGCCGTCCGCCCCTGGGCGTCGGTGACCGTGAGGACCCAGGTGTAGGCGGCCGTCTCCCCATAGGTGTGCGTGGGGGCCGGCAGGGTGGAGGTCGCCCCGTCGCCAAAATCCCAGAGAAAGGCGTAGGGAGTCGTTCCCCCCTTGGGGGAGCAGGAAAAGGCGACGGCGAGCGGGGGCGTTCCCTGTCTCGGGTTCGCGGAGGCGGTCACCGAAAGGGGTGCGGTCACCTTGACCGTCCCGGTCTTGGAGGCGGTCACCCCCGCCCCGTCGGTCACCGTCACCTTCCAGGTGAAGGTGCCTCCGCTCCGGTAGGTGTGGGTGGGGTTCTTCTCGGTGGAACGCCCTCCGTCCCCGAAGTTCCAAGTCCAAGAGTAGCCGGGGGATCCCCCCGAAGCGGAGGCCGAGAAGGTGACCGTCACCGGCGCCGTGCCGGAGGTCGGGCTGGCGGAGGCGGTGCACACCAGGGGAGGGGGAACCTTGGCCGTCCAGTCGAAGGCGAAGCCTCCCCGGGAGGCGACCTCGAAGAAGGTATAGGCGCCCCCCGAAAGGTTCTTGACGGGGAAGACCGGCGCCTCCGGGCTGCAACAGTTGGGGTCGGTGCAGGTGGGCAGGACCGCGAAGCCCATGTCCCGGGGATCCCCCGCGGCGAGGAAGTTCAGGTCTCCGCTCCGCACGGGGACGGTGGCGGCGAAGGCGGTGACGTCCACCTTGGGGGAGGAGGTCTGGCGGGTTTCCAGGTGAACGTTCAGGAGGCGGTTCACCTGGAGCACCACGGGGCCGGAACTACCCGTGTTGCAGACCGGCGAGCCGGGATTGTTGACCACCGTGCCCCCGAAGGCCAGGTCCACCGAGGCTCCCTGGAAGTACAGGGTATAAGGGGGGGTGGTGGTGAAGACGAGGAGCTGGCCGGCCCGGAGGTAGAAGTCCGAGCCGGTGACGTGGCCCGCCCCGTCCTGAACGATGGCGTTGCCCTCGCCCCGCAGGATCTCGATCCAAAGGGCGTCGGGGGCCGGATTGTTCCCCGGGTCGAAGCGGACCGAATCGCCCTGGAAGAGGTGGATCCCCCCTCCCGACCGCCCGCCGTGGTAGGTGGCCCCCTGGGTCCCCAGGGCCAGCAGGAGCAGGAAAGCGGCCAGGCCCGTTCCAAAGCCCTTGCGAACCTTCTCCATGACGAAGCCTCCTCCTAAAGTATGCCCCCGGTTGGAAAGCCGCCTCAAGGCCCGCCCTTCACCCTCCTTTTCGCTCCGGGTGAAAGGCGGAAAACCTCCCCGCCTAGGATTTTGGACAGCAGTGTTCGCTGGATAGCTTTTTAGACAGGAGGGCTGGCCGGGGGAGGGGAAGGGCATTAGATTCCCCGCAGGGAGCCCCCCTTGCCTTTCGCCCGTGTCTTCCGTAAAATGCAGGCTCCTGGGGATTTAGACGAGGTGAAGGCCGATGGATGAGATCCTCGTACTCGGGTTTTGCCTTACGCTCCTCTCCCTTCTGGCCTTGCTCCTCTGGCTTCAGCCCCGGCGAGGGCCCGTGGGACTCATCGGCTCCTTCATCCGGGAGCACGCTCTCTCCCAGAGCGCCCTCTTCTACCTCCTGACCATCGCGGGGATCATTCTCCTGGACATCCTGGAGACCCGCTTCGACGACGAGATCACCGGATACCTCCGGTGGGATTTCACGCCGCTCTTCCTGCAAATCGAAGGGCAGACGGGGGCCCTCTTCCAGCTCTTCCAGTTCCCCCTCCTGACCTGGCTCCTCTCCGCCGTCTACCTCTACGTCTTCCCGGTCCTGGGGGTGACGGCGGTGCTGGCCACCTGGGCCAACGGCGAAAAGACCCTGGCCCGGAAGATTTTCTGGGGGAGCGTCTTCAACTACGTCCTCATTCTTCCCTTCTACATCCTAGTGCCCGTTTCGGAGCGGTGGGCCGCGGGGGACGGTTCGGTGACGCTCCTCATGAACAGCCTGTCGCCGGTCCTCATCGAGGGGTTGAGGCCCCTTTCGGGGCTCAACAACTGCTTCCCCTCCTTCCACACCTCCCTGGCGGTGACCTACGCCCTCCTGCTCACCGAAAGTGCCGACCGCCGGCTCCGGAGGATCATGACCGTCCTGGCGGCCCTGGTGGTGTACTCCACCCTCTACCTGGGCTTCCACTGGGTTCTGGACGCCTTCGCCGGCGTCCTCTTTGCGGCGGCGTGCACCCTGCTCGCCACCTACGCCGTGGAGAACTACCCCCTCGAACTGGCCTTCCTCAAGAGCCGATGAGCGGCCGCTGTCTGGTGGTCTCCTACGGCCTGGGAACGGGGCACCACCGGGTGGCGGAGGTGGTCTCTGAAAGGCTCCGGGCGGAGGGAGCGGAAGCCCCGGTCTCTCGCCTGGAGGATTGGGTCCCGTTGGAGTACGACCTCCTCTTCCGGAAGGGCTATCTCTTCTGCGTCTTTCGTCTGCCCTGGCTCTGGCAGTGGATGTACACCACCCCCCTCTTCGCCCGCCGGGGCCGATTGGCCTTTCCCGGAATGGCCCGAAGGGCCCGCCGCCGCTTCGAGCCCTTGCTGGACGGCGCCGGCGCGGTGGCGGCCACGCAGGTCAACGCCATGGAGATCGCCGCCGACGCCAAGGCCGCCGGGAGGGGAGACTTCCGCCTGGCGGTGGTCCTCACCGACTACGACGTCTACCCCCTGTGGGCCCGGCCGGAGGTGGACCTCTACCTTCTGCCCCACGGGGACCTCGTGGAACCCTTCCTTCGGCTCGGCGTGAGACCGGAGAGGCTGGCGGTCACCGGAATCCCTGTGGACCCGGCCTTCGAGAATCTGGCGCCGGACCGGTCGGTTCTTGCGGAACTGGGGCTCGAGGAAGGAAGGCCGGCGGTCCTCATCCTCGGAGGGGGGGTGGGGGCGGGACCCCTGGGGGAGGCGGCGGAGGCGGCCCTGGGGGACTCCGAACTCCAGGTGATCCTGGTCTGCGGAAGGAACGAGCGGTTGAGACGGTCCCTCATCCCCTTGGCCCAGGCCCACCCCCAAAGGCTCCGGGTCCTGGGTTACCGGACCGACCTTCCCCGATTCCTCGCCGCCTGCGACGTGGTGGTCACCAAGGGCGGGGGACTGACGCTGACCGAAGCCCTCGCCGCGGGAAAGCGGTGCGTGGTCCTTCCCGGCCTTCCGGGCCAGGAGAGGGCCAACACGGCCTTCATGGCCGCGAGGGGCTGGGTCTCGATCTGTGAGGACCTGGCCGCCCTTCCTCTTAAGGTCCGGCGTGCCCTGGAAGGTCCCGAGGGTCAGCGGCCCCTCCCGAAGGATTCGGCCCGCCACGCCGCCCGGCTTCTCGGCGCCCTCGCCGAAGGCGGCTGAAAGGCATCTGCCTCGAAAACGCGAAAGGGCCGGGGTGCCCCCGGCCCTTTCCGTCGGTTGTCGGGTCGCTTTACGGGGAGGCCTTCACCATCTCCTCCACCAGCGGGTGGGCGTCGTAGAGCTTGTCCAGGGCTTCCAGGATGCCCCGGATGTCCACGGCGACGCACCGGGCCTGCGCCTCGTCGTAGACGAAGGTGTTGGGGTGGCTCTGGGCGTTGCCGTCGAAGACGAGCCCCACCAGACGGCCCTCCCGGTCCACCACCGGGCTTCCGGAGTTGCCGCCGGTGATGTCCGCCGTGCAGACGAAGTTGAGGGGGGTCTCCAGGCGGACCCGGTCCCTCCGTTCCCGCTCCCTCGCCGTGAGCACGAACTCCCCCTTGTCGCCGAAGGAGTAGGCGCGGTCGTAGAGGCCGTAGAAGGTGGTGAAGGGGGGTACGAGGGTGGTGGCGAAGGGGTAGCCGGAAACGACGCCGAAGGCCAGACGCAGGGTCCCCGTGGCGTCGGGGTAAGCCCGCTCTCCGTAGACGGCGAAGCCCGCCTGGGCGATACGGGTGTAGGCCTCCTCCTCCACGGCATCCAGATTTTCTTTGAAGGCCAGGCGGTTGGCCCGGAGGAAGGGTTCGGCCTTTCTGGCGAAGAGGAGCAGGGGATCCTGGGAGGAGGCCAGGGCCTTGCCCTTTTTCTGGAGAAGGCTCGCACGGAATTCGGCCGAATCGAGGCGGGTGCCCTGGATGACCTCCCGGGCCACCTCCTGGGGCTCGCGCCCCCCGAGCAAGGCTTGGACGTAGGGGTGGCTGGCGCCGAGTCCCTCGCGGATCCTCGCCAGATCGTCGGCCAGCAGGAGTTCCTCCATGTCCTTGTAGGTGGGCCTGGGAGCCTTCAGGTTCCGGAGCAAGGCGGGGAGTTCCGCCTCGTGGTAGCCGGGAAGGCGGTCGGCGTCGGGCTTTCGGGTTTCCATGTCGTAGAGGACGAGGGAGATGGCCGCCCCCGGCAGGGAGCCCCAGTTTCCACCGGGGATCTGGGCGAGAAAGCGCCGCTCCTTTTCGTGGTCCCGCGCCCAGGCGTAGGCCTTCTCGAGCTCGGTCCAGGCGGAGGCGTAGCGAGCGGCGAGGGCGGGATCGGCCTCCACCGCCTTTCGGAGGCTCTCTTCCGCCTGGCGCTTCCGCTCCATCAGGGCGGGGTCGTTCAGACCGGCGAACTCGCCTTCGTTGGCCTTCTTGGAGTTGGCCAGGAAGTAGAGGTAGGTCCGGGCCCGCCGGGCCTCCTCGGCCCCGCGCTCCGAGTAGGCCGTGAGAAGGGCTTCCCGGTGGCGCAGGTCCTCCAAGCGGTGGGGGAAGGTGACGTCACGGTAGTACCGCAGGGCGTCGAGGGTGGCCAAGCGTTCGGTGCGGCCGGGGTGTCCAGAGACAAAGACCAGGTCTCCCTCCTTCGTACCGGCCGGGTTGACCTTGAGGTAGTGGTCCACCCGGGCCGGCTGGCCGTTCTCGTAGGCGCGGAGGAAGGCGAAGTCCAGGTCGTAGCGGGGGTAGGTGAAGTTGTCCGAGTCCCCCCCGAAGAAGGCCGCCTGAAGTTCCGGAGCGAAGACCAGCCGGACGTCGGTGTACTCCCGGTAGCGGTAGAGGTGGTACCGGGCCCCGCCGAAGAGGGCAACCACTTCGCCCTTGAGTCCGGTGTTCTTGAGGCATTCGGCTTCCAGGGCGGCGATGGCCGCCTCCCGCTTCTTGAGGGCCTGTTGGGGGGTGGGGGCGCCGGCGGCGGCGGCCTCCACCCGGGAGGTGACGTCCTCGATGGAGACGAGGACCTTCACGGCAAGGCCGGGGATGGGGATCTCCGCCTCGCGAGTCGCCGCGTAGAAGCCATCCCGAACGTAGTTGTGCTCCGGCGTGGAAAGGCGCTGGACGGAGGAGAGGGCCACGTGGTGGTTGGTGAGGATGAGACCGTCGGGCGAGACAAAGGAGGCGGAGGCGTAGACGTTTACAGAGGAGAGACGGAGGTGGTCCATCCACCCCGGCGGCGGCTCGAAACCGTGCCGCTCCTTCAGGAGTTCCAGCGGGGGCCTCTCGTAGAGCCACATCCCCTCGTCGGCGCGGTAGCCCCCGGCCGCCCCCAAGGCCACAAGGCCGGCCACCAGGGCCGCCGTGCGAAAGCCGGCGTTCCACTTCTTCGTCATGTACCACTCCTTTCCATCCGAAGACCCGTCCGGGAAAGAACCGCCCCCGCGGCCGCGAGGGAGAGGTCCCTTGGACCCGACGCCTTTGTACGGCCAGGCCCCGGGAAAAGTTTCCGGACCCTTGCCGTCAGGCCCCCTTCCGTCCCTGCCGCTTCCAGATGGAAAAGGCGCTCGGCTCCCGGAAGCGGCCGATGACGTCGGAGGCCTCCAGGACGCTCACGAAGGCGGCCGGGTCCTCGGAGCGGATGAGGTCCCTCAGTTCCTTCAGCTCGTAACGGGTGATGACGCAGAGGAGGGCCTCCTGTTCGAGGCCGGTAAAGGCGCCCCGGGCCTGGAAGACCGTCACCCCGCGGGCCATCTCGTCGAGAATCCGCCGGCGGATGGTCCCGCTTTTGGAAGAGACGATGAGGACGGCCTTCCGGGGGCGTGGGGCCTGGATGGCGTCGAGGGTCCTCCCTCCGGCGTAGATGGCCACCAGCGTGTACATGGCCCGTTCCAGATCCGTCAGGAGGCCCGCGGCGACGATGAGGGCGCCGTTGAGCAAGAGCTGGGCCTCTCCCACCCCCAGGCTGAACCTCCGGTTGAGCACCACCCCCAGGATGTCGAATCCGCCGAGGGATCCTCCCGAGCGGAGGGCCAGCGCCCCCGCCACGCCCCCCAGCACCCCCCCGAAGACGGCGGCCAGCATGGGATCGTGGGTGGCCGGCGGGACGGGCACGAAGTCCGCCACCAGCCAGAAGCCCACGACGCCTACCGCCGAAAGGATTCCGAAGCGGCGGCCGATGTCCCGAAAGCCCAGGGCGAAGATGGGGACGTTGAGCAGAAAGACGAGGAAGCCCACCGGCCAGCCGAAGAGGGCGTGGAAGAGAAGGGAGAGCCCCGTCACCCCGCCCGTCAGCAGGCGGTTGGGTACCATAAAGGCCTTCACCTGCACCACGAAGGCCAGCAGGCCGAGGAGGAGCAGGGCCAGGTTTCCCCCTTCCCGCCCCACCGCTTTCCACCGGGCCTTCCACCGTTCCTTCCCCATGGAATCCAGTGTACCAGGGAAAGCACCCCAGGGCCTCCTCCCAAATTCCGCGATGGACCTTCGGTGGTGCAGGTGCTTTCCGGGGGAAAGGTCTTTTCTCCCAAACGGGGAGGGGCTTTTCCCCCGCGTTCCGCTGGCCAAGCCAGTCGGAACGCTCGGCCTGCCCTTCGGGGTCCCTCCCCGCCTTCGGCTCGAATGCCCCCAATCCCTTGGCAGGCGATGGGGTTATTCTTGGAATCTGCAAGGCTATCGAGGACTTGCACCACCTATTCGGTTCCCATCGCGGGATTGGGGCTCCTTGCACCGGCGGAAAGAAAGCCCTATATTGGGAATGGCATGAAAACCCTGGGGGCGAAACGGTTTCGACGGGGTTGTGCGGGAGGTGGTCGCGCGCCGAGTTCCGGGCTCTCGTAAAACGACCGGAAAACCACAACGGCCAACGATAACTTGGCTCTGGCGGCGTAAGTCCGCCACGTTCCCGATGGCTTCTCCCGCGGGCCTTCTGGAACGTCGCTAGCGGGATGCTCCGGGCCGGTTTTCCCCGTCCGGTCCGGAAAAGACTGAGGGGATAGCGACCCGCCGAATTGCCGGCTCCAGAAGCGGGGAGCGAAGGTTCGAGGAACCGGCTACGCGCGTAGAAGCCGCCTTGGCCGGCATCTCCGGACGCGGGTTCGACTCCCGCCGCCTCCACCAAAGCACGAGGGGGGAGGGCATGAAGCCTTCCCCCTCTTCTTTTTTTTCGATTTTCCTTCAACGTTCGTCCGCGTGAAGCCGGAGCAAGAACGGAGACCTCTAGGCCCTAGCCCCACTCCCCCTGTCTTGGCCGGGGGGCTTTTCCGGGAGTAAAATAACCGCGTTTTCCGGAAGAGGGGGCGATCATGTTCGAGACGGCGGAAGTGGGTGCCCGGGTCTCCAAGGAGGAGTACAAGGCGGCCCTGCCGGAACTCCGCAGCGCCCTGCTGGAGGCGCAGAAGCGCCTGGCCGGGTCCAACCTCGCGGCGGTGGTTCTGGTGGGGGGGGTGGAGGGNGCNGGAAAGGCCGAGACCATCAACCGCCTCATGGAATGGCTCGACGGGCGGGGTGTGGAGATCCACGCCCTCTCGGCCCCCACCGACGAGGAGCGGGAGAGGCCGCCCATGTGGCGCTTCTGGCGTCGCCTGCCGCCCCGGGGGCGCATGGGGATCTTCCTCGGCTCCTGGTACACCGAACCCATCGTCGGCCGGGCCTTCGGCAGGGTGGGGAAGGGGAGTTTCCTTCGTACCCTGGACGCCATCAACGATTTCGAAAAGATGCTGGACGCCGAGGGGGTTCTCCTCGTCAAACTCTGGCTTCACCTGGCCAAGAAAGAAGTGAAGAAGCGGCTGGAAAGGCTGGAGAAGGATCCCCTCCAGTCCTGGCGGGTGACGCCCCGGGACTGGAAGTTCTTCCGCCGGTACGACCGGTTCCGCACGGTCTCGGAGGCGGCCCTGTTCCATACGGGAACGGGATGGGCGCCCTGGTACGTGATCGAGGCCACCGATCCTCGCCACCGGGACCTGGAGGTGGGAAGGACCCTTCTGAAGGCGCTCACGGAAAGGCTGGAAGCGGAGGCCGGCAAAGCGCCGCCGGTCCGGGAACCGGACCTCTCCCGGCCCCCCCGGGTCCACATCCTGAAAACCCTGGACCTCGGGCTCCGGGTGGAGGAGAAGGACTTCGAGCGCCGGCTGGTCCGGGAGCAGGCCCGGCTCTCCCTCCTCAGCCGGAAGCTCTACGAGGAGAAGAGGTCCCTGATCCTGGTCTTCGAGGGACCGGACGCCGCGGGCAAGGGCGGAGCCATCCGGAGGCTTACGGAGGCACTGGACGTACGGAACGCCCGACATATCGGCATCGCCGCCCCCACGGAGGAGGAGCGGGCCCATCCCTACCTCTGGCGCTTCTGGATGCGGCTGCCGCGCCAGGGCCGGGTCACCATCTTCGACCGTTCCTGGTACGGCCGAGTTCTGGTGGAGCGGGTGGAGGGCTTCTGCACCCGGGAGGAGTGGCAGCGGGCCTACGCCGAAATCAACGCCTTCGAGGAGGACCTGGTCTCCTTCGGGCACCTTCTCCTCAAGTTCTGGCTGGCCATCTCCCCGGAGGAACAGTTGCGGCGTTTCAAGGAGCGGGAGGAGACGCCCTACAAGCAGTACAAGATCACTCCCGAGGACTGGCGAAACCGGGCCAAGTGGGACGCCTACGAGGCCGCCGCGGTGGAGATGATCGAAAAGACTTCCACGACCCACGCTCCCTGGGTTCTGGTGGAGGCGGAAGACAAGAACTACGCCCGACTGAAGGTCATTCGCACCGTGAACGGGCTCCTGAAAAAATCCCTGCGGTAAGGGTCTCCAGGGGCAGCAAGTTAAAAAAAGAAGTAAAAAGGAAAAGAAAAAACCTCCCCGGCCTCCCCGATCTCCTGGTTCAGGGCCTCGCTTTTTCTATCGCCGCATCCCGTCGTATCGGCGGCATC
>JGI24187J35170_1000764_pt1 | contig 14549 bp, 33 predicted proteins | sample YNPBryBLVA2012_FD_35170 | JGI IMG/M metagenome (IMG submission 35170)
ACCTTAAGGTTAACTTAGGGATGGTGGTAGCTAACCCAAGGGATGGCTAATGGAAACCTAGGGATGGCTCAAGGCGACCTAGGGTCATGCACTATCGACGCTCCCTGGCAGATATCCTGTTCGGCGTTTTCCTCGATGGTTGGCACCCCTGAGGATGGCTCAAGGAAGCTTAAGACTGATGGTACTTAGGATGGCATAGCCACCGTCCCCACAACACGCTCCGCCATTACCCCCCTGCCACTGCCACTGCCACTGCCACCCCTAGACTAGCGTTTTCCCAGTTCTTCTTATAGGACTGTCATCTGCCCGGGCGTAAGTCCAAAGAGTAACTCCCTTGGGCGGAGAGACGTAGTATCCGGTTATACGGGGATAATAAAATATATATAGTGTTCATAATATAATATTATCATAAATATATAGGGATCTGGGAATATGTTAAAGGTAGTAGTAAAAATTAAGACCGCGGACCTCGGAAAATATGGGATTGAGAAGGAACTGAAGGGACTGTATATTGTGACCGAGGAACCAATGTCGGATGAGCTACACGGTCGCTCAATGGAGGTAGATGTAATCGTCCCCGCTGCGCATGGGAACTGGGAAACGGCAAAGCTAACTGTGTGGAGGGATAAAGCAACAGGAGAGCTGAAGACGACGAGACAGCTAGCAATGGCCGCGGAGAGCGGAAGCCCTGTTGTGAGGTTCGAGATTGTAACGGAAAAAGGAATTTGGGAGGCAGTCACTGTACTAGATGAAAGGAGGACTGTGGTGGTGATGATTGATAATGAGTCGCGGATTGCCATGGAAACAAGACAAAACGCTCAGGTAGTGCGCCTGAGCAGGGTATGGTGAGAGAATGAAAGTTTGTCCAAGGTGCAGGGAAAGGAGTAGTGATGACGCGAAAAGCTGCTCGTATTGTGGGTGGGAACTCGGACGCTATGCAAAATTTCAGACGTGTGTGGTGCCGGTGAAAAAGGAGATAGGGGTACCAGGAAAAGGGGAAGTAGCGTTCAAGGACCGCATTTATGTGAAGATGAGGAAGATAAGTCAGATGCGGCCGAAGGACAGAGAAATGTATGTCAGGATTTTGGAGTTCCTGAAGGAAAATAGGAGGAACGCTTACAGTACATATGAGCTAAGGCAGCTGATGGTAGGGCTACCGGATACCAAGGGATTGATGAAGGTTCTTAGATGGATGACAAGACAGGGAATTTTGAAGGAGGGCATGTTCCTGGGTGACAGGTACTATGCTTATGACGTGGAGGAATGGTAGAATGTACGTGGAGACAGAGATAGATGGAATGAAAGTAAAGGTGGATAGGGACCTCGTGGATGTAAAAAAGCTGACCGAGGGAATGATTAGTGAGGTGCTGACAGTTTCAGGAAGGGTGTTCGAAAAAGAGAAACTGGCAGAAGAGATCGCGCGAGAGCTGCACTATGGGGATGTGAAAGTGGACCTCGTGGACGAGATTGATGGAGCATATGTTCTGCAGTACAGTTTCACTGTGGCGGTTGATGAGAAGAGATGGAAGGTAAAGGTAGTTTTGGGACCTGCATCAACGTGGGAGATAGGTGGGAAAGGGTTCATGGATCACGCGGAGTTCGTAAAGTGGGTGCAAAGACACCTGGAGTGATTGTACGAGTGTGTGCAGATGATCAGGGCGTTATCACGTAGTCGGGTTGACCGCTACTCAGATGGCCTTAATAAAGATACTGGGCAACGAAATCACGAGAAAGATGATAGAGGAGTTTGACGAGAAAGACCGCTTAAAGCTGCTATCGAGACTAACAGAAGCGGAAGCAGTGCGAATAGCGAATGAAAGTGACAAGTTGGCAAGGGTTGTGACTTCGGGAAGGATATCCTGATTACGACGGCATTGACCATACTGTCAGCAGCACTGAAGAACTTCCCCGTTCGAGTGGGAGAAGGAAGCAGAGGAGGAGCTAGAGGCATACAGGTAGGGGGAACGCTAGGTGAAAGGTAGATGTTACAAGTGTGGGAAGTGGGTGCCGAACTTAGGTAGAATATGCAGAAAGTGCTTGCTAGAGGAAAGAACGGAACAAAGTAGAATGGAGGATTTTTATGGTGCCGATAGAAAGAAAGGAATTTGAGGAAGGAAAAAAGAAGGAAGAGGTAGAGACTGATACGGATGAGGCAAATCTGAAGAGACTGATGAAGATTCAAAAGGAGGTCGAATACGAGATAAAGAAGAAGGAAAGAGAGGAAAGGGACAACCGGAGAAAGGAACCTAGAATCGCAGGTACGCGGGAAGTGAGCTTCGAGCAGTTGACTGAAGGAATGCTAAAGAAGCTCGTAGAAGCGTATAGACCATGGATTGGTAGAATAGTAACCGCGAGTTATAGGCCCGCGTACGAGAAGATGAGGCAAGGGATTTTGATTGAGATGAAGGAGAAGTATGGGACACCGGATGGAACGTACATTGACACAACGGGTCTGCAGGTCAGTAGCTATAGTGGGAGAATGAATGTTACGCTGATAGACCTGAAGAGCACGATTCACATTTTGCAAGATAGGGATAAGACGTACGTGGAGGTCATGGATGATGCTGGCGCGGTGGTNGCGGCAGCTGCGGCCATTGGAATTATGGTTAGAAGGATTGACATCTTCTATGAATGTGTGTTGATGGTATTGACACACTTGACAGCCTTCACGGTGGGAGAGGTTGACCTGGCAGGATACGATGAGTACGTGGAAAAGGGTAGTAAGATAGTAAGATACGTGGACGATAGGATCGCGAACCGTCATATATTGTTGTATGGTCCACCTGGGTGCGGAAAAACGCAGATAGCGAAGAGGATAGTGAAGGAGAATCCGGATTTGATGTGCTTGAATATTACAGTGAACACGAACCTGACATTACTGGTGCCGGTGCTAGAGAGGATGCTAAGAAGGATCAATAAAAGGATGATAATCGTGATAGATGAGATTGATGAGCTGGGGGTAAGTAGAGAGGTGAATGCACCCATGACGTTCGCTCTACTGCGAATGTTAGATGGAGTTGCGGAGATGAAAAACATCAAGTTTATTGCTACAACGAACAGGCTAAATGTCTTGGATAGTGCGTTACTGAGGCCAGGAAGGCTGGGACCACCAATTAGAATACCACCGCCTAATGATAGTCAGAAGATCGCAATCGTGGAACACTATAATAGGAAGTTTGGTGTTAAGGTTAATGCGACTGAAGTTATTCAACAGATGAAGAGTGAGGTTTCAGGCGCGGAGATAAGGGCCGCGTTCGAGAATTGCCTGATATTCGGGGAAGAAGTGAACGCGGCGAATGTGGTGAAGTTCTTGAAGGAGATGAAGTATAAGGAAGGACCAAAAGGGATGTACCAGTAAGGGGGGTTGGAGATGGCAGGGGTGGTAGGGACGGTAGTGTCAAGAGCACCAGGGGCGGTAGTGTCAAGAACATCAGGGATTATGGGAAGATTGGAGGATATTGGTCTGGTGATGGAGAGTGAGAGGAAAGAGGAGGCGACACTAGGGNTAAGGAAGGTGGTACCCAAGAGAAAGGCAAGGTTAAGGAAGGTGGTACCCAAGGTAAGGNCGCCGGCAAAGCCGAGACCACAACCAATGTCGTACGAGAGAATAGACATATTCTTCGAGGGTATGCTGTTTGCTGTACTCACGTACATCGCTAGGAGAGTTGATAACTTGAGAAAGGAGATAGTGCTAGAAAAGATTGATGGAGAGATAACGGTGAGTGAGCTAGGGAAAAGACTGCAAAAGTGGAGGGATAGATTGTGCGGGGTCGAGGTCTACTATGACGGAGACCGAAAGTGCATCGTAGCGAAGAGGTGACGGTATGGAGAAGGAAAAGCTTAGGGATCTTAGTAGTCAGGCGGCTAAGCATGGGACCATATATATGTGTATGCAGTGCGAGAGGATATACTACACGGACCCCGGAGACGTATGTACATGTGGGTGTACAGAGTTTCTAGCTATCTGTGGGGTGAGGCTGGTACGATGCTATAGGCTAAAAGAAATAAGGTGCTATGCTGATGTCGCTGAGAAGATGTCTAGAGAGCTATATGAACAGGAGAAACTAGCAATTGAGGGCGTATTCGTCGTGCAAGAGACCGAGATAGAGAGGGCATTAAATCCGGATGACGCAGAGCTAGTAGACGTCTTGGAAGTGATGGCAGGCGAAGTAGCTGTGAAGATGGTTACCGCCTTCGTGAGTGAAGAAGGGGTATATATCACGGCGAAAGAACGAGAGTGCCGTGGGATATAGCGGTGACGCCGTATATACGGGGAGAGAAAACTATATAAATGGGTCATGCTTAATATCATAATAGAAATTACATGGGTGAATTGGGCCCATGAGGAGGTGACAGGTATGCCAATTGACGTGCAAACCTTCGTAGATGAAGGCGAGACCGTTGCCGAGGGNCCGCGTGCCGTGAGGAAGGGGCAGGTGCTGGAGTTCCTGAAGCAGAACGCCAGGCAGGCCTACACTCAGCGCGAGGTGGCAGACGCCCTTGAGATGAACCCGACACAGGCCAGGTCGATCCTGATGGGGCTCATCGAGGATGGCGCTGTCAGCCGCAAGCAGGTGGACAACGGCAAGAGGGTCCTCATCTACTATGCGTACGCAAACGAGGAGTAGACGTCTTACGTCTTACGCCACGTCTTACGCCACGTCTTACGCCACGTCTTACGCCACGTCTTACGCCACGTCTTACGCCTCGTCTCAAGGGGAATATGAGCGTAGCTTTTATTCGCTCTGACCCCTTGGGTAGTGTTTGGTGATGAATATGCCAGGGAGAAAGTATCGTGTGGAAGTGGATAGGAAGCCCACTTGCCCGTTATGCTGTAGCCCATGTGAGAAATGCTCACGGGCCATAATGGTGCTAAAGTCGGGTGTTATCCTGTCAACCATGTTCAGGTGTCCAAAATGCGGTGTGAAGGTAAGAGTCCAAATCCCATACGACCTTGCGAGGCTGCTCTGACACTCGCAACCCAAATAGTGTGGACGACAGTCACAACGCTTTTTATAGCTGTAGTGAGATAAAGGTGTGCGGATAATGCGGAGAATCTCCTCTGCGGAGACTCCGTAGCTACGGGGATAATAAAATATATATAGTGTCCCTGAGATAATATTTAATATAATTTTCAAGGAGCGATGAATATGGACGAGAGCAAGGTGTTGGAGTTCCTGGAGAAGAACCCTAAGAACGCATACTCGTATAGGGAGATCGCAAAGGAAGTAGACAAACCTGTGAGACAGGTTATGAATGCTGTAAGGAGATTGTCGAAGAAGGGAAAGNTGGTTAGATATACTGCGAAGGTACCGTGGACAACGTGTTCGGGGAGAGTGGTTCAGCAGACAGTTGCATTTTTCACGGTGAAGAACACAGTTTAGGTATGGCAGAAGCCTAAATGTGAAAGAGAGCTATGGCTCCGAGGAGAGCTGGAACTAGTGATACCACCGCATACTTTGTTTGGAAGGTTTTGGTATGATGGTAACCTGGAAGATACCCGGGGACTGGTACCATGAGCATAAGGACGAATTCAAGAGGGTACGCGATGAGTATGGGAGACTGCAGTTCTTAGGGTGGCGAGAGATGGCCTGGAAGAGCGAAAAGGAGAAGGTAACGCTGATAGCNGAGAGATATGTGGGTGAGGACGGGAAGGAGAAGACGAAAGAGGTCACCTTGTGTTGGGAAGGAGAACAAGAAACGTGGCTACTGAACAAGATGAAAGAGATGTTTGGAAAGTTCAGTGCAGATGAGATGACTCTGGAGCTGAGGACGTTTGACGAGAAGGTTGAGTATGAGATAAGGCAGATGTATACAAGTCTCAATAGGCCTCCGGAGGGATTTATTAACGCACACATTAAGAGAAGGTTGGAGGAGAGAAAGACTATAGTCGCGAAGTATGCGAATGGAGGAGGATGTGAGTGAGTAATGATGTGGTAGTGCTGAACTCGACGGTGTTACCGTACCCGTCGAGTGGACGACCGTACAGGGTGGTCGTGTCGACGGCCACCTTGGCGGAGGTCCGATGGGCAGTGGTCAATGGGGCGATGAGCTTCATCGGCCATGAAGGGACTGCACTGTCCCTTGGTTTGCCCTATAACCGAGGGATGGTGAAGAGTTTCAAGCGGGCCTATGTGGTCCGCTTGAAGAAGAGGCTGGCGGAGGGAGAGGTACTTCCGTCAGTCACCGAGGCGGAGGTCGAGGTGCTCCGCCTGGATATTGATGAATGGGTCCCCTCTCCCTACTGGCAGGAGGGGGCGAAAGGAGGAGAGGGAGACTATATCGGATAGGGGGGTATAGCCCCGCTATTGACCAGAGTGTTACTGAGCTTCATCTGAGGGGTGAATATGGACGAGCAGGAGTTTCAGGAGATGCTAAGTGAGATTGTGACTGAGAATGAGGATATAGTAAGGGTGAGCACCTTCGAAGCAGGTGGTATGCTTACCTCGAATAAGGGGATAACGGTGACCATGAACGATGGTTCCCAATTCCAGGTCGTCATCGTTCAATCGAGGTTAGGTAGGGGCTCTCTATCGGAGGAATAGACATGCAAATGTGCAAGGATGGGACACTCGCTCCTGAGTGTCCACAAGGGCGCGAGGAGCGGTGCCAGGTATGTGGCAAGATTATAAAAGTGTATACCTGGTACTGTGTTATCAACAGGGAGCTTAAGCACTATAACTACCGTTTCACGAAGTACCTGATTGATTGCCCTGCCCACAAGGGTCTCATGGGTAAATATCCCAGTGTTACCCTGCAGGAGTGTGATTGTGAGCGAGAATCTCGTTAGGTGGTAAATATGGAAAGGGTAGGGAGTTGTAGTGTTTGTGGGAAGAATGCGGCAGTGAACACACCATGCGTAGACAAGGAGGGGAATTTGTATTGCTACGAATGCTCAAGGAAGCAGAATAAGCTGCTTCAGGGCATAGATCAATACAAGGATGACAATGGTAGATACATCACCGTACCGGATCTTGTGTACGGTGAATGTTCGGTTTTTGTTTGTGAAAACGAGGTCTCCGCGTACCTAGGCGGAGGCACGGAGAGCTTTTATCTGACGCCAGCGGAACAGAAGCTTCCGCTGGAGGAGATAATAGGCATTCTCCGTTCTTATGTGGATAAGGGGTGGCACCGCTGTTCGTCGTGCGGGAAGGAACTGAGAACAGAAACGGAGATTGCGGGCCGGCCCCTATTCGCAGGAATATGTTGTGAGGAATGTTGGAAGAAACATCTTGAGCTGCTAGCCGAAGAGCGAAGGAAAGGATATATCTGTAGTATGTGTGGGCGGCCATACTCAAATTGCTGTTGTTGAAGACGAGTAGGAGGATGAAAAAATGCTAATCATGGGTTGGAGCACGGAATCGATGGTGTTGTGTGACGGTGTCCCCTTTAATGGGGATGCCGAAGATACTGTGGGCCTCGGCAAACCCATCTCATATCCGAAGAGGATGTGGGATGAGTGTGATTGGGATGCCTTGGCATTGTGGCTTAATAGTCACGGTGTAAAGACGGAGGTAATCGCTCGATTCGTACAAGTCGAGCGAGAGTGCCGCATGGGAGCAAATCTCATGCGGATGCTCTATGAGTAAGTGTACAGTATCCGAGGGAACCCGCGTCATCGGACCCTACAGGTCCATGGAGAATGAGTAAGATGGAGACAGCGACACAGACAGTGGAGAGGTGTGAGAGGTGTGGAAAAGTCGTAAAGGTCTACACTTGGATTTTAGTGAGCGAAAAGGTAGACCGCATGATAGTGACCATGCGGGACTGTGGATGCGAGTAGGGCAGGAGGGCGGACCCTCCGCGGGTCATACCCCGGCGGTAGCTAGGGAAGAAGGAGAGTGAAAAAAATGATGACAACGCTGTTTTGTGAAAAGTACCACAAGCCATTAGAAGAGGTTGGTAGTCTGTGCAAGGAAGAGTGTTTGGGTGAGGGCGGAGATGATTGCCCTCACTTAAGGCACCACAGAAAATGAGCCGATACCGCTGATGTATTCCTCCCCGGGGGTCTTTATGGCCCTTGGCTGATGGTCGGGAGGGAGGGAGATTGAACATGGAGTACGTACAATGTGCGAATTGTGGAAAAACGTTTCCCCAGAGTAAAATTGAGGCCTGGTCGGACCTTATATTAGGTTACAAACCGGCCTGCTCCTATGAGTGTAATAAGGCACTCGGGCAGGTGCGGAAAGCATAGTCCCCGTAAATGCGGGGCGGGGAGCGTCATGGCTTCCCCTGTGCCATAGGGCCTCGGAGAGGTCCAGAAGGAGGAATGAATATGGAAAGAATAGAAGCTGTAGAGTTCGACGGGGTGAAACTCCCCGTCATAACCACAAGCTGGGAGAAGAGGAAACTCGCCCCTATCGGGGAGGTGTGCCTCCCCAAGGGGACGGTCGTGAGAGGGCGGCTAATCTCCACCCGAGGAGGGGGAGCTAGCTGGGACTGCCCCTCGTACCTCAGATACGGGACAGGCAGGTTCAACCCTCTCTTTGAGGGGGTCCTAGCAGAGGACGGGGAGCTAAGGTTCCGCCACAGCGAGGAGTATCTCCGCGGTGCGGGGGCTATCTGGCAGAGCTTCGCCCCTAGATACCACTCGTCGTGGCATGGGTGGATAATACTAGGTAAGGTGGAGCCGCATGGACCTTCCCGTGTGACAGGGCTATCGTGGAGCCGCACGGGGGGCCTTCTCGTGTGGCACGATTGGGTACCCCCTCCCACTGGCAGGAGGGGGAAAAGAACTAGGTCTATTGAGTAGGGGTACAGACCCCGTAAATGCGGGGTGGGGGGCGGTCATAAACCCCCCTGTGTCATCGGGCAGGAGGATGAGAAAAATGGAAAAGAAAGTCTGGATATGGGTCAATGTGGACGGCGATTATGGTATTGGGTTTGAGGGGAAAAACGAAGCGGCGAAGGTGGGCCAGTTGGCGGCCGTTGAACTGGTGCATGTCAGCCAGTTGTGGTACAGGGTCCGGTGCTTCCATAACGGGCATTGGAAAATCATGACCCCGGCGGCCGCCTGGTTTGCGGGGGCCGAGCAGATAAAGAGGTTTGGGACAACGATATCATAGGTACAGCTCCGGGAGCATCGAACCCCCTGTGTCAAAGGGTGTCCAACGGAGCAAGCGATGAAATTGAGTTGGTGGTTGTACACTGTCCTTTATGCGGCAAGGTTTGCAGAGGATGAGCGGTAAGCAACTGATGACTGACTAAGGAGGTCCTCATCGACCATGGTCTATATCGGAGACTCCATTTGACAAAAGATAGGTAAGGTGAGAATATGGTGAAGTTTGTAGAGGTAAAGCCGGAAGATGTTAAGAAGGTAGAGAGCAAGGCAAGGGGACGCTTCACTGCGCCTATTTTGCAGGAGTTCCTCGAGTCTGGTCTCTATATGGTGAAGATAGATAGGAAGAACGACCCAGTGCTCAGTAAGAGACCTTTGATGAGTCTTTACACTGGCCTAGGACAGACTGTGCGGAAGCACCAGATGCCCATAAGGGTGCAGCAGGTCGGTGGGGAGATATACTTAAGCCGCATCGACAGAACTCCCGATGGACAGGAGATTCCTGACTGGAAGGAGAAACTGGGAGTAAAGCCCAAGCGCTCGTCGGATATAGAGCCAGACGAAGAAGGAGCAGTGGACATCGATGACATCGGGCAGTAAGAAGGTACTTATCGCTGTCTCGGAGCTCTACAACCCGAGAGAGCTTTTGAACACTATTAGGGTTTTTAGGAAGAGAGGCTTAGCCTTCGATGTAGTTTCCGGACAGACGTACATCCAGAGCGAGGACGGACCGCAGCAGATTAGGCTGAAGTTGACTTATGCTACACTGGACACTAGGAATTTAGCATCGCGGTATGATGCTATCGTCTGCATTTCCGGAGCTCTAAAGCCCACGATGCACATGTGGAAGAATAAGATTTTGGCAGACATCATACGTCAGATGAACGAAGCGGGAAAGGTCTGCGCGGGCATATGTTGTGCAGCACCTGCGGTTGCTCCTGTGGCGAAAGGCAAGCGGATGACGTCGTACGACATGCTAAGAGCGAGAGACTGGTGTGAGATTAATGGGGCTATCTGGACGGGAAAAGTGATGGAGGTGGATGGTAACATTATAACGGCATCTAATGAGCAGAAGACAGAAGACTGGGCGGAAGAGATAGTGAAAGCAGTCCAGCAAGTGAAGTAAATGGAGAAGAATGGTGGGCAAATGTCTCGCTAACCGGTAAGTGTGAGAATGATTCCCAGAAACTTAACAACGAGGGTTCGCAACGGTCAGGCATACCAGTGCCTGCTATGTGGGATTTATCACCTGGTCGGTAGTAAGAAGGGCAGGAGACATCGCTTATATAGGATTGAGGTCTCCGATTGGGAGGGAGAGGAAAATGAATAAGTGCCAGCGCTGCGGGGGAGAGGTTGTACACCTAGGGGAGAAATACCTGAAATTAAGGTACGTCGAGATTGTGGATTATGCTGGCAGAGTGATTGAAAGGATGTGGCTTTGCATCAGATGTAGGAGAGAAAGGAGACGGCAAGGCTTAGGAATAAGAATGGTGATATGATGGTAATTACCAAAGATGAATTCGAACAGAAGAAGATAAGTCCTGATCTCCAGAGGACAGGCAAAAATCAGGCGAAGATACTGAGACTGTTGAGGCAGGACACCAGTAAAGCTTACTCACAGATGGAAATACAGCAAATGCTTGACGTTAAGCATGTGTCTGCTATTAACTACGCGCTACATGCTCTGAGGAAGAAGGGTTTAGTTCAAGGAAAGATTGTAGGAGGAATAATGTACTGGAGGGCGCAAAATGGCGAAGAAGGAGTTTCTAAAGTGCTATCCAACCATAGTGGAAATAGTGAAAATGGAACCCCTGATCAGCAAGACGCAGCTAGCGAGACAGATTGTAAAGAGATGCAGGGTTAGTATGTCGATAGCATTCGAGTGGATTGATAAGGCGGTCGAATATCACCTTATCCATGAGGTTAACGTCGAGAGAAAGGACAACCATATCGGAAGGTTAGCGAGACAATATGTGTATAGGCCAATGGGAAGAAGAATTGAGAGTGACGGCATATGAGTCCTTTAAAAAAGCTCGGAGTTATCGTGGGCTGGATTATAATTGGTGCGGGGATAGTGGTAATGACGGCAGTTTCCCCATGGATAGGAGGGACGTGCTGTATAGCCCTCGGAATGGTGTTCCTATTGGGAGTGGTATTATCGTTATTCGGGGTGATAAGCAAATGACAGAGCTGGTATATGTTAAGGTGGTTGTTAGCTCCATGCGCATGCTTGAGACACAACAGATTGTTGCGGAGGGATTCATAGAGATTAACGCTCGAAAGATACCATGGGACGCGGTACTGAATCAAAAGATGGTTAGGTTCGTGCCAGAAAGGATGGAGTTTCCGAACATGGAGAAGGACCTAAGGGACGTAGTTCTTACAACGCTTGGGCAGGTCAATATTCCGGCGGTTAAGACTTTCACAGTTCCAAAGAGGTAAGGAGTTCACTTAGGGTGACGTTGCACCCAGATAATGGTCACCAGTATTTAAATATAAGGAAAACAATATATAGTGGTGATAGCATGCGAAAGCAGTTAAGCGAGGAGCAGATAGAGGAGGCGATGAAAAAAGCTCAAGAGAGGAGAGAAAAGAGGAAGGATCAGTGTCTCCAGTGCAGGTTTCATGAGCCACAGAGCATGCCAGCAGAGAGAAGAAGGTGTGTGCATCCTGAGGCTAGGGGAACCATTTCGAAGGGAGACAGTTGCTTATATTTCAAGAGACGATGGCCAGAGGGAATAGAACCGTTTGAGCTAGAGTGGTGGTAAAATGCAGCTAAAGGAGCAGACTATCAAAGAAATACTTCACGAGTTAACAGGGCTAAATGTTTCGGATAAAGCTGTGATTGCATTCGGAAAGGCGATCGACGAGTATATGAAAGAGCTTGCCGATAACGCAGCGCGGTTTGCGGGTCACGCTAAAAGAAAAACGCTACGGGAGGAGGATATTCTCCTTGCAAGAGAAATCGTTGATTAAGGGGGCTGTGGAATGCCGATAGATATAAATAACTTCAAGGAAGGAACAGCCCCTGTGAGGAGAAAGCTTCAGATTAACATCATGTTGGTGTTGCAGAAGAACCCGAATAAGGCCTTCTCATCGATAGAGTTCGAAAATCTGCTCAATGCAAGGAGACAGGCGATAAATCAGGCGTTACGCTCATTAGAGCAAAAAGGCATGGTTAAAAGAGCTTACATTAAAGACGGACACAGCAAAGTGACGTATGTGACCATAGAGGAAGCATACCGGGGGATAGATGTGTCCGTTTTCCTCTAAGGTGATAAGATGAAAAACGAAAGAGCATTGCAAATAGTAAAGACCCTTGAAGAGCATCAGGCACTTGGGGGTTTTAGCGTAGAGGAGATTGCTGAAGAACTGGGAGAGTTTCCCAGTGACGTCGAACAAGAGTTTAAGAGACTCCAGAAAGCTGGAGCTATTAAATGTTACATGTATCAAGGAAAGCTGTATGCTGTATTCCAGCAAGGGTTGGATTTGGAAAAGCTTAAAGACGAGGATAATGTAAAACCGGATGTCATGTACAGATAGGGAGAGGCCAGTCATGAGAATCCCCAAAAACACCTATTCTGACTATGGATCGCTCAAGAGTCAGCACAGTTTAAATAGCAAGACAACGATATCAATGTCACACACATCGTGTGTGGAGGAATCGAAATGTGTCCGATAGAGTTGGGAGAGTTTGAGAAGGGCAAGGAGCCCGAGGCCATCAAAGGGTCGACCGTGAAACCTGCCGTGGAGAAGTTCCTGGTAGAGAACAAGAACAGCGCCTTCACAACGCGCGAGATCGCTGAGCACATCGACGCGAACAAGGCGACTGTGAACCACACCGTTAGGAAGCTTGTCGAGGAAGGCAAGGTCGAGCGGAAGTCGGTCGGTGGCCTCATCTACAACCACTGGGTGGAGGGCGCCGAGCCTTCGAAGGAAGAGGAAGAGGAGTAAAGCCTCTTCGGTTGACTGCGGGGGTAAGGACCAAATCTCGTTGGGTCCTTACCCTTTTTTAATCTGGTCGTGATAGGATGGGTTGTTACACTGAGACAGGGTACATTTCCTGTAGAAAGTGTGATCAGAGGAACAGCTGTCCGTTTAGCGATTATCAGGGGGGCTATAGATGAAGGAGTGCAAGGTCTGTGGTGAAATGCACAATGAGATGGCGGAATGCGAAAAGATATGTAAGGGATGTTGTCCGATAGAGAAAGGGGATATAGGTGACTGTGAAGATTGTATGTTGATAGATGTGCTCGATGACGATGAGTAGGGGGACAACCACATGTGTGACCTAGATAGGGTTGACGAGCAAGTCTCATGTATCAGTCCAGAGAGAGAGGAGCTGGAGAAGGTGATGGATTTAATGAAGCTCCGAAGGTGTTTGGCCTGTAACTCCCTATGTGCGATAGAGAAAGCGAAAGATAAAAAAGTTTACTGTCCTTACTGTCAAACAGAGCTAGTGGAGGGAAAGGATGGATTTTAAAGTATCTTGTCCGGAGTGTAATCTGACTAGGTATTATATTGATCACGATGCTAAGATGTATAGCGACCTGTTGGCAAAGATAAAGGAAACCAAGTGTGAGGGATGTGGGAAACGTAAGCTAGAGATAAAGAAGCTTAAGTCTAAGCAGTCGTTGGTTATAAAAGATAGGTTCCCGAACAAAAGGATGATTATCACTAAGCAGAAGTTAGTTGACCTTATAAATGCGTCAGCGGTTTGGCGCAATTCCAGTAATCCTTTGGATCCTGAACTTAAGGAGGAAGAGGATAGGCAGAAAAAGAGTGATGTGAAGTGGAGTGGAGAGATAGAGATAGAGGACAAGGATCTCGAGGACCTAGAGTAGACGAAAGACTGTCGAGTTACTTTAGTCTTCACTCGTCTCCAGTGATGCCTACACTCACTCCTCCTGGGTAGCTCGATAGTCCGTCAAATGGGTAAGGAAACTTATCCACGGGTAGTCAGGAAGGAGTGGTTCTTAGCTGCACCTCGCCTTCCTGACACCTAAAGTGAGGTGATAGTATGAAGGTAAGTGAGTTACTGGAAGTCATCGAGGCTATAATGAAGGATACAGCCCCGAGGAGCTCGCTCTATGCGAGAGTGTTGCGGGAGCACATGCATAGAAGGCATAAGGAAATCTTAAGTGAGGACGTGGTAGTAGAGTAGCTAGACCTAGACCTGAGGGGGAGAAATCATGAAGGAAGAACTAATTTGGTACGGAGGAATCGGGCATTACTGTGACCGTGTGCCTAGTAGGGATGGGACGCATACCGTGCTGGTATCGAGAGTGGATGGAACCATGTTTTTATCGTGGGACAGGTTGATGACGAGGAGGAAATGAGTATGAGACGAAAGACAGCACGGGGCGGATATTACAGATGCACGGACTGCGGAAGGTTGGTCCGCGATACAGGGGAGAAAGAGAACGAGCTCGGTCTGTGTAGCGAATGTTTCTTGGCTCTACTGACGGAGAATATCACGGAGATAGAGTAA
>JGI24187J35170_1000767_pt1 | contig 14536 bp, 14 predicted proteins | sample YNPBryBLVA2012_FD_35170 | JGI IMG/M metagenome (IMG submission 35170)
CCTCACCCCACCCCTCACGCCTTCTTCGCCTTCGGCTCGAATGCCCCCAATCCCTTGGCAGGTGATGGGGTTATTCTTGGAATCGGCAAGGCTATCCAGGATTTGCACCGCCTGTTCGGTTCCCATCGCGGGATTGGGGCAGAAACGGAGATTTCGAAAGTGCCACCAAGAAGGAAACACACTGTTCCCTCCCGGTGGCGTTGGGAGCCTTGGGGCTTCAGGCGGGGCCGTCGAGGTCCCGGCCGTAGAGGCGGCGCATCTCCGCGTGGAGTCCTTCCAGGCCTCCCGTTTCCACCCCCTTCCGGATCCGGTCCATCAACCGGAGGTAGAAGGTCACGTTGTGAAGGGTGTGGAGGACCAGGCCCGTGGGGTCGCCGGAGCGGAAGAGGTGGTTCAGGTAGGCCCGGGAGACGTTTCGGCAGGCCCAGCAGGGACACTCGGGGTCCAGGGGCCTCTCGTCCCGGACGTGCTCCGCGTTTTTGATGGCCACCACCCCCCGGGAGGTGAAGAGGCTCCCGTTGCGGGCGTTGCGGGTAGGAAGGACGCAGTCGAACAGGTCGTAGCCCCAGGAAACCGCCTCCACAAGATCCAGGGGGGTGCCCACCCCCATGAGGTACCGGGGGCGGTCCTCGGGGAGGAGGCCGGCGGTGAAGGCCGCCACCTCCCGGAAGGCCTCCTTCTTCTCGCCAACGGAGAAGCCCCCCGCCGCGTAGCCGGGGAAATCTAGGGCCCTCAGGTCCCGGGCCGACCGCTCCCGGAGGTCCCGGTAGGCCCCCCCCTGGACGATGCCGAAGAGGGCCGTGGAGGGGGCCGCCGCCTCCCGGCACCGGGCCGCCCATCGGGCCGTCCGGGAGACCGCCGCCTCCGTCTCCTCCCAGGAGGCTCCGCCAGGGACCAGGACGTCGAGGACCATGGCGATGTCCACCCCCAGTTCCTCCTGGATGGCCACCGCCCGCTCGGGGCCGAGGAAGAGGGGGGAGCCGTCCACCGGGGACCGGAAGGCGATCCCTTCCTCGGTCACCTGGCGAAGGGAGGCAAGGGAGAAGACCTGGAAGCCCCCCGAGTCGGTGAGGATGGGGCCCCGCCACCCCATGAAGCGGTGCAGGCCCCCCACTTCTCGGATGAGGGCGCTCCCCGGCCGGAGGGCCAGGTGGAAGGTGTTGCAGAGGACGATCCGGGCCCCCGCCTCCTCGAGGAGGAAGGGGGGCAGGCCCTTGACGGAGGCCCGGGTCCCCACCGGCATGAAGGCGGGGGTCTCCACCGTCCCGTGGGGGGTGTGGAGAAGACCCGTCCGGCCCCCCGCCGGCCCCTCCCGAACCACCTCGAAGCGGACCACGCCGTTCCTCCCTCCCCTTCAGGATACCAGGGAGCGGCCGGCGGGCCCACCTCCAACCGTCCTGTCAAGAAACTTGACAAGTGTTCGCTCAAGTATTATCTTATCCTCTGGCTCAAGAAGAGCCGAACCGAACGAGCGAAGGAGGACATCGTCCATGGCCAAGATCATCGGCATCGACCTCGGCACCACCAACTCCGTGGTGGCCGTCATGGAAGGCGGGCAGCCGGTCGTCATCCCCAACCAGGAGGGAGACCGGACCACCCCCTCGGTGGTGGCCTTCACCGACAAGGGAGAGATCCTTGTCGGAAAGGTGGCCAAGCGGCAGGCCATCACCAACCCGCTGAACACCATCTTTTCCATCAAGCGTTTCATGGGCCGCAAGTACAGCGAAGTTCAGGAGGAGATCAAGACCGTCCCCTACAAGGTGGTCCCCGCCGACAACGGCGACGCCTGGGTGGAGGTCCGGGGGAAAAAGTACTCCCCGCCGGAGATCTCCGCCATGATCTTGAGGAAGCTCAAGGAGGCCGCCGAGGCCTACCTGGGCGAGAAGGTCACCCAGGCGGTCATCACCGTCCCGGCCTACTTCAACGACAGCCAGCGCCAGGCCACCAAGGACGCCGGACGCATCGCCGGCCTGGAGGTCCTCCGGATCATCAACGAGCCGACGGCGGCGGCCCTGGCCTACGGGCTGGACAAGAAGAAGGAAGAGACCATCGCCGTCTACGACTTCGGCGGAGGAACCTTCGACATCTCCGTCCTGGAGGTGGGTGAGGGGGTCATCGAGGTCAAGTCCACCAACGGCGACACCCACCTGGGCGGCGACGACGTGGACAAGATCCTCATCGACTGGGTGGTGGACACCTTCCGGAAGGACACGGGGATTGACCTTTCCAAGGACCCCATGGCCCTCCAGCGCCTCAAGGAGGCCTGCGAGCGGGCCAAGTGCGAGCTCAGCCAGACCCTGGAGACGGAGATCAACCTGCCCTTCATCACCGCCGACGCCTCGGGCCCCAAGCACCTCCAGCTCAAGGTCACGCGGGCCCAGCTCGAGAACCTGGCGGCCCCCATCTTCCAGAGGACCATGGAGCCCTGCAAGGCCGCCCTGGCCGACGCCCGGCTGAGCCCCACCCAGATCCACGAAGCGGTCCTGGTCGGCGGTTCCACCCGGATCCCCAAGATCCAGCAGATGGTCCAGGACTTCTTCGGCCGGGAGCCCCACAAGGGCGTCAACCCCGACGAAGTGGTGGCCGTCGGCGCCGCCATCCAGGCCGGCGTGCTGGGCGGTGACGTGAAGGACATCCTCCTTCTGGACGTAACGCCCCTCACCCTCGGCGTGGAGACCCTGGGCGGCGTGGCCACCGCCCTCATTCCGCGCAACACCACCATCCCCGCCAAGCGGAAGGAGGTCTTCACCACCGCCGCCGACAACCAGACGGAGGTGGAGATCGTGGTCTTCCAGGGCGAGCGGCCCATGGCCCGGGACAACAAGCTCCTCGGGACCTTCAAGCTGATGGGGATCCCCCCGGCCCCCCGTGGCGTTCCCCAGATCGAGGTGACCTTCGACATTGACGCCAACGGCATCCTCCACGTGTCGGCCAAAGACCTGGCCACGGGCAAGGAGCAGAGCATCACCATCACCGCCTCCTCGGGCCTCACCAAGGACGAGATCGACAAGATGGTGAAGGAGGCCGAGGCGCACAAGGCCGAGGACATGGCCCGGAAGGAAGAGATCGAGCTCAAGAACCAGGCGGACCAGATCCTCTACAGCACCGAAAAGCTGCTCCAGGAGAACGCCGGAAAGATCCCGGCCGCCGAGGAATCCCAGGTCCGCGCCGCCCTGGAGGAGCTCCGGAAGGCCAAGGACACCGGCGGCAAGGAGGCCATCCGGAAGGCCATCGACGCGCTGAACCAGGCCAACCACAAGATGGCCGAGGTGCTCTACGCCTCCGCCAAGGGCGCCCCGGCCGGCGCCGGCCCCGGACCGGGCCCCCAGGGTCCCCAGGCGGGCGGGAACGGGGGGGCGGCCTCGGCGGGCTCACAGGAGGTCATCGACGCCGAGTTCGAGGATGTGAAATAATCGAAGGGTCCCAGCGGCGTTCGGGCGGGGAGGTGAACCATGCCGTCCAAGGGCGATCCCTTGAGGGAACTGCTCAACCTGCAGAGGCGGATGAACCGGCTCTTCGAGGACCTCATCCAGCCGGACCGGGCCTCCTCGCCTCTCCAGGACTTCACCTGGATCCCCCCCGCCGACGTTTACGAGGACGAGAAGCGCTACGTGGTGGAGGTGGAGCTCCCGGGGGTCCCCCTGGAGGACGTGGAGGTGACCGCCGAGGGCCACCTCCTCCGCGTGCAGGGCGAGCGAAAGCCCGCCCCCTCCACGGAGGACGAGTGCGTCCACCGGATGGAGCGCTACTTCGGGCCCTTTCTGCGGGAGTTCTCCTTCCCGGAGGAGATCGACACGTCGGCGGTGGAGGCCTCGCTGGAAAACGGGCTCCTCACCATCCTCCTCGCCCGGAAGCGGCCGCGCCGGTCCATCGCCGTGAAGTGAGCGGGGAGGGGACGCCGTGGCCGCCCGGAACCTCTACGACGTTCTGGAGCTTCCCAAGGGAGCCTCCGTCGCCGAGGTGAAGAAGGCCTACAAGCGCCTGGCGCGAAAGTACCATCCCGACCTCAACCCCGGCGACAAGTCGGCGGAGGAGCGCTTCAAGGAGATCTCCGAGGCCTACGCCGTCCTCTCCAACCCTGAAAAGAAGAAGCGGTACGACGCCACCGGTTCGGTGGGGAACGAGGGTCCCTCCCGGGGTCCCCGGGTGGACTTCACCGGCTTCGACTTCGACGCCCCTCCCGCCGGGGGGTTCGAGGACCTGCTGGAGGCCTTCCTCCACACGGCCCGGAGCCGGGAGCGGCAGGGCCCCCAGCCCGGGGAGGACCTGGTCTTTCCCCTCACCCTCACGCTGGAGGAAGCCTACGCCGGGAAGAGGGCGCGGATCGCCGTCCGGCACACCGTCCCCTGCCCGGCCTGCGGCGGGGAGGGCCGCTCCACCCCCCGCCGAAACGCCCCCTGTCCCCGCTGCGGGGGCACGGGGAAGGTGGGACTTCACCGCGGTCCCTTCTCCTTTTCCCAGACCTGCCCCACCTGCGCCGGCTCGGGCAGGGACCCGGGAAGCCCCTGCCCCTCGTGCGGCGGAAGCGGCGTTTCGGAGACCACGGAGACGGTGGACGTCTCCATCCCCCCGGGCGTGGACACCCTCTCCCGCGTCCGGGTCAAGGGCAAGGGCCAGGCCGGGCGGAACGGCGGCCCCCCCGGCGACCTCTACATCGAGACCCACATCCTGGACCACCCCGTCTTCCGGCGGGAGGGACCCAACCTCCACGTGAAGGTGCCCATCACCGTCTGGGAGGCGGTCCTGGGAGGCCGCGTGGAGGTGCCGACCCTCTCCGGGGGCGCCCGGCTCAAGATTCCTCCGGGGACCTCCTCCGGCCAGGTCTTCCGGCTGAAGGAGCGGGGCATGCCTTCCCTCCGGGGGGGGCCTCCGGGCGACCTTCTGGTGGAGGTCTTCGTGGTGGCTCCTTCGGTGGTGGACGAACGGAGCAAGGAGCTGATGCGGGAGTTTGCCCGCCTCAACCCCGAGAACCCCCGGTCTTCTTTCTCTTCCACGAAGGTGTGAAGATGGCGCGACGTCCCCCCCGGAACGAAGGGAAGAAGTACTACATGATTTCGGCGGTGGCCCAGCGCTACGACGTGCACCCCCAGACCCTGCGCCTCTACGAGCGGGACGGCCTCCTCAAGCCCTCCCGCACCGAGGGCAACACCCGGCTGTACACCGACGAGGACCTCGAGCGGCTCGAGATCATCCTGAACCTCACCCGCAACCTCGGCGTGAATCTCGCGGGGGTTGAAATTGTTCTCAACATGCGGGAGAAAATGGGACGGATGCAGGAGGAGATGAACCAGTTCCTGGAGTTCTTCCTGGAGCAGCTCGGCCGCCGGGGCGTGACGCGGGAGGAGGTGCGGCAACAGGCCCTCGCCCGGATCCCACCGCGTTCCCTCCAGGCCTTCCTGGCGCATCTGGAGGGGGGTGGGGATGGCGAGAAATAGCGGCATCTCGAGCGAGGAATCGGCCCTTCTCAAGCGCTACCTCAAGGAGATCTCCCGCTTTCCCCTCCTCACCCCCGAGGAGGAACGGGAACTGGGGTACCGGATCCAGCAGGGGGACAAGGAGGCCCTCCAGAAGCTGGTGGAGTCCAACCTGCGTTTCGTGGTCTCCTTTTCGAAGAAATACCGGGGGTGGGGCCTCTCCTTCCAGGACCTGATCAACGAAGGCAACATCGGGCTCATCGAGGCCGCCAAGCGCTTCGACCCCAACAAGGGGGTGAAGTTCATCACCTACGCCGTCTGGTGGATCCGCCAGGCGATCATCCACGCCCTCTCCGAACAGGGGGGGCCCTTTCGGATCCCCCAGAAGCAGGCCAACTTCCTCTACAACATCCACAAGACCATCGCCGCCATGACCCCCATCCTCGAGCGTCCGCCGACGGTGGGGGAGGTGGCCGAGGAGATGAACGTCCCCCGGGAGAACGTGGAGGCCCTCATGCAAGCCGAGAGCGAGGACCTGCCCCTCGAGTCCTCCGGCGAGGACGACTCGGACTTCCAGCTCCTGGACAAGATCGAGCAGGCCACCATGCCCCCCGTGGACCAGAACCTCATGGACGAGGCCTTCCGGAAGATCCTCAAGGGGATGTTGGCCGAACTCGACGAGAAGGAGCGGCTGGTCCTCACCCTTCGGTACGGCCTGGACGGGGCCGAGCCCCACACCCTCAAGGAGGTGGGGGACCGGTTGGGCCTCTCCCGGGAACGGATCCGGCAGATCGAGACCCAAGCCCTCACCAAACTCAAGCGGAGCAAGAAGTGCCGACAGCTCATGGGAACCCTCAACTGACCTTCTTCGGAGCCGTCCCCCCCATGCCGATCCGCCGTCTCCTGCAGCCGGTCCTGCTGGCCGCCGTCCTCCTGCTCCTCTCCCGCCCCTTCGTGGCCCAGCTTCCCCCGGAGGAGCGGGCCCAGGTCCTCCTCCGCCAGGGTTCGTCGCTCCTGGACGAAGGGCGCCCCGACGCCGCCGAGCCCATCCTTCGCCAGGCGGCCCTCCTCTCCCCGAAGAACGCTCTTCCCCTCAGCTTCCTGGGCCACGCCCTCATGGCCCAGCGGAAGTTCCGGGAGGCGGAGGAGGTCTTCCGGGAGGCCCTGCACCTGGACGACGAGAGCCCCGCGCTGGGCCTCAAACGCCGGCGGGAAGCGGTGGACGGCTTGGGTCTGGCCCTGGCTTTTCAGGAGGACCTTTCGGGGGCCGAGGCCCTCTACCGAAAGGCCCTGGCCGAGGACGGGGCTTACGCCCCCTACGCCTACAACCTCGCCTGCGTCCTCGCTTTGGGGGGCCGTTCGGCCGAGGCGCTGGACGCCCTCGTCAAGGCCCTGGACCTGGCCTCCGCCTCCCGCTTCTCCCTTCCCGACCCCTCTCTGGACGACGACCTCAAGGGGCTGAGGCCCTGGGCGCGCTTCCAGGCGGCCTTGATCCTGCACCTGCCTCCCCAGCCCGACGACGGACCCTCGGGGGCCCTCGTCCGCCAGGGGGCCTCCCTCCTGGCCCGAGGACGGTACGGCGAGGCGGCGGAACGGGAGCGGGAGGCGCTCCGGGCCGACCCCACGGACGCCCGGGCCTGGTTCTTCCTGGGAGGCGCCCTTCAGGAAGCGGGGGACCCGGCGGCGGGGGAGGCCTACGAGAAGGCCTGCGAGGCCGACGGAAAGCATCCGAGACTCTCCGCCCCCGCCCGCTTCACCGCCGCCCTGGAGGCGGGGCTCTCCCTCTCCTCCCGCGGCCGGCCGGAGGAGGCGGCCGCCCTGCTCCGGAAGGCCCGGGAGGCGGACCCCCAGCACCCCTGGCCCCCCTATGCCCTGGCCCGGATCCTGGCGGCGGCGGGAAAGGGCGATGAGGCCCGGGAGAGCCTTCGAAAGGCCCTGGACCTCCGCCGAAACCTCCCCCCGGGCCAGCGCCCCCTTCCCAACCCCGCGGAGGAGCCGGCCTTTTCTCCCTGGAAGGACGACCCGGCCTGGAAGGACCTCCTCCAAAAAAGGCCGGGCCCCGCCGCTTCCCCCGCCGCCCCCGCACCCCACCCACCGCCCGTTTCTTGACAGGACGGGGCCGGCGGTCTCACAATGGGACCGATTCGGGAGGCCTGACCGCCATGCGCCGCCTTTTTTTTATCCTCGCCCTCGGCCTTTCGGTGGCCGCTGCCGCCCAGGGCGGGAGGCCGTCCGTCAAGGTCGTGGCGGCGGGAGAGGAGGCCACCCTCTGGCTCCCCGGCGAGACGACCCCCCTGGGCGAGGCGGTGGCGTCGGAGCTGACCCTCCGGTTCGGGACCCTGTGGAAGGAGACCTTCGGCGGCCCCCCTCCCCTGCCCGATCCGCTGGAGGTCCCCCGGTCGTCGGACCTCAAGGAGAGCCTCTTCGACTCCCTCTGGCGGGCGTCCGCGCCGGCCCTGCCGCCCGCCGAGGCCACCGCCGCCCGCGCGGCCTTCCGGGCCTCTCTCCTGGGTGACCCCTCGACCCTCCTGGAGGGGATGGCCGGCGTCGCGGCGGAGGGGCGCCTCGGGGACCTTCCCGATCCCCTGGTGTACCTCTTTCTCTGGGACTGGGCGGCGGAGCGGAATTTTCTCCCAGAGGCCCTGCCCCTGGGCCGGGAGCGGGGACGCCTCCGAGGGGCCTTGGAGCGGCGCGGGGTTCCCTACGACCTCTTCCGGGAGAAGGCGGCGGCGTGGTTTTTCGGCCGGGCCGCGGAGGCCGGATTCCTTCCCCAGGCCTCCTCGGAGCTCCCCGCCGTCTGGCTCCTGGACCGGGACCTTCCCTCCGGCGCCTTCGAGGCCTGGACCTTCACCGCCGGCGAGGGGGCCCTGGCCGTGGCCCTTTCCGCCGCCGGGTCCCCCGGCTCCCTCCGGATCTTCCTTCTGGCTAGAGACGGCCATGGCCGCCTCCTCCAGGAGGGATGGGGGCCGCTTCCCGCCGCCTCCTCCTTCCCCCTCTCCCCGGCGGCCCGGACCCTGACGCTCCTGCTCTGGAACGCCGGCCCCGAACCCTCCGGCTCGGGGCTGACCCTCACCCTGTGGAAGTCCTCCGCACCCCCCTTCGTCCTCAAGGAGGTGGAGCGGCGCGCCGAAGCCCTGGACCTCCTCCTGGAGGAGGGCCCCGGCATCCTGGACTACCGCCTCTCCCTTCCGGGGGAAGAGGGCGGCTCCCTGCCGGCCTTCCCTTCCGAAGGGGCCGGCCTTCACCGGTACCGCCTGGCCGGCGGCGGGATCGGCGACCGGCCGGGGCTCCGCCTGGTCTGCCGGACCCGGCTGGGAGGGCGCTACGAGGCGCCCCTGCCGGAGCCGGGAGACGGCCCGCCATGATGGTCCGCCTGACCTCCGCCGACCTGCACGGCATTGACGCCGTGGCGGTGGAGGTGGAGGTGGACGTCCAGCCCGGCCTCCCCGCCTACGTGACCGTGGGACTGCCCGACGCGGCGGTCCGGGAGAGCCGGGAACGGGTGCGGGGGGCCGTCCTCAACTCCGGCTTCTCCTACCCCCAGGAACAGGTCACCGTCAACCTGGCCCCGGCGGACGTCCGGAAGGAGGGCTCCCAGCTCGACCTTCCCATTGCTCTGGCCCTTCTGGAGGCCACGGGGCACATCCCCCGGAACAACCCCTCCCGGGAGATGGTCGTGGTCGGGGAGCTGGCCCTCAACGGGGCGTTGCGGCCCGTCCGGGGCATCCTCTCCATGGCCCTGCTGGCCCGGAACCGTTCCCGCGCCCTTCTCTGCCCCGCCGCCAACGGGGCCGAGGCCGCCGTGGTGGAGGGATGCCGGGTCTTTGCCCTGAAGAACCTGGCCGAGGCGGTGCGCTTCCTCCGCGGAGAGGCCGCGCTGGAGCCCTTGCCCCACCGCACCTACGAGGAGGCGCTGGAGGACCCGCCGGCTCCGGTGGACCTTTTGGAGGTCCGGGGCCAGGCCCACGTCAAGCGGGCCCTGGAGGTGGCCGCCGCCGGCGGCCACAACCTCCTTCTGGTGGGGCCTCCGGGCGCGGGGAAGTCCATGCTGGCCAAGCGCCTCCCCACCATCCTTCCGCCCATGTCCTTCGAGGAGGCGCTGGAAACCACCCGGATCCATTCCGCCGCCGGCGAGGCGGCCCCCGCCGGCGGCCTCGTCACCGTCCGCCCCTTCCGTGCCCCCCACCACACCATCTCCTTCGCCGGCATGATCGGCGGGGGATCCACCATCCGCCCCGGCGAGATTAGCCTGGCCCACAACGGCGTCCTCTTTTTGGACGAGCTGACGGAGTTCAAGCGGGACGTCCTCGAGAGCCTTCGCCAGCCCCTGGAGGACCGGTCCATCTCCGTGGCCCGCGTCAAGGAAAAGCTTACCTTCCCCGCCGCCTTCATGCTGGTGGCCGCCACCAACCCCTGCCCCTGCGGCTTTCTGGGAGACCCCACCCGCCGCTGCCGGTGCACCCCCCTCCAGGTTCGCCGGTACCTCTCCCGGCTCTCGGGACCCCTCCTGGACCGGATCGACCTCCAGGTGGAGGTGACGGCCATGGCCCCCGAGGAGCTCCGGGCCGCCCCCGGCGGCGAGCCCTCCCGGGAGGTCCGCCGCCGGGTCACCCTGGCGCGCCGCCGCCAGTGGGAGCGGTTCCGGGGGCAGAAGGTCCACGCCAACGCCCAGATGAGCGAGCGGATGGTGGAACGGTACACCGTCCTCGACCGGGAGGGGGAAGCCTTCCTGCTCAAGGCGCTGAGCGCCCTGGGCCTCACCGCCCGTGGCCACCACCGGATCCTCAAGGTGGCCAGGACCATCGCCGACCTGGAGGGCGCCGAGACGGTGCAGGCGCGCCACCTGGCGGAGGCGGTCCAGTACCGGACCCTTGACCGGAAGCTCTACCGGGAGGGGTGAGGGGGCTCAGGCCCCCCCGCCGATGCGCAGGCGCCAGGTGAGGCGCCCCAGGAACTCGTTGAGGGGGTTGTCCCGGGAAAGGAAGGGAAGGGGCGGCTTCCTCCGGATCCCGATGGTCCGGTAGAAGTCCAGCAGGCGCTGGCGGTGGGGGGACCGGTACTTGAGGCCGCGGTGGATGGTCCGGATGCACTGGTAGCGGTCGTCACTGGCCAGGTAGGCCTTGGCAAGGTTGAGGTAGCAGAGGGGCTCGTCGGGGTCCTGCCGCACCGCCTGCTGGCAGAGGTCCAGCCCCTCGGACGCCGGAGCGCCGGCGCAGGCCCGGAGCATCCCCACGAAAGAAAGGGCCAGGGCCGAATCGGGGTGGGCCTCCAGGTAGCCCTCGAAGACCGCCTGGGCATCGAAGGTGAGCCCTCGGTCCAGAAGTTCGATCCCCTCCTTCAGCCGCGGCGGCAGGTCCACCATCTCCAGGTCGGCCATGGAAAACTCCTCGTAGCGCCGGGGGCGGACGCCCCCCGTGAAGGTCCTTTCCTACCACAAGTCCCTCCCGCGCTCAAGACCGCCGTCGGCCTCCGAGGCATCAGGCTGTAAGTGAAGGGTCATCCAGAAGCAATCACTCCCTGTCTTGACAAGGGGAAAGCGTCCGTGTATCTTTCTAGCGTGAGTGAGCATACACACTCATTGGAGGGGAGAACCCCATGGAGCTGATCGTCGAGGAGAGCAAGCGGGACACCAAGCTCCCGGAAATCCTGCGGGCGGCGCTGGAACTCTTCACCGAGAAGGGAATCCACGCCACCACCACCAAGGACATCGCCCGCCGGGCCGGCGTCAGCGAGGGGGCCCTCTACCGCCACTTCCAGAGCAAGCAGGAGTTGGCCGAGGACCTGTACCTCACCCACCTCTCCTACTTCACCGCCCAGCTCGACCGATCGGTCCTGGTGGCGCCCACCCTCAAGGACCGGATCCACGCCCTGGTGGAGGGGTGCTTCCGCTTCTTCGACGAGGACCGGACCCTCTTCACCTACCTGATCCTCTCGGAGCACAACGAGCTGGGCCGGACCAGCCGAAAGGTCCGCCACATCCGCCACCTCGTGCGGGACATCCTCCAGGACGGCCAGAAGAGCGGCGAAGTCCGGCCGGGAAACTTGGAGATCCTGGGGGCGGCGGTCATCGGCATCATGATCCGCGTGGCCATCTTCCGGATCTACGGCCTGCTCCAGGGGGACCTCCGGAACTACACCGGCGAAGTGGCCGACGCCTGCCTCCGGGTGGTGGCCGCCCCCTGACCTCCCCTTCTCCGGGGGGCCGTGGTATCCTTCTCCTCACCAGGAAGTTCCCGCGAAGAGCGGCGGGGGCGGTGCCTCCGCCCCCGGGGAGGAGCCCATGGACCCACGCCAGAAGCTGGAGAGTCTCGCCGCCAAGGGAGCGCCTTCCAAGGCCCTCCTGGAAGAAGGAGCGGAGGTGCTGGCCGGGGCCGCCGCCGAGGCCGTCGGCGTCAAGGCCGAGGAGGTGGCGATCCTCCTGCTCACCAGCACCGGAGCCACCCTGAAGTTTTGCTGGCCGCCCGCCCTGCGCCAGAGCGCCGGCGCCATCCCTTCGGACCACAAGACCGCCTTCGCCTCGGAGGTCCTCAGGACCCTCAAGGGCAAGGTGGACAACCGGCTTTCGGAGAGCAAGCACCTCCGCTTCTTCGAAAATGTCAAGGGGATGGAGACCAGCGGCCTTCCCATCCAGAAGATGCTGGCCCTCCCTCTGGTGCACGGAGGAAAGCCCGTGGGCGTTCTGGAGGTCTCCCGCAAGGGCAAGAGCCCCGAGGAGGCCGGTCCCAACTTCACCCAGGAGGAGGCCCAGAAGCTGGTGGCCCTCTGCCGGACCCTCCTGCCCCCCCTGATGGCGCTCCGGCCCGAACCCTTCCTCTGAGGAGCCCGGTCGTGGCCCCCTCCCCTCCCCCCGGCCCGGACCTCTGGCTGGGGGACCGCCCCGTTTCGGTCCTCGTCCGGGGCCGCTCCATGGAACCCTTTCTCCGGGACGGAGACCGGGTGGAGGCGGTGGCCGTCTCTCCCGGCGGGCTGAGGCCGGGGGACCTGGTGGTCTTCGAGAAAGGCGGCGAGGCCACCGTCCACCGCCTCCTCGCCGTCCGGGGCGGTCTCTTTCTCGAGAAGGGGGACGGCCAGGGGACGGGGAGCTGGCTCCCCTGGCCGAAAACCGTCGGGCGCGTGGTGGCCCTCTGGCGGGAGGGAAGGCGGGTGGACCTGCTGGCGCCTCCCTGGCCCCGGCGCATGGCCTTTCTCGGCCGCCTCCACCGCTGGCGGCACGCGGCGGGGACCCTGTCCTCCCGCCTGCCCGGCACCCTCCTCCCCCGCCTCGCCCCCGGTCTGCTCCGCCGCCTTCCCCTCCCCCGCTGGGCGGAGGGAAGGGACCCGTGGTAGGGTGGGACCATGGGCTCCTTCTCCCGCCGCCGCAAGGCCTCCGGCCGCACCCCCTCCCGTCCCGCCTCCCGCCCTCCGGTGGAGGTGACGGTGGAGTCCTTCGCCTGGGGAGGGAAGGGGGTGGGGCGGTACGGGGGCAAGGTGGTCTTCGTCTCCCCCGCCGTCCCCGGCGACAAGGTCCTCGTGCGCCTGGAAAAGGCCAAGTCCAGCTACGCCGAGGGACGGGTGGAGGCCGTCCTCTCCCCCTCTCCCCGCCGGGTGGAGCCCCGGTGCAAGTTCTTCGGCCACTGCGGCGGCTGCCAGTGGCTCGCCGCCGCCTACGACCTCCAGGCGGAGCAGAAAGAAGCCCTGGTGCGGCAGGTCCTGAGGGGCCACCTCCACGGAGCGGAGCTCCTTCCCCTCGTCCCCGCCCATCCCGACCGCGGCTACCGCCACCGGGGAGACTTCCACGTCCGGCCGTCGGGCGCCTCCCTCCTCACCGGCTTCTTCATGGAGGGTTCCCACCGGGTCGTCAACCTGGACACCTGCCCCCTCTTCGGCCGCGACTTCAACCTCCGGTACGGGGCCCTTCGCGCCGCCCTCCAGCGGGAACCGGCGGCCCGCGCCCTTTCGGGATTCACCCTCCTTGCCGGCGAGGAGGAGGAGCGGTACGCCCTTCACCTCCGCCTCCGGGAGGAGGCGGGGGGGGAGCCCCAGGCCCGGGCCCTCGGGGAGGCCGCCCTCTCGGCCGGCCTGACGGACTTTTTGATCGCGCCCGGCCTCCGCGAAGAAGAGGTCCTGCTTCTCCGCGGAGACCCCGCCGTCACCTACACCGTCGAAGCGGAGGGCCGGCGAATCCCCCTCCGGGCCTCGGTCCGCTCCTTCACCCAGGCCCACTACGCCCTCAACCGGCTCCTCGTGAAGACCGCCGTGGAGTGGCTGTCTCCCTCCCGCGGGGACCGGGTGCTGGACCTCTACGCCGGCATCGGCAACTTCACCTTCCCCCTGGCCCTGGCGGCGGGGGAGGTGTGGGCGGTGGAATCGTCCCGGCCGGCGGTGGAGGACGCCCGGGAAAACGCCCGGCGCCTGGAAATCCCCAACGTGCGCCACCTGGAGGGGGACGCCGCCCGGTGGGGGGAGCGGCTGGCGGCGGCCAGCGAGCGCTTCGGCGCCGCCCTTCTGGATCCTCCCCGCACCGGAGCCCGGGAGGTCCTGCCCTTTCTTCTCCGCCTGGCACCTCCCCGCCTCCTCTACGTCTCCTGCAGCCTTCCCTCCCTCGAGCGCGACCTCGGCCTTCTGGAGAGCGGCGGCTACCGCGTGCGGCGGGTCCAGCCCTTCGACCTCTTCCCCCAGACCTACGGGGTCGAGACCCTCGTCCTGCTGGAGCGGTGAGGGGGTGGATCCCCGAGATCCGCGGCAAGTAGCTCCCTCCTTTTCGCTTCCATCGCGCGATGGGGCCCCCCTCTCCGGTTGACACCGGGAGCCCGGCTGGGTAGAATGATCTTCTGGGCGGGAATAGCTCAGCTGGCAGAGCACAACCTTGCCAAGGTTGGGGTCGCGGGTTCGAATCCCGTTTCCCGCTCCAAGAGTCCAAGGGGGAAAGGTCCTTCCCCCTTTTTCTTTTTCATCGAAGGCTGGCAAGAAGGGATTCGAAGGGAGGGCCATCCGGGACGGCCCCCGGAGGGCACCTTTCCGGGGCTTCTTCGAAGCAAGACCCGGCTTTTCCCCGAAGGACGTGCTTGCGAAGCTGGGTCTTCGAAGGGCGTACCTGCCTCCCGGCGGCGGTTACGAGGCCGCGACCGCAGAGGGAGCGGCCG
>JGI24187J35170_1000771_pt1 | contig 14508 bp, 11 predicted proteins | sample YNPBryBLVA2012_FD_35170 | JGI IMG/M metagenome (IMG submission 35170)
CGACGCCATGCTAGTTTTCGATTGTTGGACGGGTTTGGAACCCGTGATCGCCGCTGCGCTTATGGTTTTGCAGACCCTTGCCTTGCCACTTGGCCACGACGCCATGCTAGTTTTCGATTGTTGGACGGGTTTGGAACCCGTGATCGCCGCTGCGCTTATGGTTTTGCAGGCTCTTGCCTTGCCACTTGGCCGCGACGCCAGGTTTTTCTTCGACGAGCACCTTATAGCAAGATTGCTGACGGTGTCACCCAATCAGCAATCTGCAGAAGACAGAGCGGGCAACGGGACTCGAACCCGTGACCTACTCCTTGGCAAGGAGTCGTTCTACCAACTGAACCATGCCCGCAAACGACATTGTGTCGCCAGTGCCGAGAGTCAGGATCGAACTGACGACACCGCAATTTTCAGTCGCGTGCTCTACCAACTGAGCTATCTCGGCTTGAAAGGTGAGGCGCTCCTGTCCAGAGCGCAGGTAATTTTACTCGTATGTTGGACGATTGTCAAGAAAGCTTCGCGGACGGTGTGCACTCAAAAGTTGTTGCAGGCAATTCCAAAACCCTGTGCTTTGCATGATTTTGGCAGCATCTTCTACAACTTTTGCGTGGACACTCGCGGACCGCAAACATGCCACCTTGACTCGACGACCTCTCGCTTCCCCCTCTCATTGCCTTGCATTGGGGTTGGGGCAAACCAGCCTGCCGCGCCATAGCACCTTATGGCCAGCGTAGAAGCCGCGCCCAGCGCCTGGTGCGGCGCTGGGCGGGCAGCCTAGGGTCGCAGGACGAATTCCACCTTACGGTTGTTCAGCATCGCTCAACGAGACCCAAAGGATGAAAGAAATGTGCATGGGCGAGATCACGAAACCCTGCACGCGAGGCTTGACCAGGACATCGTAGACCGCATGCACGAGGGGGATGACAGCGCCATCGCTGAGCAAGAGGGCCTCAACTTGCTGGTAAAGAGCCAGCCGCTCGGCTGCATCCGTGGTGGTGCGCGCCTGTTCGAGTAAGGCATCTACCTGCGGGTTGGTGTAGTTGCCAACGTTGAAATCGCTGTCACTGTGATACAAAACATCCAGGAAATTCTCCGGGTCGGGGTAATCGGCGCACCAGCCATAGAGCGACATGTGCGCTTTTTGCCGGCGCTCGGCTTCGGTGACATTGCTAGGGTCTACGTAAACGACCTTGACCTTCACGCCGAGATTGTCTTGCCACATCTGCGTCAAAACATTGACATCCCTGCGGTCGGCGTCGCCGTAGCCGCCGGCGGCCAGGGTCACGGTAGGCAAGTTGCCAGCATAGCGAGATTGCCCCAGAGCCGCCTTTGCTGCCGCAGCGTCGAAGCCCGCTACCACGTTGTCGGGCGAGAAACCCGGCATGGCCGGCGGCAGAATGGAGACCGCCGAAAGATTCTTGTTCTTGGAGAGTATCTCGACGAACTTTTCACGATCAATGGCTTGGGCGAAAGCCAACCTGACGTTGACATCGTCGAAGGGCGGCTGGGTGTTGTTCATTTGAACCATGAAGGTGCATAGCGAAGGGATAGATTGCCATTCGGCGTGCAAGGGGTTGTCGGGCTTGCGCGCCTGGATAGCGTCTTCACTGCCCAGATAGACGATGTCAATGACGCCATCTTTATACAGGCTGAGTTCCGAGACGCCTTGCGGCTGCAATTGCACCACATATTTGATGGCCGGAGGGGTGGGGTAATAGTCGTTGCGCTCGAAGATGAAAGCTTCTCCTTCGATATGCTCTTTGAGGAAGTAAGGGCCTGAAGCATGGGGAGCGAACATCCACTCCGCGTCGCGGGAGGCCTGTTCGACATCGTAGACATAGGCGGTGGGGTAGGCGATCTTGGCCAGGAAGTAGGGTTTGGGGCCGTCGAGGGTCACTTTCAACGTCAGATCGTCAATCACCTCCACGCCGCTGATCTCGCTCGCTTTGCGATCCAGTTTTTCTTCGACGCCGACAATGTCGCCCAGGTAGGTGCGGGCGGTGGTGGATTTCAGCGCTGGGTCGGTGGTGCGTTCCCAGCTATCTTTGACATCCTGGGCGGTGATGGGATCGCCGTTGGAGAATTTGAGGTTGGGGCGCAGTTTGAAGGTGTACACCAGCCCGTCGGCGCTGACCGTCCAGCTTTCGGCCAGGTCGGGGACGATCTGCATTTGCGGGTCGAGACGCACCAGCCCGCTGAAGAGGTAGCCCACATAGTCGGCGGCAGACGTGGTGGTGAGGGCAGGATCGAGGTCTTCGGGGGTGGGTTCGTATCCCTCGCTGAGGTAGAGGGTCTCGCTGGGATCGAGGCCGTAAATCTGCGGGCGGTAGACCTGCAAACTGGCAACCACATCGTCCAGCGTCTGCGCCTCATCTTTCAGAATGCCGGCCAGGCCGTAAAGGATGACGAAATAATCGCGGCTGCCCAGGTGGGCGTACACCACGCGGCTTTCCAGGGTGTAATCGCCCTCAGCTTTCAGCTCCACCTGCAAGGCTGTCACCCCTCCGCTAAGGGTGATCTCGTTCTGTGCGAGGACGGTGACAGTCATGTCGGCGAAGAATCCTTCTTCGAGGCTATCAACCAGCTCGTCGGTGGTCATGGTCTTGTCGCCCAGGTAGCTCATTGCCAGCAAGAAGACGCCGCTGCGATTGTCCTTCATCTCCACCCAACTGCTGCTTTCTTCGACGATTTCCCAGCCCGCAGGCGCTTGGAAGGCAAAGCCGGCGTCGGAGTTGTCGTAGAAGCCTGGCGGCGCGGCCGTGGGAGAAGGGGGCAGGGCGACGGTGGGAGATGGGGGCGGGGTGACGGTGGGAGAAGGAAGCGGGGTGGCCGTAGGGCTGGCGATGTTCGTTGGTCGCAAGGTGTCGGTGGGCTTGCCAACGGCCGTCGGCGCCACCGTCGGAGTGAGGAGGGCCATGAGACGGCAAGCCGACAAGACGAACCATACGGAAAGAGCAAAGTAGACAAAGCGCTTCATGGCAGAGTGTCCTTTCTCCTTGATGTGGATTGGAAGTGAACCGAGATTCTTCGTCGGCACGGAGATCGGCTCACAAGCTGATTTGTTGTGTCAGCCCCCAGGGCTTGTGTGGAAGAGGGCAGGGCTTCCAACCTGCCGAAAAGCAAAGGCCTCGAATTCAGACAGCAGGATGCTGGCGAGATTTGAGACTACGGCGACACCCTGCTGAGATGACTGCGGCTACAGGCAAGACGAGCGCGGCAGCGCAGGGCAGCACTGGGCGGGAGGGGCGAGGGGTTGGCGAGGGCGCGGCGGTGGGGGAGGCTGTGGCCGTGGGCTGCGACGTTGCGCTGGGGATGGCGGTGATGGTCGCAGATGGCACGGCGACAGATGGGCGCGGTGTGGAGGTGACCTGCGCAACCGCCGTCCACAATGCTAAGGTGGGGATGGGGGTGCGCGCTTGGGTGGCAGAGGGTTGCGTGGGTTGTGCCGTCGGCAGGGGGGCGAAGCCCAGTGAGACCCGCCAGGCTGAATCCAGGCCATCCATGTCCAGGTCGTAAACCTGGCGCAGGGCTTTGTCGAAAGTGAGGCCAGATTGCACGCTGTGCAGCAGGGCCAACATTTTGTCGCTGCCATAGGTTTGCAGCATGAAGGCCACCACCTGGCCGCTTTGAGCATAAGCCAACGTGGCCTGGTTGTCATCGGCAGGGAAAGCGGTGGTCAGGTTGTGGAGCGGCTCGAGGCTGTCGTTCTGGAGAGCGCGTTTCACCCGTTGGATATCTGCCGCGCTGGTTGCCCCTTCGGCGTACACAGCAAGCCCCTCATCCAGCCAGGTGGGGATGCGCACGCCATAGCAGTTGAAAATGAGTTCACTGGTCACAAGATGCCCCAGCTCGTGGGGAATCACATCGGCAGCCCACGTATATTCGCCAGGGGCAATGGCCGTCGAGACAATGCGGTACTCAGGATAGGCAATACCTCCCGTCCACTCAGGGGTGTAGAAGAGCGTGGCGCGCAGGGCATCGAAATCGGGGTAGACATTGAGGCGCACGTCGCCAGACGGGCGAATGCCGACATCGTTGGCCAGCCGTTCGAGGGCCGCAACAGCCAGGTCGAGCAATTCATTGCCGAAGTCGCGGTTGCCGGTGACCCAATAGACGCTCACCCCCTGCCGGCTGACGTTTTTCCAGGTGAACTGGTCGTCTTCGACGGTGAGAGTCTGCAGGGGGGTCAACAAGCTGGCGCCGGCGGAGTCCTGGATTTGCCACTGCCATTCGATTGGCGCGCCGGGCGGCAGGTTGCCGCTGTGTTTGAACTCCCAATTCCAATCGAGTGCTACCGTCTGGGCCGGCTCGAAATCCAAAACCATGGTCGAGAAACTCTCCTGGCAGCTTTGCCCCACGGCGCGGTAATACAGCACAACGTTGTTGATGGGCGCATTGCTGGCGGCGTTCAAGGAGAACGTGATGGCGCGGGGAAAATCGAGACGGGCCTGGTTGGTGGTGACGGTGATGGCGCTTTGACGCATCCAGCCGGGCAAGAAACCGAGCAGCAAACACAACAGGTAAAGCCTTTTCATGATGTCCTCACAACGCGGCGGTCTTTCGTGAAGCGCCCCGCTACCATCAGTCTGGCGCAAAGCCCGGCAGCTCTTCGATCATTTCGCCGATTTTTACCACATGGTAAGGCATCCAGGCCACGCCGAACCAGTCGAGCAGCACGTCTTTCTTCAGGGCCGCCACGGGGATTTCGCTGATCTGGTTGGCCACCTGCCCCCAGCGGTCGTTGACCTCTTGGAGAGCGCGCTCTTTCTCGGTTTGCAGAGCGGCGATTTGCTTTTTGAAATCGGCAATGGCCTGCAAGGACTCGTCAACTTCGGCTTTGGCTTGCTCGGTGAGGCGGCGCTTGGTCATCGAGGTAGACAAGCGGCGGGTGCTTTTGCGTCCGCCGAACAGGCCGAGGATGTTCTCGGCGTGGGTAGCGCCCTCCTCCCACTTGCGCTGGGCAAGCTCGGTCTGGTCTTCGGCCAGTTCGCGTTCTTCGCGGCGGAGCTTATCTTCCAGGAGGCGTAAGCGGCTGGCGAAAGAGCTTTCGACTTTGCGCATTTCGGCGTCGCGCCCCTGGCGGGCGGCTTCGGCGCACAGGCTGCGGAACTCGGCAGGCGAGGTTTGCGGCCCGGCGTAGAGTTTGAGGGCCTCGTTGGCGCGCACCAGCACTTGTCCGCTGCGGTAGGCCCAGTCGAGGAAATCCTTTTGCAGGCTGGCCAGGACTTTGGCGTCGTTGAAAGGCGCCTGGGGCACGGCGTAGCGGGCGTGGGGGTCGGCGGCGCTTTGCAGCGTGGCCGCCTCCAGCGGGGCAATGGTGTAATCTTCCCAACGCACCAGCCCGCGCCGGTCGGGATCGGCCACCAGGACGGTTTTGCGGATCTCGGTATCCAGGTTGTATTTCCGGTTGAGGAAGCGAATCGAAGCCTGGGCGAGGAGCACCGGGCGGTAGATGAGGCCTTGTGAGAAAGCTTCGGCGGGAAAATGGCGTCCGGCGGCCTCGAAAGCCTGCGTGAAGGTGAGATTGTTGGGCAAGAAATACTCGCGCACGCCAGCCGGCAGGGCGGGGCGGGTGGCCGAGGCGCTCTGAACAGCCTGGGGAGGGCGGGCCGCGCCGGCGGCTGGCGGCGGCGCGCTGAGTGGGATGGGCTGAAGTGTGTCGAGAGGCAGGGGTTCGGCCACCGCAGGCAGAGGGGCAGCCGGCGGCTGGCTGGGGCCTGCTGTCTGCCGGGCAAGGCGATTCAACGCCGGAATCTGCGCCCGTGTCAGGGGGCCGGCCAGGTAATTCATGGCCCAACGGGTTTTGAACAGTTGTGCGCCGCGGGCGTGGATATTGTGAAGCAAGAAAACGCGCTTACCCAGCGACGAAATCATCTTGTCATAGTCGCCGCGGTTCAACCCCCCGCCCAGCGCCGATTCCAGGCCGTCGAGCAGGCGCTGCTTGTCCTGTTCGGTTTGCAATTTACCGATGAACCAGGTGCCCGCGTTGGAAAGCGCTTTGTAATCCACGTCTACCGGGTTCTGCGTCACCAGCACCAGCCCCACCCCAAAGGCGCGCGCCTGTTTGAGCATGCGTAACATGGGCTGTTTGGAGGGCGGGTTGGCGGTGGGCGGCAGGTAGCCGAAAATCTCGTCGAAGTAGACAATGGCGCGCAGGGCCGGGACGCCCGCTTGGGCGCGCATCCAGGTCTCGACGGCTGAGAACAGCAGGGTGACGAAAAACATCCGCTCGGCGTCGCTCAAGTGAGCGATGTAGAACACGCTGTGGCGTGGCCGCCCGTCGGCGGCGTAGAGCAAGGCGGGGATGTCGAGCGGCTGCCCTTCGATCCAGCTTTGGAAGGCAGGCGCGGCCAGGATATTGTTGAGCAGCATGGCCAGCGCAAAACGGTCTTTCTCAGGGAAGAAAGTGTTGACATCGAACACGCCCAAACGGGCAAACGGCGGCGTTTGAGTTTGCAGAATCAACTCGCCCAGCTCCAGGTCTTTGCCGCGGCTCCAGGCATGTTCGAAAATGTTGGCCAGCAAGATGTGCTCGCGCGAACGCACCGGGTCAATGTCCGTCAGCCCCACCAGCCCAAGCAGAGCGGTGACGGTGCCAGAGATTTTCTCGCGCAAGACCTCGCGGTTGCTTTCCCACGGGATGGCAGGACACTTGAGGGAAGCCAGGATGCTGACGGGGACGCCAGCATCCGAACCGGGGGTGTAAACCGTAAACTCGGCGGCGGTCTGCAAGGCGCGCAAGCGGGCAGCGTCCATCCCCCATTCGGCCAGGCCCTGCCGAGCCAGCGCAGCGGCATCGGCGGCAGCCTGCTCCACGCTCTTGCCAGCGCGCCGCGCTTCATCGGCATTGACCCAGGGCTGGAAATCCTGCGCCAAAAGGTCGGGAAAATGCAGCAGGGCATTGCTAATATCGCCCTTGGGATCTATCATCAGCGCCGGAATGCCCTGCAAGGCGGCCTCTTCGAGCATATCCAGACACAGGCCGGTCTTGCCCGAACCGGTCATACCAACGACGACAGCATGTGTGGTCAGGTCGGCTGGGTCATACAGCAAGGGCTGCGTGGTGACCTGCCCAGTCTTGGGGTCAACGATGCGTCCAAGATAGAATTTTCCTTGCGTGTCCATCACTTTAGCCTCGCTTAGTGCATGAGAGCTTGCTCAAGCGGACTGCGTCATTGGCGCTGCGCCGCTACCGTCCCCAGTCGGCTTCCAGACGACTGCCATGCGCTGAGGCGGGGGACTCATCCTCCCGGCGGCGCCGTAGAGGAAGTTGTCGAATTATTTTGTTGAACGCGTCATTGGCGCTGCGCCGCGGGCGTCCCGAGCCGGCTTCCAGCCGACTGCCATGCGCTGAGGCAGGAGCCCCCGCCGGAGCCGGCTGGCTTGGATGTTGGGCTCAGGGCCGTATGACCAGCATGAAGAACAGGATACTGGCAATGAGTGTGCCGACAAAGATGATGGCCGGGGTGGGGTTGTTCTGTTCGACCGACTCGCGGCGAATCTCCTCGAGCGAGGCAAAACCCAACAGGCGCATCGTCGCCCATACGAACACACCCGCCAGCAGGGCCAAAATCGGCCCCCAGAAGGCAATCATGCTGATAATGACGGGCAGACGGCCGATGAAGGCTTGCCAGGAGGCCGGAGCGCTGACGAACGACAGCACCTGACCAAGAACAATCACAGCCAGCAAGATGATCGCGGCGACGAGAAAACTACGTTGGTTTTTCATGGAAGACTCCTTCAGATAGAGTTGATGCGAGATTCAAGAAGCCATAGTGCCAGATCGAAGAGCGGCCGCAGCGGCTTTTCTACGCTTTCCTCACCGTCTCAGCCTCGATTTTCCAGCCCACCCAGGCAGTGTCCTGACCGCCGCCGCCCTCGAAATCTTCCACCACCAGGGCGCGGTTGTCGGCGCCGCTGGCATGGATGAAGCGGCCAACACCGCCGCGCTGGTAGCGCAGAGTTTGCCCTTCGAGCGCCTCCACACGGAACTTGCCAATGTCGTCAATATGCCACGAGGCTGGCGGGTAAGCAAAGTACACATCGGCGCTCTGATCCGACTGGGCAAACTGGCGCGCATAGGGGGCAAAATGGCGCGCAATGTCCGCATCCGAGAGCTGTTCGGCCTCGTCCAGCAGATAACAGCGGTTCTGCCAGTTGAGCAACAACAGGTTGCCTTCTAGCCAGAAAGCGGCAAAAGCTGCGCCCGTAGGCACCCAGGGAGATTGCGCCCCGCGCGTTTGCTGCCACAACTCGGCAAAGACAATCTTGCCCAACACATGCGCCATGCGTTCTCCCTGCACAGGGTGATTGACGTAAATGCGCTGGCCGACCTTGATCCAGCCGAAGGTTTGCAGAGTCAGATTCACGGCTTGACCTCCTGAAGATGCAGACGACGCTGGGGGGGTGCGTGCTGGCGCAGGGCGCAGCGGTGGGCGACGGGCAGGCGAAGAAGCGGGCACGCCCTGCTCCGGCGCCAATAGCTGCACCAGCCCGATGAGGAAACACATAATGGCTGCAGCGAACAGACACTGTCCCATGATCACTCTCCTTTCACCATGAGCCGCTATCGCTGCCGCCGGAATCCCAGCTTCCGCTATCGCTGCCGCCGGAATCCCAGCTTCCGCTGTCACTGCCGCCGGAATCCCAGCTTCCGCTGTCACTGCCGCCCCAATCCCAGCTTCCGCTGTCACTGCCGCCGGAATCCCAGCTTCCGCTGTCGCTGCCGCCCCAATCCCAGCTTCCACTGTCGCTGCCGCTGTCCGAAGACCACCAGCCCTGGCCGCCGTCCGACGAACTGCCCACCGAGCTGCCGCTGAACGGGCCCAGACAACACGAAATGATCAGCAAAATCGTGCCGATTACGAACCAGGGTGAAGCGCGTTTCACGCGAGTCATAACTGCTCTCCTCTCGAAAGCTACTTTTGCGCCTGTCCCATCACCTTTTGGAACTCCGCTAGGTATTGGGCAGCAATTTCGGCGTTATAGATAATTACGAGGTTCTCGTCGTTTTTGTTCTCGGCGCTAGAGCTGAAATTGTACGAGCCGGTGACAACGATTTGTTCATCAATGATAAGGACTTTGTTGTGCATATTGCGCGGATTGCCGTCCAGGCGCACATCCAGGCCGGCGTCGAGCAGGGTCTCGTATTCATCACCGGCGTTCGAAGCGACCTGCGATTTCTCGAAAACCCCGGCCACATCCACGCCGGCCGCGGCGCGTGCCAGCATAGCCGCCGCCAGGTCGTCCGAGGTGAACGAAAAAGCCAGGAAATAGATGCTGCGACGGGCATCCTTCAGCAGGGGGAGGAGGTGCGCCGCTACGCCGTCATCGGGCGAGAAATAGACCTCGATGCGGGTGCCATTCACGCTCACCAGCGGGTGAGGGGTCGCCGCCCGTTTGTCCGGCCCGAATAAGTCTTCGACGAACATCTCCTCGAACTCGGTGGTGTAATCTTCGGCAATCTGCGAGGAGCGGATGCGGATGAGGTTGTTGTCGTTGCGGTAGGCATCATTGGCCGTGAAATTCATCGAGCCGGTCCACACTTCCAAGCGGTCAATGACCACGAACTTGTTGTGCATATAGCCTTCGCGGCGGTCACCCAAGATGGGAATGCCGGCGTTTTGCAAATCGCCGACTTCCGGCTCATCCATGTTGTCGCTTTCCATCACGATCCGCACGACCACGCCGCGCTGGTGGGCGCGCAGCAGGGCATCGCGGATACTGCTCAGGTTGAGGTCGTAGGCGGCCATGTCCACGCTCAGGCGGGCAGCGTCAATGGCCTGCGCCAGGGGTTCGTCGGGGCCGCCCTGGTAATATTCGCTGGCAGGGCCGGTGGGAGCGGAGAAATACAGGCTGTACCAGGCAAGGGCAGCCGTATTGGTGGCGGGGAGCGTCCCCGCCGGCTGAGAGCCGCTGGCGAGCAGTAGATCGCACCCGGGCAGCAGGGTCAAAGCCAGCAAGACAGACACAATCTGGCGGGCGGTGCTCACTTTGCCTGGCATGGTATCTCCAAGCCGCATGAAGCGGAACAGCCAGGGCGCTAATCCAGCAAATTCTCGTTTTCTGTGCAAGGAATCCATGCTTAGGCACTTTCTCATATCAAGGCAGAACCCACAGAACAGGCGGTTCGAGCTTGAGCTTGAATTGTACGCGTTTGACCTTGTCCTTGCGCTCGGCTTCGATGGCCATGACGATGAATTGTGCCGTAGCGCTGACATCTGCCAGGGGGAGGGTGACCGGCTCGAAGGGAGCGGGTTGACCCGGCTGAAGGGCTGGCGGCTTCAGGAGAAAGCGGACGCCGATCTCGGCAAGGGTGACATGCGAGCAGGTGTAGGCCGGCACGAAGAACCAACGCGGCTGACTCCAGAATTCTTGCGCCTCTTTGCTTTTATTGCCCGAATAGGTCTCGCGCTGCATCGTCACCTGGCCTTGAGCCACCCAGAACGGTTTGCCCTTTGCGTTGGCAGCAATGCCGGCAGCGTAGCGTATCTCCAACGCTCGTAAGCCGCGTTTATCGTCCAGCAATTGAGCTTGCCCGCATTGCCCACAGACCCAGGCTACTTCGTCTGGCTGGGCAGGCAGGCGGGCGGCGCATTGCACACAAACCAGGGGGACTAGTCTAATTGATCGAGCCATTCATCCAGCTCCTTGCCAGACAGGATTTCTTTGAGGTCGAAACCGTGGCCAGATGGCTTGTCTCCCCAGCGGTACTCGTATTGCTCGCCGTAACGGAAGGCGTAGTAGGCTGAGACCATGGCGGTGAAGCCAATGCCTAGCGCTACGAGGGCGATGCCAATTAGCACTTCACTGCCATCCCCCTCCAATGCGCTGGCCAAGTAAAGCGCCAGCGAGCCGCCATCCACCGCCACCAGCGCCCCCAATGCCATACCGAACACCAGCACCGCGGCTCGGTACAACGTGTTGCCTGGCGCTTTGCCGTACAAGACCTGCCCGCTGAAACCGTCTATGGCAAGCTGGAAGGCGCGCCCGCGGTAGAGATAACGCGCCACCCACAACGGATAATACAACAACCCAAAACGCCGACGGATTAAACGCACGAACACCTGAGATACTTTGGTGAGTTTAGCGCTCTCCACCAACTTTTTTTCCACATTGGTCACCGCTTGCAGCTCTGCCTTGCTGGGCGACCCCATCGGCTCGAAGACCATGCCCATCTCGTGCAATGGTTCGGGGTCGAAAGGCTCCAGCGCCTGCAGATTCAACGGAATCTGACTGACGCCAAACTCGCCCGTGTCGCAAGCCGGCCCCGTCCACGTCACAGCCTCCACCAGCTTGACTTCACGCTCCTCCAGGCGTCTGTTCTCGCCGCTGCCTACCCGCTTTTGCCCAAAGACCCAGCCCATAGCTTGCGCCCACAGCATCCAGAAGGGCAAATAGGCCAGGAAAACCTCGTCCAACTGCGCTTTGCGTCGGGCATCGCCGGCAATGGACAATTTGCTGGACAGGAACTGTTTGAGGATTTGGGGCACGTTCTCCCGTTTGACCCGCGTGGGCGTTTGATAGCGGCGCAGGCCGCGTTCGCCGCGCACATGCAAACGCAGGTCGCAGAACGGGCAAATCACAATGATTTGTCCCTCAGGGATGGGCACCATGCCGCCGCAGTTGGGGCAAGACAGCCCGTGGAGTGCTTCAGCTTCGGCCATAAGTCACACTTTGGCGGCCACCCACATGGCTACAGCCAATAGCGCTGGCACAGCCAGCACGCTGCCAGCGACGCAAACCGCCAGCCCAATTGCCAGGCCGGTCTCGTCCGCGGCAATGACGCCAACGATGGGGGCCAGCGCCAGGCACAGAAAGGTAAATGCAGTCAGCCAGCCTGCCAGCAGGTAGGGAGCCTCAGCCTTGGCTGGGTAAATGTTGGCAAACACACTGCCTGTGGCCGCCTCCACCACGGCCGTATAGAGGCGGCCCTGGTAACTGTATTTGAAGGTGAACAGGGGGATATGCACCAGCGCCTGCTCGATGATCTCTCCCTGGCTGGCGTGGCGCTCTTTGGCCCATCTGCGGGCTGCCTCGAGCGGCACACTGGGAGGGCGCGCTTGCCCTTGCAATTCAGCCTCATACTTGCGAAGGTCGCCGCCAGGCAGCTTGAGCGCCTTCAACTCGCTGGTGGCAATGGCCACGGCCGGTTCCAGCACAATCGTCTCTAAGCCGCTAGGCCGGCGCTGTTTCAAATACCACATCGGAAAATACTCGAAAGTTTGCCCGGCCAGTTGTGCCTTCTTGTCCAGGTCTTTCACCGTCTGGTTGCCGGCCATCCAACGCGCCAATGAGGCGCGTGCTTGGGCTTCGTCCAGCGTGGGCGCCACGTACCAGTGAAAAACCACTTGTGATTTATCGAGATAGACGGTCGAATTGCAATAAGGACAAGTCAGGAAGATTTGCCCCTCGTCGGGGTGGAGTTCGCCCCCGCATTGTGTGCAGTGCAGAACGTTTGAACTTGCCATACCGTACATTATAGCAACATCGATTGGGGATAACAAGGTGGCAAAGGCTGGTAATTGTCCCCCTCTCACGTGAACCGCTGCGGAGAGAAGCTGTAAGTTGACAGCCTGATTCTGTTGTGTATAATTGCTGTTGATAATTTTTGCAATAAGGCCACACTTTCCATGTCCTGCACCGCCCAATGCACCCAAACCCTGCGCGCACGCGGCTACCGCATGACGCCGCAGCGGCTGGCGATCCTGGAAGCCCTGCACCACGACGGGCATCTCTCTCCGGCAGAAATCTATGCCCGCGTCCGTTCGACGGGCATGACGGAGGCCACTGTCTATCGCACCCTGGAATTTTTGCGTGCCAACGGCATCATCTTCGCTGCCCATGGCGGCGATGGCCATCTGACCTACGATCTGGCCGGCCGCGACCATCATCACCTGGTCTGCCGCCTGTGCGGGGCGCAGATGGAAATCCAGGCCGATCTGTTTCGTGACGTCTTCAACCGCCTCGAACAGCAAACCGGCTATCACTTGGACGCCGGTCATCTGACCCTCTTTGGCGTATGCCCGACTTGCAGGACAAGTTTTTAGACTGGTCCATGTAGGGCAAGTCTAAAGACTTGTTCTACATCCCTGATCAAAGGAGGCTTCTCATGTTGTATTCCCCTGTTCCCATGCACATCCCCGATGGGTTTCTCTCTACCCTGGTGGCGGTGATCCTGTGGATCCTTTCGGCTGGCGGCGTGGCCTATGCCCTGCGGCGTGTTGGCAAAGACGTGGGCGAACGGCAGGTGCCGCTGATGGGCGTGCTGGCGGCGGCCATCTTTGCCGGGCAGATGCTCAATTTCAGCGTCACCGGCGGCACGTCCGGCCATCTGCTGGGCGCGGCCCTGGCGACCATCCTGCTCGGTCCGTGGGCGGCGGTCATTGTCATGACCACGGTTGTCAGCATTCAGGCGCTCATCTTCCAGGATGGCGGTTTGCTGGCGCTGGGCGGCAATCTCTTCAACATGGCGCTCATCGGCGTGGCGGTTTCGTATTTCGTCTATACCAGCCTGCAAAAAATCGCTCGCGGCCAGAAGTGGGGAATCTTTGCTGGCGGGGCGCTGGCGGCCTGGCTCTCGATTGTGGTGGCGGCCCTGGCCTGCGCCCTCGAACTGGCCCTTTCGGGCACGTCGCCGGCCAACCTGGCCGTCCCGGCGATGGGGGGCATTCACATGCTCATCGGCTTGGGCGAGGCGGCCATCACGGTCGGCGCGCTGGCCTTTCTCTACGCAGCGCGGCGCGACCTGCTGCACATCGGCGAGGCCGCGCCCCAAGGCGGCGCAGCGGTCTGGACCGGCGGCCTGGTCATCGCTCTCCTGCTGGCGGTTCTCTCCCCGCTGGCCTCGACCCATCCCGACGGGTTGGAGTGGGTGGCTGAGCAGAAGGGCTTCCTGAATGCCGCCCAGGAGCCGCTCTACAACATTATCCCCGATTACGTCTTCCCCGGCATCTCCAACGAGACTCTGGCGACTATCCTGGCGGGCATCGTTGGGACGCTCATCGTCTTCGGCGTGGCGCTCGCTGTGGCCAGGGGGACGGCAAACCGCAAACGGCAGACGACGAACGACTGACCACTGATAACTGACAACTGATAACTGATAATTGACCACTATCTTTCCATGCACCTTCACTTCCTCGACCCCTATCGGCCTGGCCAAAGCCCGATTCACGCCGCCGACGCTCGGCTGAAATTTGTGCTGACGCTGGCTTTCATCCTGACCGTCTCGCTGACGCCGTTTGCCGCCTGGCCGGTGTACATCCTGCTCTTTGCCCTGATTCTGTCGGTCGAGATTCTCTCCGGCCTGGGGCTGGGCTACGTGCTCAAGCGCGCCAATCTGGCGCTGCTGTTCGTTCTGGCGGCGCTGCCGTTGATTTTCACCGTCGAGGGGCGAGCGCTCTTCTCCCTGCCGCTGGGGGCGTGGACGCTGACCGCGTCGGCGGAGGGACTGGCGCGCTTTGTCAGTGTGGCGCTCAAGTCGTGGCTGTCGGTACAGGCGGCCATCCTGCTGGT
>JGI24187J35170_1000777_pt1 | contig 14447 bp, 10 predicted proteins | sample YNPBryBLVA2012_FD_35170 | JGI IMG/M metagenome (IMG submission 35170)
GAGAAGGCGCTCAAGCATGCGCTTGACCTGCCGCACGACCGCATCGACGTGGTGCAATCGGTGACCGGGGGAGCGTTCGGGGGCAAGGAGGAGTACCCGTCGGTCCTCGCGGTGCATGCCGCGCTGCTGGCCCGCAAGGCGCGTCGTCCGGTGCGCCTGATTTACGACCGCAAAGAGGATATCGAGTCGACGACCAAGCGGCACCCGGCCTTGATGCACGTGGCGACAGCCTGCGACCGCGATGGCAAGCTGCGCGCGCTGATGGTGGACGTGGTGATGGACGCGGGGGCGTACGTGACGCTGACGCCGGTGGTGTTGTCTCGCGGGGTTCTGCACGCGTTCGGGCCGTACGCGTGGGAGCATGCTCTGATCGAAGGGCGGGCCGTGGCGACCAACACGCCGCCGAACGGTGCGTTCCGCGGATTCGGTGCCCCACAAACGGTGTTCGCGCTGGAGCGTCACCTCGACCGGGTAGCGGCTGAGCTGGGCATGGACCCTCTGACGCTCAGGAAGAAGAACCTGCTCGTTCCGGGCGCACCGATGCCTACCGGACAGGTGGTCAAGTCGATCGCGGTGGACGAGTGCATCCGTCTCGCAGAGGCCGAGAGCTGTTACGAGGCCAAGCGAAAGAGCCTCGGTCGCGCCGCAACCGGCCCGGGCCAGCGGAAGGTGCGCGGCATCGGCGCCAGCGTGTTCATGCACGGCGCCGGCTTCACCGGCTCGGGCGAGGAAAGGCTCAAGGGCCGTGTCGCTGTCGACCTGCTGCGCGACGGCAAGGTGCGCGTTCGATCCAGCTCCACGGACATGGGACAGGGCACCGAAACCGTATTCCGTCAGATCGCTGCCGAGGCTTGCGGTATCCCCTTTGACAGCACGCAGTTCGCCGTACCGTCGACCGCCCACGTGCCGGACTCGGGGCCCACGGTAGCCAGCCGTACGGTCATGATCGTCGGCTCGGTCGTGGAGCAGGCGGCGCGTGCCATCGCCGCGCGGGTCCGGTCCGAAATGAACGCGCGCGGTGGTTCCTTCCAGGAAGCCGCCAACCGCTTGATCGACCGCGAAGGTGCTGTCGTCGAGGAGCGCCAGTACAAGTCACCGCCGGGGATCCACTTCGACGACAAGACCTATACGGGCACGGCCTACCCCGCCTACGCCTGGGCGTGCGACATCGCGGAGGTGGAGGTTGACCTCGACACCTTCGAAGTCGCCGTGCTCGGCTTCTGGTCCGCGGTCGACGTGGGCCGGGCGATTCACCCCGTGATGTGCAAGGGCCAGCTCGAGGGCGGCGCCCTCCAGGCCNTCGGCTGGGCGCTGTGCGANGAGNTCCTCTGGAAGGACGGCAAGATCCTCAANCCGCGCATGACGAGCTACATCGTTCCGACGGCGCGCGACGCGCCCGCNTTCTTCACGTCGCTCGTGGAAGACCCGTACGAGTACGGGCCAGGTGGAGCGAAGGGAATCGGCGAGCTTCCCATGGATGGAGGCGCTCCCGCGGTCGCCGCGGCCATCGAGCACGCCACGGGCCTTCGCTTCGATCGGCTCCCTATCACACCCGAACGCATGCTCGACGCATGGCTCGCAGATCGAACCAAGGAGGCCAGGTGATGCGCATCTCGTTCCAGGTCAATGGCGTCTTGCGTGACGTCGATGTGCCGCCCCTCGTGCGCTTGATCGACGTGCTTCGCGACCACTTGCATCTTACCGGGACCAAGGAGGGTTGCGGCGAGGGCGAGTGCGGTTCGTGTACCGTGCTGCTCGACGGCGAGCCGGCCAACGCGTGCCTGGTTCCGATCGGTCAATGTGCGTCGCGCGAGGTGGTCACGGTCGAAGGCATCGCGAAGGGAACGCATGCTGGCGCGGTACTCGCCGACGCTTTCGTGCGCGGGGGCGCCGTCCAGTGCGGCATGTGCACGCCCGGCATGGTGGTCTCGGCGTACGCGCTCCTGCGGCGTGACGCCAACCCTTCCGAAGACCGGATCCGCGACGCGCTGGCCGGCAACATCTGTCGCTGCACCGGCTACAAGGGCATCGTCGACGCGGTCCGGCAAGCGGCCGCAACTCTGAGCAAGGCGCCGGAGGGGTCACCATGAGCCTTGCCGACCTTCGCGACATCGAGTTCACATCCCCGCGGACCCTCGACGAAGCTTGTGAGGCGATGGCAGGGTATCATCGCGACGGCTATCGGGTCTGGGCGCTGTCGGGCTGCACGGACTGGATGGTCGAGCGTCACCTCGATCCGATCGCGACACAGCCGCGGAAAGCCGCCGCCGTCGACCTGCAGCGCCTGTCCGAGCTGCGAGGCATCCGAGTCGACGCAAGCAAGGCGTGGATCGGTGCCGCGGAAACCTTCCTGTCCATCCGGCGTCATCCAGCGTTGTCCGCTCGCTGTGCGCTGCTCGCCGAGATGGCTGCGGACGTCGGCGCCATCCAGATCCAGGCCCGCGGTACCCTCGGCGGCAACCTCGTCTCCGGATCCCCAGCCGCCGACGGCGTCACCGCCTTGTTCGCCCTCGACGCAACAGTCGTGCTTCATAGCGTCCGTGGGCGTCGCACGGTACCTGTGACGTCGTACTACACGGGCTATCGTCGCTCGGTGCGCGAGCCCGACGAGCTTGTCGTGGGGTTCGAGCTGGACTTGCCGTCGCCTTCTGCGACCACGGTCTGGCGGAAGGTCGGAACGCGCAAGGCGCAGTCGATCTCCAAGGTCGCCCTTGCCGGTGTGGCTCAGCAAGGCGCCGATGGCCGGCTTGACCGACTGGGCTTCGGGTTGGCCTCGGTGGCCGAGGTGGTCCTCCCGCTCAACGCCGTCCGGACCCTGGCCTTGGGGGCGCGGCCCCGCGACATCGACCCGGGCGCGGTCGAGCGCGCCGTCGACCAGGACATCCGTCCGATCGACGACATCCGGTCCACGGCCCGCTACCGACGTCATGTGGCCCGGACGCTTGTCCGGCGTTTCTTCGAGTCCATCGATCCCGCCTGAAACCTTGGCGGTTGCGAAAGCCTCGCGCTTCAGGCCGCAACGGGCTAACGTTCCGGCCTTGCGAAGCTCGCCGGACGCGGGCATCATCGTGGAGCTACCGCAGGAAAGGTCCGACCGTGAGCGACGACGACCACGCCGACAAGAGGCAGAAGGCGATACAGGCGGTGAAAGACGCCTGGAAGACGCTGGCCTCGGTAGCCCCCGAGGATCCGGGCGAAATTGTTGATGTTGCCCATGTGCGGGTGCTCGACGGCGAAGGCGAACGGGTCGATGCCGCCGTTGCGATCGTGCGCAAAGGGCGCGTATCGCGCGCTGCCACGCAAGGGCTCGGCGACACCTTCGAGGCCGCTTGCGACATGCTCGCGCAGATCCTGCTCCTGCGGGCGTCGCTGCTGCGCGCTGCGCAAGCCGAATCCCTCGGCGGAACCGGCCACACCACGCGATCCTGAACCCCGTCAGCGCCGCATGTGACTGCGAGCGGCCGTGGTGACGTACTCATCGCTCGGCCAATGGCGGTACCAGCTCGCGCGCACAACGGGCTCTCGATCACCACCAGCCTCCTCCAGCCTACCTACGACACGCAGCAAGGATCCCGGTGCCACCTTCCGCGGCCCGTTCTCGTCATCCGAACGCAGCTTCACCAACACCTGTAGCGTGGCAAACGACTTCGCCGTGACCGTCACGCGGCAGCTCGAAGCCGACTCGTCGGCGCACAGGTTGCGGGCTTCGAGCTTGCGCAGGCTCACGTTCAGCACGGTCAAGCCGCCCACCGTCGGCTCGCGCGACAAGACCACGGCGAATAGCTGGACCGGCGTCGTCTTCCACGACCCGGGATGCCTCTCGGCCATGACCGGGTCGAGTTCACGCGCCGCCCCCACGGCCTCCCTCTCGCCGTCCACCCAAGCATACGTCCTCGCATAGCCGTAGGGTCCGGTCGACGTGCACCCAGCCGTGCCCAGCGCCACGACCGTCACTGCCAGGCCGAACATCGAAGTCTGTCGCATCCGACTCGCCGCCTACCAGAACCGTCGGGCCGCGCCAACCTCAGGCCGAAGCCGTCGGACGGTCACGCCACGCCTGGAGAAAACGCAACACCATCTCGCCTGCAAGCGCGGCGAGCAGCACGAGCGCAAGATAGCGCGACAGGTCCACCCACGCGACGTTCGACCCTGTGCTCGCACTCGTCGCGTTCTCGACAAGCTTGCGCCGGCGCAGGTCGATCTCCCTTTCCGGGATGGTGGCGAAGCGCGCCTCCGCAACGCCGTCGACGCGCAGATCGTAGCGACCGGCCAGGCGCGGTGTCACTCGCTTGCGATCGTTCACCACGCGCTGTTCGAGTACCTCCTGCCCCCTTGCCTGTTCCACCTGGCTGGTGCTTGGGAAGCTCCATGCGCCGCCCACGTCGATGCGACGCGATCCGCCTTTCGACGATGCCGACTCGACCAGGTCGAGCAGCAACGCGAGAAACGCTGGCCGCACCACCAGATCGCTGCTCTCCAGCGACATGGGCAAGGTCAGGGTCACGGCCATCCCATGCCCCACGTTTCGACGCAGCAGCCAGGGAGCGCCATCGGCCCAACGAACGGCCACCAGGTCGTCTGCCGCGAGTCCTTCGATCACGATGCGGCCGGACGGATTCAACGCCTCGAGGCTCGCGGCGCTTGGTCCGAGCACCGCGGCGGTGTTGACGTCCACACCGGCGGGTGCGTTGGTTTCCCAACGGATGTTGTGGGCGACGAAGGGCTCGAGGGATGCTCCGAGGGGGGCGGATGCAGAACGAGGACCGAGGGCGGCCAGCGCGACGCCTCCTGCTTCGAGCCAACGACGAACGGCTTCGCGCGCTTCCGGGGTCAAGCCCGGCGGGTCGTCGAGCACCAGGCCGGCCAGGGGCGACAATTCCTCGACCGTGTCAGGCACGGCGGGGAGGGGGCGGACCGTGACGGCTGCCCCCAGCGCAGCCAATGCCTGCTCGACCGGGGGCGGACCGCCTGTGGCCACACGCGATGCCGATGGATCGGAAACCACCGCGATCACCGAACCGCGCAAGGGGGGCGCGACCGGTGCCCCATCATCGTGCGCGATGATGTCCGACCCACCGACCAGTTGGGCTTCCTCCACATTCAGTGCGCTGTCCGGCAGCTCCAGCGTCACCTCGGTTGCCGAGATGCGATCGTCTTCGAGCACACCCAGCGGCCCCTGCACGATCACCGCGCCTCCCTGTGTCGCTGCGACGCTTCGCCCCCGTGCCGCACGTCCGCTCGTGCACACCACCCTGGCGAGCACACGGCGGTCGGTGCGGTCGGCTCTCAGGATCGCGCAGTTGTCTCCGGGGTCGTCGAACCCCTGACGCGGCGCCCACAGCGTCGCCTTATCCGATCCGATGGGCGCGGCCTCGGGCTTCCCGTCTGCAAGATCGCTGAGTAGCACGATGCGTCGGTCCGCCTGCGGCAGCGCCTCGAGCATGCCCTGCGCCAGCGACAGCGCGCCATCCAGATCCGTCGCTCGGTCGGAGACGCGCATCTCGCGTACGACTTCGGCCGCAGCCGACCTGTCCGCTGTCGGCACGAGCGCGACCCGCGCGGGATCGCCAGCGAGCACGATCCCCACGATGTCACCATCCCGCGCGCCGCCGATGAGGTCCAACGCTCCTCTGGCGGCAACCTCGAAGCGGGATGGTCCCGACGACGAAACCGCGTGCATCGAAGACGAGTCGTCGATCACGATGATCATGGCGACGGAGGAGCCGCTCGCGCGTGACATGGCGAGACGAGAGCAGCGCACGAGCGGCATGGCGCCGAGCACGACCGCCGCCAGCACGGCAAACGCACGAAGGGCGAGCAGCGAGCGGTCTTCGAGGCGGCTTCTGCTGCGGGCCACGGGCGCTGAAGCGGGCACCAGGGAAGCGGGCGGAAAGTCGCGTGGACGCGGTCGCCGGAGCCGCAGCAGATGCGCCAGGAACGGCATCACCACCAGCACAAGCGCCGCCAGCGCGGCCGCATACTCGAACCTCACGACCCGCCCCCCCAGATCACGTCCAGAACCTCCCGCACCACCTCCACCGGATCCCGATCCGTCGTGGTTCGTACCAGCCGCGAGCCACGCGCTGCCAGCGGTCCAGCCCACAACCGCGTGTGCCCCTCCAGACGGTCTTGGTAGTGCACACGCGTACCGTCCGCGTCGGTGTCGACCACCACATTTCCTTCGAGGGAACGAAGACGCACGGGCCCCGAATAGGGAAGCTCCCGCTCCTCGCGGTCCAGCACCTGCACCACCGCAAGGCGGCGCCCCCACGTCCCGAGCGAGGCGAACTGCAACGGTGCGTCCGGTGGGAGATCGAGCAGGTCCGACAGCAGCACGATGACCGATCCGCGACGAGATCTTCGCGCGATGGGCTGCAGAGCACGGTCGAGAGCGTGTTTGTCGGCGACCAGGTCGCCGGTCGCACGAACGGCCTCGATCGCACCCACGATGTGCTCGAACGCGTCGCGACCCGACGATGGTGGGATCGAACGAACGCCCACGCCACCGATCCAATCCAGCGACACAGGGTCGCCGCTGGCCAAGGCCACGCGCGCCAGCGCCGCGGCTATCAGTGCTGCGTAGGCGACCTTGTCTCCCGGAGCACCCTGTCCAGCGAACCCCATCGACGCCGTGGCGTCGACGAGCAGGTGCACCACCCGATCCGTCTCGGTTTCGAATTCGCGCACGACCAGCTTGTCATGGCGCATCAAGGCGTGTCGGTCGATCCAGCGCAAGTCGTCGCCAGGAACATAGGCTCGGTGGCCGCCGAACTCGACGCCCGGCCCGCGGCGTCGCGACCGATGCGCGCCAGCGTACACTCCTTCCGCGACGGTCCGTGCCTTCACGCGAAGCGGCTGGAGTCGGCCCCACTCCACCTTGCGCAACAACGAGCCCGCGCGCTCGCTCATCCGAACCTCGTCGACTGACGCACGCGCGGCGCGCCTCCAGGCAGCAGGAGCTGGTGCGCTGCAGGCGCCGGTTCTGCTCCCGGCCTCCCACTCCGCGTCCGCTCACAGATGTCCTCCGGTCGCTTCCTCTCGGGCATCGTCCAATCCAGCGCACGCCACCGTGGTCCGAGACTCATGCAGCGCAAGTGGTCCAGCTCGTGCACCATCGTGTCGACGAGCGCGGAGCACCTTGGGATCCTGCCCGTGCCCGCATTCACCAGACGGATGTGAATCCCCCCATCCGCGTGACACCACCTGTGTTCGTTGCGCGCCCCGGCCCGTTCGGTGTCCCGGTCATGGCGGGGCAGCCCGAACCTCACATCGAGGTGTGCCGCATCGGTGCGGAGACGCCCCAGGAGGTCCTCGCAACGCACGACATCCGGCTCACCCCCGCTGCCCGCTGGGACAAACGACAGACGCATCTGCGGGGCGCACTGGCAGGGTCTCACGACGGCACCGGTCAAGGCCGCGGTGTGCCCGGTGGCCGGGGCGTACGGGGTATCATCGGGCTGCTGTCCGACGACCGCGCAGAGGAACGGTCCGTCGTCTTCGCTTCGGTTCCCTGCGCGGAACCATTCCGACCGCTCTCGGGCGACACGAAGAGCGTGGTCACCGCGTCGTCGTCGGGATCGATGCTGTCGGTAGCAGCCGTGCGGGTCGGAGGTGGAACAGCGCGAGACGCTTGTTCGGCGTGGCGGCGTGGTTCTTCGGGACTTGGCACGGCGAGCGGACGGTCTGGCCGGGGAACAGCTTGGACCCTCGCGATGGCAATGCCGGAAGGCCGCGGCGCAGGACCGCGCCCGGGCATTGACGCACGCTCTTTCGTTTGCTTGCCTGCGCCCTTGCTTGCCCCGGGCGCAGATGGTCTGCGGTGTGCCGGTTGGCCTTCCGCCATCGCCATGTAGGCAGCCAAGCCTCGAGGATCCTTTCCGGACGCAGCGTCCGTGCTGCACCGCGGCTTGCCTGGTTGCAGCCCCTCCGTCGTCGGCGCGCCCGCTTCCGTCGGTCCGTCGCCGTCCGACACCACCACGTAGCGCCCAGCCGCCGGAGGACGTTCGCTTCGTCCTGCTTCGACCCGACGCAGTACCTCGTCGGCGCCCGGCCCATCGAGCTGCGAGGTGCGCTGCGTCGCGTCGACCGCAGCATCGTGATTGTGCATCCGCGTTTGCGGGTTCTGCCCAGGGGGTAGCTGTGCCCATAGTTCGCGGAGCATCTCGCCCGATGGATCCACGATCGTGTCGTGGACATCGTCTGCCTCTGCGTCGGTCGGTATTCGCGCGCGCGATGGTCGGCGTTGCGACGCCAGCACCGCCTGGATCTCCTCACTGTCGTCGACCACCGTGGGTTCGTCTTCCACCTCCGACTGGGCGGCCAACACCTCCGCGGTGGAGGGATCGAAGACGGGGTGGTTGCCCGTGCCGGTTTCGGAGAAGACCACCGGGATGTCGACCGAGTCGGACGAAAGAGGCGGCGAGCTTGGAAGTGGCGGCGGAGGCACCGATTGCTTGGCTGCTTCCACCATCCTCGCAATCTCTTTGGGCGTGGGACTGCGAGCGAGTTCCTCTTGCAACAGCAACAGTTCCTTCAGAAACTCGTTGGCATCGCGGAACCGATCTTCGCGCTTCTTCGCCAGGGCCTTGAAGATCAATGGCACGAACCCGGCGGGAATCGCCGGCCGTACCTCCCGCGGGTCCTTGGGCTGTGTCGCCAGGATCTGCACCACCAGCGCGTTGTAGTTGCTCGCAATGAATGGCCTGCGCCCCGTCAACGCCTCGTACAGGATGACCCCGCACGCGTACACGTCGACCCGATGATCGATGACCTCTCCGCGTGCCTGCTCGGGCGCCATGTAAAACGGCGTGCCCATCACCATCCCCGTGCGCGTCAGCGACAACTCCGGGTCCTCGCCCTCGAACTTCGAGATGCCGAAGTCCAGGATCTTCACCACGGGCGCACACCCCACACGCTCACTCAGGAAGATGTTCTCGGGCTTGATGTCCCGATGGATGATGTTCTTCTCGTGCGCCGCCACCAGCGCCGACAGCACCTGCGTCAGCGCTGCGATCACGTCGTCGAACGGCAACGCGCCTTCCAGGTTGATCCGGTCCGCAAGCGTCTTGCCGTACAAACGCTCCATCACCAGATAGGGGCTGCCGTCACTGAGTGCGCCGACGTCGTAGATCTCACAGATGTTGGGGTGCCCGATGGCCCCCGCCGCCCGAGCCTCCTGGTGGAACCTGGCCACCGCCTCGCGTCGACCCAGATGGGCGCGGTTGAGCACCTTGATCGCGACTTTCCGACCGATTGTCAGGTGCTCCGCCTCGTATACCGTGCCCATGCCCCCCTCGCCGATGACTGCACGGATGCGGTACTTGTCACCCACAACGCAGCCCAGCAGCGGGTGTTCCGGTGTCGAACGCCCCGCCCGCACAGCGGACCTCCCGTCCGATGGCTTGGACCGGTGTTGCACCAGCGGGATCGGCTCCGCACGGTCGTCGTGGTGAGGTCTGGCCGATGCTTCTGAAGGTTGAGCCGGCGCCGTCCCTTGCCTGCGTCGTCGGATCGGCTTTCCCGTGATCGGACAAAGTTCATCCGTCAGGTTGTGGGGCAGCCCGCAGTGCCGACATCGAATGAAACGCTGGCTCAACGGCTCGGTGTCTCCGCTTCCGGATCTCGCGGCGTCTTTGTGCACGCACGCAACGCCGCATGGCAGCGTAGCGGACAAGCAGCACATCCTCAATGGCAGGTTGCGCGAGCAGAGCACAAATCAGCGTGACAGCCGGAACCGATCCAAGAGGCCCACGGATCTGGAATGTCGGTCCGGCGCCTCCGCGCTGGCCGGCCCGATGAGCCAGGCCCAGCGACTGCACGCACTGCTGCACCGCGCGAAGGTCGTGCTGGGTGCACTGGCCGGTCCATCCCAGGTATCCGCGTCGCATCGTGGTATGGGCGATACTGGTCCACCAGGTTCAGCTAGATCCTGCGCGACAGATTCTCGGTCACGAACCGCACTACCTCGCGCATGCCCGCCAGGCCCCCCCGCAACACCGAGGGGCGCATGACTCGACCGCGGACCGCCACGCCGCCGCCGTCGAGCACCAAGTCGCAGACCTGACGGTGCATCGCGCGCAGGCATGCGCGGTTGAGGCGGCTATCCCCCCCCGCACAGGGATTGAGCGACGGTCGGGGCGGTGAGCTTCGCGTCTGGCATGTCGATATCGACGATGCCGTCGAGCAGGCGCAGCGCAACGGACGAGTCATCCCCGCAGGTGTTGTAGCCCAGCAGCAAGCGCAAGCCATTTCGCGCCGCAGCCGGGAACGTGGCGATGACCAGTGCCACGCCAAGGCTCAGGCTCACCACCTCGACGTGATGCGCGTCTTCGCGCTGCTGATCGACCATCCGGCGCGCAATGGGCGCCGCCGGCAGGTCGAGGACCGCGTCCCCGAGGGCTCAGCTTCCATTTCTGGCAGAACACCGCGATCATGCGGTACGCCAGACGGGCCGGAGCAAGTCGCGGGCCTGTCACGTCGTCGAACCGGCAGCCTCGTTGCTGGCGCGGGCACGCGCCAAGGGGCTGACCGGTCGGTCGTTCGTGCGCAACGACTNAAGGCAGGAGGACGAAGGCGAGCGCGGCCAGAAGGGTAAAGGGCAAGGCCCCGAGCAGCAACAGCCAGGGGCTGATTCCGTCGCTTCCGAAAGCGTCTCTCAGGATGCCAAAGCCTGCTGGATTGGGCGCGTTGGCAAGGACGGTCAGCCCTCCACCACTGACCGCTCCGGCGACAAGCATGTACTTCGCCGTGTCTCCCAGATGGGGAACCTGAGTGCCCAGGAATGTGATGGCCGCGTTGTCCGTGAACGCGGTCAGCCCGGCGGCGCCGAAGAACAACGTGGAAGGCGCCATCGCGCCGAGGACGGGCCGGAGCCACCACCCCTGCAGTGCCCCCAAGGTGACGAGCCCGCCGAGGAAGAATCCGACCAGCAGTCCTTCGCGGATCTGGAGGCGGTCCTGGTACTCGGAGGTGACGGAGCACACGCCGATGAAAAAGAGGAACAGCGGGAAGAAGAACTTGACGTGAGCGTGGAAAGCAACGGTCGCAGCCATGAAAGCAAGGTGCACGACGACCAGCACAATGGGAGGGCGAGAAGAGGGGGCGCTGTCGCCGGTATCTGCCGGCAGGGCGTTGCTCTGGAGTTCCTTTCGGAACACGATCGCGCACAGTGCCGTGCCCGTCACCACGGCGAGCGCGGCTTTCCAGCCAAAGCTCCGGAGCATGAAGCCGGTGTCCCAGCCCCACGGACCAGCCACCATGAGGACGGGCGGCGCTGCGAAGTGCGTGAGGGTTCCGCCGATGGATACGTTGACGAACAACAATCCAAGCGTGGCATACATGAAGCGCGTGCTCATGCGGGGCTTACGGTCGAATAGCTGTTTTTTCAGGAGCAGGGCGGTGACGGTCATCGCTGCCGGCTCGGTGATGACGGATCCCAGAAGAGGGCCGATGGCGAGTGCTGCGGCGTAGAACGACATGCGTCCGGGCAGGGGCAGGAGCGACGCGGCGGCACGGATAGCGCGACCTGCGAGCCAGATCACCGGGCGCGTGGCCGACATGACCATGATGACGAAGACGAACGAGGCTTCGGTGAAGTCGACCTCTTGGTCGAGGTAGGCGAGGGCCTGACTCATGCCTGCTCGCAAGCCGATGATCGCTACGAGCACGCCCGCCCACAGGCCAAACACGACCTCCACCTCGCCGAGAAAGTGGAAGACGTTTTCACCGACGGACCCGGGGGTGCATCGGTGGGCGAGCGCGTTGAACTGCTTGACCAGGAACGTGTGCAGCACCGCAAGCCCGAGCAGGACGACTGCGGCGATCTCCACCGTGCGCGTGGGCACGAACGGTGGGAGGGAAGCCGGGCCGGCCGCGGCGCGTGCATGAGCTGTCGCGGTGAATGCCAGGGCCAGCGCAGCGACCGTCGCGGTCTGTCGCGGGAGCCATCTCGTCATGTCTCCCTCATAACGCAACGCCGTGACGGGAAGGAGCGGGTTGCCGCCGTCGGGATCAGAACGCAGACGGGATCAGGCAAGCCCAGGTCAGGGCCAGGGGTGTGGCGACGGAACCAACGGACGTGGGATCGCGACTTGAAACTGCGGGGGAACGCCGCCGGCATCCTGGGTTGCCTCCGGAGCCTCTGGGCGGCAGGCGCGTTCCTCCCCGTGTGACGACCCTTCTTTTCGCGCCCTGGCCACGAATCGCACAGATGAAGCCAGCGATCGGCCGTTCTCTACGCAGGTCACGATGCCCTCGGCACCAGCCGTCCCCGCACCTTCACACCGTCCCACCCGCGCCAGCCCGCAGCCGTTCGCCCCTCGCCAGCCCATCGTGCGGAAGGCCCCGGAGTACGGTCGTGCGCGAGGCGACCGGACCGGGCGCCGACCGTTCACGCTCCCCGGACTGGCGAAATCGTCGCATCGGTCCCACCGGCGGGTGCAAGCATCTTGCTTGTCCCTGGGGGCCGGGCGTCAGATCAGACCGTCGAAACAGTCGCCGCGCGCACTACTCCGCTTCCCGCTTGCTCTCCAGGATCTCCCATCTCTCGTTCAGACGCCGGGCCTCCGCTTTTGCACGGTCGAGCGCCGCAACCAGATTCTTCACTTCGTCTCCCCCGGCCCCATACNCCGCGGGATCCGCCAGCCTCGCCTCGATCTTCGACACGTGCGCCTCGGCCGTCGCAATGTCGTCAACAATCCGGTCGAGCTCCAGTCGCTCCGCGTACGTCAAGCCCCGCGCTTTGCCAGGCTGCCGGCGGGACGGCCCGGCAACGGGCCTCGAGGTCTCCGTCCCGTGGACCGTCGACGGCTCCGGTGCTCCGCGTGCCTGCTCTTGCTCCCTCAGGCGTCGGAACGTCTCGTAGTTCCCCGCGTAACGCACGACTCTTCCCCCTCCTTCGAAGGACAGAATCGCCGTAGCCACCCGGTCCAAGAACCAGCGGTCATGCGTGACCACGAGCGTCGTCCCGCCGAATTCCGTCAGAAGCTCCTCCAACGCGCCAAGCGTGGCAACGTCGAGATCGTTCGTCGGCTCGTCCAGCAGCACGAGGTTCGCCGGCTGGCGCAGCATGCGCGCCAGGGCCACCCGCGCGCGCTCCCCCCCCGACAGCGCCCCGACCGGTTGGCGCTGACGCTGGGCATCGAACAGAAAGCGCTCCAGATAAGCCCTGGGTTCGATCTCTCGCCCTCCGATCTCCACCTTCGACTGGTCGCCCATCACGTTTTCGAACACGGTCAGCCGGTCGTCCAGCCCGCCCCGCTCCTGGTCGAAGTACACCATCCGCGTGTTCTTCCCCCAAACCACCGACCCGTGCGCTGGCGCAATCTGCCCCGCGATCACCTTCAGCAGCGTCGTCTTGCCGGCCCCATTGCCCCCTATCACCCCTACCCGCTCCCCCTGTGTCACGTGGAAGTCGAAGTTGCGTACCAGCGCCCTTCCCCCCATCTCCACGGTCACGTTGTGAAGCTCCAGAATCGTCTTGCCCGATCGTGCCTCCTCGATGGCAAGCGAAACCGCTCGGTCGACCCTCGGCGCTGCGATCGCCCTGGCGGCCTGCGCTCGCTCGATGCGAGCTTTCTGCTTGGTGGTTCGTGCCTTCGGCTGCCTCCGTAGCCATTCCAACTCTCGCCTGAGGAAGTTCTGACGGTTTGCTTCCGTTCGCGCCGCCAGCTCTGCACGCGCCGCCTTGGCCTCGAGATACAACTCGTAGCCCCCGTCATAGGAAAACAACTTGCCCCGGTCGATCTCGAGCGTCCGCTGTGCCACCCGGTCCAACAGATAGCGATCGTGCGTGATCAGCAACAACGCCCCCTCGTACTCCTCCAGCAAGAACGTCTCCAGCCATCCGACCGTGTCGACGTCCAAGTGGTTCGTCGGCTCGTCCAGGATGGCAAGGTCGGGCCTGGCGACCAGGATCCGCGCCAGGGCGACCCGACGACGCTCGCCGCCGCTCATCGTGCTCACCCGGTCGTCCGGCCGCGCGATCCCCACGTGCCCCAGCATCGCGTCGACCTTGTGCATCTGTTCCCAGCCGCCCAGCACTTCCAACTCCGCCTCTGCCTGCTGTTGCTCCCGCAAGTACCTGTCCACCTCCGGTCCTGCTGTCGCCAGCTTTGCAGACGCTCGCTGGTACCGGTCACGGGCGGCGCACCATCCCTGCAGACCCGCCAGCACCGCTTCCCGTGCGGTCGGATCGCCGTCGAAGACAGGCTCCTGCGCAAGATACGCGGTTGCCGCATCCCGCTTGACCGTGACCGACCCGGCGTCCGGAGCCTCGATACCGGCCAGAATCCGGGCGAGCGTGCTCTTGCCCGACCCATTGACGCCCACCAGACCGACACGCTCGCCAGGCTGGATCACGATGTCGACATCGTCGAGCACGGCGCGCGGACCGAAAGACTTGCACAGGTGATGGGCGATGAGTACCGACACGCCGGCGCAGCATAGTG
>JGI24187J35170_1000780_pt1 | contig 14416 bp, 11 predicted proteins | sample YNPBryBLVA2012_FD_35170 | JGI IMG/M metagenome (IMG submission 35170)
CCCAGGCTCTGTATCCCCAGGCTCTGCCTGGCCGCACCAACCAAAGGCCGGTGGCACGCAGGATGCAAACAGCGTATCCCCAGGCTCTGCCTGACCGCACCAACCAAAGGTCGGTGGTACGAGATGACGGCAATAATTTGTTAAACTTCATGAACGGCGGGTGAACAGGGAAGCAACGCCAGTTCGATTGCATCTGAAGGCCACGCTGAGAAATGAACAAAGTAGCATGGCCGGCCTGACCAGGTAATGCCTGCCGTTACGCAAGGCTTCATGCTTTATAATTGCACGCATGACGACGCCCCTCAAGAAAGGGATAGCCTTGTTCGGCCTGGCCCTGTTCGTGATTGGGCTGGGCGTCTTTGCCTTTCTCGGCCTCTACAACCGCTATTGGGCAGACGATTGGTGCTACAACGCCAACCTCAAAGACCTGGGCTTTTGGGGCTTCATGCAAGGCTATACTTACATCACTACATACGCCTCTAACCGTTTCTCACTGACTCTGTTTTCCGCTTTGTTGCAAGCCTTTGGCATCCCTGGCTTGCAATGGATGACCTTCCTGGCAATTCTCTTGTGGACGAGCGGCCTGGCTGTTTTTCTGCGCCGCCTCCAGCGCCTGAACGGTGACCAGCGGTCGTTTCTTTCTCCCCTCCTGTGGGCCGCTATCGGCGTCTACTTCACCCTCTACCTGGCGCCGCACCTGTACCAATCCCTCTACTGGCGGTCTGGCTTTTTGCCTTATACCGCCCCGTTGGTAGCGACAGTATGGATTCTTGCCCTGCTGACCCAACAAGCCCTTCAGGAAAAACCCTCCCCCGCCCGCATGGCCTGGACTGGGCTGCTTTCGTTCCTGGCAGGCGGGTTCTCTGAGGCGGGATGCGCCTTCCTGGTTGCCGCGTTAGGCTGGTATCTCCTCTTTGCCGCGCTTGGGGCCGTTCGCAAACGCCCCTGGGCAGCCCGATGCCTGCCTAGCGCAGGGGTGGCGTTGCTCTTTGCACTGCTGGCTATGGCCCTGTTGATTTATTCGCCCACCAGTCAGGTGCGCGCAGCGCGGTATGGAGATACAGCGGACTTTGCTCAACTGGCGCGGCTACTGATGCAGTTCACCTATGCTTTCCTGGCAGCCTCGCTCAAAGACTACCAGCGCCTGCTCGTCTTCGTCCTGGCTGCATTGCTTGGATTTCTTCTCCCGTCAACCGAAGAAGAAAGGCCCGGCTGGCGCGCCTGGTTGTCCGCTATGCTGGTGCTGGGTCTGCTGACTGTGACCCTGGTGGCAGCCGCGCTTGCACCCAGCGCCTACATCGAAAAAGGCGTGCCGGCCCTGCGCGCCCAAATCATCCCGACCTTCGTGGTGGTGCTGGCCCTGGTTTGTGCGGGTTGGCTCTGCGGTGAGGCTTTGCGTGCCTGGCGCGCCCCCCAATGGATCTCTCCCTTGTTCTCGTTCACACTCTTGCTGGTCTACGCCTGGACGGCCTATTCCATCTCCATGACCGCCGGTAAAATAGGTCTCTATGCGCACCGGGCGCAAGCCTGGGACGAGCGCGATGCGGCCATCCGCCTGGAAGCGGCCACTACCGCCGCCAGCGTCCTCGTCCCGGCCATTGACGGCGCCCCTGTTGGCGGAATCCGCGACCTGGATCCGCCGGGGAAGACCGGCTTCTGGATTACCAAATGCGCCGAGCGTTTCTACGGCGTAAAAATCAAAATCTTCTTTCCCTAACCCATGCCCACTCTCATTGCTCTCGTCCCCATGCGCCATCACAGCCAGCGCGTGCCTGGCAAGAACTACCGTCCGCTGGCAGGCAAACCACTCTTTCATCACATTATCGAAACCCTCCTGTCCGTCCCTGAAATCAACCGCGTGGTGGTAGATACCGACTCCGAGCCGGTCATGGATGGGCTGCGTCGGCATTTTCCCTCCGTGCGCATCCTGCCGCGCCCTGAGGCCCTGCGCGCCGATACCATTCCCATGAACGACATCCTGCTCTATGACACGCAGCAGGTCGAAGCGGACTTTTACCTCCAAACGCACAGCACCAACCCTCTGCTTCAGGCCGCTACCGTCTCGCGCGCCATCCAATTCTTTTGGGATCATTACCCCGCCTACGATTCCCTCTTCTCGGTCACCCGACTACAAACGCGCCTATACGACCAGCATGGACGCGCCATCAATCACAACCCGGCAGAACTGCTCCAGACCCAAGACCTTCCGCCCGTGTACGAAGAGAATTCCTGCCTATACCTGTTCACTCGCCAAACGCTGCTCGAGCATCGTCACCGCATTGGCGCGCGCCCTGCCATGTTCGAAATCAACCCCGCAGAAGCCTGGGACATTGACGAAGAACTGGACTTCGACCTGTGCGATTTCTTGATGAAACGACGGTCGGCCAAGGGGCATGAATGAACGTGGCTTTCAAGTCGAACAAGCCTTCCAGTCCAAGCGCCTTCCTGACGTTGTTTTCGATGGCGCTCTTGTTCATGGCTTACGCCGTTTTGCGCTGGTCGAACGAAGCCCCAGCCTTCGAAAGGGCGCGGCATGTTTCGGATACGCCCGCTTACATGCGCATTGCGCGCCTCCCCTTGTCTGACCCAGATTTCTGGTTGAACGCCCGCCCCTTCATCTTCCCCCTGGTCATCAAAGCCTTTGGGGGCAACCAGCCGGCTGTGGCCTCCTTCCAAACAGCCTTTTCCATCCTTTCGTGGGGATTGCTGGCCCTGACGGCGGCTGTCTCGCTCCAAAACACGGCGCTTCGTCTCCTGACCTTCGGCCTGCTTCTGACTCTCAGCCTCGAGCCTCACATTGCCGGCTGGGACCTGGTCATGCTGACCGAGTCGCTGTCGCTCTCGCTCCTGGCCTTGTTCGTGGCCGCCTGGCTGTGGCTGCTCAAAGGCTGGAATGGGTGGAAAGTCGCTGCGCTGATGCTGGTGTCCTTTTTGTGGGCCTTTTGCCGCGATACCAATGCCTGGCTGCTGCTCATGCTGGCCGGGCTGCTCTTGCTGGCCGTCCTCTTCTTTGGAGCCGACAGGCGCTTCCTAGCATTGAGCCTGACCTTTGCCTTGCTGTTTGCGTTGAACAACTTTTCCGCCAACCAGGGCCAGCGATGGGTATTTCCCTTCCAAAACGTGCTTGCCGAGCGCATCCTGACCGACGCGCGGGCGTTGGCCTTCTTCTCGGACTGCGGAATGCCCATCACGCCCGAACTGTTGCAACTGGGAGACGGCCATGCCGGCAGCGCAGAACGCGCCTTCTACGAAGACCCGGCCCTCGAATCGTATCGCCTCTGGCTGCACGCCGACGGAAAATCCTGTTATGCGCGCTGGCTGCTGTCTGTTCCTCAGCAAAGCCTTCTTCAACCGCTGGCAGACTTCGAGACGCTGGTCGAATTCGAACGCCTGGAACGTTTCTTCCCTCAACGATACCAGCCCATCCTGCCCTGGCGCCTGGCAGCGATTTTGTACCCGCGCCGGGCCCTTCTCTGGCTGTGGGCGCTGAACACCATCGCCGCCCTGGTGGTCCTTGCCCGGCGGGCCTGGAAAACGAACCCGGCCTGGATGGTCTTCCTGGCTTCATCCCTCCTGATTTATCCTCACCTCTTTATCGTCTGGCACGGCGACACCTCGGGCATGGATCGGCACGCCCTGTCGCTTGCGGTACAATTCATCCTCTCCTGCTGGCTGCTGCTGTTTCTGGGCGTTGACGCCATAGGGCGGCCTCTAGCCGCAACCAAACTGGCGTTACGCCGCGGTTGAACTGTAGCGCAAAGCCAGTACTATAGCGCGGAATGTACTCCGCCCATGAAAGGACGTATCGCGCATGACTTTCTTCCAAAAACTTCGCTCGCATGAGAATCTCGTCTCCCTCCTGGTCGTGGTTGCCGTTACGCTGCTCACCTACGGCGTCTTGATTCCGTACCTGGGCTTTTACCGCGACGACTGGTACATGCTCTGGACGGCGCAAGCCCAAGGGCCAGAAGGCGTGTTGGCGCTGTTCAAAATTGACCGCCCCTTCGTGGGTTTGTTGTATGCCTGGGACTACAGACTGCTGGGACCATCTCCCTTGCATTGGCAGATATACGCATTATTCATTAAATTGCTCAGCGTCCTGGCTGTCTACTGGCTCATGCGCCTGGTCTGGCCAGGGAAAAACCTGGAAGCCGCTTTCGTTACCCTGCTGTTCGCCGTCTATCCGGGTTTCTATCAGCAGCCGAATGCCGCCTTGTTCAAAAACTTGCTGCTCTCTCAGGCAGCCGCTTTGTTCTCGATTGCGATGAGTATTCATGCCGTTAAGGTTCATCACCGCGTTGCGCAAACGCTATGGACGGTCTCTTCGATTGCGCTGGCGGTATTCTATCTGGCCATCTACGAGGCCATGATCGGCATCGAAGTCGCCAGGTTGCTTCTGCTGTTCTACGTTGTCTCTCAGGGCAGCGGCGTTTTCCAAAGCCTGAAAACCAACCTGCTCGTTACCCTCAAGAAAGCCGTTCCCTACCTGCTGTTGGGGCTTGGCTTCGCCTACTGGCGAATTTTCCTGTTCGACAGCACACGCCGCTCCACCAACGTAGATGCCCTGCTGGGAGAATACAGCGTCTCTCCGCTGCACAGCGCCCTGGCGATTGTTTTCGAGACCCTCAAAGACCTGTTCGACACCACCCTGTTCGCATGGACTGTGCCGCTCTATCAGTTCGTCCTCGACAGCACCTACCGCGACCTGGGCGCCTCGCTCCTTTTGGCAATCCTTGTTGCAGGCCTGGCAGCAGCCTGCCTCTTTTGGGCGCACAGGCAGACCTATATCGAACCCAACGGACAATCGCCAGACCGTTCTGCCCTGCACATGACCGTGTTGGGCGCCATCATCATCGTTGTCACCACCATCCCTATCGTAGCAGCCGGCCGAAACGTTGTCTTCGACTACCAATGGGACCGTTACACCGCCCAATCCGTCTTGGGCGTAGCCTTGTTCCTGGGCGGACTGGCTTTCTATGTTGTTCGTCCTGCGGCCCGCTGGCTCTTTCTCCTCAGCCTGCTGGTTTCTGGCGTCATAACGCAATATCACAGCGGCGTCTTCTATCGCGAGTTTTGGGACCAGGAACGTGAGATGTGGTGGCAACTCTCCTGGCGCGCGCCCGACTTGCAAGCCGGCACCACCGTCATCGCTATCCCGCCGTCCGATTACCGTCTGGCAGAAGAATACGAGGTGTGGGGGCCTCTCAACATGATCTACAACCCGGCTGCTCCGCTGAAATTCACCGGTCAGGTGTTGTTCGATGACATCGGCTTTGCCCTGCGAAAAGGCGATATAGACGAGCGCCACATGCGCAGCGTGCTGGTCTTGCGCGATTACAGCAAGCCGCTCATCCTTTCCAAACCGTCTGAAAATTCCTGCCTGCATGTCATCGAAGGTGCGCGGCTGGAACTGCCGTTCATCGAAGACCCCCTAGTGCAAGACATTGCCTCTTACTCCCGCACCGACCTGATTCTGACCGAGGCTCCCCCCCATACCCCCGCGGTGGAGGTGTTCGGCAGCGAACCAAAACATACCTGGTGTTACTATTACCAAAAAATAAACCTGGCTCGCCAGCGCGGAGATTGGGAGGAGGCCGCCCGCCTGGCCGACCAGGCCGAAAAACTGGGATTCAAGCCTGCCGACCGCTCCGAATGGTTGCCGGTGGTACAAGCCTACTTGCGCACCGCGCAGGCTCAAAAAGCCGCTCAGGTAGCCAAGAAAATCAAAGCCGACAAAAACCTGCGTCTGAGCCTGTGCAAACAACTGGGAACCTGGCCGGCCTCTGCCGACCCCGCGCCGCTCATCCAAACCCTGTGCGGCAGCGCAGACTGATTTCAGGACGAACCATGCCCCCAAAACAAACTTTCACCATCCTGTTTACCGCCCCCTACATGATTCCCTTCCTCGACCGTTTCCGCCCGCTATTGGAAGGCTACGGCCTCCAACTCATCGTCCCTGAAGTGCGGGAACGTCTGGAAGAAGAAGACCTGCTGCGTTACGCCGGTCAATTCGACGGCGCCATCTGTGGGGATGACCGCTACACGGCGCGCGTCATCGAGGCTTGCGCCCCGCGCTTGAAGGTCATCTCCAAGTGGGGGACGGGCATCGATTCCATTGACGCCTCGGCTTGCTCCCGTTATGGCGTCAAAATTGGCCGCACCCCCAACGCCTTCACCCTGCCCGTTGCCGACACGGTGCTGGGCTACCTGCTGGCCTTTGTCCGCCGTCAGCCCTGGATGGACAAAGCCATGAAAAGCGGCGCATGGGAGAAAATACCCGGCAAATCCCTCAGCGAGGTTACGCTGGGCGTGATTGGCGTGGGCAACATCGGCAAGGCTGTCACCCGCCGTGCGCGCGCCTTCGGCATGAAAGTGCTGGGAACCGACATCATCGAAATTGACCACGTCTTCGTGGCCGAAACGGGCATCCTGCTCACCGATCTCCATTCTCTCCTCGCCGAGTCCGATTTCGTCTCCATCAACTGTGACCTCAATCCCACCAGTTACCACCTGATGAACGCCCAAACCCTGGCGTTGATGAAGCCGTCAGCCGTGTTGATCAACACCGCGCGCGGCCCCATCGTCGAGGAGAAAGCCCTCATCGAAGCGTTGCAGGCCGGTCGTTTGGGCGGAGCCGCGCTGGATGTCTTCGAGGTGGAGCCGCTTCCGCTCGATAGTCCGCTCTTGAAAATGGACAACGTCTTGCTGGCCCCACACAACGCCAATTCCAGCCCGGCTGCCTGGGAGCGCGTCCATCGCAACACCATCCAGAATCTCCTGGAGGGCTTGGGGCTGGATACGGCCGGCTTGAAAATCGCACTGGACAAATCCAACGCTCTCATGTAGAATAAGCCCTTGCAAAATTCGATTAGCGCGCCAAACCGATGGGGCGGCAGTTGAACTGCCGCCCAAACAGGTTGTTATCCCGGCTCTTTGGCGCGCAACAAAATGAGTAAGTCCCTTTGGAGGAAGACCCTTGGCTAACATCAAGTCCCAAATCAAACGCAACGCACAAAACGAGAAGCGCCGCCTGCGCAATCGCATCTTTCGCGGCAGCGCCCGCATGGCAGTACGCAACGCCCGCCAAGCCCTCGGCGGCGAAAACCTCGAAGAGGCTCGCGCGGCTATTCTGAAGGCTGTTAGCGCGCTGGACAAGGCCGCAGAAAAGGGCGTGCTTCACAAGAAAAATGCTGCCCGCCGCAAGAGCCGTTTGATGAAACGCCTGGCCGCTGCCCATAAATAACCTCTGGGTATCATCTCGATGGGCGGGGCGCCAAAACGCCCCGTTTTTGTCTTCTCTTCGAGAAAATATCACCCCTGAATATTTTGGTTAGCGTTTGACATCCCGCTCTTGTGCGGGATGTTTTTTTTTCTCCCTGTCGGATAAAATCCATGCCATGACCAAACCGACCCTTGCCCTGCTCATCGGCCTCTTGCTGGGCAGCGCCTTGCTTGGCTTCGGAACCCTCACCCGCGGACAGACTTGGGGCGATGACTTTGCCGCCTACTTGATGCAAGCCAAGAGCCTGTTGAGCGGCGACATGGACGATTTCGTAGCGCACAATACCTTCACGGTGACGCAATCCTCACACCAAATTGGCCCGGCCGCCTATCCGTGGGGTTTCCCGCTGATGCTGGCTCCCGTCTATGCCCTGGCCGGTCTCAGCCCCCTGGCGCTGAAACTGCCCGGCTTGTTGACGTTCTTGGGTTTTCTGCTGGTCTTCTTCTTTTGGATGCGGCGACGTTTCGCTATCGCCGACAGCCTGCTGGCCGTTTCGTGGTTTGCCTTCCATCCCGGCCTGTTGCTGTTCCTTGACAACATCCTGTCCGATATCCCCTTCCTGTTTTTGTCCACCCTCTCGCTGTTGCTGGTTGACGTGTACCTGCATGAGAGGCAAGGCCGACGCAGGCTGGTGCTGGCCGGCGGCATGGGAATAGTCATGTTTACTGCCGCTTTCGTTCGCACGCAGGGATGGATCCTGTTGGGGAGCGCCTTGCTCTTCCTTGCGCTGCGCTTTCTGCGCACGCCAGGCGAACGGAAACGCCTCGCGCTCGAGGTCGCTGCATTGCTGGCAGTTTTTGGCGCCCTGCAGGGGCTGTCAGCCTGGCTCTTCCCCGGCGGGCAGGAATCGTACCTGGCTTTGTATGCTGCTTTTGGCCCCCATACCCTCACCGACAACATGGCCGCCTATTCACAACTCGTTGGGCTGTTCTTCGAGAGTTTGCCTGCTTCTGGAGTCGTGTTTGGCCTCTTTGCGGCGCTCTTCATCCTCGGGCTGGCGGCGCGCTTCGAAGCCGAAGCCTTTCCTGTCCTGTATGCGCTTCTGTATCTGATCGTGCTGTGGAGTTGGCCCGAATGGCAGGGATTCCGCTTCCTCTTTCCCATGCTGCCGATCTTCATCCTGCTGGCGTGGCACGGGTTGGACTATCTTCAGGGCCTCTTGCCGCTTTCCTGGCAGCCGGCCGCGCGCACGACCCTGCGCGGCGCATTGACGCTGGTTACGCTCGTTTTTCTATGGAATGCCTGCTCGAATGCCGCCGCCAATCTGCGCGACGAGCGCGCCATCAACGGGCCTTTCGATCCTTACAGTATCGAATTGTACGACTTCATCAAGGAAAAGACCCCCCCCGATAGCGTCATCGTATTCTTCAAACCGCGCGCGCTGCGCCTGATGACCGGGCGCGACGCGCTGGCCATGACCGAGTGCGAGCGGATGACCTTGGGCGATTACATCGCCTTGAGCAAGAAAGTGGGCGAAAACCTGCAAATCCCGCCGGAGCAAATCGGTGCCTGCAACCTGCCGCTGACCACCGTCTTCCAAAATCGCAGATTCGTGGTGTACCAGATCACAGGCCAGCAGCCATAGCCGTCGGGCCGGGCCATTTGCATGAGAGCGAACCAGGAACGGTTGACCATCGCGCAAAATCTTTACGATCGTGATAACTTCTCAAGAGCAATACTATCCCGCCTTATGGAAATGAACTTACCTCGTATATCATCCTTTGATTGTAACCAACAATGACCTTGACGAACTCTTGCAACGACCTGTCCACCTCGGCCTCGCCCGTATCCACCAGCAGCGGCCGGCCGCCCAGCGTAATCAGTTTGTTCACCGTACTAACGACCAGGATATTTTCACGCCCCACCAAGCGGATGACCTGCGGACTGATTTGCTGATTGCCGCGCCCAAACAGGTAGCCCTGTCCGCCGATGGGCGTGACGATGATTTTCGCTTTTGGGTGGCGGGCAAGGATTTCGAGCAATTGTCTTTCGTTCACGTCTCTTTCAAGCAGCGCCTTGTCTAGCACAACGTCTACGCCCAGCAGGGTCTTTTCCAGCCCCAGACAATCGGCAACGGCGCGGAGGGTGGTGCCGGGGCCAAGAATGTAGACCACGCCCGGCTGCATCTGACTGACCACAAAAGCAGCAATCTCGCGCGCCGCCTCCTGCTCGCTGGCAGGCGAGGCGCTCTTGGCGTTTTGAACGAACTGACTGGCAAAGGGGACGTTCAGATAACCGTACAGGCGGGTCGAGACCTTCCCCGCGCGATAAGCCGTCTCGTCCAGGTCAATGACCTCCGCCTCGTGAAACGCCACACGCTCGCCGCGCACCAGCCGCGCCGCCAATTCGCCGGCCGCGCGCGGGTGAATCGCGTAGACCGGCGAATGGATTTTCACCCCCGCAGGGATGCCCAGCACCGGCGCCGATAGACCGACCGCGTCATAGATGTCGCGCGCCGTGCCATCGCCGCCGGCGAACAAAATCAAGGCGACGCCCATCTCTTTCATGGACTGCGCCGCCTGCTTCGTATCTCGCGCGCTGGTCTTTCCCGCTTCGATCCGACCGATAACCTGCGTGCTGAACCCCAGCGACTCGGCCGCCTCGGCGCCCATGCTGCCCGGGCAGGTTACGATTTCGATATCGTCTTTGATGGGAAGCAAGGCCCTCAGGGCCTCTCTGGCGCGCTCTCCGGCACGAGATTGGGCGCCCAATGCAATGGCCTTTTGCTGAATCATTTCCCCATCGCTGCCCTTCAACCCCACTCTCCCCCCCAAACCTGCCATCGGGTTGACGATCAGCCCCAGGCGCACTCTCGAGCGGCTCATGCCATTTCTTCGAGGCTTTCCACACCCTGCCCGTGTTTCTTGCAATATGCCCGCCAGGTAGGCGCCCACTTGTCGGGATCGGTCAAGTAGGCTTCCTGGTCGCGCATCTGATGGATGGGGGCGTGGTGCGGGGCTTCACGCACCAGGTCGGGCTGGTGGCGTGCCTCGTCAGCCATGCTGGCCCAGGCGGCGGCGTATTGGTCGAGATCGCGTTTGGAGTAGGATTCGGTCGGCTCTAGCGTGGCAGGATGCGGCACCACAAAGGGATGATGACTGGTGAAGAAGTGCATCTTGTAATCCGCTGCGCGCCGGGCAAGGTCTTCGATATCCAGGCCGGTTTCCTGCGCCAGGGCCTCCCAACTGTACCGCACTTGCTCGATGCGCGGCGTGCCTGGTTCATAGGGCGCCGTCACGCCGGGGATTTCGAGGATTTTCTTCATCAAGTAGTTGTTGTTCAAAACGGCTATGCTGGCCACTTCGCGCAGGCCTCGGGCGCCATGCGCCATGATCCAGGCGTAAGCGCGCACGAAGTTGGCCGCCACGCCGTAGAATTGCCCGACCTTGCCGATGGAATCCGGGCGATCGTAGTCGAGGAAATATCGTTGTCCATCGAATTCGACTGTTGGAACCGGCAGGAAAGGGGCCAGGGCGTGGGTAACGCAACTCGCGCCGGTAGCAGGCCCCCCCGAAGCATGAGGCGTAGAAAAGGTCTTGTGCAGGTTGAAGTGGCACAGGTCGAATCCGGCCTCGCGGGCGCGGGCGATTCCCAACAGTCCGTTGGCGTTGGCCTGGTCGTAGGCGCACAGTCCGCCGGCACGATGCACGATGTCCACGAATTCGCGGATGTGAGGGTTGAAGATGCCGGTGTCGTCGGGGTTGGTAATGAACAGGCCGGCCGTGCGTTCCGAGACAGCAGCGCGCAGCGCCTGTACGCTGGGATAGCCGTTCTTTTCGGGGAACAGGGTGATAATTTTGAAACCGGCCGTCCGCGGGGCAGCGGCGTCGGAGGGGTGGGAGAAGATGGTGGTGATGATTTCGTCGCGCTGTTGGCCTTCGCCGCGTTTGGCGTGATAGGCGCGTATCATGGCAATATTGGCGTAGATGGCCTGCGAGCCGGCGCGCGGCTGGAGCGAGACCTTGTCCATGCCCGAAATTTCTTTGAGGAATTGCTCCAGTTTGTACATGATTTCCAGGATGCCCTGGACGGTTTCCTCGGGCTGGAGCGGGTGCAGGGCGGTCAATTTGGGGTTGGCAGCCAGTCTTTCATTGACGGGCGGATTGTATTTCACGGTGGAGGTCGCCATGCCAATATCGGGGATCAAACCGGCCCCCAGGGTTTCCTGCGAGAGGCGCAGGTAATGGCGCAAGACTTCCACTTGCGAGATTTCGGGCAGGTGGGGCAATGTTTCGCGGCGCATGGAGGCCGGTATAGGCGCTTCCCCCTTTTGCGTTTCCGCCTCGATGGCCGGGTCGGTGCCGGGAGGCAAGATGCCGCGCTCGCCGGGGCTGCCTAATTCATAGATGATGGGTTCGTTCCAGCGCGCCTGGTGGTATTGCCGCTGAAGGGATTCGGGATTGTGCTTCATGTCAGCGCCTCCGCCAATGCCTGCGCCAGGCGGTCNATGTCCGCTTTGGCGTGGACTTCGGTAACGCAGTACAGGGCATGATNGGCAAAGCCGGGGAACTTTTGGCTCAGGTCATAGCCGCCAAAGATGTTTTGGGTGAGTAGGGCGGCGTTGATCTCTGCGACCGTTTTGCCGCTACGAGAGAAGTCCACCACGAACTCGCGAAAATGCCCCGAGTGAGGGAATTGGAGCGACACGCCCGGCAGGTTGGACAAGGCTCGCATGGCATATTGGACGTGAGCGGTAATGGCATGACCCACTTCGGCCATCCCTTGCGGACCCATCAACGCCAAATACACGCCTGCGGTAATCGCCCACAGATTGGCCATGGTGCCCACCCACTCCTTGCCGTTCTCGCGCGCCATGAACGAGGTGCGCTCGAAGGCGACTTCACCAAAGCCATATTCGCCGGGGATTTGGGTCGGCACCAGTCCGTAAATGCGGTTGGGATATTCCAGGATGAAAGCCGGTTCGTCGCGTGTGGCAATGTAACCGGCATGGCCGCCGCCAAATTGCATCGGGATTCCCAACGATTGGATGTCGCCGCAGGCAATGTCGGCGCCATAGGCAGCCGGGGGCTTCAGGATACCCAGCGAGATGGGGTCTGCGCTCACGATGGACAATCCGCCGTGCTGGTGGATGAGATCGGAAATGCGCGCACCCTGCGACTCGAGGACGCCAAAGAAGTTGGGATTCTCGAAGTAGACTGCCGCCGTCCTGGAAGAGAGGGCCTGCTCCAGCGCCCCTAAGTCCATCTCGCCCGTTTGTGGGTCGAAATCAATGAAAATGAATTCCAGGATGTGACCGTTGTAATCCAAAATCTTGGATACTTTATCGGGATGGATGGCGCGGCTGACGAGAATTTCCTTGCGCCCGGTCAGGTTGGCTGCCATGCGCATACTGGTAGCGGCGGCCTGGAAGGAATCGTAGGTGGGCAGGTTGACGACATCCATATCGAGCAACTCGCCCATCATGCTGGCATACTCGAACAACGCCTGGTAGCGTCCGTGGTCCTCGTAGGCGCGCCCAGAATAAGCGGTCAGGAATTCTGCACGATGGTTGATTTCATTGCACACGGCCGGGATATAGTGCTGATAACAACCGCCGCCCAGGAAACTCAAGGCTTCTTCCGTAGAGATGTTCTTGCTCAAAATCTGGTTGACATGCTTTTCCAGATGAAATTCTGAGAGAATCGGTTCGGGCAGNTTCAAGTCACGCTTCAAGCGCAGTTCTGGCGGGATGGCCGCNAACAACGCCTGGCTGTCTTCCAGCCCAAGTTCTGCCAGCATGGTTTGCCTGACAAGCGGGGCAGAGTTGGGAATGTAGGGATAGGTAATCTCTTCTTTCATAAGCGATTGTTCGTATCACCGGGCTGTGCCTGGCAGGGCCGACGCNAGGTCGGGGATGCTCTGGGTTTCTTACACCAGGCTTGCCCGCCAGGGCCGCCCCAAGGTCGGAAGTACAATTCTACCTGGTCAAATTCCCAGGTACGCCTTGCGGGTATGCTCGTTCTCCAGCACCGCCTGACCGCTGCCCTCGAGGACGATCTGGCCGGTCTCCAGCACATAGGCATAGTCGGATATTTGCAAACTCTGGCGCACGTTCTGTTCTACCAGCATGATGGTCATGCCGGCTGCCTTCAGTTGGCCGATGGTTTGAAAGATGCTTTTCACCAGCAAGGGCGCCAGGCCGAGAGAGGGTTCGTCGAACATCATCAGGCGCGGTTTCGACATCACCGCCCGGCCAATCGCGAGCATTTGCTGTTCGCCGCCCGAAAGCGTGCGCGCCAGTTGTTTCGTCCGTTGTTCGAGGCGGGGAAAAAGATGGAAGACCATTTCCAGCGATTCTTTTCGATATTGCTTCGAACGTTTCGAGTAACTCCCTATCAACAGATTCTCGTACACCGTCATATCGGGAAACAATTTGCGTCCCTCTGGCACTTGCACGATGCCAAGCGTAGCAATGGCATGGCTTTCGAGGCGGGTCAAATCCTGACCTTCGAAAGTGATTTCGCCAGCGGTCGGGCGCANCAAGCCGGAAATGGTGTTGATGAGAGTCGTCTTGCCGGCCCCGTTGGCACCCACGATGCTGACTACCTGGCCTTCCGTTACCGAAAGTGAAACACCATGCAGCGCCCTAAAAGCCCCATACTGTACCTGGAGGTTCTTTATCGTCAACATATCATTCCTCCTGTCCCAAATAGGCTTCCAAGACAGCCGGGTTGTGCGAAATTTCCTGCGGCGTCCCTTCGGCAATCATTTTGCCAAAGTCCAGCACGATGATGCGGTGGGAAAGGTTCATGATCACTTTCATCAGGTGTTCGACGATCAACAACGTCATCCCCTCCTGGTTGAGTTGGCGGACGAGGGTCAGGATATCTTCGATTTCCGTATCCTTGAGGCCGGCGGCCACTTCGTCGAGCAGCAACAGGTTGGGTTCCGAGGCCAGCGCCTTGCCGATTTCGAGGCGCTTCAATTCGAGCAAGGTCAAGTCGCGCCCCAAGGTGTTGGCTTTTTCGCGCAGGCCTACCCTCTCCAGGGTTGCCAGGGCCTTTCGCCTGGCATCGGCTGTATTGGGATGACGTACATACGCCCCGATCATGGTGTTTTCGAGGACGGTCATATCGGGAAACGGCTGTACCACCTGGAAGGTGCGCGTCAAACCCAAGTCGCAAATCTGGTGCG
>JGI24187J35170_1000791_pt1 | contig 14298 bp, 9 predicted proteins | sample YNPBryBLVA2012_FD_35170 | JGI IMG/M metagenome (IMG submission 35170)
TGGTACTCAAGGTCAACGGAGTGCAGTGCTTTGTCGCCTGCTTCCAAACCCATCTCTTTTTGATATTGGTCGACGACAACTTTTTTGGCGACCCAGTCGATTTTGTCTGCCATTTGCAACGGATTTCGATCCAAACCGTCCAGCGTGGACTCCCACTCCTTTAGGATCCAATCGCCTTGTTCCGACAGGCCACGATAGCGCTGTGCACGCTCGAGGTACTCCCGTTGCAAGTCCGTGGCTCTTATTTTGTCACCGGCCGCGAGGACCACCGTCCACCGATAGGTGGAGTCGCGACTTACGTCCCTCAATGCCTTTAAGGGATTGGCGAGAAGCAAGGATTCTGGTATCAAGCCGTCCTCGATGCATTGGAGCGCCATCGAAGTCGAACCGACCTTCAAGGCATATGCGTATTCGTTCTGGTTGGCCTCGCCGAAAAGCAGGTGCAAGCGTGTCGTGCCATTGCTGGAATACAGGTGTTCCCACTTGGGATTCACGATCGCCCGATTGAACCGCACCCGGGTGGCAACCGTTTTCAGGATATGGTCTGCCCGTTGGCTGAGCTGGAATTCGACTGTATCGTCCGGCTCCACGCCGTATACGCGACTGACCCAAATGTAGTCGATCGGATTGGCGGCCACGTCTTCGTAATTGATGTTGGCATCAGAGGTCAGCACATGCCCTCCGACACGGCCTACGCCGGCGAAGATCTGCCGAGTGACCAAAAATGGCATCAGAAGATGGATTTTGTTTGCGACAAAGTCCTCTTCGTTGACCAAGTAGTTCTCGTGGCAGCCGAAGGTATGTCCGCCGAAGTGATCAATGCTGTTGTTGTAAACACTAACACAATCGTTCAGGTTCATCTCCTTTATAGCCCGCAAGATCAGCCGTTGTCCCGCTCTGTCGTTGGCCACGAGGTCCTTCAGAGAGATGCACTCGGCCGTCGCGTATTCCAGGTGCGAACCAACCGCGTCGATGTAGAGTCTCGCACCATTGATAAGAAATCCGCCACTGTTCGCTGGCTCGAACACGTCGTCCCGAGAATGCACGTCGAGCAAGCCGAATTCCAACTCCTCGAAGATATAGTCCTTGACAGCCTCAACGATCTGGTCCGGCTTTCCGACACTCTCATCAACATAGCAGCCGAACTCCGTCTCCACACCGAAGATACGGTTCAGCGGGTTGTGGTCCATGAACTAATTCTACGTCTGGGACGGCTGGATCGGCCGCCAAAGGTCGGGGTATCCTAACCACCTTAAACCGCATCGTTGTGTGACGACATGGAAGCCTTTACCAAGTGCTCTGGCTGCGGCAAAATCTTGTACTCGGTCGAGTTCGAACAGAATGATCGCGTCTGCTTGCACTGCGGCAAGCACCATCGACTCGGTGCGCGGCGGCGCATCGAAATAACTTTCGACCCGGGGTCTTTTGAAGAACACGATGCCGATGTGGCGTCCTCGGACCCGTTATGCTTTCCACAGTACAAAGAAAAGTACGAGTCTGCCATGGCCAAGACCGGCATGAAAGAGGGCGTTTTGAGCGGGGTTGCCTCGATTGACGGAAACGAAGCCAGCGTTGCTGTGGCCGACTTCTCCTTTATGGGCGGTTCTATGGGCAACGCCGTCGGCGAAAAAATCGCTCGAACGCTGGATCGGGCTTGCCAGTTGCGCATTCCCTGCATTGTTTTTTGTTCGTCTGGCGGAGCGAGGATGCAAGAGGGTCTTTTCTCCCTTATGACTCTTCCCAAGACCACGGCTTCCGTGCATCGTTGCCGAGAATCGGGCATCCCTTACATTTCGGTTTTCACGGATCCGACCATGGCGGGCGTGCTGGCGAGTTACGCGAGCATCGCCGATGTGATCCTGGCAGAGCCCGGGGCCATGGTTGGTTTTGCTGGAATGCGCGTCAGCAAGCAAGCGGGAGTGAGCAAGGTTCCCGACGATTTTCAAACATCCGAGTTCGCCTTCCGGTCGGGGATGATCGACAAAATCGTTCACCGGAAAGAAATCCGGCCCGTTCTATCGGTGTTGTTAAAGTCTTTGGGGGCAAAGTGTTATGCCGGCTAAGACGTGGAAGGAGTGGGAGGCGCCCCTCCTTGAACTTGAAGAGGGTATCGCGAAGCTTAAGGCGCTTATCGCAAAGGAGCAGGACGAGGACCGGCGCGAGGAGTTCATAGCCAAGGTTTCGGAGTACGAGGCGGGAATCGATCGGTATATCGCCACAATGTACAGCCATCTTTCGCCTTGGGAGAAGGTTTTGGTCGCTCGCTCCGAAAGGCGGCCGTACACTTTGGATTACGTTTCCGCCATTTTCACACAATTCACCGAGCTTGCCGGCGACCGTCATTTCGGAAACGATGAAGCCATTGTCGGCGGGCCTGCGTTCTTGGACGGCAAGCCGGTCATGGTGATCGGCCACCAGAAAGGGCGCAACATCCAAGAGCGCCAGCGCCGAAACTTTGCCATGTCAAAACCGGAAGGCTACCGAAAAGCCATGCGCTTGATGGACATGGCCAACCGCTTCGGTCTTCCAGTCATAACCTTTGTCGACACGCCTGCGGCAGACCCCGGTGTCGATGCCGAGTCGCGCGGCATTGCAGAGTCGATCGCCTCCTCGATCCTACGAATGTTCGAATTGGAAGTGCCGGTGATTTCCGCGATCATCGGTGAGGGAGGGTCTGGCGGTGCCATTGGCATAGCGGTTGGAAACGTCGTGCTGATGCAAGAGCACGCCATTTACAGCGTCATTCCCCCCGAAGGCTGCGCGGCCATTCTCTGGCGCATGCCGGAGAGAGGGCCGGAGGCCGCCGAGGCCCTTAAGTTGACTGCCGAGTCCGCTTACCAGTTCAAACTGATCGATGAGATCGTACAAGAGCCTAAGGGAGGAGCACACCGAAATCCTCTTGAAGCGGCATTGCTTCTTAAGAAGTCGATACAAAAAAACCTCGATGCCTTGTTGAAAATGAGCCCGAGCGATCTGAAGGCGCATCGTTCCCGAAAGTACCGCGAAATCGGTTTGATCGGATGACGAGCATAGGCGCCGACAAAGAGGATGCCTTTGGACATCTGCCCCAAGACTTGATTCCATACGGTAATCTCAAGCCATTAGGAGTTGACTGCCCAATGAACCCACAGAAGACGACATTTGCGCTGTTTTTTGGAAACCGCGGGTTTTTCCCCGCGTCTTTGATCTCTGAGGCCCGAGAGACCTTGCCTCGTGTGCTTAAAGAGATGGGCCATGATTCCATCATGCTTGAAGCATCGCTTACCCGCCACGGAGCGGTGGAGACGCCGGCTGAGGGAGCGATCTATGCCAAATTTCTTAAAGAAAACCAAGGCAAGTTTGGAGGGGTCATTCTATGCCTGCCAAACTTCGGCGACGAAACGGGTGCCGTCGCGGCTCTCAAAGATGCCGGCGTGCCCATCTTCATTCAGGCCTATCCGGACGACCACGACAAGATGGGTCCGGAAAGCCGCCGGGACGCTTTTTGCGGGAAGTTGTCCATCACGGACGTTTTTTATCAGTACGGCGTTCCCTTCACTATTCGCAGGCCCCACACGGTTTCTCTCACAAGTACTCGGTTTAAGGAAAACATCGAGTACTTTGATTCTCTTTGCCGCGTCGTCAACGGAATGAGGCAGATGACGGTCGGCGCCATCGGTGCCCGCACCACGCCCTTTAAAACAGTTCGTGCCGACGAATTGGCGCTCCAGAGGCACGGCATCACCGTGGAAACGGTCGACCTGTCGAGCGTCATCTCGCGCGTGCGATCGGCTCCGTCGGGAACACCGGAATACAAGGCCAAGTGGGAGCAACTTGATGCCGCCACGCAGTGGACGGGAGTTCCTGATTCCGCACGTGACACCCTTACGAAATTCGGCGTCGTAATGGACGAAATCATCAATGAATATCAGATGGATGCGGTCGGCATCCGATGTTGGACCGAAATGCAGCAAGAGCTTGGGATTTCACCATGCGTGGTGATGGGAATGCTCAACGATCGTTTCATTCCTTCGGCATGCGAGGTTGACGTGGCCAACGCCGTCGCGATGTACGGACTATCCCTTGCCTCGGGAAAAGCCCCAGCTTTGCTCGATTGGAACAACAACTTCGGCGAAGACGATGAGAAATGCATCCTGTTCCACTGCGGACCGGTGCCGCCGAGCCTGATGAAAGGCAAGGGCCAAATTTCGGACCACCTGATCATCAAAAACGCGGTTGGCGACGGAAAAGGCTATGGGTGCAACGTGGGAGCCATCGCGCCCATGGCCTTTACCTTTTCCAGCATGCTCACCGAGGCCGGCCGACTGAAGTTCTATCTTGGCGAGGGCGAATTCACCGACGACCCAATACCGCCAAGGTTCTTCGGCTGCGCCGGCGTGGCCAAAATTGAGCGGCTTCAGGACGTTCTTTATTACCTTGGGCGCAACGGACACCGGCACCATGTCAGCATCGCCCCGGGCAAAGTGATGGAACCGCTTGCCGAAGCCTTCACAAACTACTTGGGTTACGAAGTGGCGATGCCTCAAAAAGCCTTCAGTTGCCACTAAGCGCTCGCTGTTCAAATCGGGAAAATGGTTGAAGGCGGGAGCCAGACCCGCCTTTGGTTGCTATGACAAAACCAAACGGCCTAAACCGTCGCGCGAGGCTTGCGTAATCTACCAATCCATGACCAGTGTTCTGGCACTATTCGCCTTGTCGCAGCAATCGCCTTCCCTACCGGTTGAGCAGCATCCGAAAGAATCCCACATCAGAAACATCAGGCAGTTAACCTTTGGTGGCCAGAACGCCGAAGCTTATTGGAACGTCGACGGCACGAAACTCATTTATCAGTCCAAGCAAGAGGGCTACCCGGACGAGCAAATCTTCACGATGGACGCCGATGGCTCGAACAAAAATCTGGTCAGCACCGGGCTTGGTCGTTGCACCTGCAGCTACTTTCTACCTGACGGTTCGGGAATCGTATACAACAGCACGCATGAGAGAAACCCCGGTCCACAACCGCACGTCGACATGAGCAAGGGGTACGTCTGGATGGTCAACCCGCAGTTGGGGCTTTACCGAGCCGACATCGACGGCAAAAACCCGGTCCCATTGATCGTCAAGCGGGGTTACGTGGCTGAGACCACGATAAGTCCTGACGGAAAGTATATGGTGTTTACGGGCGGGTTCGATGGCGACCTCGACATTTATCGCGCCAATCTCGACGGAACGAAAATTCAAAGGCTGACCCATGAGTACGGCTACGACGGCGGACCGTTTGTCAGCTGGGACGGCAAAAAGATCGTCTATCGTCGTGATGAAATTGAGAGCGACAAGGAGCGAAGAGACTATCTTATACTTCTTAAGATTAACCTCGTCAGGCCTGGAAAACTCGAGATTTGGATCATGGACGCTGACGGCGGCAACAAGCGCCGAGTTACCAACCTAAAAGCGGCTTCGTTTGCACCATTCTTGCATCCCGATGGCAAAAAGATCATTTTCAGTTCAAACTACGGCGACCCCAATGGACGGGAGTTCGACCTGTTCATCATCGGCATAGACGGGAAAGGCCCGAAGCGGATCCCGCACACCCCGGATTTCGACGGCTTTCCGATGTTCACGAGGGACGGCAAGCGACTCGTATTCGCCAGCAACCGAAATGGCAAAGTGCCCCATGAAACCAACATCTTTGTGGCCGATTGGGTCGACTAAATCAGGGAAGACGGTCGAAGACCTGAGGCGCCAGGGCCACCTGATATCACGCAGAGGATGAATCGCAGGGCTTGACGCCCTGCTTCTAATTCCATTTTGTGCCAAAATGGTGCCCGGTGATGCATCCGTGAGAACCAAGATGATCACTCCACCCCGCCTGAAGGCTGGAGATCTTGTGGCTATCGTTTCTCCCGCTGGCGCGGCCAGCCGCACCGACTCCATTCAGTCTGCCGCGACCCATTTGAAGCAGCTGGGTCTAAGGGTGAAAGTCATGCCGAACGCCGCAAAGCGCTGGGGATACCTTGCCGGAACCGACGAGGAACGGAGCGCCGACCTCAACGCTGCCATAAAGGACACCGAGGTTAAGGGCATTATCGCCCTGCGAGGCGGGTATGGCACGATGCGCATCCTGCCGCATATCGACTATTCGGAATTCAAGAAGCAGCCGAAGATCGTAATGGGTTACAGCGACATTACCGCCCTATTGAATGCATTGACGCGCAAGACCGGCGTTGTCACCTACCACGGCCCGATAGCCGAATCGCACTTCGACGGGTTTGAAGGCGAATGGATGCACAAGGCTCTGTTTGAAGAGGGACCGATCGGCGTGTTCGGCGAGCCGAGCGACTTGTCCGGTCGCGCCGTGAACCCGCCGCCTGTTACCATCCAACCGGGCAAAGCTAGGGGCAGGCTCATCGGCGGCAACCTTAGTCTGATTGCCGCTTGCGCCGGCACTCCATACGGGCCGGAATTCGACGGGGCGATCCTGTTTCTCGAGGATGTCGGAGAAGCCGCTTATAGAGTGGATCGCATGCTGACCGGTCTTTGGCTGGGAGGGCACTTGCAGAAGCTAAACGGACTTGTATTCGGGGATTTTCGCCCGCGAAAAGGCGAACCAGAAGACGTGGACAGCCCTGCCGAACCCGAAGCCACCTTCACCATGGCGCAGGTGTTATTCAACCTGAAACAATGGATTCGCATACCGATGTACTCCGGGCTTTACGTCGGGCACATCCGCGACAAGCTGACTTTGCCGATTGGCGCCGTTGTCGAACTCGACGCTGACAGCCGAACCCTTGCTATGGTCGGCAGTTGACCTGCTGGAGGGGTTGGACCAGTTTGGCGTCCCAGTCGAACCAATCTTGACCTATCCGGATAGCGTATCGAACGACCGTTTCGGAGCGATTAGCCGACTTCATACGGCAATCCCACTCTCCAAACCAACGGATCTGGTCTTCGCTAAGCCGGACTAATGAGACCAGATCCGACTTCACGCTGGGCCATTTGTCGTAACGAGCCTGATAAGCGTAAATTGCATTCAAGATGGACTCTCGAGTGTTGAGTCGCGCAAGATCTTGCGCTCTGTATTTGCTGGTTAGCCATTGGTAGCGGACTATGGACAGAACGCCTACAACCGCCGCTGCCGTTGCCCCGATTGCCAAAATCCAGTCTGTGGCACTTCCCTGCATCACGACCAGTAATACGCAAAAGATATGCCAAGTGTTCTCCTGCTTTGTCGGTTATCTGTTGATTCGGCCCGGGTTGCGGGCACAAGGGCTAACCTGCCGAATCGCGTAAAATCAGGCCATGACCGGACAAAAGAGACGGCTTTTCCTTGACGGCGACCCCTGGCTGGAGCCTTATCGCAGCGTTGTGGAAAGGCGTGAACTTTACTACGATACGGTCAAGTACAACATCGACCAACACGGCGGATTGTTGGGCGACTTCACCAGAGCCTACAACTATTTTGGACTCAACCGGGTCGAAGGAGGTTTGATGTACCGAGAGTGGGCCCCTGCCGCCCAGAGGCTCTCCCTTATCGGCGACTTCAACTTTTGGGACCGTGAGGCCAACGTTCTCGAGCGCGACGAGTTTGGCATCTGGTCGATCTTCTTGCCGGACAACGCCGACGGCCCGCGCATTCCGCACGAAGGACGATACAAGGTGCATGTGGTGAGCGACCTCGGAAAAATGGACCGCATTCCTGCTTACGCTCGGCGCGTGATGCAGGATCAGGGAAAGACGACCTTCTCGGCCCGCCATTGGGCGCCGGCCACAACTCACGTTTTTCAACACCCGTCTCCTCGCCTAGATCCCAGCCAAGGGTTGAGAATTTACGAGGCGCACGTGGGCATGGCGATGGAGCATGGTGGAATCGGCACCTACGACGAGTTTCGCGAGCAGATTCTGCCGCGAATCGTCGATTTAGGATACAACGCCATTCAACTGATGGGCATCATGGAGCACCCGTTCTACGGGTCTTTCGGCTACCATGTCAGTAGCTTTTACGCGCCCTCTTCGCGCTTCGGGACGCCGGACCAGTTGAAGGCCTTAATTGATGCTGCACACGGGATGGGCCTGTTAGTGTTGCTTGACATCGTTCACAGCCACGCCGTTAAAAACGTCGAAGAGGGCTTGAATCTTTTCGACGGCACGCAACACCAATACTTCCATGCGGGAGCACGAGGCCACCACCCGGCTTGGGACTCTATGCTGTTTGATTACGCCAAGTTTGAGGTCCAGCGCTTCCTGCTCTCGAACATCCGCTATTGGCTTGAGGAGTTCCGTTTCGACGGATTCCGTTTCGATGGCGTCACCAGCATGCTTTACCACCACCACGGCCTCGGCGTTTCGTTCTCTTCCCTGGATGACTATTTCGGCGGCGAAGTTGATGACGAAGCCCTTGTGTACCTGAAGTTGGCCAACGAGGTAGCTCACGCCGTGAGGCCTGGGGTTATCACAATCGCCGAAGACGTTTCCGGGATGCCAGGGATGGCGAAGCCCGTCGATGTTGGCGGCATCGGATTCGACTACCGATTAAGCATGGGTATTCCGGACATGTGGATCAAACTCCTCAAAGAGCAGCGGGACGAAGATTGGAACTTAGGAGGCATCTACCATACCCTCTTGAATCGAAGGAGGGATGAAAAGCACGTGGCCTACGCGGAAAGCCACGACCAAGCGCTTGTGGGCGATAAGACCATCGCGTTTTGGCTGATGGACGCGGAAATGTACGAAAACATGGCTGATAACCGAACGTCGCTTGTCATCGACCGCGGCATCGCCCTCCATAAAATGATCCGGCTCATCACCTTTGCGCTCGGCGGCGAAGGGTACTTGAACTTTATGGGCAATGAGTTCGGGCACCCGGAATGGATCGATTTCCCCCGCGAGGGCAACAATTATTCGCACCACTATGCGCGCAGGCAGTGGTCTCTGGTAGACAACGGGTATCTACGATATCAAAAGCTAAACCGGTTCGACAAGGCGATGATCAGCCTTGACCGTCGCTTTGGCTTGCTGGCGGATCCGCTTATCGACCAGCTCGCCCTTCACGAGGACACCCGCCAGCTGGTGTTCCGCAGGGGGCCCTTGGTTTTTGCTTTCAATTTCCACTCCACGCGGTCATACAGCGACTTGCGCATACCGGTCCCGGACCGCTCGGACTACGACGTTGTGCTCGATACCGACTGGCTTCTGTTCGCAGGACACGAGCGAAACGGTCCGTCGGCCAAGTACATTTGGCAAGACGTGCCCATGTACGGTTGGAACCAGAGTCTTATGATCTATCTTCCATCGCGCTCGGCGCAGGTATTGGCGCCAGTCGCCTTGGCACAAGAACATCGGGAAGCTGGTCCAAGTATAACTTGATTCGTCGGAACCCAGTCGGCTTGCCCTCTTAAAAATGCAACCGCACAAAAGACATGAAACCTCGACGGTACTTTCTGTGACGAACCCGTCACGCGTCGATCGACGCTCTGGCCTTTTCCACTTCATCGACCGCCAACCGGAACAGGGTCACCATTCGGTTAACGGCCTGCAAGGGGTCGCCCGTATACGGCCAGATGAACGCATCGCGCGTCAGATAGCACTCGCGATTCTTTTGGCTCAAGATGGAAAACACCCTCGGAGAAATCTTTTGCCGGTTCGTAAAGTTGACCGAGATGCGACCACTCTTGGCGTCCAGTTTGTCAAAGTGCAATTCCTTGCCAAGAATTCGCGAGATCATAATGTCAAAGGCGTTTTTGGCTTGAGCGGGCGGCCGACCGTAACGATCTTCTATCTCGCCCGCCACCTCCGTCAACTGAGCCAAGCTCTTGCAGGTCATCAATTTCTGGTAGTAATAGAGCCTTTGAGCCTGGTCTCGGATGTAAGACTCAGGCAATAGAGCCGGGACCGGTATGTCGAAGGAAGGCAATGGAGTCAGTCCAGCCAAGGGGTCTTCCGGCGTTGAATCGCCTGGAATAGAACCGTCAACGCTTGATCGAAGCGCCTTCACGGCTTCTTCGATCAGTCGCGTATACAGCTCGTACCCGACCGATGCCATAGATCCGTGCTGTTTCGCGCCGAGCAGCTCGCCTGCGCCTCGAATCTGCAAGTCTCGAAAGGCCAACGAGTAACCAGAGCCCAGCGAGCTGAACTCTTGCAGCGCTTGAAGCCTTGCCAAAGCGTTTTCAGAAAGCTCCTTGCCCGACTGGTACAGGAGGTAGGCGTAGGCCTGCCGATCTGATCTCCCGACGCGCCCCCTGAGCTGATAAAGTTGAGCCAACCCGAGCCGATCCGCGTTCTCAACGATCAGCGTGTTGGTGTTTGGAATGTCCAAGCCGTTCTCAATGATGGTCGTCGAAAGCAAGATGTCGATTTCGCCTTTGATGAATGCGATCATGACTGGCTCTAGCTCGGATTCCGTCATCTGCCCGTGGCCAACTCCGATTTTGGCGTGAGGAATTAACTTGCGGAGCCTTTCGGCCACGTGGTTGATGCTTTCCACTCGGTTGTAGACGTAGTAGACCTGTCCGCCTCTAGCAAGCTCCCTGAGGATCGCTTCTCGTATGACCTCTGCGCTGTACGGCCGAACGAAGGTTCGAATGGGCAAACGGCCTGGAGGCGGGTCGTTGATCAAGGACATTTGCCGAATGTCCATCAGCGCCATGCTCAAAGTTCGCGGGATTGGCGTCGCCGTTAGCGTCAAAACGTCGACACTGGTCCGTAGTTGCTTGAGCACCTCCTTTTGCTTCACGCCAAACTTCTGCTCTTCGTCGATTATTACGAGTCCGAGGTCTTTGAACTCGATCGACTTCGTAAGGATAGAGTGCGTGCCGATGACCATTTCGACCTTTCCGGTCTTGAGGCCATTGAGAATGTCGCGTTTTTCCGCCGCCGTTCGGAAGCGGTTCAACAAAGCGATTTTAACGGAAAAGGAGCCCATCCTCTCCTGGAAGCTCCGGTAATGCTGCTCGGACAGAATGGTGGTTGGGCAGAGGACGGCGACCTGCTTGCCAGCTTGAATCGCCTTAAAGGCCGCCCGTATGGCCACCTCGGTCTTACCGAATCCGACGTCGCCGCATACCAAGCGGTCCATCGGAAAGTCTTGATTCATGTCCCTCTTGACGTCACGAATGGCCGCCAGCTGGCTCGGAGTCTCCACCCAGGGGAAAGTCGATTCCATCTCGCTCTGCCAAGGGCTGTCCGGCCCGAAAGGGCGGCGTTGCACCCCTTTTCGTTGGGCGTAGAGCTTGACGAGGTCCCGGGCAAACGCCTGGGCGTCCTCTTTGGCTCTGGCAATGGTTTTTTGCCACTCGACCCCCGTCAAGCGGTTCACCTTGGGGTTGGTATCGCCGGGGTTCAGGTACTTTTGGATGCGATCGAGCTGGTCTGCCGGCACGAAGAGCTTGTCTGGAGCCTGATACTCGATGAACAAAAACTCTTTCTCGATCCCCTCGACTTCCCGCTTGACTAGTCCGCGAAAGATTCCTATGCCGAAGTTGATATGGACGACATAGTCGCCTGGCTTCAGGTCTAGCACCGTGGCGATCGGTGCTCCCTCCATGAAGCGTTTCTGCGGAAGCTTCAACCTGGCCACGCCGAAAAGCTCCGCGTCGGTCACAACGGCCAAACGCGCCTCGGGCAAGACGAAGCCCCCTCCCAGGTTTCCTAAAGTCAGCAAGGGTTGTTCTTTCCCAAACTCCTCGCAGGTGAAGATCTCAACTTGAGACAGCACCGACTTGGCTCGCGAAGGCTGATCCGTGCCAAACACAAGCGCAAAACCCTGTTCGATCCAGGTCTTCATCGTAAGCCCCAACGCCTCGGCGCGTCCCCTGTAGGGTTCGAGAGAAACGGCCTGAACGTCGATTTTGTTCGCTATTGCAAGCCAATCGGGCAAAGCGTTCATGGCGCTAAGGCTAATGGTCCGTCCGTGGGTCGACATCTGCACGGGTGGCAGCATGAAATCGTTGGCCGTGCTTCGCAAGATTTCGCCACGCTCGGCCCTTGCCTTTAAGGCCTCCCCGAGCTCTTCCTCTGCTCTTGAGGCAACGGCCTCAAGTTCAAGCGGTTCGTCAAGAATTAAGAGGTCGTCAGGACCGAGAAGGTCGATTGCGCAACCCGAATCCGGGTGGAGCAGCGGCCTGTAAAGGTCTAACCGGTCGAAATAGACGCCTGATGCGAGGGTATCCGCATCAGCAGAAATGGTCTCGCGCAACTTTTCTGCTGCCACCTGGTTTAGAGAGGCCGCTTCCCTCTCCATGGAATCGAGGATCAGGTCGCGGAAATCGGCCTGTTGCTCGGGGTATATCGTCTCTCTGGAGGGCGGGATCGTGAGCGATTCGATGCCTCCGACCGAGCGCTGGCTGTTAGGATCGAAGGCTCGGATGCTTTCGACCTCATCTCCGAAGAGCTCAATTCGCACGGGCAAGTCCCTTCCCGTTGCGTAGATGTCAAGGATGCCGCCGCGTTGGCTGAATTGGCCGGGTATCCGCACGGGCTCCTGAGGTTCATAACCCAAACGCACCAGCTGACGAATCAGCCTTGAGGGATCGATCTCCATGCCTGGGCGAACCTGGATGAAGGCCTCATCCAAGGCTTCCCGTGGGAGGGTGCGCTCTAGGGCGGCGGGCACGGCGGCGATCACGATGCACGTCTCCTCCTCGACCAGAGCCCGCAAGGCTCCAATCCGATCCGAAAGGGCGTTATGTTCGGGAGTGGCGTCTTCAAAGAGCGCCGACGTGCCGCTTGGCAATTGCTTTATGGTCGACGGCGCAACACCGAGCAACCGAAGCTTAGCCTCCCAAGACAGACACCGTTCATAGTTCGCCGTGAGAATGAGGCACTTGCGAGGTCTTTTTAGGTAGGCAGCCGCAAACAGCACGGGCCTCGCCTCAGGCGCGACCGACTGCCACTCGCTCGATTCGGAGTTGTTTTCGAGAAGCGGGGCAAAATCGGGTCGATCAGCAAGGGTGCGAACCCACTCACCGATGCGCATGTATCCTTCAGTCTACCAGAAGCGACTGCTTGATGCCTGGCTGTTGATTTAGTGTTCGTTGAAACGGTCTGGCCCATCTTTCAATTCAGTGTACAATGACCACCAAATGCCTTACGTCAACGAGGAAAACAGGCGGCAACTGAATGCTTGGCTTGCAAGGTTTGCCCCGCTTGTCATGAATTCCGGCTTTGACGAAGTGCTGGATGAGCAAAAGATCGGGCATCGGCTGAAGGTGATTCAAGCCTTGCGCCAGGAAGTTGACGAGCTCAAGGGTATCAACCAAGAGATTGCGAAACCCGACGACCAGGAACTAATCGACACCTTTCGCAAAGCCGCAAGCCAACTTGATTCCATTGAGGAGGACTTGCGCGCCCAGCTTGCCCAGTTCAGCCCGGGCAACCCCGAAGGACTTGTGGACCTTGACTTGCTCCAGACCAGGCTTGCCGAACGAGAAGCCAAGCAGGAGATCGGCGTGCCAACCGCATCGGCGATTCCTGAAACATTGTCGATGCAAACCCAAAGTCCAAACATGGCCGCAGCCGGTGGGCTTGGGTGCATGGCCGTTGGCGTGACATCCTTTACCGTTTTCCATGCCTTCTTAATGATCGGCGGCATGTTCAAGGCCTTTGGAGTGCTTGCATTCGGTCTTGTGCTCTTTTATGGCATCTTTTGGTTCTTCTGTTTCAAGATGTTCCAAGCCGCCAAGAAGGCCGCGAGTCAAGAGAAGATCGAGATGAACGGCAACGTTCTGAGGGTCGTTCAAACGTTCATGGGAAAGAGGTCAGATGAAGTTTACAAAATCGACCTGACCGTCCCCTGCTTGGTAGCCCGAAGCCAGACCTTTACGGGCAGCCAGCGCGACGCCTCACCGACGATGGCGGTCGTGCTGACGGACGTTGAAGGCAACCCGGTGGAGATCGCCCACAATGCTCCCGAGCCCCTAAAGCAAAAGATTGTCGATCGTCTGAATGCTTACATGAGCGTTCAACGCAACCAGGTCGTCTAAAAGTTGGCAGTCTTAAGAACAATGGATACCAACATGCCAGTCCTTATGGCGTGCGAAGCGAGCAGAAGTCAATGTGCGGCAGTGATGATCCATGTCCTCTATTCGGCAAAAACAAAACACCGTCAAAATTGTTTTTCGGTTGGAATCATCGGCCCCAAGATCGATTCTTTCGGGCAAAGTTCACCGTGCCCTCTTTGCTTTGGTGTTCATCGTCCAGGTTGATTTCGCGAAAACTCAGCGCAGGTCATGTCCCGGGATGTGGTGTAAGAAGTCTGCATTCTCTGCGCTGACTGTTTCATTCTAGCTCCCGGCTTCCCGCGCGATCAAGGCGTCCTCTCGA
>JGI24187J35170_1000802_pt1 | contig 14202 bp, 13 predicted proteins | sample YNPBryBLVA2012_FD_35170 | JGI IMG/M metagenome (IMG submission 35170)
CCCGCCCATGTAAGGAATGGTGAGACGAACTGGCAATCCAATCGTTTTTTCTACTTCAGCGCGCGTCAATCCTTCGAGGCCTACCGCACGGTTTTGTAGAGCAAAGACTCTCCCAGGGTCTATGCCAAGCCCCTTAAGATACTCCCACACAGAACGGGTGAGAATCGTGGTAGCCAGGTCCGTTCCCAGAATCAGCACAATCAAATCAGCACGCTGGATAATAGGCAAACTGATTTTCGAAAGCGAGCGACCGAGATCTACAAATACGTAGTCATAGGCGGCCAGCATCATCTGTAAAATAGCCGGCACACGGTCTCCTGGTAAATGGTGAGCCGTTTCGGGGTCGGGGCAGCCAGGCATCAGATAAAAGTACCAGCCAGGGATATGGGGCAATTTTTCGCGAAAGTAGGCTGGCGGAATGGTGTCGGAGCGCTGCATGGACAGAGTCACAATATTGAGATTGTCTTCGTAACCAACGATATTTGCAATGGAGCCAAGCGGTAGAACCAGGTCGACCACAGCCACTTTTTTATCTTTCTGGGTACTGCCAAAACACATGGCCAGATTCGCACATAAGGAAGAAGTTCCTGTCCCACCTTTGGCGCTCATAAAGACCAAAAGGCGGCCTTGTTTGGTCACATTTGTCGTTTTATAGAGCAAACGATCCAAAACATTCAACAAGAGGGGGATAGAATTGCTGGATTTAGCAATGTATTCATTGCAGCCTGCGGCCATAAGCATTGAGGATTCTTGCAGGCTGTTGCGCGCCGAAAAGGCAATACAAATGACCGAAGCCGAGCGCTGGTCTTTGTGAATGCGCGATAAAAATTCAAGCGGGGAAAGATCGGGCATGGCAGGTTCAAAGATAATCACAGCCGGACGATCGCGCCAGGCTGAAATCAGGCCTTCTCGCCCTAAGGAGGCGGTGAGGACCTGATAGCCGGCTTTTTGTAGAACGGCTGCCAGATATTTGCGGCTCAATTCATCCTGATCAATCACCAAAACTGGTACTGCCTGATTCACGCTTTCCTCCCCGCTTCATCATCCAACGGTGGCATTAGATAGCCAAAACCAGAACGAGTAACAATATGAACAGGAGTGTGGGTATCTCTCTCGATTTTCTGGCGTAAGCGGGCAATCGTCACCCAAAGAATCTCTTTGTCATCTTTGTATTCGTGCCCCCAAACGCTGGTAAGTAGATCATCTGCCGACAACACTTTGCCAACATTATGTGCGAACTGGAGCAACAAGCGATACTCCGTAGCCGATAAAGAAACCTGTTGATCGCCGCGCCAGACCTCAGCACGGGCAAAATCAATCCGCAAGTCTCCATGGGAGAAAAAGCGCATCTGCCCTGTCTCAGTTAATTGGGCACGACGCAAAACAGCCCGTACTCGCGCTAACAATTCCGTAATCGAGAAAGGTTTGACCAGATAGTCATCAGCGCCCACATCCAGGCCGCGGACGCGGTCGTGTTCTTCGCCCCTGGCTGTCAGGATAATAATCGGCACATTAGAAAATTGCCGGATACGCTGGCAAACTGTGAAACCATCTATCACAGGCATGACAACATCCAGCAGGATCAGATCGGCAGGGGAGGAGGAAAAGAGTTCCAGTGCCGTTCCTCCATCAGATGCAGTTTGGACCTCGTAACCTTCGGTCAGTAAGTTAGCCTCAATAAGGCGCAAATAGCGAGGTTCATCATCCACAACTAAGATTCGAACGGGCATATTCACCTCTCGACATTACGTTCTGCATTCAACGGCAAGGTAAGATAAAACGATGACCCTCTATTTGGAACGCTACGAGCGAAGATCTGTCCACCATGGGCCTGGATAATTTGCTTGCAAATAAATAACCCCAAGCCTGTCCCTCGCAGGGGTCCTTTGTTTTCAACCCGATAAAAACGTTCGAAGATGAAAGGAATGTGCTGGGGTGGAATACCGGGGCCCGAATCAGAAAAAACGACTTCCTGAAACTGGTGACGTTGACGCAAAGTAATTTCAATCGGGCTGCCCGGCGCATACTTGATTGCATTTTCAAATAAATTTGTGAATACCTGGCTGAGTCGAACACTATCGGCTTGAATAGGGCGAGTATTTTCCAAATCAAGAACGATCTTCAAATCAGGATAACGCTCCTGGAAGCGTAACGCAACATCCCGAATGATGGCATCCAACCGAACCGGTTGAAAATCCATGGATAAACTCCCCGTTTTCAACCGCGCCGAATCAAGCATGCGATCAATCAAGCGAATAAGATTGTCTGTTTCCTCATCAATGATAGTCAGGAACTCACGCTGTGTCGCCGCATCCCACGTGGTATCTGTGCGCAAGAGAGAAGTGGTATACCCTTTAATAAACCCCAACGGGGTGTGCACTTCATGAGAAATCGTCGCAATGAAATCATCTTGCAATTGCGCCCGATGCCGCGCCAGATCCAGTTGAGAAAGAGCTCCTGCCAACGCCACCTGCTCAAACCCAAAGGCCACTCGACTGGCTGCCAATAGTGCAAACGGCAATTGTTCTTCAGTAAATGCGGGCCCACCAAAGCGGACAAAGACCAGCGCCCCCCGTCCAGAAAGCAATTCAAGGGGAAGGCCCAAGCGGTGTGGCGACTGCGTACGATCACTGACATCAGGACGATTAACATCATCGGTTTGGATCCGTCCTGATGCAATGACCTGATTCGCCATCTCTTCTCCCCAGGAGGCATCGGCCCCTTTACTGCGCCCCCGCCCCACTGCTCGCGCATATACCGCCTCAATCAAGTTGCCTTCTCTTTCTGTCTTATAAATTGCAACGTTATCAAAGACAAAATAAACGCGCAAAGAGACGAACAAAGCATCAAAATACTTGTCGAGATCACCCTTGACAGCAGAAACTCCCAATTGTCCAAGTGCTTCCAATGCTTTTTCATTCATTTCAGCCTCATATCACACCCTGAGACGCCAACAACGGGAAGCGAAATGCGGATCCTTTGCCTTCTTCAGAGATTACATCAAGAATGGAACCATGGGCATTGATAATTTCGCGCACCAGGGCCAACCCCAAACCGGTACCACCGTAACGGCGGGTGGCAGAGCCATTCACTTGATAAAACGGCTCAAAGATGGCATCCAGTTTATCGGCGGGAATACCAATCCCTGTATCGCGCACCGAGACCATAATCAGGTTGTCTGACTCTGGTTGGATGGATAGAACTACTTTCCCTCCCGACGGGGTGAACTTGATTGCATTATCCAGTAATTGCAAAATCACCCAGGAAATTTTCTCTTCATCGGCCTGAACCAGCGGTAAATCAGACGGAATCTCATATTCCAGCGTGATACTGCGATTAGCGGCTTTAACTCGAGAATAACTAATGACATCGCTCGCCACCTTAACCAGATTGACTGATTTCAGGTGCAAAGTCATTTCTCCGCGCGCGGCCTGAGAGAACAGGATTAAACTATCTATCAGACTTTCCAATTGATTGGCCGAGCGCTGACTGACCAGTAAGGCATTTCGCTGTTCTTCATTCAAATCGCCCAAGGCGCCAGTCACAAGTAATTCCAGGTATCCTTTAATGTGCGTCAGCGGTGTTCTTAATTCATGGGAAATATTTGCCAGAAAATTTGTCTTAAGTTGGCTCAATTCCGAAAGTTTCTGCATTGCTTCTTGAAGTTCTGCGGTACGTTCCTGGACACGGCGCTCCAGAAAACGATTGGCATCTTCAAGAGCATTGCGCAACTCAATAATTTGCTTTGTAATTGCATGATCCAACTGACGGCGGTCTATTGCGCCTAACTCAATGAGAGCCTCACCAAGATAAACCTTCCTACCTGACGTTTCTTGTTCTTTTTGATAGGCAAGCGCTTTTTGGAGAGTCTGCTCCGTAATCGTGCCACTTTGTACAAGGTACTCTCCCAATCGAGGAACAAGAACTTCAGGAGTAAGCGGCGTTGTCATAGCAGTTTCTCGGCCTCCCATACCCAATGCCCGCCAACCATCGTGGCAATTGGTTTAATTTCGCGTAATTGTGATACTTCACATTCAAGGGGATCAACTGCCAGCACAATGAGATCGGCCAGGAACCCCGGTTTTAAACGTCCCAGGCGATCTTCCATCCCCGCCGCGTAGGCCGGCCCGATCAGAAAAGCCTCCAAAGCCTGGCGCCGGGTCAGACGCTGTTGCGGGTACCAGCCATTCGGTCCGGGACTGCCATCCGCCCGCTGACGGGTGACAGCCGCATGCAGGCCCCAAAAAGGATTGGGGTGTTCAACCGGAGCATCGGAGCCAAAAGCCAGTTTCGCTCCCTGTTGAATCTGAGTCTGCCACGCATACGCCAGGGCAGCCCGTTCTCCCCATCCCCGTTCGGCCATTTCCATGTCCGATGTCGCATGGATCGGTTGCATGGAAGCAATCACATTCAACTCTGCCACTCGAGGAACCTCCCGAGGATGAAGCAGTTGAAGATGCTCAATGCGATGACGCAAAGCAGGGAATCCATGCTGTCTTTCATAGAGTCTCAACTGCTCGAACGCGTCCAGAACCTGACGATTGGCACGATCGCCAATCGCATGAACAGCCAGGGGCAGATTGGCCTGCGCCGCCCGGCGGCCATACTCGAAAATTGTTTTATCATCCATCAACAGAATACCACAATTTTGGGGCTCGTCAACATACGGTTCCAGCATGGCTGCCGTACGCGGCCCTAAAGCCCCATCTGCAAACAACTTCAAGTGGCCAATGCGCAGCATATCATCTCCCTGGCCACCTTTCAGCCCAAGTTGCAGGAAAATCTCCAGGTCTTCGCGCGGGATGCTTTGTAACACGCGCAAAAACAGACGGCCACGCTGGTGCAGGAGTTGCAAAGCACGAAACGAGACACTGCGGTCGAAGTTATGAACACCCGTCAAGCCCATTTTCCAGAGTTCAGGAATAGAACGAGCCAGCATTTCGGCCAGTTCATCGGGCTGGGGAGCCGGGATAGCCGCCTCTACCAGGCTCATGGCTTTCTCAAAGAGAATGCCGGTCAGGTTACCGCGCGCGTCACGCTGCAAACTGCCTTCCTCAGGATCACGCTGATGCTTCTTGATTTTTGCCAAACGCAAAGCCATGGAATTGGCCCAACCTGCATGCAACGATTTGGCTGTCAGATAAACAGGATTCAGCGGGGCAACCGCATCCAAATCGGCAGCAGTGGGCCAGACCCCACCCCACAGGTTCTGATTCCACCCGTGGCCAACAATCCACTCACCCGGTCGGGCCAGTTTCACTGTCTCGGCAACTCGGGCCAAAATCTGCTCTTTGGTTGGCAATTCGCAATCAAGTTTTTGTAAACTCAACGTCCAGTGCTCAAGGTGCAAATGGGCATCCGTCAGGCCAGGCATGACGATCAGGCCCCGCATGTTGATTCGTTCCGCCTGCGGATACGCACCCAGCAGTTCCTCGCCGCCCACTGCCAGAATTTTTCCGCCTTCAATGACCAAAGCAGAAACCTGGGAGAAATCTGGATCAAAGGTGTGGATGCGGGCATTGTGCAAAAGCAACATGGGAACCTCAATCGTTCAAAAGACGACCCAACAAGGCCTCTAATTCCTCGTCTGAGTAATAGTGAATGGTGATACTTCCCCCCTTCCGCCCGGCACGCAAAGTGACTTTTGTGCCCAAACTGGCGCGCAGCCGTTCTTCCAGGGCGGTCACCTCCGGCGCTGGTTTGGGGGCAGGTTTCGGAGCGGCCTTCTCACCCGATAATTTGCGCACCAGTTCTTCCGTCTGCCGCACATTGAGTTCCTGAGAAAGGATAGTGCGCAAAACAGCGGTTTGCGCTTCGGGCGTGGGCAAAGCCAGCAAAGCACGAGCATGACCTTCTGAAATCCGGCGCTCAATCAGAGCATTTTTTACCGAATCAGGGAGTTTGAGTAAGCGCAGCGTGTTGGTAACAGCCACCCGGCTGCAACCTACTTTGGCAGCAATTTCCTCATGAGAAAGGCCGAAATCCTCCGCCAGTTGACGATAGGCCTCGGCTTCTTCGAGGACCGAAAGGTCAGAACGTTGCACATTTTCGATGATCGCCAATTCCAGGCGCTGCTGATCGGTGGCCTCGCGCACCATGACCGGTACCGCCGTCAACCCGGCCAGCCTGGCTGCCTGCAAGCGACGCTCGCCCGCAATCAGGAGATAATTCCCCTCCGCGTTGGCCGGCGTGACAATCAACGGTTGTAACACCCCGTGTTCCCGCACAGAGGCCGTCAATTCTTGCAATTCGTCCGCATCCATCACCCGGCGCGGCTGGCGCGGGTTGGGTAAGACTTTTTCGACAGGAACCATCACGATTCCCTTTTCTGCAAGAGCAGTTTCCTCCCCCGGCAACAACGCCCCTAACCCTCGTCCAAGACCCGATTTTGGTGCCATCTTCCTTTCCTCCGTCTTTTCCAAGCGATCATCAACCGGCAGCCTGCTCCTTCAGCAGGCCATCGCCAATCAAAATCTCGCGCGCCAGCGCCTGGTAGGCCTGCGCCGCAAGCGAGGTCGGCGCATACGCCGTTACCGGCAATCCGTAAGAAGGCGCCTCGGCCAGACGAACACTACGAGGAATAATCGTTTTAAACACCTGGTTCTTAAAGTACTTGCGCACTTCATCAACCACATCGCCCGAAAGATGCGTACGGCTATCAAACATGGTCAAAACAACGCCGCGAATCTGCAACTCAGGGAAAACAGCCTGTCGGACGCGCTGGATGGTGCGCGTCAACTCTCCCAACCCCTCCAGCGCCAGGTACTCACACTGGACAGGAATCAAAACGCCATTCCGGGCAGCCGTCAATCCATTGAGGGTCAACAAACCGAGAGAAGGGGGACAATCAATCAAAATATAATCATACCGCTCGATCAAAGCAGCAAGGGCTTGCCGCAACTTTGCCTCGCGGCCTATTTCGTTCACCAGTTCCACCTCAGCCCCCGCCAGCGAGGGGGAGGCAGGCAAAATAGACAAATTGAGACGCGGGTTATACAGCACATGCGCAGAGGCTGGCGCATGCCCCAAAATCACCTCATACGTTCCCCCTTTGATCGTATGCTTATCAATCCCCAGCGAGGAAGTTGCATTCGCCTGGGGATCAACATCCACAATCAAGACGCGCTGTTGCATGCCTGCCAGCGCCGCGGCCAGGTTAATCGCCGTGGTAGTCTTGCCCACTCCACCTTTTTGGTTTGCCAGTGTATAGACTCGACCCACTAGAGAACCTCCACAAGACAAGATTGAATCTCTTCACGCGTGGGAACGCCGGCCAAGCCAACGCGGGTTACCGAGAAAGAAGCCAGATGCGCAGCGAAGCGACCCGCCGCCCAGGGGTCCCGCGTGACGTACAAACGCCAGAAGAACGCCGCAGCGAAAATATCGCCTGCGCCAGTTGCATCTACCTCTTCCTGCACCGGTACGCTAAAGCGACGCGAATCCCCATGCCAGTAAACTCGCGCGCCCGAGGCACCTTCAGTGACCGCCAGCACCGGCGTCAAAGCACTCAGCCGTTCAATTTCTCCTTCGTCGCCCCCCACATCCTCCACACTCAAGACAACCGCCCCGGCTTTCGGAAGCATCTTTTCTGCTTCTGCCCAGGGCACCGGTCGAACACGCCCCTGCTCATCCCAGGCACGCATCCACCCCTGGGGAGTCAGCCCCAAAATCGAACCGCTCCAGGGGACGTTCACCAACAATTTGGCTTCTTGCGCCACCGGTCCCAAATGCACAATTGGAGCACGCCGCCAAATTTCAGGAACATGCGCCAGGGTAATATCCGGCGCAACATGATGCACGAACTGGACCCGGCCCTGAGGGGTATAGAGATTCTCGAAAGTCGTGCTGCGATCCGTGGCTGTGTTCCAGACCTGAATTCCAGGCGGAAAATTCAGAGGCAATTCCTCCCCAAAAACTGTCACCACGCCCACCCGCAACCCCAACGCATGCGCCGTCAGGGCACTATAAGCAACCGTTCCACCCAGGCGCTTTTCCTGTGTGGGGAGTAGATCACAAACAAGGTGACCAATAACAAGATAATCTACCGGCTGAAGTGGAAGAACGACAGACATAGGTAAATTATACACTGAGCAACCCCATTACAGGGCAAATGAAGCATCAATGCTACCTGCCAACATCAATGANTGAATGACTCGAGAAAACCTGACCCAAAAGCCAGGAATTCATCCTCTCGTCCTTGCATCCACCANCTTGATTCCCCGCCCTGACACGAATACGAATAAGCAAAATCAAATATCTCCCGAGCCTTCCCCTCTTGCACGTCAGAACATGACGGCGCAGATGGCCGGTCGTGCGTGGGAGGCACACTCCCGCGCAAACGTTGCCTGGCAACCCGCGAGCGGGCAGGCAGTGAAAAAATCAGTCAAACAAGCCCTTCAAGTCTGCAGATGGCGAGGCGTCTTCCCCCCAGCGATGACCACAATCTACGTGATTAAGATTCTCGCCACAGACCTGACAAAGGCCCTTGCAATCAGGACTGCATAAGGGTTGAATCGGAACTTCGAGCAGAGCATACTCGCGCAGCAAGGGTGCCAGGTCAATCTGCCCATCTTCTGGCACAAGCAAGTTCGACTCCGAAAGCGAACGTTTATCGAACGCATACAGGTCGGTGAACGAAAACGTCACCACCTGCATGTACTCGTCCAGGCAACGTACACACTCCAGTATCATCTTGAGCGTAAATGTCCCCTGCAGCAACAAACCCTGCTGGGTGCGTGAAAACGTGGCCACACCGGAAAAATCAGATACCGTCAAATCATCGCCCAGGCGGATTTTATCGTAGTCAAACGTAAAATCACGGGTAAAACCGACTGCTGCACTGATCAAGAAACCAACATTGAGTCGCAAAGGAAAACGCGGATTCGTCATAATCTATGCACCTTCTGGCAGAGCATTCTAGCATACCCAACTGAGCACGTCAAACACTTAGACAAGCCGCTTACAGAGTGCGGTAAAATCTTGTCCTGAAAATTAATTTCGCGAGAATTATTCGCTATGCGCATTAAACAACTTTCCTTACTCATCGTTTTTCTCCTCGCTGCGTGCGGCGCGGACCCGACGCCTGTCACCCCGCAAACCGACCTGGTTGCCACCGCCGTCTCGGCTGCCCTCACCGCCGCCCCTCAGGCGCTTCCCCCCACCCCCTATCCCACCTACACCCCCAACCCCACCCTCGACCTGAGTGGGTTGTTCTGTGAATACAAGTTCTGCATTGGTCACCCGGCCAATTTTCCCCTGTTTGACCTGGAGGCAGCCAATGACTACGCCACCAGTCGCAGCGACTATGCTCAAGGCAATCTCATCGGCTTTAATGAGCAACTCTACATCTTCCTCCTCTGGAGCCAGATCAGCGGACAATTCGATTCTGCGGTCGCCCTCACCTTTGTCCTCGGCCAGGACCTGCCAGCAGACACAATCATTCGCGAAGACATCCATGGCCGGCCTGTTACCTACGTCCCCTTGCTCTCCACCCCCAGCGAAATCCTCCCCTACGGGCTGGCTGCTGCCTGGGAGTGCGGCGACCGCTGGTTCGGCTGGAAAGCCTACAGCGCACAAGAAGATCAACCGCTCAACCTTCTGTGGGAGGCTGTCAGCCACTTCACCTGTCAGGATTGATGGTTAGTCCCCCCGCTTTGATCGTAAAAAGTAAAAAAACGTCCCGCATCGGCCGGATAAAAGCCTGCGGAACGTTGTGTTCAAATGGCACAGCCGGCTCCAGGTCGGTTGATGCCCGAATGGCCGCCAATACCGGCAGAACTCAATTTCCTCTCAAATCCAGTTCTTCCTTGCCGCCCAATTTTTCCTTGATGCGCTCGACCACGACTTCCAGTGCCATCGGCTGGCGAACATAGTCCAGGTCATCTGTATGGATCGTCAGCACAGGACACAGGTCAAACGCATTCAACCATTCTTCGTAGTACGAGTCAAGCAAAGCAAGGTAATCTACCGAAATACCCGTCTCGATATTGCGCGCCCGACGGCGGATGCGCTCCAGCAGCACCGGCACGGGACACTTCAGGTAGATGAGCAAATTAGGGGCAGGCAAAGACTCAACAACCAGGTCAAACAATTTGCGATAGGAGAGGTAATCCCGCTCCGACAGATTCCCCATGTGGTGCAAGGCACGGGCAAAGATATAAGCGTCTTCGTAAATACTGCGATCGAGAATCGCCGAACGCGAATCGTTGACTGCTGCAAGGTATTGATCAGCGCGGTGGCCAAGAAAATAGATTTGCAAATGGAAGGACCAGGCGCGCATATCGGCATAAAAATCGGGCAGGTAGGGATTATCTGCCACTGATTCATAGTCAGTGCGCCAGCCCAGGCGAGCGCCAATGCGCTCGGTAAGAGAAGTTTTGCCTGCGCCGATGTTCCCGGCAACAACCACCAGTCGTTTGCTCATGGACGCTCCTTTCTTGAGAGTTTTATTTTACCCCAATCCTTTTAGCAGGCTCGCTCCTTCCCATGAAATCGGAGATAAACGGAATCTCATGGCCAGGTTATAGGCGTGGGGAGAAAAGCAACCAGGCATAACCTGACCACGAAAAAAAGAAACAGGTGAGACAGCGCTCACCTGTTTCTTGCAGAGTTTTGCTCAGCACTCGCTATAACCGCACGAGTAACACTTCCGGCATCCCTCCTCGTTGACCATCGAGGCTTCGCCGCATTCAGGGCACAAATCGCCCATGTGCAAGGCCGTCTCGGGGGGATGGGTCGCGGAGAAGGGCTGGGGCGCCTCTCCCATCGCGGGAGCAGGCTGAAGGTCTGGCACCGACTCGAGCGAGGGATGAGCAGAACGCGCCACGCCCGTCAGGTACTCATCCAAGACTTGCCCAACCCCATCTGGCAAGGAACGAACACGGTTCGGGCCGAAGCCCAGGGTCCGGCTCCCGCCAATTCCAGAAAGTTGCCGTACGACTTCTGCCAGGCGGTCACGGGGAGGAATGGGCGAGGCCAGGCGAAGGATGTAGGAGATGAGCCGTCCAATGGCTTCTGAAACAGCCGCTGTCTCAGAACCGGCTTTGGCGGTATTGATAAAGACTTCAAAGGGCTGCCCACCGCCATTTTCATTGATGGTGATAAAGGCTTTGCCGAGCGGCGTCTCGATCCGATAGGTGCGGCCCGACAACTGACGCGGGCGCGGTTTTTTGCTGGCGTGCCAGGCCGCCAGTTGGGTGGCGATTTCAGTTTCTGAGACAGGTTTGGCTTCGGCATGGCCGCCAAAAGGCAGAACGACCGGTACAGGAGCCGCAGACGGTTGCTTCTTTTCGGCAGTGGCTTTGGTCTCCAAAACAACCTTTTCCCTTGAACCGGTAACATAGACGGTGATTCCTTTGCAGCCCAGTTCCCAGGCCAGCAGATACGCCTTGGCTACATCATCAACCGTTGCTCCGGCAGGGAAATTAATGGTCTTGGACAGAGAGTTGTCTACAAACCGTTGCAGGGCCGCTTGCATGCGGACATGTTCTTCGGCAGTGATGTCGCTGGCAACGACAAAGACATTGCGGATGGCTTCAGGCACTTCGGGAATGTCCTGGCAGGTACCGTGTTTCATGACTCGTTCAAAAATTGCCTGGCGAGCCTCTTGCGGAATGCCGGCTTTTTCAAGCGCCTGTTCGAAACGGGGACTGGCATAGGTCAACTGAAGATCTTTGCCATTGTCATTGACATGGCGAATGTAAGCCAAAGCAAATACGGGTTCGCAGCCATACCCTTCACAACCGGCTACGGTGGCAATGGTGCCGGTCGGGGCAACGGTCGTTTGGGCCGCATTGCGAATGCCAAACGTCCGAATCCCTTCTACGATTTCATTCCAATCCACAGCAGGGCGACCCCAGTCGTGTTCGTAAGGCACCATGGGAGTGGGCGGCTGCCAGGTCATCTTTTCAGGATCATAGATGCTTCCCCGGATAGCCGGGAAGGGGCCACGCTCGCGCGCCAGTTGAATGCTCGTGCGCATGGCATGGTAACGGACAAATTCCATCACCTGCGAACCGAATTCCTGTCCCTCTAACGATCCATAGCGGACGCCGACATGGTACATCAAATCGGCCAGGCCCATAATTCCTAACCCAACCCGACGGGCGCGGTGCGCCGATTCTTTGAGTTGCGGCACTGCAGGCACATAGGCGTTGACTTCGACAACGTTATCGAGAAAACGCACAGCCAGTTCCACACTGCGACGCAATTCTTCCCAATCCACCTGACCATTGGGCGCACAATGTTCGGCCAGATTGACCGACCCGAGGCAACAATTTTCATACGGGCCCAGCCATTGTTCGCCGCAAGGATTCGTGGCTTCGAGAGGGTAGAGGTGAGGAACGGGGTTAGACCGGTTTGCCGCGTCCAGGAAAAGCACTCCTGGCTCGCCATTATGATGTGCCTGGCGCACAATTTTGTCGAACAATTCACGGGCCCGAACTTTCTTATAGACTCGAATCGGGATGCCGGCAGCCTCTGCCTGTTCCAGGGTGCCGCGGAAGCCGCGGTACAAAGGAGAGGTCACGTCGGGGAAACGCAATTCCCACTCTGCATCTTCTTTCACAGCCTGCATGAAGGCATCGGTGATACCGACAGAGATATTGAAGTTGCTGATATTGCCTTCTTGATCTTTACAGGTGATAAATTCTTCAATGTCCGGATGATCCACTCGCAAGACCGCCATATTGGCGCCGCGGCGTGTCCCACCCTGGGCAATCTCCCCAAAGGCATGATCATACACGCGTAAAAATCCGACCGGACCGGTGGCCTGGCCAGCCGACGATTTGACGAGCGCCCCCTTTGGCCGTAGTCGCGAAAACGAAAAGCCGTTGCCGCCGCCTGTTTGCTGAATCAGCGCGGCGTCTCGCAAGGTTTGGAAAATCCCTGCCGAATCACGTCCCATGTCATCGTTGATGGGCAGGACAAAGCAAGCAGCCAACTGCCCCAAGGGTGTCCCGGCGCCGGTAAATGTTGGAGAATTCGGGAAAAACTTGCGGGAAGTGAGGAGAAGATAGAATTGTCGCGTCAGCGTCATCACCTCCCCATTCCATGCTTTTTCAGCCAGGGCAATATGATAAGCCACCCGCCAGAACATCTCCTCGGGCGTCTCAGTCGGCTGACCGTCATCGCCGCGACGTATGTAGCGTCGCACAAGGACCTGGCGAGCATTTTCTGTTAAGACCACAGGGGGTAAATCAGGCGGCAAAGGCGGGGTAGAAAAATTTTCAGCATGGACAGAACGAGCAGGTGATTTCATAAGCGACTAACTCCTGAAAAGTAATTTTTGGGATACCAGCAATGTAAGGCGTTTGATGCACAGCTGGAAATGGCTGAGCATTTCGCACAATTTACTTTTTCTCCAGCAACAGACGGTCAATCTCGTTTCGGAGAGCATACAAATCGTCGAGGCGAAGGTAGACGATGGCGTAGCGAATATAGGCAATCTGATCCAGTTCTTTTAAGCCCTTAATGACCAGATCCCCCACAACGCGAGAGGAAACCTCTGCCTTGCCGAGACGCTGTAATTCCACTTCCACCTGCCCAATAAGGCGCTCAATATCTTCTGCCGATACAGGACGTTTCGCGCAGGCAATCCGAATGCCGCGCTCCAGTTTCTGGCGGTCAAATTCTTCGCGGGCGCCATCTTGTTTGATAATCAACGGCGTTGCCAGAAGAGGCCGCTCATAACTGCTGAAACGCTGCTTGCATCGCAGACATTCCCGCCGCCGTCGAATTCCGCCATGGCTATCATGTGAAGTGTCAATGACTTTTGTATCATGGTACTGGCAATAAGGGCAACGCATCTTTACCTCAAAAATAGAACAAATGTAGCCGCCACATATTGGGTTTTCATCCATTACACCCCTAGATGTGGCGAAAGTAGCAAAATTCTAACATAATTGAAGTGGGTGAGCAAGAGGACAAACGGGGGATTTTCCTTAAAAGTTTCGAAACGTTATTAGATAATCATTGCTTTCACCCCAAAAATCCAGTATAGTATTTGAAATTGTCCCTTGTCGACATTGAAGACCAATGAATAAGACAAATATTTTGGCCCAAATTCGTCATTTTGTGACATCATACCTGGCGAGCAGTGAAAAAGAACGCCAGATTATGATTCTTGAATCAACCATTGTGCTCCTGAGCATATTCTCTCTTCCCTTACTGATTGCCTATATGGCGATGGGCCATGAGCACGCA